>Ga0302116_1000586_pt1 | contig 22311 bp, 17 predicted proteins | sample AG5_SCM_MG_FD_203124 | JGI IMG/M metagenome (GOLD analysis project Ga0302116, IMG submission 203124) | Marine microbial communities from Western Arctic Ocean, Canada - AG5_SCM | ecosystem: Environmental > Aquatic > Marine > Oceanic | place: Canada: Western Arctic Ocean | collected 2017-10-01 | reverse complement strand
AGCGGAAGACGCGTCAATCGCGAGAAGGGGCGCGTCCGCCCTGGCGAACCGGCCTTTGATCCTCACCCGGTTGTCCGCCCGTACCTTCCGCGACGCGTACCGAATCTGTTTCTTGAAGTGCCGTTCCTTGCGCTTCTTGAGGTACCGCACCAACATCTCTTCCCGCGCTTTCGTACCTGGCGCCAAGGCACCCGCCGAGCTTCGAACGTCATCCTCAGCATCCCCGCCGGCAGGGAAACACGTCTCGCCCAGTTGGTACACGCGGTGCGCTTCGTGAAGCAAACTGGACACGGCGAGAACCTCGGAACCGCAGCCGCCGCTGTACGCGCCGCCGCCGTCGTTCCCGACGCTCCCCTGCGAGATCCACGGGCCGTTCACCCGAACGTCGCCACCGCTGGTAACGCAGCCGCCGGTTGTCCCTCCGTCCCGGGAGGGGGACCCGCAGGTAAGTGTTTGCTGCGTCCGCGCGCTGTCTCTGCTCGGGCCCGACGCCGCTGGGTTTGACCCGCCGGTACCATCGCGTTTCTCGTAAAACGCGCGGTACGAATCGTGCCCGTGCAGGTAGTGCGGGTACGCCATCGCCGCGGTGGCATCCGGGGCCCAACCGGAATTGGTAGGGACGCCGCGCGAAGCAAGGGGCTCGGCAAACCCGTTCCGCGGCCGCGGCATCAACGGCGGCTCGGTTCCGTGGCCGTCGCCCTTACGCAACATGGTGTTCGTGCCACCCGCGGTGTGCTGGTACGGCGACGCGCCGCGGTTTTGGGGAGGCGCCGCGTTGACGGTTTGCCCGCGGTTTCGCGCGCCGCCGTCCCTTGGCATGGGACCTCCCCCAGCCCCATTCGCACCGTAAAACACTTGGTACTCCCTTTGGCCGTACCCGGGCTCGCGAATCGGCCCGGGCGGGCCTCGCGCGCTGTGTTGATGTTTGCCCGGAGTGATTAACTCCTGGAACCGCCCGGTTTCGTACCCGCCCTGCAGGGGAGGGAAGGATCCGGTGTTGAACCCGCCGATCGGGGCGTCGGGAAGTACGTACGCGCCGTACTGCCTGACTTGATCCAGGGCTGGCAGGTACGTCTGGGGGTCCTGATGACCGGCCGGCCCGGATCGGGGGTACGACCCGTACCGTTCGCCGGAGTTGTCGACCCCGTGCGCAACCGGTTCGCAGCGCGGTACGCCCCACGAAGAGTTGTTTGCGCCGAGGCTATCGCCGATCTCCCTGCGCGCGCTTTGCACGGAGCCTAGCGCGAACGAACCACGCTCCCCTGTGTCCTCGAGCGAATCTCCGTCAAAGCTCGTGTACGCGCCACCCACCGCGAGGGACAGGTCCCCGCCGGAGTTTTGCCGGAGCAAATCGCGACACTCGGTTTGGTCGGCGGTCCCGGGGTCCAAACGGTGTTGATGGAACGCGTTTTCAGGGAACCCGTTGCCCAACGAACCGGGGTTGGGGAACTGCGTGGGGAGGTGTCGAGGGTGCATGTAATGCAGGTGCGCGTTTCCGTCGCCCCCCCGCGTTCCGCTCGCGAAGTCCTTCGCGCCAACGAAGTCGGACCGAAGCCCTTGTTCGTCCAAAGGGCCCCACTCGTTCTCGGTTTCGCCCTCCAGGGACCTGCCCCCGCCCGAGCCTTGGTTTTGGTCGGAACCGTCAAGGGACCCTTCGCTGTAGCGTGGGGTTTGGGTGAGTCCGTTCGTGCCACCAACTCGTTTCGCAACCGGGGCGAACGAACAAGCAGCGGGGAACAAAAAGATGCCTTCCCTAAACGGGTGCCGGCTCGCAGCGCGCGCGTGCGCCGGGTGCTTCATCCCAAACCCGTCGGGGTCGTCAACAAGGGTGAAGCTCCGTAACGGCGTTCGCAGGAGGTGCGTTTCTTTATTCACAGACCGCGTGTGGTCGTCGCACGTGTCGCACAACACCGCGCGGCTCGCGGAACAAGCAACCTGGACGTCGGGGAGGGGAGAGGAGAGAGAACCTGAATGTGAGAAAAAGGAAAAAAAGAAATTGCAAGGAAGACTCAAGAAACGACTGTTCGCGCGTTTTTCGACTGCTCGTCGTTTCGTTCCGTCTGCAGTCGCGTCGCGCGCCTGCCGGATAGGGTTAAAAGGTACACCGTCCTCGCACTTGGCGCTCGTCGTGTGGAACCGAAACCGTGATGCGACGAAAGAAACACGTACCGTCCCGCCGGCGTCGTGGCACCGTTCGCACAGCCAGGACCTCGCGTGTCTCTGAGAGAAGTGGTTCGCGGTGTGCACCTGTGGGGTCATCAAGAAGGGAACGGGTGAGCGGAGAAAAAGTTTTTTTGGCAACGGGCGCCCGCGATAACAGTTAATAACACTTTTGATGCGAACGCGGATGCGCCTCGGCATCCCCGCGTGGGGTCCGGGCCACGCGTACGGGCAATTAGTCACCCATCTCGCCTCCACACCGGGCCAGCCATGCTACGCAAACCCCAAAAAGACGCGACCCGCCGTACAAGGTCGCGTCGCACCGGCGGGGCGTTCGCCGGGGCGCCCGGCACCCATTGGCTTTTTGGCCCACTGCACACCAAAAAGCGCTTTTTCGCGCGCGCGTGTCCATCGAAAACACGTACCTGCGCATCGCACGCCAAACACAACCGCGCGGAGTCCGCGCGGCAGAACACCAGCGCTTTCGCGGTATGGCAGTAGTCGCACGCGCCGCTCATAAATTTGCTCGACGTGCGTGGCGCGGGCGCTACACGGAGTGTCCAAACGGTGGGGGGATTCTCGATCATTCGAAGAACCGGAAAAAGTGCACTTCGTTTTTGGCGGGTTAATTCGAGGACTCAGAACAGTCAGCATGGGCGAATCGCGATTCCGCCCCGAAACGCCCTTCATAGGGTTAATAGTCATTTCTTTTTGGAAATGGATGAAGATCTTCGTGAGGAAGAAAGCAAGAGAAAGAGACACTGCACGCGAACACGTGTTGGACTGAAATGTCGGTCACATGTCGGTCTGTCGGTCACTTCACCCCGTGCATCAATATGATGTCAACATCGGCCTCCCCGCCGCCGCCGCCCGCGGGACGCGGGGTCCCCCGCACCCGCACCGTCACCCGCCCCACTCGACGCCAGGCGGCGGCAACGCCTTCGGGCGGCTCCCAGGCGGTGCTGCTCGGCGCCAAAGAAAACCTGCTGGCGTGCCTCCAGGCCAAAGACGACCAGGGGGTGCAGGCGGCGATCTCGGAGCTGATCGGTATGACGCCCACGGAAGCGCCCGCGCGCTCGGCGATGCTCCAAGGCAAGTGGCGCCTGGTCTGGAGCAAGCAGGATGACAGCGCCAACTTCTTCCAAAAAGCGTTTTCGGGGCTACCCAACTACAACGTCATCAATGGAAACAACTCGCTGGAGAACATTGTGGAGGCGGGCCTGCTCAGCTTGAATGCGCGAGCCACGTGCGCGGCGGTGTCGGATAATTGCCTCGACGTGAGGATCACCGAAGTGGACATCTTCGTGGGGCCGTGGAAGGCCAAGACCATCGAGATCACGCCCACGCCGGGTAAGAACGACGGGTGGGTGGAGCAGCTCTACCTGGACGACAACATGCGGATCAGCGCTGGGAACAGGGATTCGATGTTCGTGCACTGTAAGGGCCCGGGCTACACGACCTGATGGGACGTGCCTTGCGGCGCAGTTCGGGTTTCGGCGAAACAACGCAGAGCTGGCGTCGAGCTGGCGTCGAGCTGCAGAAAGAAAATAAAAAATTGCGACAAAAAGCGGTTCAGGTCCGCGGATGCGGATGCGTTTGACGAGGAGCTGAAACTGGTACGGCGGAGGGCGGCGGCGGAGCTTTTAAGAAATCAGGCGGACGAAGACAAAGGTGCGGACGACGCGACAACTTCCGCGAAGCGTTTGATCAAACAAAGCGGAAAAACGCTTTCGGGGGAGAGGTAAACAGGTGTAGAGGTCTTTTATTGCTGAAGGTATTATTACACAGTTATGCACACACCGTGTACCTGTTACTCCCCTACTTTGTTACTGTTACTCCCACACTTCACTCCTTGTCGAATCCAAAGTAGCCTTGAATAGTGAACGGCTCTTTTTTGATTTCGGGCTCGAGTTTGACCTCGGGCTCTTGTTTGATCTCGGGCGAACCCTCCGGCTCGCGCTTGGCCCGCTTTGAGCTCGGTGGAGCCGCGCGTGCCGCTTTGCATGCCACGCAGTTGTGTTTTAGCTTGCCGTGACGGCAGGGGTTGTACTTCGCGCAGCTGCTCTTCCTCTTGCCGTGAGGGCAGGGAATGCACTCCGCGCAGTTTTTTTCAGCTTGCCGTGGGGGCAGGGGTTACACACCGCGCAGTCGTTTTTCAGCTTCCCGTGCGGGCAGGGGTTGCAGTCCGCGCAGTTTTTTTCAGCCTGCCGTGCGGGCAGGGGTTGCAGTCCGAGCACTCGTTTTTCACCTTGCCGTGAGGGCAGGGGGTGCACATTGCGCAGCGGTCTTTCAGCTTGCCGTGGGGGCAAGGGATGCACTCCTTGCAGCTGTGTTTCACCTTGCCGTGAGGGCAGGGGGTGCAGTCCGTGCAGCCCTGTTTCCGCTTGCCGTGCGGGCAGGGGTTGCACGCCACACAGCTGTGTTTCAGCCTGCCGTGAGGGCAGGGGGTGCAGTCCGCGCACGTGTCCTTCCGCTTCCCATGCGGGCACCATTTCCTTCCCATCATGCTCGGTCGGATGGTTCGCCGCCCTTCTTCTCCGCGCGCCACGATGTGCGCTCGGACACGCGAAGCGAGGAGTGTCGTAGCTTTGAGGAAACGTCGGACGGTTCGAGAAAATCGACAAAAAAAATCAACGTTCAATCCATCTTCGTTCACAAGGGACGGCACGCCCTCTCTGGTGGCGTGACCCCCTGTGATCCACATGGAGTCCTTCTTCGCCTCGGTGACCTCAAGTTTCGAGAAGCTCGGGAACGACTTTTCGCAGGCGGTCGATAAACTCGGGAGCGACTACAACCGCTCCGCGAACTCGGAACGACGCCAAGAGACGGCACGAAAAACGGGCATCGTTTCCGAACGAAACACTGGGCTCACCGTGTTTCCGACCTACGTCTGTGACCTCGGGGACAAGGCCAAGGTGGTTGACCTTGGTGGTAACAAAATAAACACGGTGCCTGAGGATATTCGCAACCTGACACGGGTCCAAAAGCTAAACCTAGCCGCGAACGCGCTTACCGAGATCCCACAGAGTCTGTGTTTGGGAATGGGAAATCTTAAAGTGTTGCGGCTGGAGAAGAACGGGCTGCTCAAAGTGCCACTCGTAATCGGGTCGCTGGTTAAACTAGAGGAGCTGTGGTTAGCGGATAACAAGCTCACACAGCTACCCCCCAGTGTGTCCCAACTTCAACGGCTCCGGATTTTAAACCTCGCCAGGAACGAGTTAGTGGAACGTTTGAGTCGGGATGATGACGAAAAAGACGTGGCTGACGCAAAAAACTTCAGCGGCGTCGAGTACCTCGGGTACTGTGCTAACCTGACATCATTAACTTTGGACGGCAACGCGGGTTTCGAAACCCTACCGCCTTCATTAGGAGGTTTGGCAAAATTAAAAACGCTTTCCTGTGACGCGACGTCAGTACAAAGCGTACCAAAAGAAGTGTTCAAAGGGTGCACAGCGCTTACGTTTTTGTCCCTGAAACGGTGCCCCGTGAATGTTAACGAGCTGCGTTTGACGCCCGGGTTCGCCGAGTTCGACGCACGAAGAGTCCAATCCAGGAACAAGCAAATAGCCGGGAACGTGTTTAGTGATGGGGACGACTTGCTTGGGGACAACGATAATAAAAGAAGGTGAGCAATACGCATTTTACAAGCGACTCGTGTTCACAATTAAATCATTCGTCGTCATCGTCTTCGTACGAGTCGTCTTCAGATTCGTCGCACGTCGCTAGATCTCGTCATCCTCGTCATCGTCCGAGTCGGATTCAGATTCGTCACCCTCCGCTAGATTCGTCCCCGCGTCGACGTTCGTCGCGACACCGCCCGACACGCCCGCCGCGTTCCTATCCAACCCGGCGGCCGCGTCTAGTCCGTCTAAACCCTCCAGAGGTATCCCTTGCGCTAGCCCCTGCAAACTCTGCAACGAAATGGGGGGGGGTACCCCGCCCAAACTCTGTAAACTTTGCATTTTCTGAAGCGCCTGTAGCGCCTGCATGTGATGCAACGCTTGCAGGTTCTGAAGGCCGGTCAGGTTGTGCAGCTGTGACAGGGAAAGGGGCGGGTCCTCGCCGGTTGAAACGCACGCGGCGGCGAAAGGTGGGTTTTGGTTTTTCAGGGCATCGGGAACACGTCCCGGTTGCCTGTACCCGTTCGCCGCCGCGGCGTTATGACGAAGCGTCGTCGCGGCGTGGTGCGCCACGAGTAAACGGTGCGCCACCCGCGTCGCGGTTTGCCTTTCCTCGAGAAGGTTTTGTAAACTCTTCGTGCCTTTGTCCGTGGCGGTCGCGTGTTTGTCCGAGTCAGGCGTACCCCCGGAAGACGCGACCGCGAGGCCTTTGATCGGCCCGCAAGGGCCTTTCACCAGCCCGGCTCTGCGCGCGTGTGCGTTAATCGCGTCCCCCATGGCGAGCGCGCGTTTCAACCGCTTGGCCATGCCTCGTTTTTCCGATTGCCGGTCCCGTCGCCGTTTCAAGCACTCCGCGCAACACGCCCTGGTTGGGGCGAAGCATGTCGCAAGACGCGACCGCTTGCAGCTCTGTGGTTTGGGGAAACCGGGGGGGGGGCGATACGAGGGGAAGTGGTGTCAGAAGGTAGGTAAACACCTCGCGATTGGGTCGCGACGGAAACAGGACCGCGACGCGAACGCGAACAATCCGGAACAATCGCGAAGAGACATGTTTCAAAGCCACCAACCCTTGGTCTGGTTTCCGTAAACGCACCAAGCAATACCGCACCGCGTCCGCGCCAGCCGTGGTCTCCTCCGAAGGCATGGTCGCGTCCACTAACAATTATGTCTCACCGGAATCGTTGCCGGGGTGCGTCTCGGGACGCGGCGCGCCCCGATCTGACGCGACACACAATTGACGGATTTCGCTCAACAAGAGTTCAACACCAAGACGACACGTTCACCTTCGATAAGTTTTTCAGCGAGAGGCGCACATTCACTGCGTCGGGCACTTGGGTGCCGTTCGCGGATGGCGAGTCGAGCGCGCTTGCTGGCGCTGCGTTTGGCTAGGGACAAGTGGTGCGTCATCACGCGATGGGGTTTGGCATGCGTGTGACTGCCGTTCCCGGAACCCACGTTTGTTGTGGCGTCGCGTTCTCTGCGTCGCGTCGTGGAACCGCGGCGGCGAAGATTTCGCGGTTTCTGTTTCCAAATGCTTCCTCTCCTCCGTCGACGACGCCCACGTATGCGTGCTCCCTTGCTGCGTTTCATTTTTCACACACACCGTGACCGGTTCGCACGCACTGACCCCTCATACGTTCGCCCTCACCGTAACCGTTGCCAATGAAAAACACAACAACAACAGGGGTTTCCACGCCGCCGCGGTCGCGGAGCCGTGCCCTATGCGCGCCCTGGAGATCGCGGAACAGCTGCGTTTGCAAAGCCGCGGTCCCGAGCGTTTCGCGCCGGCGTTCGCGGCGCGCGCGGCGACGAGGGCGATCGAGTCGTTCCAAAACACGTTCAAAACCTGGGGAGAGGCGAGAGTTGGTACGTGGCGCCGATACGCGCATCGCGTTGGAACAACTGTGCTGAGTAGAATACACCCGGATGACGAAACGTTGTCGAACTTACCAGCGGCGTGTAGCTCCGTTGAGGTGATCTACCCCGACACGTCTTCCGTGGACGAGACGCGTCACGAGCTCACGAAGCTCCTCACGGACCGCGCGCTGGCGGTCAAGAAACGCTTCCAAATAAACGCGTTCATCGGCGTACCAATAACGTTTCCCATGATGTTCACGCCGCTGTCGAACCTACCGATGTACTGGTTCGCGTGGCGAGCGTACGAACAGCGAAACGGATTTAAACGCGCGGCGCAGGCGCTGCGAACGACGCAGCGGTTCGAGTGCGCGGAGGCGCGAGAGGGGTGTGACAAAGAGACGATAAAGGAGGAGAGCTCATCAGGGAGCCAAGGAACCGATGATCGCGAGACTGTTTCGAAACCTCAAAGTTCGGCGGAGGTTATCGCTCAGTGGGTGGACGTGGACAAAAAGTGTGAAAGAACGGGAGTCGACGCAAACGAGGTGGCGGTGTCACCGTCGGGTTTCGAGTGTTGTCGTGTCGTTCCCAACCCTGTCATTCCCCCACCCACTCTGCTGTTCGTGCCATGCGCGTTGCTGCACGAGGAAAACGTTTGGGACTTACTTTCTGACCAGAAATCCGAAGAGGACGGGTCGGAAAAAGTTTCGCTCGTAGAGCGCGCGACGCGAATCCAACACTTGACGAGTTTAGCGAAACGGTACAAAAGAGCGTTGAAGGTTTGAGGTGTTTAGGTAGTTAAAGGCGGTCCCGGACCTCGCCGCACCGGCTAGCTCGATGTTCGTTGGAAGAAGGAGACATATTTTAGTTTATAGGCGCGGTGACAAAACGCGGACTGCGTGTGAAGAAATACATCGTTGGTTTTTTAGTGAAGCCTCGGCTTGATTCAAACAGTAAAGAAAACGTCAAACGCGATGGTACCATCTCCTTCTCGTCAAAAAGATCCCTTACGCCTTCTTCGCAGCCACGGTGTGGCCGTCGAAGAAGTAGGTCTTGCCGCACCGGCCGCAGTAGTGGCGGTCGAAGTGGTTGGCCATGAAGATGCCGCCGCCGCACTCGGGGGCGGGGCATTCTTTGCGCAGGCGCGTGATCTTCCCGGCGTCGTCGACCTTGTACATTTTCAGGAAAGCGAGCTTGACCTTCTTGTGCACGTGGGGGACGCGCTTGGGCTTGGTGTACACCTTCTTCTTGCGCTTCTTGCCGCCACCGCGAAGGCGCAGGACGAGGTGCAGGGTGGATTCCTTCTGGATGTTGTAATCCGCGAGGGTGCGGCCGTCCTCAAGCTGCTTGCCCGCGAAGATGAGACGCTGCTGGTCGGGGGGAATGCCTTCCTTGTCCTGGATCTTAGCCTTGACGTTGTCGATGGTGTCCGAAGATTCCACCTCCAGGGTGATGGTCTTACCCGTGACTGCGTTTGGAAGGCGGGGGGACGGGTCAGTTGGAGCGCACAAGGAGTGAAGCGACGCGAGGCGAACCGAACCCTTGATTTCGGGGTGAAAATCGGTCTTGCGCGTGAACGGGGCGAGGACGCCGCGCGTGTTTAACTCGCGCGGCCCGAGTACGATCGCGCGGGTGGGATCGGATCAGGGCATCGCCGCGGGTAACAACCCGCGCGAGCGTGGAGGAGCTCGTTCCAGCGCCGCAAGGGAAGCACGCGCGACGACGCGACGTCCCCCACCAGCACCAACACCGACCCTAAAAAAAGAAATGCCGCAGACGCGTCGGTCCGGTACACGGCGGTCGGGCAGGCGCGCGACGTGTTTCGGGAAAGCACGTACGGGTCTTCACAAATATTTGCATCTTGTTGAGTATGTGCTGGTACGAGGCTCAGGATGTATCCGTCGTCGCAACGTGGAAGAGACCAAGTGCGGCCCGCGAAGGCGGCTCATGTAAATTCACAGGATCAGGGTTTTCCGCGGCCAGAAAAAATATGTGGCGCGTGGCACGGGCGGTTCCGGCAGTCGGTGTTGGTTTTTCAAAGAAGGAAACGTTTCTGCTCTGCCCATAACAGCCTCGGTCGCGCTTGCGCAGCGGCCGGGTTGTTCAGGGGTGCAAGGGACTAAAGCACAAACCCAACAACATGCCCCTCACCCCCGCCTTCACCTTCCGCCTGGACGACCAGATCCTGGAAGGCACCGTGTGCGTCGGTGTTTACGATGGGAAACGCCCCACGCTCACCGCGGCGACGACCGGGGGCAAGATCTTCATGTGGGACCCGTACGGCATGGAGGGGGATGGGGATGGGGAGGCTGGAGGGGGTGCGCAGACAGCCGGCACCGCAAGCACCGCAAACAAGCACGTGCGTTACCTAAACATCAACAAGAAGATAACCGCGGTGACCGCGGGCAGGCTGGGCGGCGGTGCCTCCGAGTTCGGCACCCGAGATGTGCTGTTCGTCGGCACCGGAACCGACGTGCTGGCGTACGACGTGCGTAAAAACCGTGATGTGTTCTTTAAAGACGCCCCCGAAGGCGTGACTAGTTTACGAACAAAAACACACGGCGACGCGTTTGACTCGGTGGGTTCCACGACGGTGAACCCGCGAGGCGTGGACGAATCGATTCTTCTGGTGGGCGGGAACTGTTCCCTGCAGGGGTTCGACTCAAACGGCGACGAGGTTTTCTGGACCGTCGCGGATGACGTGGTGCGAAGCGTGTGTGTTTTCAAGCCTTGCGACGACCTCGTGGTCTTTGGGGGGGATGACGGGTCAATCAAGGCGATTCAGCTCGCAAGAGTTGGGTACGCCGTGCGTGAGGTTTTCGAGTTAAAAGAATCGCACGCCGTGTCGCACCTGGTTCCGTTGACCGACGCGACTTCGACGTCCAACTCCAAAAACCAAACCGTCGCCTTTGCCTACACCACCAAGGATGGCGCCATCGGGGTGTATTCCAACGAAACCCGCGTGTGGCAGGAAAAACGAGGGGCGGGGAAACGGTGTACATGCGTGGTGGCGCACGACCTCACCGGGGATGGTGCGTGTTTCCCAATAACCACATTCTGCCTCCCTGATTGCCCATACAAGACTGACATTTATTTTTACAATCTCAGGTGCGGAGGAGCTTATTTTCGGGTACGCCGACGGAACCGTGGAGGCGCGAACGGTGCACAGCGGCGCCGTGCTTTGGAGCGACAAGTTCGACGCCCCGCTTTCCGCGATTGTCAAGTTCCCGAGGGACGGCACCCCGGGGGAAGGACGGGTCGGGGAAGGCGTGGGTGGTAACAGCGGTAACGACGACCTGCTGGCGTGCGCGCTGAGTGGCGAGGTGCGGGGGTACCGAACCTTGGGCCGCGAGCGCGGGGGAACCCGGAATCCATCCGGGGTCCCGTTCGGATCCGTCGTCGGCGGCGCGACCGTGGGGGAACCCGGCGAGGGAAACGGAACAGCCACGGTCAGGGCGTACGGCTTCGACGGCGGTGACGTCGGCGACGGCGACGAACCCGTCGCGAACGGAAACGACGAAGGAAAAAAAGGGACGAAGAAAACCTCCAAGTTTGCCGCTTTGCTCGGGCTGGGGGGTGGGGTAAATAAAACGAAAACGGGCGACGAAAAAGCGACGACAGGCGCTCCCGAAACGAATCGGGATCTCGCGGCCAACACAAAAAACGCGAAAAACGCGTCCCTGAAACCGCAAACGCGGGTATCTGCGGAACGGTTGGAGTCCCTGAACGCCAAAAAGCAAGCCCTGCTCGGCGAGTTGGCGAGTTACGAAAAAGACACGGCGGCGCTTGACCGCGGCGACCGCGGGGTGACTTCCACGTCAAGTGCGATACCGCCGGACACGAGGGTTTTTTTGCGGTTGCAATCGCCTGTTGGCGGCGGCGGCGACGACCGATGCGCGGGCGGGGAACTGTTTGTCGGCACGAACAACGACTGTGTCATCAAGGGGTTGATTCTCGTGAACAACAACGGGGCGTCGCTGTTTCCGGGAAACAGCGAAAGCCGGTACGTGAAATTCGACGCCCCGGGTCGCGACGCGCGCGTACCCATCGTACCGCCGCAAGATGACCGCACCGCCGTGGACATCAGTGTCAAGGTGTTCGTCTCTGTCACTGTGAATGCACACAGCTATCATGTGTTCGAGGAAACGATTCACGTTCCATCCTTCTGGGGCTGGACCCCGCTAAACGTGTCTACGCTCGGTCTGGACGACGTTCCGATCGGGTCGGTCACGTTTGCGGTTCCCGCCCAACCCGCGCGAGTCGCGGAGTGGCTTGACCACACGTTTCGCACGAACTGCTCAAAATTCGTGGTGGACGACACAAGCGACGTGCGGTGCGCGTTCGCCATAGCGCGAGACGGAACCCGGGTAATTTTCGAGCTGGATGCCACACGGAACGTTGCGTCAATCCGCGCGGACACCATGGCGGACGCCGGGGTTTTCGTGGACGCCATGTAAGTATTTCCCACCCACCACGTTCCGCCTCCCTGATTACTGCACTGTGTGGAGTACAGGGCCTACCCTTTCCAATCCCGAATACACGCGGTCCGAAAGACTGACACTTTCGGCGTTAATCGTACAAGGTGCGTCGGGCTTGAGTTGATTTCACTAAAAACAGAAGTGGATTTCCCAATCGAGATGGAGGAGTTCGGGGAGGTGTTGCGAACCGTGGAAATGCGGGACCAGCGCCGAGCGACGCTCATCGCGGAAACCGCGGAGAGTTCGAACCAGGTCAAGGCGCTTATTATTCACGCCGAGGATTCCCGGATCCTGCGCGACCTCGCCGCGACGAGGACCGCGTACGGCGACCTTTTCGACATGAACAAAGAGCTGATGGTGGAACACGCGAAACGGTTCGAAAACCACGCGGATTTGGTAGGCGCGCTGACACAGGTGAACAAGATGATCCAGCGGGCCTCGAAGTGCAGGTTCGGCAAGCACGCCGCAGCCGCGGTGAAAGCGATGCGCAAAGCGGTGAAGGAGAAAAACACGCAAAAGCTTTTCCGCATCGTCCGGTTCGGAGGGGACGCGGAATAATAACGGGGTCCGGGTCTGGGTGTTTTTATTAGGAAAGGTCTTGAGCTATGAGAGTAGTGCGCGGTACGTGTGTGGTGACAAAACGTTTCGTTAAAAATGGACGTACGGCTCCTGCTACCCGTACCAGGCGGATTGCATCTCCACGTCTATTCGCAGTCCGAACTTTTGGCGAATTGTGTTTTGCGAGTTAGAATCGATGGCGTTACCGCGCAGACAAACGGAAAGCGCGACGGGTGATTCCGCGGGTGAGTGCTTCACGTTGGCACACGAAATCCGCCGCGCCGCGTCGTACAAACCAATCGCGTCGCAAAAACTCAAAGCGCCTTTGCGCGTGATTCCATTGCGCGAAAGATCGAGACGTCTCAGGGAAACGATTTCGCTGGCTTCTTCTGCTAAGTCTGCCGCGCCCGCGTCACCCACCGAATTGGCGCCTAAATCCAGCACCTGTAACTCTGAGGTAGTCTTGGTTTTCGCGAAGAAATCGGCGAGCCACCACGCGCCGGTCTCGCAGATTTCGTTGCCCGATAAATTCAACGAGCGCGTCGTGTCGTTCGTCACCAACCCAAGCGCAAACTCTTTCGCCCCGACACACCCAATCGCGTTGTTTCCTAAATTCAACTCAAACACGCCGTCATCCAGGGCGGAGGCTAACGCTCGCGCGCCCACCGCGCCCACGGCGTTGCACGCCAAGTCGAGCTCGTGAATAACCACGGGGCGGGCGCGATTTGAGCCCGACGCGTCATCCATCGCATCCCCATGACCCGCGTCTCGCACCGCTTGCCTGACCCACGCGATCGCTTCCGCCAGCGCGGCGGCGCCCAAATGGCCGACACCGTTAAACCCGAGTTTCAGGACTTGGAAGCTGTGCGCGATTTGCGGCGGTGTGTTTTCGGTGGCGCCGGGGACGCGCGTTTTGACCGAACTAACAAAAGTCGGTCCATCTCGGCTGAGATTTCGCGCGACTGAGATTTCGGCGCTCGCGCGCATCGCATTCGCAATCGCAACAACCCCGGCGTCGCCGCACCCGTTGTGGCGTAGGGATAACTCGGTTAACGCGTGTCGCCTGAACGTGTTTGATTCTCGTGCAGAACCCCGTCTCGTGGCTTGTGCCACGAGAACCTCCGCGATCGCGACGACCCCGGCGGCGCCAATGAGATTCTGCGACACGTCAATTTTTTTCAGTTTTGGACATCCGCCCCTGACGAGCGCCTCCGCGAGCGCGCGCGCGCCTTCGCTCCCGATGTGGTTCCCAGATAAATCAAGGACCTCCAGTGCGCACCCGTCGTTTGTGTTGCCAATGTTTAACATCCCAACTCCAAACGGACCGTTTTCAGTCTCACTGGAGACTGAAAACAGCGCTTGTGCCAGCGCCCGCGACGCGGTCGCCCCCAGGTCGTTCCTGGAAACGTCCAGCGATCGCAACATTGGTACGGCTCCGCGAATGCCTCGCGCCAGGGAAACAGCACCGGCGTCCCCGATCCCCCGACCGCCTGTCTTTAGGCACAACGACGTGAGGTTACACAACGCGTTGAGTCGGTTCTCGACGACGCCGGAGGGGTTACCGAAACCTGGGTGTGATACCAAACAACTCGTACCGTCGTTGCCGTTCCCGAAGTGGAAATCGCGCATCGCGTTTGGGTCTGACGCTGACGTGTTCGCTCCCGACAAAACCCGCAGTGTCTGCTTATTCTTTTGTGTTATTTCCAGCGACCACGGCGACGACGCGCAATCCGCGCGCGGTAAACGCGTCAGCGAGACGGGGTGCTCCGAACGTTGTGAAAAGCTTTCGAGATCCAAACGCACGTGCGTAGAGGACGCGTTCTTCACTCTGAACTCGTTCGTTTTACTTTCTTTTCCGCGTCGGCGCCGTTGTGCGTGACCTCCACCCGACAATCGCGCCGACTCGTTTCGGTCCCCGTTCCCTCCCTTGGACACGTCCAGGCGTAAGCTCAAACCGTTCATCTTGTGAAACACCTGGTCCTCCATCAACCGCGATCGTTTCCCACCGCCAGCCACGGTGGTCAGCCCGAACGCGTCCGCCAGCTCGATGGCGTCCCTGCAGCGAGAAACGAACATAACGTAGGCGTGTAAGAGTAAACGGTCAGTGCGTTTCGGCGGTCAAGTGCTCGGCTGAAGGGTCCGAGGGTGGGTGGTCTACTCGGACTCGAAACTACTCGGACTCGAAAGAGAAAAGGTGATCAATCACATACATGTCATGGACGGGTGTCTCAGCGTCCCCCGCGGCCCAGCCCTCGCGAAGCACTGCCGTGCGCTTGGCGCCGCCGCGCGACTCGGTCATCGCCACCCAGGCGTGCGCGCGCGTCGCGCGCAGTGCGTGCTCGCGGTTCTGAGGGTGTCCCTTCGTCGTCCCCCTCGGGAGGCAGAAAGACGAGATTCTCGACAGACGGCGTCGCAATTCTTTTTACTCCGGTAGAGTCGGCATTTCAGATTAGGGCACGAGATGCGCTCGGGCTGCGTCCACATCGGTAGACGCGATGGAGCTGCGTCGTCGCGGCAACGACGTTAGGGCTGTGGACGAGACGCGCGGACCGGCTCACGATGATGGGCGTGCCGTTCGAATTCAAAACGGCGGTGGGTCTCCAAAGGCAAAGGGCCGACGCGGCGCGCACGACGGCGGGGCCGTGAAACTTCCTTCCGGTGGTGGGTTCCGGTCGAAATGGCGGTCGTTACGCACGCGCGCGTTGAGTGCGGTGTTCATGGTCGCGTTTCTGGTGGGATGTCTGCTCGGCGGCCACGTCCCCACGATCGTGTTGATTTTCGTGGTCCAGGGGCTGATGGTTCGCGAGTTGTTCGCCCTGGCGGTGGAGACGCGGAAGGAAAAAGATCTGCCGTGGTTCCGGGTGCAGCAGTGGTATTTCTACGGGTGCGCCGTTTTCTTCAGCTACGGCCGGTACCTGAACTCGCGGCTCGCCCGCCGGTTCTCCTTTGACGCGACGAACACCGGGACCTTCACCGCAATCGTGCTGAGCGCGTTACCAAGACACGCGCTGATTTCGTACCTCGGCTGGACGTTCGGGTGCGTGCTGTTCGTGCTGAGTTTGCGAAAAGGGTTGTACCTTTATCAGTTCGGACAGTTCGCGTGGACGCACATGATCATCGCCGCGGTTATCGTGCAGTCCTCGTGTCTTGTGGGCAACGTGTTGGAGGGTTTGATTTGGTTCGTGTTCCCGGTCGGGATCGTTTTTTTTAACGACATCGCGGCATATTTAGTAGGCACGACGTGCGGCAAAACGCCGCTGATTTTGATTTCGCCGAAAAAAACGTGGGAAGGGTTTTGGGGCGGGTGCTTCGTAACAATGGCAGTGGCGCCGTTCGCGGCGGGGTGGTTACAGAAGTTTCACTGGCTCACGTGTCCGTCGTCTGCGGCGCTGTCGTTCACGGGCGGGCCTGACTTAACACTCGGGGCGTTGCGGTTGTGCGACGCGGATGGCGTTTTTATCCCGAGGGCGGTGGATTTGAGTCTCGTCGCGTCGTCAATTGACGCGGCGTTCGGGTGGACGTTACCTTTCGGCGCCGTGGAGCGGGTGACCCTATTTGTGGCGAATTCGGTGGGAAGAAACGAGATTCTATTCAACATGAGCCCGTTTCAAAAGCATGCCATCGTGCTGGCGCTGTTCGCGTCCGTAATAGCGCCCTTCGGCGGGTTCTTCGCGAGCGGGTTCAAGCGGGCGTTTAAAATCAAAGACTTCAGCGACACCATCCCGGGGCACGGCGGCATCACGGACCGGATGGACTGCCAGATGGTCATGGCGGTTTTCTCGCACCTGTACATCACGAACTTCGTGCGAAACGCGGGCGGTTCTGGTCTTTCCCTAGGCCAACTGTTACTGCACATCCAGTCCGTGAGCAACGAAGAGCTACTCGCGCTGTACGGCGCCGTCGCGAGGTTGTTGGTCTCGCGGGGGCTGCCGATTCCGCGGTGAACGGAACATGTCCCGAAGTTTTGTTTGCGCGGTAGTTGGAAACGGGGTCGGAGATAAACGTTGTAACACAAATCGTTTGTTTCCGCGGTTTGTGCTTAATTATTGAACCTAACTACTGTCTCGGGTAAGGCGCCCCCGCTCCGCGTGCGCGACGCGTCCCGGCCCTCCGCGTCATGGCAAAAAAAAACAAAAGCGCGGGTTTAGAATTTCGAAGCCGCCTTGGCCGCCGCGATGGCGGCGAGTTCAGCTCGCCCCGCGTCGGTCTTGGCGAGCTGGTGGATGGTTTTTTCCGCCTTGGCGCCCCTCACCGCAACACCTGCGGTGGTCACGCCACCGTGCGCTTCGTGCATATCGGTCCAGTCGGACGCCACGAACGGGAGCTTGGAGTGCTTCGAATCCCAATGCATCTCCGCGGACTTGATGGACGGCGATTGCACCCCACACGCGGGACACTTGAACTTGGCGTGTCCAGCGGCTCCGCCTTTACGATCCGCAAGCCCAGCCTTGCCGCCGGCTTTGTTCTGAGTCGCCGCCGCGACCTTGCTCGCGATCTCCTTCGCGCTGTGCTTCGTAGGCTTGGCCTTGCCTCCCATCGTGCGTGTCAAGGAAAAGTGATGAGAGCTGCCAAGCTTCAAAGCGAGGTTTGCAAAAACGAAATGCGGCGTGCTTATGGCCAAACCGGTTTACCTTTCGTTTCTTCGCATACCCGATCAATCGGCTCGTATCAAGTTGGGTTCATCGCAGACGTCGACCGGCAGTTGCCGATGAAAGATTGACGGGTTGCTCATTTTATTTTTTTTGCTCATTCGACCATTGAAAACCGATCCCGCCACGCTCGCCTCGCCCTCTTAACTCCGCGCGTACAGCACACGTGGACTTTCACCATGGCTGAGGTTGCTGAAATCAAGCTGTTCGGCAAGTGGACGTACGAGGATGTCGAGGTACGTACACGTGCATGCGTCACGCGGTCTCGCACGTCGCGTGGCATATTTTGGCCGGCATTCTTTCTAGGGTTCACCTCTCATCGCGACACCATGGCACACCTCCGTGCTCTGCCAACCAGCCCCTGACCCACCCTCCCTTCTCTGTTCTCAGATCAACGACATCTCCCTCGAGGTTAGTAAACACACACGCGCGTTTGTCGTGCCCCGCCCGCGCGTCGCAGGCCCCGGAATGCGCGTAAGCCGACCGGACGATGGCGTCCGCGTGCGCGCTGCAGCGGCCCGCGAATTTCTTTTTTCCGAGCGACGCTATGGCCGGCGTCTCCGTCACACGCCGGACCCGAGACGACGCGATTGCTGGTGACTTTCGGGTAGGCCAACGGAGTGTGACGAGACACGGAATCGGGACCCGGGGGTCATAATCGCGGGGGCACCACGGGTTGCGCTGGCGGAAACCGTAATGGGGATGGATTGCGCTTTTTCTTAGGGTCGGGTTTTCCATCGATCGTTTTTTTTGTAGCGGGCCGCGCTCGGTCGGAACTCGTCTCCGTAAAGACCCACGACCTTTAGGGTTTTTCGTAAAGGCTATAGCTGGACGCGCACACCGTGACCAGCGGAAGCACGATCCGCACGCTATCGCGATGGCACGCCACGCGCTTTGGTGTTTTCGCGCGTATCGCAAAAACGACGCTCGTTTGCGCGCGCCGCCAATCACCCGCTCCGCGTACCGCCCCTCCCCTCGAACCGACACCCTGACCTTTCATCTCCCCCACCGACTCGTCTTCCTCGAACGCAGGATTACATCGGCGTCAAGGCGAAGCATGCGGTGTACGTCCCGCACACCGCCGGGCGGTACGCGGCGAAGCGCTTCCGGAAAGCGCAGTGCCCCATCGTGGAGCGCCTCGTGAACGCGCTCATGATGCACGGCCGTAACAACGGCAAGAAGCTCATGGCGGTCAGGATCGTGAAGCACACCATGGACATCATTCACTTGCTCTCCGACCAAAACCCGCTCCAGGTTATCGTGGATGCGATCATCAACTCTGGGCCCAGGGAAGACGCCACCCGCGTCGGCAGCGCCGGCGTCATTAGGCGCCAAGCCGTGGACATGTCCCCCCTGCGAAGGGTGAACCAGGCCATCTGGCTCATCACCACCGGCTCCAGAGAAGCCGCGTTCCGTAACGTCAAGACCATCGCCGAGTGCTTGGCGGACGAACTGATCAACGCCGCGAAGGGGTCGTCGAACTCGTACGCCATCAAGAAGAAGGACGAGCTCGAGCGCGTGGCGAAGGCAAACCGTTAATGCGGTAGTAACTGTGGGTGGCGGCGTGGCTGTGTGGATTGTCACACGGCAACCGCATGGTGTGTAATGCAACCAGCGTTTCACAACTTGTTTTTTCTTTCGAACATCTAGCTAACTAGTGCGGCTAGATCCTAAAGAGCGTTTCACAAACAGCGTTTCACAAACAGCGTTTCACAACGGAATCAATTCGACGCGACTCGTGTTCTCTCTTCTTCCCTTTCGGCCAACCAACTCGTCTTCTCCACCCGGTATCGTACATTCGTCGCGTCCTCGATCAACCTTTCGAGGTTGTCCGGTCAAAACCTATCAAAAAATGTTCGCCATGCTTGATTGACAGGTGAGATCATTTTTTTGACCGACACTTTCGAATTGTCAAGGTTCCTTCCCCACGTGTCGTCTCTAAAACGTTTTGGTCGTTCCGCCCGCGCTACCTGGGCCATACCCCACTGCGCCTTGGACGTAGCCGTCCTAGGCGCGGGGGTTGGGTTCAGTAGCGGCGGCGGTGGCTTCCGAGCGCCTTGGGGTTTCCTCGGGTAGACAGGAAACGCGTGGGTAACTTGCATTGTGTGGACTGCTGGGATATACGGCTACGGCTAGCCAGGGAGCCGGGGTGGCGTCGCCATGACGAGCACGCCCACGGCGCTCGCCGCGCTTCCCACGTTCCAAGTCCTGTCTCGCGTGGACCTCCAGGTCGCGGCGGGCGGATTCAAGGACTCGTGGAAGATCGGGCAGGGTTTAAGGTACGTGAGAGTACCGCACCGACGGTGTGGAATGCATTCTCGGTGTCGACGGGATCGGCGCCGTTGCCGAAAGCGTCATATTTTTCGCGCATCGCCACGGCAGTACTTCGGTAGCGACCACGCATTGACTCCTAAACGTGTGAAGCTTTCGTGTTACCCCGCGCAGTCCTCACGACCACGCGCGCCCGACGTACCGACCCACAAGTTCCGACCAGCAGGGTACTCCAAACTCGTCACTGACCACCCTTCTGTCCAACGAATGTCCAATTGTTTTTCTTCCACAGAGGAAAGACGTACAAAGGCTCACTGGACTCGGTACCGGTCGCGGTGAAGTACGCGAGGGACGTGGAGGTTGCTGATGTCAGGAAGTTCCTCTCCGACAGGATCTGGCGCGCGCAACCGAAACACGAAAACGTGTTACCCGTAATAGGCGTGTCTTTAGACGGCGGGGTTGGCTTGGTGACGCCGTTTTGCGAAAACGGGTGTCTATCGAAACGCTTGGACGCGATGAACTGGTTCCACCGGCTGCGCACGGCGCAGGGTTTCGTGTGTGGTCTGAAGGAGCTGCACAAAGCGGGTGTGGTGCACGGCGCGGTGAAACCGGGGAACATCTTCCTCACGAAAACTGTCACCGGCGAGACGGACGCGGCGATTGGGGATTGCGATTTCCTGGGGCCGCCGCACGCGGCGCTTACAAAACTGGGCGCCAACGACTGCACAAAAAACTACTACGCCCCCGAAGTGCGTAACGGGGGTGTTTGCACCAAGGAATCTGACGTGTACGGCGCGGGGGTGGTGTTGCTGGAGCTGTTGACCTCGAACGAGGGGAGGGTTCCAGCGCCGGTCTCCGCGAACAAGGCGCGGGACGGCACGAACGCGAGCGTTTCGGCGGGGAGTAGCTCCGAAACGCTGTTACTCGCCGCGATTGCCGCGGGGTGGCCGACGGAAACCGCGAGTGAAGTAATAGAACTCGCCGCCGCGTGTGTCCGCCCGAACCCGGAGCGACGGAAAACAAGCCTCGTAGTGGCCAAGGCGCTCGGGACGATCATCGAAACTTGCGTGCGGAACGCGGGCGGCGCGGAGAACCTCAGACGCGACGTAAGCGCCGCCGAGGCCAAGGCGCGGTCGGTTGCTGAAAAGCTGGAGGACTTCGCGGTGGCGAAGCCGCGACGGAGACGCGCCGCGGAAGCGGCCGCGGTTAAAGTGCAAGCCGCGTGGCGAGCGCGGATGGCGCGGCGGCGCGTCGCGGCGATGCGCGAGGGAGGTTTCCGGAGTAACGACTCGCCAGGCACGAGCGACACCGCGGCGAGGGACGCGGAGCAGCGCGCGTTTTTGGCGGAGCGATATTTGAACGTCTCGGATGCGCAGAGAGACGCCGCGGTGATGATTCAAAAGTCGTACCGAGGCAAACTGGGACGGCGGCGAATCATGGCACGTCTGGACGCGGACGCCACATCGCTGGCGATGAAACAGCTATCGGTGCTCGGCACCCTGAGTGACGGCTTCGGGGGTACCGACCGTGTAGTCACGGCGAACGAAGTCGCGCTTGGGGTGGTTTTCGCGCGAATCGCGAGCATGCTCGCGGACCACGACGGGTCGGTGCAAGTCGTGGCGGCGGCGGCGTTGCGGGTGTGGGTGGACCCTCTGGAGAGCCCTCACGGCCGGCTGGCGGCGGAAATCGCGGTGCGGGCGGGGGTTTTGACGCCGCTTGTTGGTGTTTTCTGTGGGAAAAACGCACGGGCCACTCAAAACGCCGCGGCATGTCTCGAAACAATAACAATCGAGTTCCCCAACGAGCAAAACCGGGCGTTACGCGCTGGGGCGTTGGAAGGCGCGTTGAGGCTAATGGTGTGTGGTAACGCGCGGGACGCTGCCGCGCTTTCATCAAGGGCGGCGGGCGCCAGGGCGCTTCGCGGTTTGCTTTTGCAAAACCCACCCGCGTGCCGCCGCGCGATGGAGAAAGGCGGGTTGGACGTTTTGATAGGTTTGATGGACATTCCAAACGGCGAGTGCCAAACCAGCGCGAGCGCCGCGCTGAGCGCGCTGGCGGATGCGGATTCGGACATTCTTCAGAAACTTGGGGTGGAGCGGTTGGTCAGCATGGCCGTGCGGGCGGAAACGCCGCCCATGCGCGCGGCAACGATATCCTTCGTCAGCAAGCTGGCGCGGGATAGCGACACGCACGAGCTCATCATCGAGGCCGGGGGGTTGGAGCTTCTGTTGGGGATGATCCTGCGCGCGAACGAAGAAGCGGTGTGGGGTTTAGCATCCATCGCGTCCGTGGAAGATAACTGGGACGACATCGATGAAGTGTTTGACGAGGAAGGCGTGGAGAGCGTGCGGGATTTATTGATACACGCCGGCGACTACGGAAAAGAAGGCGCAGCGTGGGCGGTGTGTTACATGTCCGGCCACCCCGATTTACAAGTCAAGCTAGTGCGAGGCGATTTGCTTTCGCCGTTGATCGAGATGATCAAAAACGGCACGAGGCGGTGTAAGAAAGCCGCGGAACGCGCGTTGAAAGCAATGGCGATGTGAGACATGAGATGCACCCAAAACCCGCCCCGTAGCAAGCGCGCGTAGTGTTGTTTATTTATTGACTACTCAAGTAGGGTTTAGGGTTTAGGGTTTAGGGTTTAGGGTTTAGGGTTTAGGGTTTAGGGTTTAGGGTTTAGGGTTTAGGGTTTAGGGTTTAGGGTTTAGGGTTTAGGGT
>Ga0302116_1000584_pt1 | contig 22343 bp, 33 predicted proteins | sample AG5_SCM_MG_FD_203124 | JGI IMG/M metagenome (GOLD analysis project Ga0302116, IMG submission 203124) | Marine microbial communities from Western Arctic Ocean, Canada - AG5_SCM | ecosystem: Environmental > Aquatic > Marine > Oceanic | place: Canada: Western Arctic Ocean | collected 2017-10-01 | reverse complement strand
TCCGATGGATCATTCGAAGAGCAAGAAACACGAGGGACTCGCTGTATTTCTGGCTATTGCAAGCAATCGTTCGAAGAAGTTCAGAATTGTAGTATTTGAGCACTTCACGCACCAACTCGTCATTGTGCTCGTTGATGAACTTGTGGCAGTCTGCATACGATCGTGATCTGATCCACTTAGCCATCTCAACCCTCCAATAAGCCACTGGTGCGTACAAACGCTGCATCCCCTCCAAACTCAACGAACGAGCTTCCTCGGGAGTGATGGAGAGTAATCTGATGATCTCAGCACAGGCTCCACTCCTACGGGCAATGTCGATGGGAGTTTCGCCTTCCTTGTCTCGTGTGGTGAGGGCCTCTTCATTGTAGCCAATCGACTCCACGCCCACATAGGCAAGAGCATGTGTGTGTGTCTGAGCTTTGGCTGCCATCCAATGATGTGGCAGTCGTCCATGCTCATCTCTCTCCTTGTACTTTCTCCCGAGCAAATCTTCGTCTCTATCATGGGCAAGCATGACATCGTGTACCGCGGGCCAATCACGCTTCTTGAGCCACTTGTGGTGCTCATTGGAAGGCATAAGGAAATGCTCTTTGAAAAGATCTCAAACGAGAATGGGGAGATGAGTTGCTTGGGCAAGGTAGGAGAATTGGGTTGAATGGTGAATGGTTGTGTGGGGTGATGTTTGGTGATGTTTGGGCAAGGATATTCGATTGCACAGTTCACCAGTTTCTCATTGTGGCAAGTCCACTAGCCCAGAAACGTCCCACCTAAAAACAGAGTTCCAATAATAATATGGAAACTATAGCCCCTCCCAGTCCCGCCTCATTCTACGAGAACTACGTTCTTATTCGTAAGCCTGTCAAATTTTCTGTGTTTCCTCCTCTCCCTTCAATATCTTCATCCACGGCAACACAACCCCTCCAGGAGCAATGGTCGAACAGTAAACTTTCTGCTCTTATTGGCCCTGACACTCTGTTTCAGGTTGAGCAGAAAGTTTCCTCCTCCTCCTCAGCCACCCCGGCTTATGGCCAAGGCGGATCCACTTGGATGAAATTTGGCGAATTCCTTTCGTCTTCAATAACCTCCAACACTAGATCTCTCTACCTGACAACTCAGCCTCTCAATAAGTCTGATTATAGCTCCCCGGATGGCTCCTCCTCCACCTCCTCCACCTCCTCCACCTCCTCAAATGACGACGAGCCATTAATAATTCCTCCAAACCTGCAGCCTCTCTTCTCCTCAAATTCGAATTCGAATTCGAATTCGAATTCCATCCCCCTGCGCCTCCCCCTGTTCCACAATTTAATTCCCCTAACGACGAACATTTGGTTCGGCGGCGCGTCCTCTCAATCCTCAATGACCTCCTCGGGCCTCCACCACGACTACCACGACAACGTCTACCTCCTCCTCCGGGGTCGGAAGCACATCACCCTTTACCCTCCGACCGACAACAACATCTCCTCCCTCTACCCTCACGGCGCTCTCCAAGCCACCGCCAAGACCGTCAAGGTCTACGAGAACGGTCGGGTTGTTTACCCGTGCCAAGTTGACGAAACGGGGGGGGAGATACGAGCCGATGGGGCGCTCGTTAATGTCGAGAGGTGGTACAAGGCGAAGATTAGAATGGAGGAGCTGGAGCGAGACGACGAGGCAGACGAAGATGAAATTGACGAGGTGTTGGAGGAGTTATTAGAGGCGGAGAGGGGTTTGGAGGGAGGGAAGGATGAGTTTGAGGGGGATTTTGACGACGACGATGATGATGAGGAGGAGGAGGAGGAGGAAGGCGTGACCGAAGCGGAAAAGGAAAGCTATAGAGGATTGCTAGAAATCGACGATAACGCCAGCAACAAGAAGAGGAAGCTCAATAACAGCTACCCAACGCCCTCAACAAAACCAACCACCCCCCCAAACTTCTCCCAAATCACAGACACGGCGAACCCAACTTCAGCCTACAACAAAGAGAACTTCCCAAACTTCGTCAACGCTACGGGGAAGATTGAGGTGGAGATCGTCGCCGGCGAGGGAGTTTATATTCCTGCCGGGTGGTGGCACGAGGTGAGGTCGGGGGCGGTTGAGGAGGATAAGGGGGGGGAGTACGGTGGGCACCTTGCTCTCAATTACTGGGTGCATCCGCCTGACAAGCTGGGGGAGGGAGGGGATTACGAGCGTCCGTATAATTCGGGGTTTTGGGAATGGGATTGGAAGCGAAGGGGATACGAATAGCAAATTTCAAAACTATCTGGATAAAATTGTTATTCCTTTTCGTCATCATCCGCAAAAAGTTCCCAGGTCTGGCAATCGCAGGTGTACTCGCCCCACCCTTCTTGCTCGGCATACTTCTGTTGAGATTCGCAAATATCAAGAAGTTCCTCTCCATAGTCGTCCTGTGTGAAATTTTGTATCCTCTCAACCCACTCAAGAGACAGCAGGAGCAATGCTAGTGCTGAGCCGACGAGTATAACGATGTTGAAGATTCTGTTGCAGCATGAGCGATCTTTTTTGAAGAGGTCGATCAGGGGAATAATAACTAGGACGATCAGAGCCCCGCCAATGAAGCCACCCAGGTGAGCCGCCCAGTCAATTCTGGGGAGGAGGGAGGCGAGGAAGACGATTCCGGAAAGAAAGGCCATCTCAAAGAACCGACACATCTTAAATTTCCTCCTCAGTTTCTTCGACAAGCGAAGAAGGTGCGAATACAAATTGAGTGGAATATCATAATGTCAGTTTTAGTTTGTGGCTCGTATATATTTCTCGTCTTCCTCATGGCTCGATCGCTACGCTCACTCACCTGAATTAGGGCATGTTTTGGTGTTAAGGAGGTGGGTGGTTGTTGCCCCTCAATGAGCCAAGAGTAAAAACAATCCATCATGTAGCCGCCGATAATTCCCATGATCGCGCCAGAGGAACCGACGCCGAGCAACTCAGGCCAGATAACGCAGCTCAATAACGTGGCAAAGGCGCCCGAACCGAAGTACACTAGGAGCCAAACAAACGAGCCCCAACATCGTTCAATGTAGGCGCAAATCGCAATTTGCGCGTAGAGATTGCCGATAATGTGAAGGATGCCCCCATGAAGAAAAATCGGCGTCAAAAGTCGCCACCATTCACCATCTTCAACAATCAATGCGACATTCTTGGCACCCCAGAAGGAAAGTACATCGGGCTGAGGGCCAAGCATTCGGTTCTGAGAATATGGAGCCATGCCGCACTGTACCATTTGGATTGTAAGTATAACTGTCTGAATGAGAGCTAGGAATATGGCAAAGTAGCCATATTTCTGTTTCGCGAATGATTCTTTAATGAAATGCTGAGTTATCGTGTAGTCTTCGTCTTGGGGTGTGTCGCTCGGTTCGAAGCTGCTGTTCGAAACGTGAGATGGGATCAATCCCTCATTTCTTGACCGAGAAGATCTTGTTCCAAGCTCCATTTGAAATGGGCTGGGGGGGACGATTGGGGCTGGGGGAGGAATAGTTTTGGGGCTGAAGGGGCTGAAGGGGCTGAAGGGACAACAAATTGAAATTTATAAGAAATTCAATGAATATCTGAAGGAGACATGATACAATGGTTTAATTTAAAGACATAACACCTGGACATCGGGACATGGACAAACATAGCTCAAAGAACCCAACACACCCTCAATCCCAACCCAACACAATTATGAATGACCCCAACTCCAACTCCAATTCCAATTCCAACTCCAACTCCAACTCCAACACCCCACCCTCAACTTCAACAACCAAATCATCGCACCTCCTCCACCACTCCTCGTCCCGCCAGTTCAAGTCACAGACCCAGCAGGACATACTGAAGGAGCTCCAACACCAAGCAGAAGTTTTGGAATCTGGAATTGCACTAAAGCGTCGTGTTGGTGGGTTTGAGTTGATGAACCTCACCGATTCTGACCTCCTCCTTTCAAACTTGAATTTGAACTCCTCTGCCTCCTCCTCCTCCTCCTCTGACGATGATTCTACCCTCAAAAATGGAAAGAAAAAGCAAACAAAACAAAAGAAGCGTCACAATAAAAAGAGCAAGGTGTGTCTCCCTCTCCTCCCCTCATTCTCAGTCTCCGCTCGCCACCTTTTAGCTAACCCACTCAATTTAATCCAATCCAATTATCATTCCGCGGCGCAGGATGAAAAGCTCCGCGAAATCGAGTACGAGCTTTACCAGCTCAAGAAGGAAAAGGCCCAGCGGGACCATCTGACCATCCACGAGAAGGCTGATCTTATCAAGGAGAAGGTGGAAAAGAATATCCACGCCAAAGACCCCCCTCCCCAGGCGTCCCACCCTCCAAAATTTATACACCCACTCACCTCCGCCTCCACTTTCCCCCTTGCGCTCAATAGATGCCAGTACTTAACCGCCCCAACCCACATATCCGACTACCACCTCCACCATGTGGAGAACCGAGGTGAGCGAGCGAAGTTGGCGAATCCTGTAGCCTTCAGTGGATGAAAGATGCGCTTGGCCGAACTAGCCACCGTGTCCAGTTTTAGCGTCTCAAGACGTTATGCGTTGAAATTTCGGCCGATTCAGTGATTTCTCAAATTGTTGGACATTCACATCCCACCTCGCGCAACAAAAAGATGCGCCTGGCCGAACCCGCCACCGTGTCCAATTTTGATCTTCTAAAACCTCCATACGTTGGAGTTAACGGTCGACTCAGTGATTTGCCTTTTTTTGCCTTTTTTTGCCTTTTTTGAGTTTTCACCATCCCATCCCAGTCCATTCGACGTTAAACGACAAACACCTCCTCGCACTCCCTATATGTTATTTTCGCCTTTTTTTTTCAACCCCTAACACGACACGGCGCTTCTTCGCTCGACGCAGATTTTTGGGACGAGAAGAAGAATCCCGTCCACAAGCACCACCACCTCAAGCACAAGATTCACTCTCACCAGAACCATTCTTCCTATCACAGGTGAGCAAATTGAAATTGCAACAGCCACCCTCACCCGCACTAAAACTCTCCCCTCATCTCGATTCGCTCGGCCCCTCCTCTCAGAATTGAGGACACCCATCATCGGCGATTTCAGACCGTTGACCAACCTCTCCCCCTCTACAATCTAACTCCAAACCCAATCCACCCAATCGGCTCCCTTACAACCGAGTTAAATTTGTCACCGTGGAAACTTGACGACGTCAACATGCGCAAAATCGTCGAGGAGAACACCTCCTACACGACTTTGACCGTGTCAAACTCTGTGCACTTTTACGACAACAGGTTGAAGATATTCGCCCAGTCTAGCAGCAATTTGCTGAAGGTGAGCGAGCTGCATACATTAGTTGTGACCAACCCACTTCTAACCCACTCCTTCAACGAATGCGCACCGCTTAGCTACACCTTCGCAACTGTCCGAAAATTACTAGCTACGGCATCAAAACATTCATGAAGGCGAGCTTATCAAATCTGAGGAGCATCGACGTTAGCAACAATCCGAGCCTCAACGATGAGAGCCTGCAGGCAATCGTAGTGGCTAGCAGCGGGACGCTCGCGGAGCTGAACATAAGTAACTGCGGCATGACTGATAAGAGCTTGGCTGGGTTGGGTAACTGCGAGCATTTGCACTACTTGGACGCTGCGGGGATTAAAGAGTTGACTGATGCTTCGATCGGGGTGGTGATGCGGAAGTGCAAGGTGAGCTGGAATTAGCGAATTTGTCTTTTAGTTGCGACTAACACCAACCCCCCCCTTTTCAGCATCTCCACTCACTGTTCCTCGGCAGCTGCAAGGGATTCACTGGCAAGGCGTTCATGGCCAACCAGGTGAGCGAGCGAAGCGAGCGAGCTTTGAGGAAGACGAGAATACTCGCGATGAATCCAGCGAAATTGCTAAAGACGGCTACATCCACTTCTAAACTAACATTATTTCACTCAATTCGCTTGGCTCGCTCGCCTTCCCCCTGCTCCATTAAAAAATGCACCTCGCTTCGCTCGGTGCAGCCCAACACCGGTCTCCCAATCGCCCAGATAACGCGGGTCCGCAACCTTGACCTCTCCCATTGCCCCAACCTCCAGAACGACATAATCCACTTCGTCGGGGCTGGTTTCACACACCTCGAGCACTTCCACATATCATCCTACGGACACTTGTCCCCCGAAGAGCTTGAGTCTCTCTCTTTCTCGGCGCGGAGTGGCCTGCTCACGCTTGACATAACCGGCTGGGTTCCTATCGACGACAAAGTATTCAGTGTTGTTGATTCCAACAACCCTACAAATACCAATGACAACGAAAATGAAAATGCCATTCTGAATAATGGTGTGGAGGTGAGCAGCGGAAATGGCCTACCCACATCCACAGTTTCTACACTAACATTTTCCCACTAAATTCGGCTCAGCTCACAAAAGAAAACACCCTCGCCAAGAGCAAAGCACACAATAAACTACATGCACATAAAAAGAGCAAGAGCAAGAGGTGAGCGAGCGAGCGAACGAGCGAACGAGCGAACGAGGAACCCACTATTTAAACCCACACTCACACTAACAAACACGGCGCAGCAACAAGAATAACGATTTTCTTATCCCTCTCGATGACGACGCTCCCCCCCCTCCTCCCACAAATCCCATTTCCCCCGAGTCAATAGTCCTCATGGCAACCAACTACAAGCGCCTGATGACGCTCAAGATGGCACCTGTTACGACGTCGGCCTCCCTCCCTCCAAAAAGTTTCATGGCGGTGTTCCTGGGCTTGGCCAGTTTGACGTACTTGGACATCAGCAACAACACGAAGATTTCCGAGGTGAGTTGAGGAAGACAAGCATACGAGCCTCTACTAAACTAACTCACTCAATTTACTTCGCACCTTCTTCGCTCGACGCCGGCGCAGCTTTCATTTCCTTCTGAAGCGGCCGGCATAATAACAGCGCTGGAAATGGCATCAACAGAAAATCCACAGGCGCACACCTCATCCCAAGATTGTGCCCTTGACCCAAACTACATTTCCTCCCAGCTTCCAAATTTAATACACCTGTTCCTCCGTAACGCCCCCCACTTCAACGATCAGGCGCTGATGAACGTTGCCACGGCGTTCCCGTCCCTTCAAACTCTGGTCGCTCCTCACTCCCCCCTACTCGGCCAAACAAATACGCCGTTTCCTCGCCACCTCAAGGTTAGTCTAATCCCACATCCTTCACATCCACGCCCACTTTTTAACTAACCTTATGTTTTTTCAGAACTTGGGTTTCTTGAACTTGGCCGGCTCGTGGCGGCTTACCGACGACACGGTGTGGGAAATTGCGAGCAACAACCACCACATGCAAGACCTCACCCTCGGTTCGGCGCCGCCTAACAAGGACGAGAGGATGAGCGAGGACAATTTTGCGCAGCCGACGGACTTGAGTTTGTTGAGTCTGCAGTACTTGAGCCAAAACTGCAAGCACTTGAGCACACTGACTTTGCAGAATTTGAGCAATTTCAGTCAGTTCCCGAGCAGCCACGGCCACACTGCCGTGGTTAAATTTGCTCACCTACTTTCCCTGAACCTAGCGCACAACGAGCAAATGACTATAAAAACTCTCCAGGTGAGCGAGCGCGAAATGGCTACAGACATAATGGCTACATCCACCACACCACTGAACTAACCCACTCAATTCGTCTGGCACCTTCTTCGCTCGGCGCGCGCAGCAAATATCCACCGCGGCCCCCCACCTTCTCCACTTGGATGTGGCCCACTGCCCGAATATCCAGCACAGCACCAAGATAGGAAACTACATGGCAACAACGCACAACCACATTCAGATTAGCAGCGTCCCGCCATTCACCGGTTTCAAGCCGATCGACAACTTCCAGGCGACCTACTACAGGGACGCGTATTTCGGCAGGGCGGGGTTAGAGAATGAGGCGGCTGAAGTCATTAGGAAGAACTATAAAATCTACAAGGCAAATGTGTTGTGGCGGTGGTGGAGCAGTGCAAAAAAAATCAAGAGGGCTTTCAAGCTGTACAAGTGGCAAAGGAGTTGCGCTGAGTACGTACGCTTCGTGGCCAAGGTGAAGCGCAAACGAGCTCAAAGGAGGCGCCGCAACAAGGAGATTTTCCAGCGAATGTTCCAAAAAATTAGAAACTCGGCCATAAAAATTCAGCGCATTTGGAGAGGGTACGTCGGTCGAAACGCAGCGAACGTGATTTTGGACGACATAACCTCCACTATCTCGATCCAGGCAGCGTTCCGAGGGATGCGGGTCAGGCTTCAAGACCACATCTGGGTGAGGAAGAAGAAGGTGAGTAGTCTCACTTCACTCCACTCAAAATGGTAAACAAAACTAACACTAAATTTCGTTTGGCCCCAGCGAGAAATGATGAGGATCGAAAGCCTGATCAGTAGCGGGGTATTCCTTCCCCAGCCGAATGAGCACGAGGAAGTTGACCCTGAAATAAGGAAGCAGGTGAGCGAGCGAAGCGAGAGAGCCTTGTTGAAGACGTGAATACGAGCGACGAATCTCGCGAAATGGCTACAGACATAATGATAATGGCTACATCCACTACTAAACTAACATTACCAAACTCAATTCACTTCGCACCTTCTTTGCTCGGCGCAGATGCCTGAACTGCGGCAGATCATTGATAAGGCGATTGAAGTTGAGCCAAAAATGACCTTTAACAAACACCCGCAGCCACGGCGGTTCGATGAGGAGCCATACGTCGAGCTGCCGTTCAACAGAAAGCTGCCGATCTACGGGGGGGTGAAGAACACTATGTACTCGGTAGACGCTACAAAGGGTCGGGACACCAACCACGTCTTTGGGGGGCAGCTTTGGCCCAAGAAGAAGCCGAAGAGTAAGGAGAGCGAGGAGCAGGTGAGTTCTGTAGGCCTGACCAATTTTCCAGAGTTTTCACCGCAAAACTAACCCCCCCCCCCCACAGTTTGACCCAACAAAAACATTCTACCAGAATTTCTGCTCCAACATTGACATTACTATGGACGTCGACAAAGACCCATACAACCCGGCTCCCAGACACGTATCGCACCCGAAATGCGCGTTGTGCCTCAAGCGGTACATGGCCCTGACCTGCGCGCAGTGTCACGAGTCGTACTGCGTCGATTGCTCCTCCCACATCCACTCCAAGCCCGCCCGGGAGCACCACCAGGTGATGCAGTACCACCACGTGTACATCAAGCCTAAGCAGGAGGTGAGCGAGCGAACGAGCGGAAATGGAAACAGCCACCCACTTCCACTACTAAACCCACTCAAATCGTTTGGCTCTCTCGCCTCCCCCCTGCTCCATTAATGCACATCAATCTTGCTTCGCTCGGCGCAGATTGGCATCGTCCCGCACTTAACTGCGGCGCGAAAAGCGATGAAGAAGAGTTTGGCTTTGACCGACATGGCTCAGAATGCAGCGGAGCTCAATCGGATCGAAGAGGCGAAGAAGTTGGAGAGGGAGATGGAGGAGGAGGCTGAGAAGGAGCGGTGAGTTTCATTCCGTCTCCACTCGCCACTACCAAACTAACAACACATTTTTTATATAATATATAATTCCGCGCAACTCAATTCGCTCGGTGCAGGCTCGCGGCAAAGGAGGCCGCGGAGATCGACACTCGTATGCACGACTCTGCGCGGGAGATCCAAGCTTTCTTCCACAGCAGTCAAAAGCGCGCGCAGATTGCATTGACATTGCTCGCCCTCCAGACCGCGGTTAAGACGAACGACCTCAAGAAGAAAATATATACCACCAACGCAATCCTCGCCCAGAAGGTCTTCAGGGGCTGGTCGTGCAGGATTTTTTTCGTGAAGAAGAACATCGACGTAACCAAGTTCCCGCAGCCGGAGGGGTGGAAGGTCATTGCGGCGCAGAGGGTTGTGATTGACTTCGCGAACAGGAGAGCTTACCAGCGCACCAGGCAGATCGGCGAGCTGGAGGTCTTGAAGAAAACCCTCAAGACTAGGAACGAGAGTGAGGCGGCTTGGGTCCACCAAGAGAGCGAGCACTACGAGAAGAGGTGAGTTAGCCACAACAAATTTTTTTGTGTTGCTGGCTCGCGACTAACCCACTCACTCCTCTTGCTCTCGCTCGCCGTTCGGCGCAGGCTCGAGGAGGGGAAAAACTCGCTCAAAGATTTGGAGGGGGACGTGAGGTGAGCAAAAAACTCGAGCGATGAAGTGTTTAAAATTACTACAGACGGCTACATTCAAACTAAACTAAACTAAACTAAACTAACCCACCCACCACCCAATTTGTTTGGCTCGCTCATTTTACTTTCGCTTCATTAAAAATGCGCTTCGTTTTCGCTCCGCTCGGTGCAGCGCCAAGAGGGCGTTGCTGGCCGAGCAGGAGGTGGGAAGTCCGGAGTACCTGCAGCTCAGTAGGGAGATGAACAGTTTTGTCCAGAAGAAAAATCACATCCAGTACAAGTACGACAGTGATATAGGCGGCGAGAGGTGGTTGCTGAGCCACCTTCGTCAATCAACCCGCCGCAACGTCCAGAGTCTCGTCCAGAGCGGCGAAGCGGCCAAGCACCTCAAGTGGATCGACGACGAAAGCGCGGTTTTGAAGAAACTTCAGGTGAGCCAGCACACAAACCACAACAACACAACACACCTGAAACTAACACATTTGGTGGCTCGTTCATTTTAGACGTTTGTTATCGCCCGGTTCCTCTCCACTACCGAGGAGGAGGACAAGTACTACCACGACTGGCTTGTGGACCAAAAGACTAGGATAATAGCTAGGCTTATTGCGTACGACACCGAGCAGGAGAGCGTGATTGAGGTGAACCTCGCTAGGTGCGCCCTAGAGGTAGGGAGCGGGCAGTCGGGCAGGGCGAACCTGATCGAAATACTCAAGACGATGAGGAACGACAGGCAGTACGACGCGGAAAGGATCGGTTGCGAAACGATGAAAATCAATACCCACGTGGCGCAGTTCGAGGAGGAATTCGGAAGGGAAGCTGAGAAAGCTTGCGAGGATAGCAAGTTGAAGTGGCTGGAAAGGCTGAGTGCGTTAAAGGGGAAGCAGCAGGTGAGTGAGCGGCTACAGCCACCCACATTCACCAACTAAACTAACGTTCGTATTGCGCAGGTGCTCAGAGAGGAGATTTTGCCCAGGTTGACAATGGTGCTGACAAAATCATTTGAAGCCGAAGACTCCCGAATGAACTCGGTGGTAACCTTCAAGAACGACGAGCAGTCAAACTCCCGGCACTTGATGTCATCAATAAAGGCCGTCATCTCCCACCCCCCCAAAACGCGCCGAACCTTTTTAATCGAAAAGTGGCTCGACCTGTACCGCAGCCAGCCTTGGCTCGCGAAGCAGAATGCTGTGGAGAACTTGGAGAGGGGGCGGAGGGCTGGGCTGAAGAAGGAGCTGGACAAGAAGAAGTTCTTGACCGGGAAACAGGCCGAGGAGGTCAGGAAGGAGGTGAGTGAGCGAAGCGAGCGAGCCTTGCGGAAGGAAGACGAGCATACTCGCGATGGATCTCGAAAAATGGCTGAGACGGCTACATCTACTTAACTAACCCACTCATTTCTTTTGGCTCGCTTGGTTCGCTCGTGCTCCATTGAAAATGCGCCTCGCTTCGCTCGGCGCAGGAGGAGGAGGTGGAGGAGAAGGAGAAGCAAATTTTGGAGTACAACGAGAAGGCGAATGCGGAGGGAGCGAGCCTCTTGGACAAGAGGGACCTAGAATCAATGGCCCAAAACCTCCGCTTCGAGATCGACGACGGTCGGGTCGGTCGCGAGAAGCGCAAGGAGCGTCAAAGCACCGAGCAGGAAAAGCTCGACATTGAAATTTCCGCCATGGAGAAGGAGGAGGCGGAGGCGACTGATCGTCTCGACGTTCAGAGTGCCAAAATTGAGGCGTTTAAGAATGAAGAGCTTGGGGAAGATCGCAAAGAGCTCTCCCTCGTAGAGACACAACGCCTCGAGATCGAACAGATGGAGGAGGGAATAATGGAGCGAGCAGAGCAGGAGGAGGAGGAAGCCCTCGCCGCCTCAGGCGGCATCGTCACTGGCGAAGGCGGCGGCATTACGGAGCGCGGGGTCGAGGTTACGGTTGTTGAGGGCAAGGAACTGGTGGCTTGCGATCGGCCTGGGAAGAATAGGAACAAGTGGACGAGTGATCCTTATGTTGTAGTCAGCCTTGTCAAGAGGGAGGTTGTGGTAGAGGAGGGAGGGGGCGAGGAAAAAAAGGCCGAGGAGGCGTTCACGACGGCCATTGTTGTGAAAAACGAGAATGATGAAAAGGAGGACGCAGAACCAGGCTCTGTCCCTTCCCCTCCCTCTCCCTCACCCCCCACGACAAAATACAAATCAATCCCATTCGAATCATTCTCGACCAACCCCGTGAAGAAGACTCTCAACCCGAAGTGGAGCGAGAAGAACGCTTCCACTCTAGGCCAGAAGAAGGCCAAGGGAGTGCTGGCTGTTGACCTCAACAAGGTCTGGCAGCCGGTGTTGGAGTGTAAGGTTATGGATAGTGATTTTGGGAGAGACGAGGAGGTGAGTGTAGTGTAGTGTAGTTTTGTGTAGTGTAGTGTGTGTAGTGTATGTAGTGTGTGTAGTGTAGTGTAATGTAGTGTGTATAGTGAAAGTGTAGTTTTTGTTTAACCAAACCAAATCCAACATCACGTTCTTACACTCACGCTCACTCTCAGATGGGCACCGTTTTCATCCCGTTGAAGGACATCGATCAGTCCGGCACCGTCCCCGTAACTCGCTGGTACACCCTCTCTGCAACGGAAAAGATGAGCCAGCCCGTCACCGGCGAGCTCCGGATTTCGATAAAGTATTCCGGCCCTCGCTCCATAAAGCTCTCCGTTGAATCAAAGGCGGCCCTCCAGGAGCTTCAGAAGAAGAAAGATGAGAACCACGCTCGATCAACGGCGATCAAGCAGCAGATGGAGCGCCGGGAACTCTTCGCGCGGCAGGCGCAGATCGACGCCGACGACGAGTTCGCCAAGCAGCACCTGAAGCAGATGCAGGAGGACCTCAGGCTGAGGAAGATTGAGGTGGTCAAGGCCGAGGCTGAGCTGCAGGCTCAGCTCGAGGAGGAAAGGCTGGAGGCGATTAGGGCCGAGGAGGTGAGTGTCAGTGTCACCCAAAAACAAAACTCCAACAACACTTTCACTACACTGACCAACACTAAACTTCACTACACAACACTGCGCAGGCGATCAAACTTGCGAACTGGCAAGCGCTCCAGGCTGATGAGGACATCAAGAACCTGGGAGTGGCGGGGATGAGCGCCGATGGGAGAAAGAGGGCCAAGATCAAGACGATGCTGAAGCAGTTTTTGAGGAAGAAGGCTGGAGCGAGGGACGACCCGGAGGAGCTGCAAATGGTTGCGACCATCAAGAAGAGGATGCGAGTAAAGGGGGGGCAGGTGGAGGCTATTCGGCACATCAAGTTCACGGTGGGGAAGAAGGAAACGGACGACTTCACCAGGTGAGCGACTAAAAATCTGTGCCTCTCAAAATGCATTCGTTTTGCTCACTCGCCCCCCCCGCGTAGCAAGAATTCGCGGCTCCAGAACGAGGGGATGCCATTTTTCAAGCGAATCGAGCGGGAAATTGGCTTGCACGAGCAGATTGTTGTTTGGGTTGAGAAGACAATTGACCAGGACGAGTTCTTGACAAGTCTGGAGGTTGCCAGCACGGACCCGGAGAACGAGAACTTCATCAACCTGCGGGCGGAAGGTTGGGAGGTATCGGGCCACGAGCTGATGAAGGGGGCCGGTCAGAAGGACCCCATGTTCTGCGTGTGGTTCCACAAGGACGGGAAGACCCAGGCGATTGCCGACATCAATATTAGCTACAGCATGAATGACGAAAACGAACTCAAGAAGGAGGGGTACGAGATGATCGAAACGAACCTGTCAAACTTTGGGTTCGGAGACATGAACCTGTGGACCCGCAAGGTGGACAGGGCGAGGTGAGCGAGCGAACGAGCGGAAACGGCTACAGCCACCCAAACCCACATCAACTACTGAACTAACCCAACCCACTCAATTCGTGTGGCTCACTTCACTCGTTTTGCTCTTGCTCCATTAAAAATGCACCTCGCTTCGCTCGGTGCAGCGTTCCGACCACCGCAAACAGCGCGCACGTCGCGCGGGAGCTGCTCGAGTGCAGAAAAATGCTCGCCAAGAGTCCAGACGACGAGCACCTTCAGATCATGGAGGAGAAGCTTATGAGGAAGCTCCACGCGGCCCAGGTCCACGAGGACGAATCGAGGGAGAATCTGGACAATCCAATCAAGTACACCATGGAGTTTTTGGCGTTGACACCGGCAGAGCTGGAGCTTCTGATCACCTATTTCAGCGAAATGGACTTGGACAAGGACGGCTTAATCACCATGGATGATTTTTGCGACTACATTGGTGAGCCGATGAGCAAGTTCGTCGAGCACGTGTTTGTACTGACCGACGCGCCGGACGAGTACAAAAGGCTGGACTTCGGAGAGTGCATCAAGGCGCTGAGCACCTTTGCAATGCTGTACGGAAACGAAGTTTTGCGGCTCTTGTTTGCAATGTACGACCCAGAAGGTAGCGGATACATTACGAAGGAGATGGTCATCGACATGTTATCGGTGCTGCACCCGAGGGAGAGGGGAAGGACCATCCGTACGTTAAAAGAGTTCGATTTGCCCAAGGTGAGCCTAGTGGACGATAAACCAAATTCATCAAAACTAACCCACTCAATCATACAGAACGGAAAAATCACCTTTGAAATGATCGAGCACTTCGACATCCAGTACCCGAACATGTTCTACCCGGCCAAGAGGATCCAAGACAGCATCAGGGGCAAGATCTTCGGGCTGCCATGGTGGGAGGCAAAGTTGAGGAAATACATGCTCATAAAAGAAAAATTAAGGAGTGTTCAGATCACGAGCCAAAGCGTGGATAGTGGAGTGATGAAGAAAGAGGAGAGGAAAGTGATGAAGGGCGAGAGGAAGAAGAAGCGAATCAGCGAGGCGAGAGAGAGTAAGAGCCAGTTTGTCAGGGCTCTGTTCATTGCCAAGAACGTGGCGGACGCTTTAATTCCCGACGTGGACGTCAAGGGGCAGAGCTTAAACCCGTTCACGAAAGCTGAAGAAGCGGAAACTGAGAGGCTGCGGATTTTGAAGGAGGAAATAGAGGCCGAGTACAAGTAGAAAAGGAAACTGTGTATGATAAGAATGTGGAAAGTAATGTTGAAAACAGATATAAAATTTCTAATCAGAAATTCGCAAACACGTCTTCTCCGCCGTCTCCACCCCCTGCTATCACATACTCCTCGACCTCACCTCTCCCTCCCTCGCCCTCCTCCACTGCAAAATGACTGTGATCTAATTTCCCGCCCTTCAAAGTTGGTTTGTAGTCCATTTCAATCCTGCACGCCCGAAGCTCGTCAAAGTCCAAGTTTTGGCTCGAGAAGAAGAGATGCTCCTTCACGTCTTTAATTCCGCCCTTCAGGGCCCCTAGCCGGAGAGCAGCGTTGCTGTTCAGAAGCTTCCTCACCAGGCTCTTGGCGTGCGGGTCGAACCCGAGCGGGAACCGCAAGTACCGCTGAGAATAGACGATTCGCTAAGAAAAAAAGAAAGAAGAAAATGTCAGCGTGGGTGCGGGTGCGGGTGCGGGTAGGTAACTCACTCAACATAACTCACCTCGAAGGTTTCCTGCTGCGTTTCCGCCTCGAAGGGAGTTGCTCCGCACAGCAGCTCGTACACCAAAATTCCTAGCGCCCAGTAGTCGACCGACTTGTCGTGGCCTCGGCTGAGAACTATTTCCGGAGCCATGTACTCGGGGGTCCCGCACAGTGTGTACGTCCGGTCCTCCACTTTTCCCAGCGGAGAAGTGTAAGGAAGCCGCTTTGCGAAGCCGAAATCAACAATCTTCAGGTACCCACTTTCGGTTAGTAGCAGATTCTCCGGCTTCAAATCCCGATACGCGAACTTCAATTCGTGTATGTGTTCGAACGCGCTCAAGGCCATTGCGGCATAGAGCATCGCGCTCCTCAGTGTAACGCCCCCAAACGGTCCTGTCTCGCACTGGATATCGTTGCTGCGTATGCCGAAGCAAGGCGGAATTGAAAGGATTTATTTTTGTAAATATTTTGTTGTGTTGTGCTCTCTCCTCTCCTCTCCTCTCCCCGCCTCTCCTCTCCTTTCCCATCCTATCCTATCCTCTCACCTCTTTTTATCGTACAACAGCGTCCACAATTCCCCACCTGGAATATACTCCAGCAAGAAGTATACCTGGTTGTTGTCGCTAAGCGTGCCTCTAAGTTTTATGATGAATGGGTGGTTCATGACCTGCATGATGGCCTTCTCCCGACGGACGTTGTGCTGCTGTGCGGTCCTCAGCAAGTGGGCTTTCTGCAAACATTTCAAAGCGTTCACCTGTCCCGTCAGCCTGTGGCTTACCATAACGACCTTGCCGAACGTTCCCACACCCAAAGTGCAAACAATTTCCAAATCCTCGAGAATCACCGGCGGGAGTTTTTCGTTCTGAATGTCTGCTTGCTGGATGAAGCACTCCATTGATTCGTGTCTTCCCCTTGTAACTCCCGAGCTTGCCGCTTCTTGAATCCAGCTGAAATGGCCGTCGCCGTCTGGCATTCCGTAACTCACTCCATCGTACTTATTGATGTCCTCGGCGCGGCCGTGCTTCTCCATCGCCTGGTATTCCCTCATGTGCATTTGCTGCTGTATCTCCTTTTCGAAGGGAACCATGAACTGCTGAAAGTCCTCCCGGTGCATCACCAGCAGCTCGCACTGCAATAATAATTAGATTGAGATTGATTTGTATTTGTTTGTGTGATCACTTTACTTCACTTCACTTCACTTCACTCACCTTCTCGCTAATCACCTCGACGCTGGCCGTTCTATTCGCCCTCGTCAAGAGGGCTATCTCGCCGAAATACTGGCCGCTCCCTAACGTGTCCAGCTCGACCTGGCTTTGCAAGCTGCTGCTCCACTGCGTGACCAAGCAGCTCCCGTCGTGAACCACGTAAAAGTGGTCCCCATCGCTCCCCTCCTGAATGACCATGTCCCCCTTGGTCAAAATTTGCCTCGTAAAAATTGTGGTCAGCATGTAAAGGGCTTCGTCCGTCAGGGTTGATAAAAGTGGCACGCCCTTCAGGACCCTCGCCGTGCTAATCTGGTACATGACATCCTGTATTCGTCCCAGCAGCAAGTTGAACTGCTCGTGAGTGAGCGTGAAGCACTCGACGTCCCCGTTGGCAATCACGTTTGCCGCCCGAGGCTCCTTTAGTTGGATCGCCCTTTCGCCGAAGAAGTCCCCAGGCCCGAGTCGCTGCGCAAAACGAATACGAATTGAGTGGACTACGGTTTAGCTACAACTTAATAATTAACGCTCGCTCGCTCGCTCACCTGCAGCTCCCTTTCCATCCCCTCCTCGTCGGGCCTCGTGCAAACCACGTGTCCCTTGAATATTATGTAGAACGTGTCGCCCTCCTCCCCGTGATTGATGATGTGCTCCCCATCGGAGTAAATCTCATGGGCCAGCGCCCTTGCAATTTTTGTCGTTTCTTGGTTTCCAAGCGTCTTTAGAAATGGAATTTTCTGTCAAATTGAAATTGAAATGAATTTGATTAGTCTCTGGTTTTTTGCCGCTTCCCAACCACACACGCACACACACACACACACACACACACACACACACACACCTTCAAGAACTCGCAAAGGATCACCGTTTGCGAGGTGCTCGAGGTTGCCAGCAAGCGGCGGAACAGTGGCCTCGATAGCGTGAACATCACACAATCGTTGTGCGCTACGATGGTCGCTGCGCGAGGACTGTTCCACATGAGCGCGAGCTCGCCAAACGCTTCCCCCGCCTTGAACTCCCCAACAACCTTGTTGTCCACCTTGATTTTGGCGTGACCCTTTTCCAGCACATAGAACTTGTCACCCTTTTCACCCTGCTGAATAATGACCATGTCCGAAAGTACTTCCTCTTGGATCATTGTGTCGATCACGTCGTACATTCCTTCCCCCTCCAAACCGGAGAAGAGAAAATGGTTCGACAAGGCTGTGTAAATTATGTGCCGGGTTTCGTCCGACTTTGGGACAACTTGCATTTTGCAAGCCTCGTCGTCCCCAAGGGTTTCCCCAACAATTTGCTCCCTCTTCTTCTTCTTCTTCGTTTCCCCGTTGTTGCTGACTGCGTGGCTATTGAAATTGCTGTTGTGTGTGTGCGTCGCTGAGCTGTTGTTATCGACATGCTTATTCGCCTTGATGATATTGATGTGAAGCTTTTCCATCTCCTCCTGGACAACACTAATCTTAGTGAGCATATCTGTCAATGTGGATATGGCAGCTGTGGCGGCAAGTGTCACATTATCGACGAGAGCAACACATGGAGGGATTTGTTTCTGGGTTGGGATTGGGTTGGGGTTGTTTAGGTTGGGGTTTGGGTTTGAGATTGGGTTTGGGTTTTCATGTGGTTCTACTAACGTTGTCATATTGTGAACAAAGTATTTATTCTGTAAGCGAAAGCGAACTCATAGATGCTTATACTGAAAAGCGTCAAGTTTGGCTGCCGTTAAGATATCTTCATTTTTATTTTGCCCCAGAGTGCCAGACTCAAAACTAGGATTGAGGAAAGTAATTTCGTGTTTGATAACGACACAAATTATAATATATCAAGATATTAAGCCACAATTGAAAGCCTTGCCGTCTTTGGCCAACTTCTCCACTCACCCACCCCCCTTTAAGACCCAAACCCCAACCCCAACAAAACTTAAAATAACTCAAACGTAAGGCTCACCGCCAACACCCCCACTCAATCATGATGGCTGCACGCGGTAACGCGGCCAAGAAGGCGATGGACAAAAAGGCTAACCAGGATAAGAGAAAATCGTCTGTCGTAGACGATACAATATCTGAGGAGGATATTAAGAAGTTCAAGGCTGCCGAGCGTGAACGTGAGAAAAACAAGGTCGTTGACACCTGGCGAGACCCCCAGTGCGCGTCCAACCCAATTTCTCGAGCTTGGATGACATTATCTCAGAAGATCAACCTCATTGCATATGGTGAAAAGTTTGGAGCGGGGATCCTTTTCTGTATTATAATTGCCGGTGTTTTGGTCGGAATGCAAACGTACGAAGGTATGGAGGATGACCCAATAGTTACAATGGTGGACAACATAATCTTGGGGGTGTTCACTTTCGAGTGCTTCTTGAAAATCTTCGCGGAAGGGTGGGCAATATGGAGCTTTTGGACAGGACCAGAATGGAAGTGGAACAATTTCGATTTCATTGTGGTTGCGCTGTGTATGCCCTTCGCAAAGAGTTTGACGGGTGGAAACGTCGCAGTGCTGAGGTTGATGCGATTGGCGAGGTTGGTCAAGCTCGTCAAGAAAGTTCCGCAGCTGCAAATGATTATCATGGGCCTTGCGGGAGGGATCAAGAGCATAGGCTACATTTTGCTGCTGCTGTTTTTGGTTTTCTATCTGTATGCGATACTGGGCATGTTCATGTTCAAAGAGAACGACCCTTGGCACTTTGGAAATTTGCAGATTACGCTTTTGACACTTTTCCGGGCTGCAACGATGGAGGATTGGACTGACATAATGTACATAGGGTGAGTGCATCATGATGAGTGCAATGAGTGCATGAGTGCAATGAGTGCAATGACAATGACAATGACAACGACAACGAAAACGACCAAAAACCATAACTTACCCTGGCCCCCTCCCCTCCCTCCTCTATCGCTACAGCATATGGGGCTGCAACCTGTACTCATCAGTATATAAAGGCCCCCATGAGTTCACAGTTAATAACATGGGCTACTGGTGCACAACGCCAAGTAAGTCGTATGCACTTTCGCCCTTCTACTGGGTTAGCTTTATCGTGGTTTCTGCCTTGGTCATGCTGAGCCTATTCATCGGAGCAGTCACCATGTCAATGACTGAATCGATGGAGCAAATGAAGGAGGACCAGGAAGCCGCGACGAAGTTGAGGATGAAAGAGAAACAAATGAAGAAACTTGCCGCTGGGCAAGAAGCAAAAAAACTGATGGAAAGCCAGCGGGATTTGCACGTGGCGAGCGGCGGACGAGCGAGCACGTTTATCAACATAGATATTAGGGGAGTGCTGGGTTTCGGCGAGTCGGGGGATGCGGCCGAGGAGGTGAGCGAGCGGAGCGGAGCCTTGTGAAAGAAAAGAAGATTGCGAAGCGACTAACCCACTCATAAATCACAGCAAGAACAGATGGCGAGTTTACTGACAAGCATCTGGGACGGCGTTCACTTGGAGGACATCATGTCGGTCGGGAAAAAGGTGCCCCAGGGACACCCCATTCGGGTAATGTACTTCAAACTCGCAATGAAGATGGCTTACATCAGAGACACGAAGTGGTTTCAAAACGGCGTCACAATTGTGATTCTCGTTGCTGGTGTGTTGGTGGGGCTGCAAACTAGCAAGGAATTCACCTACGAGAACTCAACGGTGCTTGAAATATTGGATACGAGCATATTATACATTTTCACAATTGAAATTGTGGTGAAGTTCATTGCGGAAGATTTGTTTCCGCTGCGAATGTTTAAGAGTGGATGGAACGTTTTCGATACGTTGATCGTAATTGGCAGCTATGCGCTGGCAAACAGTGACGCTGGTGGAATGCTAGCAATGCTGAGGTGAGTTGAGTTGAGCGCAACGATTGTTTTGTGTGGCCAAATCTAAACCCAAATCATAATTCTGCAGACTGCTCCGCCTCCTTCGAGTTCTGAAACTCGTCAAGGCCTTCCCCCAGCTGCAAGTGATCGTCAACGCACTGCTGATGGGCCTGACTTCCATCGGGTTCATTGGAATCATCCTGGTGCTCGTGTTCTACATGTTCGCCATTTTGGGAATGATCCTGTTCAAGGATAACGATCCGTGGCACTTTGGGACACTTCAAAGCGCAATGCTTACGCTGTTCAGGTGCAGCACGCTGGAAGACTGGACCGATGTCATGTACATCAACTTCTTCGGGTGCGACCAGTACGGATACGACATGTTCGACGATTTGAAAAAGGTGAGCGTCTCGAGCGATGAAGTGCGCGAATTGGCTACAGACGTAATAGATTTTCATCTACTACTAGCTAACCCACCCAATTCGTTTGGCTCGCTCGTTTCGCAGCTCTGCGTAGACCCAAAACCAATGTACTGGGTGAGCGCGTTTTATTTTGTAATTTTTACCATTTTGGGGGCGCTGGTGCTGCTGACTTTGTTCATTGGAGTGGTGACCACGAGCATGGACGAAGCGCAGGAGCAGCAGAGGGAAGAGCAGGAAATAGAGGATAACATAGCGAGCATCCAGGACATTGAGCAGCTGAGCGAAGCGGAAATAGACACATTTAGGAAGGTGTTCAGCATGCTGGACTTGGACGGGGGGGGGACGATAGAGGAGGAGGAATTGAGGATAGGCTTGGAGAGCATCGGGAAAAACCCGACCGATGCGGAGCTTCAGAACATGATGAAGGAGGTAGACGACGACGAGAGCGGGGAAATCGACCCAAGCGAGTTTGTGCAGTTTATGGTTAATCTGAGGAAGAAGGACCAGCAAAACAAGGAAGGCAAAGTGGATAAGGACGCGGCGAGGGAGAAGAAGAGGAAAGAGCGGGAGGGGGGGGGGTATAATTTTGATGACGATGGGTCGGGGGCGGGGGCGGGGGAAGGGAACAGGAACGGGGGTGGCGGAGAAAGTGAGGAAACGGGCATGATGGTGGTGCGGGAGAAGAATAACGGCATCATGCAGAACTCGCCAATGAAGAATAATAAACTCGTTCCAATTGCGGCAGACCCGATGACCCCTGTAAAGAGCATGGCGACCGTAGGAGCGGAACACAACTTTGGCCTGCCAGTCTTGCAGAGTCCTGTCAACGAAAACTGGCTGGAAATGAGTTTGGACGTCGGGAAGAAGGGGGGGGGGGGGTACCAAGGTCGTTCTACCAAGGATCATGCCTGGAAGGGGCGCCAAAATTGCGCCATAAGAAAACCAGTGGAGGTTAATAATTGTGGCTTTGTTGATTTTGATTTTTAGTTGTGTTAAATATGCGTGGACCTGCAAGTCAGGAACTCAAGCACCTCACTCGTTGGTCCATCCCCCGCCCCAGGCCTTCAATACGCTGGATCGGGCAACAGGAACTCCACCACAACGCTGGTTGGTCCATCTCCAGCCCCAGGCCTCTGTATGCACATGTTGAGGAGGGCAATGCCCTTGTGGAGGGTGCGGAGGGAGGATGAGGTGGCGGGAGGGGAGGTCGGCGCCTTGCACGTCTTCTTGTGCATCTTCCACGCTGACTTCTGGCAGGAGGGGGAGCAGTAGAAGGTGTTTCTGCACCGGGAGCAGGGTTTGGTGGGGAGGGAGCTGCAGACGTCGCACTTGAGAGTCGGCTTGAGGACGGCCTCAATTTCGACCAGCTC
>Ga0302116_1000582_pt1 | contig 22357 bp, 27 predicted proteins | sample AG5_SCM_MG_FD_203124 | JGI IMG/M metagenome (GOLD analysis project Ga0302116, IMG submission 203124) | Marine microbial communities from Western Arctic Ocean, Canada - AG5_SCM | ecosystem: Environmental > Aquatic > Marine > Oceanic | place: Canada: Western Arctic Ocean | collected 2017-10-01 | reverse complement strand
TTAGTTGTCAGGGCTGCTCCAAGCATCTTGAAATCGACTTTGATCTTGAAATCGACTTTGACTGTCAAGCAGTTGGGGCTGGGGCTGGGGCTGGGGCTGGGGCTGGGGCTGGGGCTGGGGCTGGGGCTGGGGCTGGGGCTGGGGCTGGGGGGAATTGACTTTGGTGCGGATACATTGAGTGCTGGGGCAAACTCCTCAAAATTCATACTTCAATTTTATACTTCAATTTTCAGTTATTGGGATGTGTAATTGTAACAATTGTGTTGCATTGTGTGAAAATCTTTTTTAATTATTCCTTTTCCCACACTTTTTCTCACCCTCACTTCCCGTCAATCCCCAACAAAATATTCCCCCCACCCCCTCCACCTCCACCCCCGCCCCCTGGCAAGTAAGTAACATTCCTGTTCCTAGCCAGCTTCTCAGCGATTGCCTTTGCCGCATCAATTCTCCTGACCTCAATAATTCCCTTCCCACTTCCCTCCATGGCCTCGTTAGTAATCCTAGCCGCCTCCGCCTGTCCCTCCGCCCTGATAACCGTCGCAATCTTCTCCTGCTCCGCCTTCTCAAACAAGAAGACCTGCCTCTCGGCGTCCTGCTGAGCGACCTGCTTGCTCTCCACTGCCTTCATGTACTCCGGCCCAAAGCTCAAGTGCGTGATCGCAACGTCGTCCAGAAGCAGGTTGAAGTGCGCGGCGCGCTTCACCAGCTCCTTCTGGATGTTCATGCTGACCTCGGACCGCTTGGAGAGCAGCTCCTCGGCGTTGTACTGAGCCACTACGCTCTTGAGCACCTCATTGCCAATGCTCGGAAGAACTCGATCGTCAAAGTCAAGCCCGAGCGACTTGTAAATCTCCGCGAGCTTCTCCTTCTTGGGCCGCCAGAGAACGCGGACCTTGATGTTCACGATTTGGAGGTCCTTCGTCCCGGTGATTGAGGGGATCTCCCTGGCCTTTGTTCTCACGTCGATGATGATGGGCCGTTGGATCACCGGCAGGAGAATGTGGGTCCCCTCCAGCTTCACGTCCTCCATTATTCCGCCGCGGAGGTTGTCGAACAGAAGACCGGCGTGGCCAGCGTCCACGTTGTAGAGGCAGGAGGAGGCTGTTACAAGACCAAAGGCTGCAAGGCCTGCTCCGGAGGACATCTTTCCAACCATCGAAGCCATGTTTTTGGCCATTGTAGGGGTAAAGGGGTAAGGGGTAGGTGTAAGGTGGGATTGTTGGATGGGTGTTTCGTGTTTCGTAGAGTAAAATTAATTAAATTTTTAACATATTTTTTGGCCACAATTTTTAGGACCATATTAGCTACAGCTACACAGCTACAGCTACACAGCTACAGCTACACAGCTACAGCTACACAGCTACAGCTACACAGCTACAGCTACACAGCTACAGCTACAGCTACAACTACAGCTACAACTACAGATACAGCACAATCATTATTCAGCATGGAGCCCAACGTCTACGAGCTCCGTAGTGAGTGTGAGCGCCTTGGAATTGATAATGCCGGCAACAAGGCCACTCTGGTTGCCAGGTTGGGAAAATCACGCGATGCCTTCACCCCAACTCGGTCCTCGTCTAGAAGTCGCACTCGCACTCCTTCCAAGTCCCGAGCCAGAAGTAGAACACCTAGAGCCACCCCCAAAGCAAAAGCAACCCACAAAGCAAAAGCAACCCACAAAGCAAAAGCAACACCCGAAACTGATGAGGACAAAGCGCTGGGAGCTTTTGCCAGTGGTAAATCGAGGCCTGGGCTATTTGAAAAACGCAGCAGCAGCAACGCCAACACCAACACCAACACCAACAACCCCCCCTTCACTTCAACCCTCAAGATACTCTTTGACCCCTCCCAGCCCTGGCTCGTATTAAACAACCAGGGCTCGTACAACAACTTCTTCAACTTCGTTCCGCTGGAATGGCGGGTCGGACCGTGGTCGAGGCTTGCAGTTCCAACCCTCCTCTTCTTCCTCTTCAAGCTCGTTTTGAGCGCCCCCTCCAAAGCAGAATTCTCCGACTTCCTACAATCCAATCCTCTCCCTGATAATTACGCTCTCCGCGCATCCCCCATCTCCAACATAGATATGTCCAAAATACACCTTGCCATTGCGCTCAATGGCCTTGCGACCCTTTTCCTAATTGTTAGAAAAAGCTCCCCTGCTGTTTTTGGAACCTACACGATGATATCCTGGCTGAACATCACGACCCACGCCCTCGCAACGGTTGCCCAGCAATTTCAATTTCAATTTATCAGCATCTCCCATCCCACATTCCACCTTGCGTTGAACGCAATCCGGCAATGCACGCGTTTTCCCGCTTTGGTCTCGGCGCTGATCACCTTCGGCGTGTGGAACATCGTTCTCGCCCCTTACATCTACTTCATCTTCTGCAAGGGCAGCGAGAGCAAAACGAGGTTTTTGAAGTGGAATTTCAGCTTCCTTTTGATGGAGATCCATTTCTTCAATCTTCCGATTGCGGTCGCAGCGACCCTGTGGAACTTTGCGGAGTTTGGTGATGTTGACCTGTGGCTGGCGAGTGTCTTGGCGTATTTGTATGGGCTGTTGTACCTGCTTGTCTTCGACAGGATCGGAGTTCACCTGTATCCGACGTTTTCGCCCAGGAGTAGTAGGTGAGTGAGTGGGTTGGAGTGGCGTGTACATGACTGATTTGAACCATCCCTGATGAACCCCCTCGACATGGCTACATCCACTACTGAACTAACATCAATTACTCGCGCAGAGGTGTGCTTGGTTGGTTCTTTTTGGTGGGAGCATATCTTGGAATAAAAATCTTGGCCAATTTTGTGATGACCTTTTTTAAACCAAAATAATAAAAACATCTTCAAATTATTATATGCTATAGCATAACTCATGCCGCATCTTGTTATTCTGGTTGATGAGGAAGTAAATTATTGTTTTTTTGAATTTACAAATATATGAGTATGCTGGGTAGGTCATTGTGGTTGAGTTTGGGGTCCTTGGGTTGAGGTGTGCCTGTGGTGTGGTGAGTTAGTTAGTTAGTTGTTGGCGTAATTTTGACACTTCATGGGAGGGGGGGGGGGCACTCACCCGTCGGGCACTCAGTTAACTCAACTCTTTGTTGGTTATTGTAGAGATTTCCCGGCCATAACCCGCCGTGTTGCCCTCGAAGGTGCATCCTTGCAGGGTCACCGTGCTGATGCCCCTGTTGTTAACGTAAATGGCACCTCCTTCAGCGCCGGTAGAGTTGTCAACAACTCAACGAGGAGAACATAATGAAATTGTGAAGAGTTGTCCACATACACCCCGGAAAAGGTTTGGGGGGAACTTGAATTTCATCATCAAAGAAGGGGAACAGAAGAGGGGGAATTTTTTTATTAAATTAATGACGAGCGACGTTTCAGAGTTCTTTATATGAGCGTACATGTATGTTCGAAGGAAGAAGTATAAAAAATAAAAAATTCAAATTATTTTTAGTTTACATTTTAGTTCATGTGCTCATGACTATGACTCCTTTCCCAGCAGTCCTGCCTTCATCCAGGTCCCATTTCTTATATAAAAATATCAATACCAACAACCTAATCAGATAGAACAGTGTAGCAGCTGCTAATTTATCTTCAACTCTTTTTTCAAAAGCCTCATGGAGACCCCCAACCCCCCTCCCAACACCGGTGGCGACGCCACTGACGCCAACCCCGCCCCCTCATCCACCCACGAGGACGTGGACGAGTCAATAAAGGACACAATAATCGGCATGGACTTCCGTAAGCTCCCTGACAAACGAACAGCAAAAATCCACAGGTCGCTAATAACCAAGGCCTACCTCCCCGACCGGCACCTCGCCCACGTGTCTGACTTCTACCGTTCGGAGAAGCTCCCGATCGGGGCCGTGAGTAGAGTATTGTACAACGATTTATTCAATGCTAGGAAGTTTGATAGGTACGGGAGGTTGGTGCCCAATAAGATGACCGAGAAGGAGAAGATGATTGCGGAGCTGCAGAAGACGTTTGCGAGCCAGGCGGATGCGGAGGGGACTAAGGGGGAAGAGGCTAAGAAGCAGCAGGTACCTGATTTGCAGACGCCGTTGTGGAAAATTGGGTATAAGAAGGTGAGTGGGAGTGGGAGTGAGCAAAAGCAGAAGCAGAAGCAATGGCAAATAGCAAATAGCAAATAGCCAACCGAAAACTAACAAAAAGGGGTCTTAAAAAAAGCTGGAACACGGCCCGCCGGGCCTAGCCCCCCCACTCCCCTACGTCCTGAACTCCGAGGGCAACGAGCGCTTCTTCTCCTACGACGGCGACTGGCTCTCCGGTCTCATGACCGGCTCCGGAACATACAAGTTCGCCGACGGGATGCTCTACGCGGGAGCCTTTTTAAACGGGAAGGTGAGCGAGCGAGCTTGAGGAAGACGAGAATACTCGCGATGAATCAACACCCGCGAAATGGCTCATGGCTCTGGCTCATGGCTCTGGCTCATGGCTCTGGCTCATGGCTCATGGCTACAGACATGAAGGCACATCCACTACTAAACAAATATTATTCACTCAATTTGTACCATTCGTTTTGCTCGCTTCATTCGTTTTGCTCGCGCTTCATTAAAAATGCACCTCGCTTCGCTCGGTGCAGCCCCACGGGCTCGGGAAGGCTACGTACTCTTCCGGAACGGTCTATCAGGGGGAGTGGGTGAATGGGCAGCAGCACGGGAGTGGGATGAGCCACTATAATGTTGGGTCGATATACGAGGGGAACTGGGTTAGGGGGAAGCGATCTGGGCTCGGGAAGCTCACCTACCCGACCAAGAGCTACTACGAGGGGGACTTTTCTTTTGGGAAGTTTCACGGGAGGGGGACGTATTTCAGCCACGACACGGGGATCACGTACGTTGGGAGCTTTGAGAGTGGGTACGTTCAGAAGACGGGGACTGTTTACTACAAGGACGGGACGAAGCAGGTCAAGGAGTGGCCCAAGATGGAGGCCTTGAGCTTTCGGAAGGCCATCCAAATTCTCGAGGATGAGAAGATGGGGGAGGCGAATGCCAAGCGGAGCAACTACAGCAGGTTGTACGGTTCTATCCGAGCCATGGAGGTGAGCGAACGAAGCGAGCGAGCTTTGAGGAAGACGAGAATACTCGCGATGAATCACACCCGCGAAATTTGCTAGAGACATAATGGCTGCATCCACTACTGTACTAACATTTTATTATTCCACTCAATTCGTTTGGCGTTTGCTCTTGCTTCGTTAAAAATGCACCTCGCTTCGCTCGGTGCAGCTCCAAGGCTACGTGGAGGAGGTGAGGAAGGACATTATTGCCGACAGGAAGGAGGCGAAGCTGGCCGCCGCGGAGGAGAAGCGCAAGCTACAGAGGGAGAACAGGCAGAAGGAGAGGGAGAGGAGGCTGCAGAGCTTGCTGGGGAAGGACGGGAAGCCCATCGAGGGGGCGGAGGAGGAGGTTAAGATGCTCGAGCTGGAGATTGCCAACTACAAGAGGAGTGGGGGGGCTGCTACTCCGGCGGCTGAGCCAAACGTGGGGGAGCTGTGAGCTGATCAATGTTAGTTAGAATTGAATTAGATGTGAAATGGAATCTGTTTTGAAGATTTTCTACTTAAAAGAATTTCCTACTCTTCCTTCCTCCTCCTCCTCCTCCTCCTCCTCCTCCTCCTCCTCCTCCTCCTCCTCCTCCTCCTCCTCCTCTCCCTCATAAAGCTGAGCCGCGCGGATTTTTTTTAGGTTCTTGGGGTTTGCGAGGAAATTGACCCTAGCTTCCATTGTAGTGGAAAACTTGTTGGTCTGCGCTGTGACTGAGTTACAGTCGTTCGAGGAAGAGTCGGAAGAAACGAACTGTGACCGCAGCGTCTGTGACCGCAGCGTCTGTGACCGCAGCGTCAGGCCAATCGCGCTAGGAACCTGTTTGGTTTCGTTGTTTTCCTTGCCAACGCCATTCTCCCAACCGGTTGGATAGCACTTTTGCGCGTGGGTCCTGATCTGCAGCATTGTTCGAGTTTGAATTAGAGCTTGAATATCTTTAAGACCCCCCTTGCCATATAGGTTCATTCCCTCAAGAAAGAGTTGGTGCTCTTCAAGCGTCCATCTGCCGATTGCTTTTGCTTTCAAGGATAAGCTACTTGGTTTCAAGTTTTCATCATTGACCGAGTCCGAGTTCATGGATGTGGTGAATGTGCCTGTTTTGTCTTAGTTATATTCTGGGTGGTAAGCTAGCTCTGCCTTACACCCGCATTATGCATTGTTGTCTTGACCGTCTTGACCGTGACAACTGAAAATTTTGCACAAAAGTGCCACCACAAGTGCACAAGGTGACAAGGAAATCAAGATTTAAAATTCGCAAAAAATTAGAAAAAAAATATTGCTTTTTCTTAGCAACACAGCATGCAAAATTGTTAAATATTTTAGCTGTGTTTGTGTTTGTTTTCGCGCAAGTTTCACAATCTGTCTCACAATATATTAGCACCTAGCCCAAGCCCAAGCCCAAGTTCTAGTGGTGTACAAATCCCAGAAAGAAGCTCTGTCTTTTCTGCCTCTCGTAGTTGAGACCTTGGCACTCTACGACATTGTCCCAATCTCCGTTATCGCCCTCCACTCTCTCAAAGGTCACTGTGCTCGCTGTTGTCCCGATCAAAGTTTTTGGCGAGTTCATTTCTCCCAAGCCATCTTTTTCCTCCTCCTGCTCCTCGTGATCCTTCTGCTCCTCCTGATCCTTCACCTCCACCTCCGCCTCGTGCTTGGCCGCATTCAGCAGTTTTTTCAATTCCTCACTCTCCGCTCCCGCGCTGTTGTCGATGCTCCTCCTCGCTCTGACAGCTCCAGCTCTTTTTGACTTTTCCACGATGCTCCTCTTCGGCAGCTTGGGACTGAGCAGCGTCGGCGCCCTGAGCTTCCCGCTCCCGCCCCACTGCGCCATGTGGCTTGGCTTCTCCCCTCCACCTCCGCTTTTCCTCCCGAGCTTCTCCATCACGCTCTTCCTCTTCTTACTCTTGCTCATTCTCTCCATCCGTAAGTTTTTTAGCATTTCCTCCCTCCTCTCCCTCTGCTTGGTCGTTTCTTTCTCGCTTGACTCTCCTTGACTTGACTCTCCGTCGGACAAGTTGTCCTCCTTCTGTGACTCTGAGAGCAAAAATGCTGACTCTGCTTCAGCCTCCACCTCCGCCTCATCCCCAGATTCCGCTTCCGCTTCCATTTGCCTCGGACTGAAAGCCTCCTCGGCCATAATCTGCCTGATCCTATCCCCGTCTAAATCCGGCACCATCGGACGGCTTGGCCTCCTCCAGCCCTTCTCCGGCCCCTTCCTGATGAACTTGACCATGTCGTCAACATCTTCCTCCTTGTTCCCGGCCAGCTGAATCTCGCTCACCCGCCTGCTCACGCTCTTGATCTTGCTGGCACCCAGGAAGTTCCTAGTGCCGCCGATCCTGTGGCTCTCCAGCTCGTATAGGTGACAGTAGTTCTCGGCCACCACGTCCATCTCGTGAGAGAGCGGAACCTGACTCTTGTCGAGCTGGAAGTAGCGAAGCTGCGCCGCCGAGCAAAATGAAGCGAGGCGCATTTTTTAATGGATCAGGGGGAGTCGAGCCAAAAAATTGAGAATAATGTTAGTTTAGTAGTGGCTCGTATTCTCGTCTTCATCAAGGCTAGCTCGCTTCGCTCGCTGACCTGAAGGAAAATCGTCCCGCACTTCTCGCCCCGCTCGTTCGTAATGTCGTAGTCTTTCAGCGTCAGTGATTTGTTGATCTTGTCTCCGTTATTCCCGCCCTTTCCGCTGCCTTTCAGGGAGTCCATGCTCAAGAAGCTTGCGCTCTTCTGCCGGACGCTTACATTCTTCTCGCTCTTCTTGCTCATGGCCTTGACGACAATTTCTTCCTGCTCAACGTCGGAGAAGTTGCTTTCCTTCGTCAAAGTTCGTTCGATGCGGTTGCCTCGTTCGCTGTTCACTCCGTTGCCCCTGTTGCACTCCAACTCGCTCTTACTCGCCCCCTTCTTCTGTAGCTCTAAACCCCCCAAGTTAATCTTCGCCATGCCGTAGCTCCCGTGCGCCTCGTCCTTGTTCCAGCCCTTGACCTGAACCTCGACCACCGTCTCCCCCTCCAGAATCTTCATGAAGCGCTTTTCCCCCCACTTCTTCGTCTTCTTGACCCTGCTCCTGCACGCCTTCCTCCCGCATTTGATGAGCACGTACGGGTCCCCGTGGATGGACTTGAGGTTCTTCGCGTACCCGATTAGCACCTCGAGGCCGCGGGTCATTTTGCCGGCCTCGACGGAGGTCGCCATATGGCCGATTACCGACCCTGCGGCGACCACCTCGGTGCTTCCCTTGTCGTCCAAGGACTTTGCGCGGCCCCTCTGCAGCACAAATAGCGATGTGCAAGGCTTTCCGATCTCCGCGAGCTTCTCCTCGGGGATCGCAACGTAGCTCTTCATGGCGTTGACCAAGCTGCGCCGAGCGAAGTGAGGCGCATTTTTAATGGTGCAGGGGGGAGGCGAGCGAGCCAAAAATTGAGAATAATGTTAGTTTTGTAGTGGCTCGTATTCTCGTCTTCCTCAAAGCTCGCTCGCTTCGCTCGCTCACCTCACAACGCTGCCGTTGTCCAAGTCGCTCATGAAGCTGCTGTTCCGAAGCGGAGTGTAGCAGAAGAAACCCAGTATCTCGTTCTTTAGCGTCGCGGACAAGTTCTTGAATATGTCCTTCTCGTCCATGTTCTTCAGGTCTGTATCCGCGTAACCGTAAAAGTCTAAAACGCGCTCTTTTAGATCTTGGTTCACTTCTGACTTGAGCATGAACTTTGTGCAGCACCTGCGGGAAAATATGCGGTTAGTAGTAGTGTAGTAGTGCGAGTGTGCACCCAAAATTGACTCACCTGATTCGCCTGTTGTTTGTGCCCGCCTGCTCGTCCTTGTTTGAGATCAAGGATGTCAGCACGGCCGTAATGCCAGCGTCGCAAATCACCGCCCCGACGATCATAGCCATCATGGCGAATATTCTCTCGGCGATCGTGTTGCAAGGAACCGAGCCGTAGCCCACGGTTGTGATAGTGTAAAGGCTCCAGTAGAATGAGCGTAGGTACCTTAGGCTGACGTCAACGTCTGGGTCCATGAGGTTTTCGATTGCTATCCAGGATTGTTCGTTTGACCCGTCTCCGCCAACGGAGAAATAGGCGCATGCAAACCTGTGTTGTTGTTTGTGTTAGGTAGGTTTTTTGTCTCGTTTTTGTATTTTATTGCACTCACCAATGGCACAAAAACACCACCAATATGAACATTTGGAAAATTCTCAAGATACCAGTGGAAATGATAATGTTGCTGTACTCAGCCAAACAAACGACGACGTTGTCAATGTACTCCGTAAAATGAACGACTCTCAAACACTGCACCAGTCTCAGGTACCCGATTTTTTTCAAGTCGTCTACGCCGAATATTAGCCCCACGTGGCTCAGCGGTAAAGCAGTGAAGGTGTCAAACAGCCAGTACGAATCTGCGCCGAGCGAACCAAATTATGTTAGTGTTGCTCGTTTCCACAAATCCCCCCCCCCGCTCCGCTCACTCACCTTTGTACATGATCTCGAACTCGTTCGGGTCGGTTACAAGGAATCCATCTCTCATCGTTGCAAAACGTTTCAACGAGAACCGTATGTCAACCATGAAAAAGAGGTCGAACAGCAAATCAATTATGCTGTGCACAACCCCCACCTCCCTGCTACCAAAGCTAGCAACCCTAAGCGGAATCATGATCAAGTTGTAGGTCGTCGCCAGCAAGCACACACCAATCCAAGCCCTCCTGAACTTGCTGTCGGGCAAAATCACGTGCTTCGCAATGTTGCTGCCCATCTGCACGTCCATCATTTTGGCCATTTTGCTGCTCTTCAAGTTGAGCTTCATCTTCTCGACTTGCTCCTTGAACTTGTTGAGTTTGTCGTGGTTCTCGTCCAAGTACGCCAGGAAGTTTTCTCCCATTTGGCTGTCGTGGAGAGTCATCCAAAAATCGTCGAACTGCAAAACGTAGATCTGCGAAAAAATCATCAGTGTTGAATTATGAAATGAATATTTATGGGATTCACTCCAACTCACCTCCGTGGTTTTCGTCGCCCGAGCGTCGCAAATGTGCTGCTCCCTCCTAAAGAAGCCGCTCTCCCCCAGCGTGCAGTCGCTGACGGTCTTGAACTTTACCAAATCCGCGGTCAGAAGCTCAACTTCGCCGCTGTAAATTATAAACAGCTCGTTGGCCTTTTCGCCCGTTCGGAACACGGTGTTCCCGTTGATGTATATCTCCAGCGACAGCTTCTCCACCAGCGCGGTGACGAAATCGCTGCGCCGAGCGAATTCATGCGAGATTGTGCGCATTTTTAATGGATCAGAGGGGAGGCGAGCGAGCCAAAAAAATGAGAATAATGTTAGTTTAGTAGTATTCTCGTCTTCATCAAGGATCGCTCGCTTCGCTCGCTTCGCTCGCTCACCTGCTGCAGTCCTTCAAAAAGAAAGTTTCGGGCAATATGTGCCCGAGCACCTCCAGCAGCAGCTCGCTGCGGAGAGCCCGCGGCATGTAGCCAAGCAAATCCCCTCCCTTGATCCCCTTCTGAGTCCTCCAGCAAGTGCTGTAGTAGCGGAGCACCTTTTCGGTGAGCTGCTGCGGGAAACCGTACATGGCCATGTAAGTTATGACCGTGTCGATCCTGCGCCGCGCCGAGCGAAATAATAATATGTGGTTTAGTATGTGGCGAGTGCCCCAAAATGTGTCGCTCGCTCACTCACCTCTTCTTATACAGACTGCTCGTCACGTCAAGTTGGCTAACAATATCCTCCAAGTTGGCAATTATCATGGTGTAGATTCCCGTCCCGAGAATCATGACAAAAATATTGAACACAACTTCCATGTCGTTTTCTGCGTGAATATCGCCATACCCGACCGTGGTTAGCGTGGCCATGGCCCAGTACAGCGAGTCAGTGTAGAATTCTTCCACCGAAAACTCCGTCGTGGAGCTGGTAGTGTTACTATTGGATTCGACCAGCCAGTCATTTATCGTTTGGAATTCGCTCGAGTTTGGGGAGGAGAAGTACTCGAGCCTGTGAAAATTGTCAGTTTTTTTTTTCCTCACTCACTCACTCACCTCGTCTCCTGCTGACTCCTCAGCCAATTCGTCTCGTAGCCCAACTCCTTGCTGTACACATTTGCAATGATAAAAAACGCCCCCCCCAGCCAGTGCGCGGTGGTCAAGATCGCCGCCATCAATTTGAGAACCCTGAGCAAGTTCTTTGGCACGTGGATCCTCATCTTGAGCACGCTGTTCTCGACCTGGTTCATGATTGTTGGAATTTCCACGAACCGAACGCACTTTGACAGCCGGAGCAAGCTCCACGTCTGCAGCGGATTGTAGTTGCTGGAGGACATGGTTGTCGTCAGCGCGATTAGGTCCCAGGGAATTATGCTGAAGAGGTGGGTCTTCCAGTATCCCTGAGCAAGGAAGTGCTTGAAGATGGATTTGGGGTCCATGACGAGGTGCCCGTCGTCAAAGTAGCCCTGATACCTGCACTTGAGTATGAAGTCAAAGACGAACACCAGGTCCCCGAGGTAATCCACGGCAATCCAGCCGCTGCGAATTGAATTGCATTAATTAGAATTTTACACTCACATTCACTTCACTTCACTCACTCGCTCCACTCACCTCAGCTTGCTGTTCTCCCCAAACGCGATCCGGAACGGAGTGACGAACACGCAGTACATGATGAAGAGGAATACCATTATGAGCCACACCTTGATGAAGAGACCGTCGGGGTGGATGAACATGTCACCGAAGATTTCCTTCCTCTTCTTCTTAAGCAGCAGCATCTCGTGCTGCAGCAGCACAGTTTGGTTCGTCAGCACCGTGACGCTCCTCTTCCGACTCGTCGCCGCCTTGACAGCGAACTCCTTCAGCTGCACCTTGACGTGAGGAAAGTCCTCAACGAGGCGGTTGAAGATGCTCCGGGTTAGGAACCAGAGCTCGCAGTCCGTCCCGGCCTTGGCCAGGAACGGGTTGACGTTCCACTGCTCGAGGAGGCACGTCTCCGCGAAGCTGTCGTCGCTGCCGAGCCTAGTCGTCAGCACGAGCTGCCCGAGAAATGTTAGTTTAGTTTAGTTTGTGGATGCGGATGTGGTTGTTGCTCACCTCCCCCTCTCCACTCGTCGGCACCTTCAGCAACTCCACCACGCCATTCTTTACAAAGTACATTCCGTCTGTGGGCGTCTCGGCAGTCATGATCATGAACTGCGTGGAGAAGAAGCGCTGCTCGAGGGAGAGCATCACCTGCCGAATGAAGCCGGACTCACACGAAGCGAAGAAGGAGCATTTTAGGACCATTGCGGAGGTTATGTGGACCATTAGGTCCGATCGGAGGTGTCCGGGGAGTGTTTTAGTGAGGATCATCTGCGAGGCAAGGGTTAGTGCAAGGGTCAAGGGGAAATACATTTTTTATTTTATTTTGGTAAAATAGGCTGGCACACTCACCTCCTCGTTCAAACCCTCCTGGTCCCGCTCAACATGGTCGAAGTACTCCCGAATCTTCTCAATGAAGTTGTAGCTGACATTGTGCCCCTCGAGGAACCACATGAGGCAGTTGAGCTTGTGCTCTACGTTGTCCTCGGACACCTCGACGTCGTGGACGAATGAGGTGACATTGGCAATTATGCCTGCGCAGAACACCGCACCAAACATGCCGGTGAAGAGCGCATACAGCGTCTGGTTCAGCGTTTCGGGGGAAAGGTCCCCGTAGCCGACCGTCGTGAACGTTGTGAAGGCCCAGTAGGTGGAGAAGATGAAGTTTTCGCTTGTGGCCTCAGTTTCGATTGGATTATCAAACTCGTCGAAAGTCGTAGCAATAGGACGGTCCTCGTTTCGGACCAAGTTCCACCCCACCGAGCTCCACACGATCAAAACCACAGTCATTATGCTCATCAGAACGATGTTGACCTGCGTCTCCGTCATGGTGACCTGCATGCTGTCCTCCAGGTGCTGCGCCGAGCGAAGAAGGTGCGAAAACGAATTGAGTGGGTTTGTTTAGTAGTGGCTCGCATATTTTTCTTGTCTTCATCAATCCCCCCCCCCGCGCTCCGCTCGCTCACCTTTTGCAGGCGCTTGACGTCCTTGATGAGCTGCTGGATGCGCAGCAGCTTGGGAACGCGGAGCAGGCTTGAGTAACCGACCGCGGGTCCCAGCACGTCGTAGGGGAACGAGATGACCGCGTCAACCTGCGAAATACTGTTGTTAGTGTTTTTTTGGAAAGTGGAAGTGGCGTCTTTTCCAACAACCCAACCCGCCGCTCACCTTGAACTTGTCGCTCTTGGTGTACCAAGCGTAGATCCTGTCTCGGTCGGTGACCACCTCGGAGCGGCCGGCGGAGTACGATGTGTAGGCGAAAAAACGCAGGTGGAGCACCATGTCAGCGAGGAACACCAAGTCGATGAGCCAGTCCATCAGCAGAGTGTTGTCGTAAGAGTCCGACAGGTCAAAGGAGCCGGAGGGGCGGTTGGACGGCCACCCGCCACCGGTCACGTTCCAGCAGAGCCGCAGGGGGATTGCCAGGCAGTAGTATAGGGTCGCGAACAGCTTCACGCAGTCGAAGAAGACGTGCCACTTCGAGTTGGGGTAGATCATCAGCCCGTGGACGATTAACTCCGTCTTCTGCATCATCTCCTTCAGCTTGTTCTTCTTCGAGGAGGTGTTGACGTTACCGATCGTTACCGCGAGCTTTTGCATTCGCTCCTTGTTCTGGGTAAAGGTTTCGAGGGCGCCCTTGTCAGAGGAGCCGCGGAAGTTTCCGCCGAGCTTCCGGAACTCCAAAAATGAAAAATTGGGGTGGTCACACACCGCCTCGAACTCCAAAAACGCCAAAATTAAAACCTCCGTAAAGTCCGGAGTCCGAACTCCAACCTGGTTGATCGTGTCAAACAGCAGCTGGTAGTCCCCTATGAAGTCCCCGGGCATCAAACTGGCCACCGCGCTCTCGGTTCCCTTTATGTACACGTCCGCCTTGCCCGTTTTAACAATCATCAAGTCGCGCTGCGCCGAGCGAAGCGAGGCGCATTTTTAATGGAGCAGGGGGGAGGCGAGCGAGCCAAACGAATTGAATTGGGTGGGTTAGTTTAGTTTAGTAGTGGATGTAGCCATTATGTCTGTAGCCATTTCGCGCACTTCATCGCGAGAATGCTAGTCTTCCAAAAGGCTCGCTCGCTTGCTTCTCTCGCTCACCTGCTTCTCGAACTGGTAGAGCAGATAGCTCCCAGGGGTGTACGCCCGTAGTTCCAGAGCGTTCGCAATGCACACCAGAAAGTGCTCGTTTCTAATCTTCGGGTTGAAGAACGGAACCCTGTTTAGGAAGTTGATCTCCAAACAGTGTAGCTGCGGGGAATGAATAAATTAGTTTTGTTATGTGTGTGTGCCGTGAGCGAGCGCAACGAGCGAAGCTGCGTCCATTGCGACGGCCGAGTTGTAGCGAGGGAGGAGCTGCGTCCATAAGCCGAGCGCAGCGGAAAGTCGAGCGCAGCGTAAAGGGGGGGGGTGGGGGGGTCTCCCCCCCTCGACAACCCAGTAATTTCCAACCTCAAAAATCTCAAAAATTGGTTCGCTCAATGTGTGACAAACGACAAACAGACTGACAAGACACATGTGGCTCACCTCCGTTTTCAATCCGCCGGGAAAATCGTGGAAGAGGTCCTGGTCAAGCATCCCATACTGCTTTCGCCACATGTAATGGTAGAACAGGTTGACCCGCTCCCTCAAGTCTTCGGGGACGGATCGCACAATCATCCATTTCGCCAGCTCATCCATCTCGTGCCTATGCCGCATGCTCACCACGTCCATATTGGCAATGACGCTAGTCATGTTAGCAATGATCAAACCGTAGCCGAACACGCCGAACAACATGCACAAGCAGCTGAAGAGCATTTCCCAGATGTTCCCGCTCGAAGGCACAACCGAGTCGCCGTAACCGATCGTGAACACCGTCTGTCGAGGAGCGGAATAATGTTAGTAATAAAGTTAGTTCGTCTTCCACAAGTCTAGCTCGCTCACCTGCATGAGGAAGTACACAGACCTGACGAAGAACAGACCCCGAGGGCAGGTGTCCATCGCGGACTGCTGTATCAGCCCATCCGAACTGATCCAGGTCTTGCTCTCGACGTCGTTGTGAATCTCGGTGCAGAAATCCCCCCCCGTATACTCCATACACCCGACGGAGAAGTAAATGCAGCCGAGGACGGAAACGGCAAGAAAGGTGAAGAAAAGAATCACCTTCATTCGAAAAATCGAGTCGTTGACTGGAGTTGATTGGGACAAAAAAAATTTGTAGTCGTTGAACATTGGAAGGACGTGGAGGACGCGGATCATTCGAGGGAGCTGTGCGGTGGGATAAGTTAGTTAGTTGGGGGAATACATTTTTTCTGATTTTGCTTGCTGCTTGCTCCACTCACGTTTACTAAAGACGATTCTATCCCAAAAACAATATTGAGCACCGGCAAACTCGCAAACACGTTGATGTAGAAGCTCCAGCTCTTGGCGTAATTATTCTTAATCATCGCAATATCCTTCACGGCGGTCTGCGTGTCCGGATCAATGTACGGCATGTAGAACCGCAAAATCGTGTCGAAGCAGAAGATAAAGTCGAAAATGTAGTCAAAGGCGGTCAGGATTTCCACCTCTTCCGTCATGATTGATATTCGGAGGGGGGTTACAATCGCGTTGTAGAAGATCACGTTGAAGATGAAAAAGTCCCAGGAGAGGCAGAAGGTCGAGTAGGGCATGAGGAATTCAGGTATCTTTATTTCTGTATTTTTGGATTTTGGATCATAGGAGGTGGGGGTGGAGTTGGATTTGGAGTTGGTGTTGGAGTTGGAGGTGGAGGTGGAGGTGGAGGTGGAGGTGGAGCTGGTGTTGGAGTTGGAGTTGGAAGCAGAGTTTTCGAAAAGGGTGGCAGCGCGCTCCGCGTGAATCTGGATGGACTTGTCGGTGAGCCCCATGTTTTATGGTTTTAGTTTTGTTTTGAGATTGTGTTATTTGTGTGGGAGGAAGGACGTGAAGTTAGGGAGTGGTAAGATAGAAGGACTGAGAGTAGAGTGGTGGGTGCGACCGGTATGTAAATTGTCTTATTGATAGGATTGGATAGCGCAAAGCGCTGAAAAGTTGATGTCGATAGATTTGTGTAGTTGAGGGCTTTTGTGATGGAAATATTTTTGCCAATCAATCAGGCTCTTATAGCATTAGTATGAATGCGGGATCGTCAGAAGGGTGATGAAGAAAGAAATATATTCACTGCACCGTGAAGTTTTAACCCAGTGCCATGTTCACATGTTCCAAAAAAAACTTTTTTTTTTCTATTTTTTCTTGCACAGATTGATATCCAATGTCAAAAATACAACCCTTAGACCAACAATCAAGCCCTAGCGCAATAAGCGTTGCAAATGAGCTCTATGACCTTCGAAGCAACAACTACAAGTCCAACTTTGTCCACGTGGATCGAATATGTAATGAGCATTCAGTCCTCGCCCCACTCACGACTTCGTTTCCCCACATAAAAATTATCCTCTCCCACATCCTCACAAGTAACTTCGGCTGGTCCGTGAAGAGCGTCGCCCACGCAACGCCAATGATTGATTTCACTGAGGAGGATTGTCAGTGGATAGCGACGGCCTTGGCGTTCTTTCTGAGAAAGCGAAAGACGGCGGAGGTTGCGTTGGAGGTGAGCGAGCGAAACGCCCGATACTGCAACAATCATAATTTCTACATTCACAGAACTAACCCACTCAATTATTTTGGCTCCGCTCGGCGCAGGCATGGAAGCTCAACTACCCCCAACTGAAGGAGCTCTCCGATGTTGAATTCTTCAATTCGTTTATGCTCGTGATCGCACGTAACCTGGTCCGCGACAGCATGTGGGGGGTTGTGTACAGGGTGAGCGTGGGCGTGGCATTCTCGACCACCGACGCAGCAACCGACATGTACACAATATTAGTTTACAACGCGGCAGGGTTGACGGGCAGAGCGACGGCTCTAGCATTGATGATGGGGCTGAACATGTTTTTCCAGCTGGTTACCGTTTGGTTCCAGTATAAGAAGAAGCCACGGAAGAAGAGATTGTACGAGTGTCTCGTTTGTCTCTTCTTCCTCCGACCTGCCGTCGACGCCTACCGCGTGGCAACTAACCACATTGACAAAGACTTGATATTTGATCCACTGACGGAAATGATTACAAATAAATTAGCAGAATTGTTCTGCGAGAGCATTCCAGGCTGCGTACTGCAGTGCTACGTGCTGCTTGAAAACCCTGAGCTGATATCCGTTGGTGCGGTCGCTTCCCTATTGATTTCGGCCACAACGACCGGGTTCACGTCATCTATGCTTACCTTCGACATGGATGTGGATTCGGCACACAGACAAAACCAACCAGCCTTTTACGGGTGAGCGAGCGAAGCGAGCGAGCCTTGTTACAAAAGAGTGCCTCTCCTAACCCACTCCTTGCCCACTCTTGCTCTCGTGCTTTTTTTTAAATGCGCCTCGCTTCGCTCGGCGCAGGTTCATTCCAGACTCGCACGTCTTGAGAGGACGCTGTTTCATGCTCATGACGGGCATCAGCATGCTCCACAATTTGAGCATGAGCGTAGGTTGCGCCTTGCTGGCTTCAACCGACTCCTCTTTGGTAAACTACTTCGTTGGAGGCAACGTGGCAGCTTTTGTAGTTTTCAAGGCGGCGAGGAACGATTTTTTGGTTTGGATGCGCATCGAGGGCGCTGCAGGAGTGTTTGCGTCGTTCATGCTTCGCATTCCTACAAAGGTGATTGCAGATTTCACTGGTCTTTTGCATTTGCGTCACCCTTACGATTTAGGGGGGGCAATGTTCACCGCTTCGGTGGTGTGGGCGCAGATCTTACCTTTTGTTGCCCTAGAATTCTTTGAGGGGGATAAAAAGGAGGAACTCCGGTCCTTCCTGACCACAAGCTGCGCGTCGTGGTTCGTGTTGAATTTGTTTTTCTTCGCACATATCAACACCTCTCACATCCACACCTTCTTCTCGTTTAAAACGGCTCCGATGTACACTATCGAGCGCTTTCAAACCAATGTAATAGATTCCAAAAAGTTCAGCGCTGCATTCGAAAACAGAATGTCATTCAAGAAATCGATTCACGACGAGATCAAACAGTGGGTAGCAGCGAACATAGAGGATTGGAGGCGCGACAAGCCAGACTGGTTCCACGTTGAGGCTATACCTAACGAGTACCTTCCTGCATCGGTTGTCACAGCGGAGGGAGGGGCGAAACGGAGGAGAAGCTCAGTGAGCTTGAAGGAGATTTTAACCGTTTGAAAATTTGAAACCCCTTCTAGATTGATTGTTATGTTCCCCAGAAAAAAATGAACCTTCACTTCCTCAGCCAACATCAGTTGTGCTCCCCCTCTTCCTGACGACTTGCTTCCATTCGCCTTTGCCTTCCCCTTCCCCTTTACCTTCCCCTTCCCCTTCTCCTACCCCTTCGCCCTCCCCAAAACTCAATTTTTTCAGCCTCAAGTTTTCCTCTGTCAAAATTTGAACCTGATTCCTTAGCAGCTCCACCTCTCTCGCTTCGCTCAAGCTCCTCGGTCTGTTCCTCCCCGCCCTTCCCTTTTCCTTCCCCTCAAGTCTTGCAATGCTTCCCTCCAATTTTTCTATCGTCTTGTTGATCACCACCTCGAACGCCAGCAGGTGCTTGATTAAGCCGCAGTAAGGCCAGACCGCCCTTGCGCCCTCTCCAAGGTAGTGCTCCATGTCCTGCAGCGTTGGATTCAGCAGCGCCTTGACACCAACAATCTGCATCATGTTCATCTTCGGAACGATGGTCAAGTTCCCGTGGTACTTCTGCTTGAAGATTTTGGAAATATCCTGTCCGAAGAAGCGCGGGAACAGTCCCAGCCTGCTCAGGCTGAGAACTCTTGACCTGATGTCCCACTCAAGATGACTGAAAACCTTCCAGTAGGTGGAGTTTTTCGTCGGGTGGTGCTCCCGCTTCATGAACGGGACCACGTGGAAGTTGACCTGGCACACGATGAAGTTGGTGATGTTGAACATCGTTCCGATCCTCCTAAACGGAAGATCTGCCTGCACGGAGCCGTCAATCCACTCCACCCCGTCCACCTCGAAAAGGGAAATTTCTCCATCATCCCCCTTCATCTCGAGCTTCGCCGGCGCCATAACTCCAGGAAGCGCGCAGGACGCCGCCACCGCTGCGCCAAAAAATTGAGAATAATGTTAGTTTCGTAGTGGCTCGTATGTATTGCTCGTCTTCCTCAACCCCCCGCTCCGCTCCGCTCCTCTCCGCTCGCTCACCTGACGCGATGGTGACCCTCGGGGTGCTAAGGTGGTTGAGAAGGAGTCGCTGCGTCCCCCCCCCGCCTGCCGAGCGGCTCGCCGACACGGTGATGCACACGTTCTTGCCCGTTTTTTCGAACGCTTCCTCGAACGTCCACTGCTCGTAGTAGTAGTCGCAGCAGCGCTTGAACTCGGCAGAGTCGACGAGGAGCTTCTTCCGGAGCCAGTACCAGCCCATGTTGCCCAATGTCGGGAACCAGCGGATATTCTTCCGCCTCATGCTCCCGTCGGACATGAAGTCGGTGGAGATGTTGCGGACGCAGATGTTTTCGAGGAGCTGCGCCAAGCGGAGCGAGGCGGAGCGGAGCGAGGCGGAGCGGAGCGGAGCGGAGCGAGGCGTCATGTTAGTTGAGTGTGTGTTTGGGCAGCGGAAAAAAAAACGACTCGCCTCCTTCTCGGACTTAATCGCGCACATGCCCGCAGAGATCGATCCGCCAGAGGTGCCAGAGATGACTCTAATGTTCTCGTACGTTTTAGATTCAATGAGGGCCCGAATCGTACCCAGGTGGTACATCGTTATGCTCCCTCCGCCCGACAGCATGAGCGCGGTTGACCCGTGGTTGTGGCTCAAGTTCTTCAGCACCCGAAGATTGTTCCTCATGCAGTTTACGTCGTTGTCATTTTCGTTGCCGGTGTTGGTGTTGGTGTTGGTGTTGGTGCTGCTGTTGGTGCTGCTGTTGGTGCTGCTGTTGGTGCTGCTGTTGGTGCTGCTGTTGGTGCTGCTGTCAGCCTCAACATCGGCCATAACCTCGATAGCCTCGCTGACCACCTTGACGTAGCAATCCACCCCCTTCCTCGTGTACTCGTTCGGGTTCATCTCATTTCTAGGCTCGACCCCCCTCCTCCCCCGCAAGCTCAGAAGCCTCCCCTCTTCGTTCTTGTAGTCGTCAACGCCAAGGTGGTTCCGCTTCACTATGCTCGGAAGGAGGTGGATCAGCGTCTTGAAATCCTTGTGGTTTGTGGCGTTGCACAGGGCCGACTGGGTCAGAATTAAAGAGTTGGGGATGACCGAGTTGGATCGCGTTGACGTTAACGTTAACGTTAACGTTGAGGTGCGGGGTAAATCGTTGGAAGAATTTACGTGGGGAATGGAGTCGGTCGGTTTGGGATAGTTATTGTTATTGCTATTGCTATTGCTATTGCTATTGCTATTGTTATTGCTATTCGTGTTCTGGAAGTTGACAGTGCTCATCGTTCGGAGAATGGGTTTTTCCTTGTCCTTTTCCTTGTCCTTCTCCTTGCCCTTGCCCTTGCCCTTACCCTTACCCTCACCCTCACCCTTGTCAACGCTTCTAGTAAAGGCCTTCTCGTTCTTCTCGACCTCCCGGCTGTAAGCTCCGAAGCTATTTATTTTCTTCAGGCTGCGGGTCCAAGCTCGCTCCCGGCCGTGCTGGGAGGTGGCGCCGCCGGGGGGGAGCTTGCGGTGGAGGTGGACCTCGAAGAAGTACCAGTGCCGAAGGAGAATCCGCCGCAGGGTGTTGAAGGACTTAAGGAGCGAGATCAAGGAGACGGAGATTGAGATCATCGCGAACGTGTACACTACGTAGAATGACTGGAGGAGGGAGGAAATGAAAGCCACGATGAGCCAGAACGTCCAGCCGATTGTTGGGACCAGGAGGGACAGCAGAAAAGGGGACATGATTATGATGAAGAGAAGGGAAGGCAAGGTTTTTTCGGTCAGGGTGGTTGGGATGGTGAGCGAGAGGGGAAATTCTATTATATGTTGTTGTAGGTAACTTCCTAACCTCTCGAGGAGGGAGATTGTGCTGACCATAAGTTCTTGGGCTTATATTTTTGCTTTTCGTTGTGTGCGAAGTTTTAAAAGAGTGTTGGTGTGTTGTGAGAGAAGATAAATGATCTATTTCGCCTTGATTTTGAATTTCGCCTTGAATATATAGCATAGTTGATTTCCCTTTTCGCCTTGATTTCCCTATTGTCATACACATGGGCATCCACGAAAACCACAAGAGACGGCATGACAAGCTGAAAGAACGCTACCCAGGACACACAACAGAAATCCAATCCATTCGTTCGACAACAATGCTGAACACATTCAACACCCTGCTCTCTACCTTCATACTGATGGGAGTCTTGAAGCGACCGTCAATCCCAAGAGCACCACTTCTTGCATTTTGCGCATCGGTGTCTGCTTCGGTACACTTTGGCTTGGATTCGGGCAAGCTCTTGTTGAAATAGAAAATTAGAAATTAGAAATTAGAAAGGTTCCAATTACGTTAAAAGTTCTAGCTCGTCTTCCAATTGTTGGTCTTCGTTGTTGTTGTTGTTGTTGTTGTTTAGTGTTTTCTCTACTTCTTCATCTTCATCTTCCCCATCTGACAGCAACAATTCTTCTTTCTCCTTGGTCTCCACCTGCTCTTTCATCTTCTTCCGGGCTTTGGCGTGCACGGCAATTGAAAAACCACCGAGAGAAATTAAACCGCATGTGATCTCAATGATGTGATATGCAAGTTCTATCTTATCCTCGTCCTCCGGCTCCGGCTCCTCGTCGCAAGTTGACGATCCCGGCTCTGCACCAGGACACGCCATGCATGATAAATCTGAGCTCGCGCCACGCTGCGTTGAATATTTGCCTCCTGCACAGTCTACGCACGTCGCCGATGTTGTTGCGTCAAATTGCGGGGAGAATTTTCCGGCTTCGCAGAGCTCGCACTTGGTTCCGCATGTGGAGTAGCGCCCGGATGGACAGTCTATATCGCAAGAGGTTTGGCCTTCGCCCGATGAGTGACCGGCCTTGCAGTTGGTGCACGACGGTGATTTCGGTTGGTCCGATATTTTACCAGCTGGACAATCAGTACAATTGGGTTCGAAAGAGCCGAACTTTCCGGCTGGGCACAGGGTTATTGATGGGGCGGATGAAGGGGCCGAAGAAGGGGGTAGCGTGGGAGGTGCTGCACAGGTGTACGAGAATGCCGGGTCGGTCATTGTGCCGCCATCGTTATAGTTGTCGAGTTTGGATCCTTGGGTTGAGGGATAGCCTGTGGGGTGGGGGG
>Ga0302116_1000580_pt1 | contig 22386 bp, 20 predicted proteins | sample AG5_SCM_MG_FD_203124 | JGI IMG/M metagenome (GOLD analysis project Ga0302116, IMG submission 203124) | Marine microbial communities from Western Arctic Ocean, Canada - AG5_SCM | ecosystem: Environmental > Aquatic > Marine > Oceanic | place: Canada: Western Arctic Ocean | collected 2017-10-01 | reverse complement strand
AGAGGGTAGTATAATTGGGTCTTGCTATTGGAATTGGGATCGGAGGACGATGATAATGTTGCATCTGTAGCATTTATTGCATTGGGTGCACGTTTGCCAACTTTACTTTGGCTTTCAAACGCTTGAAGTCTGACACTGCCGGCCTTTTGGGCATCACGTGAGTTGAAAGTGACTTTTTATAAAATTAATTTGAAAATTTGTTATCACTTTCACGCTCGTCTCATGCTGCTCTCAATATACTGATGATCTGGCGGATCACATCTTATCATGTCCAGCCCCCATTGTATAGCCGCCTACCTAGCTCCTTACACAATTCCAATAATAAATAAACAGGCAAGCGTAATTTGTGCTGAGAGATGAGCCTGGAATGACTGCCACATCATTGGCTACCCAGCGAAAGCTCAGACGCGCTGACGCACACACATACTTTGCCTTTGTGGGCGTGCAGTATAAAATTTGTTGCTGCAATCTCGAGGCCCTCCCACACGAGACAATAAAGGCGAAACTCCCTTCAGCACATTGCCCGTGCAAATAAAGCCTGTGCTGAGATCATGGCTTGCTCTCCCTCACTCCCGTGGCAGTTGAATCGTTGGGTTGGGATGAGATTCACCGCTTGTACGCACCTAGTGGCTAATTGGATGAATGAGATGGCTTGGTGGATCAAATCACGATCGTATGCAGACTGTCACAAGTTCATCACCCAGCACGATGACAAGTTGGTGCCAATTCTTATCTTCTTCGAGAGATTGCTTGCATTAGCCAGATATACAGCGATTCCCTCGTGTTTCTTGCTCTTCGAATGATCCATCGCCACCCACCTTTTCCCTTAATGATTTGCCAAAAACTACAGTTTGTTGTTAAGAAATCCAAAACGTTCTCCGCCCTCACCCCCGCCCACATTTCCTCCACCCGCTTCTCAACCCCCTCCTCCGACAACACATCCCCAAGCAGTTCGTCGACTCGTTCAATCTTCGGCACCTACAACACCGCTTTCACGTTTTCACGTTCATCAAGCACCATGAAGTACGACCAGGCTGAGCTGGTTAATATAGAGGACCAGTGCGACGTCTGCAAGACCGCCACGACGAAAGCGTGCGCACGGTGCAAAAACCAGCTACTTCTGCAGCGCCGAGTGCAAGAAGTCAGCGTGGAAGATGCACAAGAAGACGTGCAAGGCGCCGACGAGGGTGGCCTCAACCGGTGCATCCAGGAGCCCTGGTGCTAAAGACTGACCCACAAATATAATATATAATATTAGATCCTTGAAAAAAACTTTCAAACTTGTGCTTTCTTCTAATAAACTACTATCTTAACTTCCAACACAACAACTAAACTAAATTCGGGTCCAAAGCCCCGTTCTCCACCAAAATCACTTCCCCATCCTTCAGCAACTTCATATCCCCATCAAGTGGTTTCGGCATCCCCCCTTTCACCCCCCCCCTTTCCAAAAAACCGAAAGACATCCTAAATTGCTTCCCCAGGTCCTTCCCCCTGACGTCGTTGTCGAAATGTGCCGACACAATTCGCTCGATGTTGAATTTCCGCACCTCGTCCGCGAACGCCAGCACCTCCTCCGGGTGCCTGTTCAAGATGAGCTGCTGGAGTATGGGCGCCACCAGCAGCCCTCCCTTCAGCGCGTCGAAGGACTCGTTCTGGCTGCCGTTTCCCGGCCACGTGAAAGGATAAATACCATAAAAATCTCTGTTGATGTCACTTCTCCGGGATTTCAACGCCTCCTCCCCGGTCAGTATACTGATGTCCTTCGGGTTGAAGTACAACCCAAACAAGACAATTCGCTTCCAACCTCTGATGCGGGTCTCCTCGTTGTCAACCACAACGTCCTCCACCCTGTTCCTCGCGTGGTACAGCAAGGGAGCCGGGTCGTCGTCGAATATTCGCGGAACCTTGTCGCTGATCCTAACGCTAACGTCAGTCACGAGCAGCGTCTTGAGCTTCTTGTGGTAGAAGACAGTTTCGCCGTACGAGCCATCACGGGACCGGTAGGGCCCAAGCTCCACCTTTTCAAAAACGCTCGCCACCTCTATTCCCATGTCTTCAATGTTCCTCGGAATTTCCTTCGTACGACCCTGGGGGAATCCGAGAAAGTTCACCGGCAGGGAGACTGGGAACGAGTACTGCCCCGGGTTGACCCAAACCTTGGCCGACTTGAACTTCTGGGCGAACACGCCCGCGTACGCCTTGTGCTCGATCGCAAGCGTTCCCAGAACGATGTGCTTGACGTCGCCGTGCTTGGCCGTGAGGGTGCCGACCAAGGCCAGGAGCTCACCGGTCGCCGATAGCGGGTTGTAGACAAACAAACCGCCGGTTGGCAATACGACAACAACCATCCGAACAGGAACTTGAACGTCGAGGATTCCGAACTTTTGTTCAATGGTGTAGATCTCGTTCGGGACGACTACGTCCAGCAGGGACTTCTTCCGCTTGTAGGGGCCAAGGGGGAGAACACCCCAGAGAGGGTAATCGGAGGAAGTTCGAGTTGAGGTCCCTGCCAAAGTCAACGTAATGCCAAACAGGCCAAGGGAAAGCTCGGATACTTGCTGACGTCGTGTTGTTGGTGGGAGGGCGTGTAGGATGATTTGAGGCCCCAACAAGTTGGTGAAGTGCATCGATTTTATTCGATTGGGGAGACTTGGGTGGTTTTGGTGGGGGCTTTGGAAACAGTGATGTCGATGAACTAATTGAAAACCGGACGTTATTTGTATAAAGACGAGGACCCACCACACACTGAGATAAAGCATTTGAAAGTATGTTTGTAACCACTTTATGTCTTTGTTCCACTACGTGTGTGCGTGTGTGTGTGTGTGAAAAATTAGATCACATGTGATGCCAAAATTGTAACCCCCCCCCCGTTCTCCCCCCTTCTCGTTTGATATCTTTCACGCGCAGCAAAATCTTATGCCTTCCAATGAGCACCACAAGTGGCTCAAGAAGCGCGATTGGCCCGCGGTGCAAGGAGCCATGAATCACCATGATAGGGACTCAGATCTGCTCTTGAGAAAGTACAAGGAGAGAGATGAGCATGGACGACTGCCACATCATTGGCTCGCAGCGAAAGCTCAGACACACACATGTTCTTGCCATGGTGGGCCTGCAGTCGATTTGCTACAATTACGAGGCCCTCACCACACGAGACAATAAAGGCGAAACTCCCCTCGACATTGCCCGTAGGAGTGGAGCCTGTGCTGAGATCATCGGCTTGCTCTCCCACTCTCCCAAGGAAGCTTATTCTTTGGGTAAGGAGATGGACCGCTTGTACGCACCAGTGGCTTTTTGGATGAATGAGATGGCTTGGTGGATCAGATCACGATTGTATGCAGACTGTCACAAGTGGATCAATGAGCACGATGACGAGTTGGTGCGTGAAGTGCTCAAACACTACAATTATAATCTTCTTTTCCAGGTTGCTATGAATAGCCAGGTATACAGCGAGTCCCTCGTGTTTCTTACTCTTCGAATGATCCATCTGCACCCACTTGCCCTCAAGGCTACAAACACCCAGGGCTTCACGCCACGGCAGGGTGCCGAGCTTCCCCAAGTCAATGCGTGCAGTGAGATCGTAAAGGTCCTCCGGCTCACCCCCAAGTACATCACCTCTACCCCCTTCCCCACCCTCCTCCTCCAATCCCTCCCCTCCAAGCACCACGAAATCTACGGCCCCTACAACACCGTCTGCCGGTTTATCAAGCACATGAAGTACGACAAGGCTGAGCTGGTCGAAATAGAGGCCGTCCTCAAGCCGACCCGCAAGTGCGACGTCTGCAGCTCCATCCCCGCCAAACCGTGCGCACGGTGCAAGAACGCGTTCTACTGCTCATCCGAGTGCCAAAAAACGGCGTGGAAGAAGCACAAGAAGACGTGCAAGGCGCCAACCACCCCTTCCGGGAGTGAGGCAGAATTGAGGGTTTTGCACAAGGGGATGCACTTCCTGAATAGGTGCATCCAGGAGAACGGTGCTGGCGACGGGCCAACAAGTGTTGTACTAGATTTCCTGGTTCCTTCTAACGCGGTTTAGAGTGAGTTAAATTTTTTTTATGTCATGTTATGTTAGGTTAGGTTAGGTTAGGTTATGGAAGCAGTTCAATTTTCGTTTCATTCACAATTAAACCTTCCCCTCGCATACATCCACTGCAGCCCTCCATCTTGGTGCAGTTCTTGCACACGACCATGGTCTCGGTCTCAGTCTCAGCAGTCGCCACCCACATCTATATCAAGGCCTTGCGGGAAGTTCTGCTGCTTGTGCTCGAACTTTGCACCCAAGGCACCCAAGGCAAAGCCAGAGGAGCAATGTTGTGCTCTCAGGCGACCAAGATGAATGTGCTTCTTGTCGTTAGATCCAATTCTTGGAGCATCGCTTTTGCCCCAGCATCATTTCCGCCCAGTTTCTTCGGATAGCCACCATCGTCTCAACACATTATAGGCCAGTCGACGATAGCTAATCGTTAAAAAGATAAATTAAAAAAATTTAAGTGAAGTGAACACGTGAAAAGTGTTAAAGCAAGTTTTTTATAACCAAGTTAACCGGTGCTAATCCTCTTCCAAAACATAACCCACCGACAAGTTAGCTCTATAAAGTTCCGAAATGAAACCTCCTTTCCCGCCCAACAACTCAGCATTTCACCCGACAACAGTTTCAGATGAGATTCAACCCCCCTCCAAGCCAAAAACCAAGAAGTTGAAGCAGAAGCGCAAGATAAAGCACCGCCAATTAACGAATCCCACCCAGCCTGAATACGGAAACGATGATGCTGATGCTGCTGCTGCTGCGAACAACCCTCCCTCCCCCCGTGTCCGAGTCCCACCTTCTCGTCCGACCTCCAAGCAGTACATTGCCTTGCAGCAGAAGCTCGACCGCCTCGAATCAGAGACGATAGATGCCCGCCTAAACGAGGCGGCGGCCCAGTCCTCCCTCATAACCCTTTCTGAAACCTCCCAAGCTTCCACAATAAAATTAACTTCCGCCACAAGGAAATTATCCAGCAAGATTTCGAAGCAGCAGGTGACCCCTCCCCTCCCCCCCCTCAACAATACATGCACTCACACACACACACACGCACGCACGCACGCACGCACGCAGGTTGAAAACGACAAGCTCCTCGATCTCCTCCGCGTGGTTGAGGAGGACAAGCAGTCCTACATAAAGGATCACGACTCTCAGCGAGACTTTATGATTAATGTGTTCCACGTTCAGCGGTCTCGCCACCAGCAGGAGCTGGACGCGATGCGGCAGCTCTGCGTGCACGAGCTCGATACCTCCAAGCTCCGGCTTCAAGAGACCCAGCTCCTCGAAGTCGAGGCCCTCAATGAAGAGGTGATCCACCTCCGAACGACAATAGTGGAGCTGGACGTTGCTATAAATGAGATCAACGAGCTGCACCTGGAGCAGGTTGCCGAAAATCTCAAGCACAACAATTTCTCGCTCAAGTCTCCCAACAATGCTTCATCCCCGACGAAAAAATTCCAGTCGCTGAGCAAAGCAACAATTGCGATGAATAGGATCAACGCAAGGTTAGCCGAGAAGAACGAGAAGATCGCGATGGAGGCCATCGCGAAAAAGGGCATCGAGAAGAAGAAGAACAGGCCGCTCAAGGGGTTCATTGGTTCGTGGCTGAGCGACGCCAAGTCAGCGTTCACCTCGAACAATGGAGAGATTACGCAGGAGGAGGCAAAGGCCATTCAAAGCGCAATAACAGACGACGTTGACTCAAAGAAATCCGAGGTGGAAAAGGCGCAACATCAGCTGGCCGTGATTGAGAAGCTCCAACAGCAAAAGTCCAAAATTGCCAACGAGAAATTCCTCGCTGCTGCCAAGTCCCTGAAATCCGGACCCGGACGAATGACCGTTGCAGTTGCCAAACTGGAGCACCAATTGGAGCACATGTATAACAAGCTCGAGCTTGCGGAGGATCGCGAGCTGAAAACTCGGGAAATGCTGGAGGCCTGCGAGATGACAATGATGAACATGGTGCGGGACCAAGAAGCGGAAGCGGTGCTGCTCTCCTCGATGGAAGGGTCTGGCTCCGGCTCCGGCTTCGGCTTCGGCTCCGGCTCCGGCTCGGAAAACGACCATGATGAGCACTCGGCAATTTTTCTACAGCGCAACCCCACCCACAAATCCGACAAGGAGCACATCGTCGAGCTCGAGCGCCAGAAAAAAGTCCTGTGCGACTTGCTGAACGAGTACGAGGAGAACAGCGCTCACAACATCAAGCAGTCTCAGAGTAATTTGAAACTCAACCTGGTCATGTCGCCAGACGACGAGTTCGGCTTCCGCAGCACGTTGATCGAGGTTTTGGGTTTGGGAGGGACGGTGAGCGACGACGACATTACATACGAAGTTGAGGAGCTGGTCGGGAACAGGGATAGATATCTTAGCCTGGATCCTCCCGACTTGGTTGAGTTGAGCTTGCACAATGACAGTCCGCAGAGCGTGGAGCTGCAGGAGCTGCTGAGTGCGAAGGTGAGCGGCAGGCGATGGCGAGCGCGAGCCTTGAAGCTCGTTAGACACAACTAGTGCATCAATCATGGTGTTGCCGACCCGCTTCGCTCACAGCTGTTGCAATATTCGTACCCACTCGCTCACTCACTCACTCAATTATATTATATTATATATATTTATTGTATTGTATTCTCAGGAGAAGCAGGCAAAGTACGAGAGGAAGAGGTTTCACAGTGTTACGCACAACACTGCTAGGGAGGCCAACTCTGACTTCGAGGCCGAAATTCAAAAGGCAAACCAATCGAAATCCCGGGCCAGGAAGCACACGGTCCACCACAAGGGGGCCAACACAGTGGCTGACAGCCATGAGCTTGAAATTGCTCGAAAGGTCCAGTCCGATCGCGACAAGAACAAGAGGAAATCCCCCAAGGGTGGGGGTCGGAACCACTCGCTCGGACTCGGCATGGAGAGCATGCAAAAGGCGGTGCAGAAAACGGAGGACATGGAGCGGGACAAAATTATTGCGGCGCAGAGCAGAATAAGAGGCCGGAAACACACCGTTGACCACTCAAAGGCCACCCATGCTCTCCACATCAACAAGATCAACCACGGCTACGACGACGATTTTGAGGAGAGCGACGACGAGGATGACGAAAATGACAGTAGCGAGGAAGATTACGGCGAGGAGGAGGAGGAGCGCAGGGCGGAAGAGGAGAGGGAGGAGGAGGAGCGCAGGGCGGCAGAAGTCCATGCCGAGAAGGAGAGAATATACCAGGAGCAGGTGAGCGTACTGTGAGCGATGCGAGCAGCAACACCATATTTACTAGTCGTGACTTTCTGTGGCTAACCCACTTCTGCTCGGCGCACGCAGCTGAGGATTGAGAGGGAGGAGGAGAGAATTGAAAACGAGCAGAAGGAGCTTCAAAGGATCAAGGCCCTCGAGAAGACGATATTGAGCGATACGCGGTCTTACAAAGACCCGCTCGGAAATTTCATCCGATTCCAAATTTCTTCCTACTTCTTGGGCATCGTCAACAACGATGGGCACAACGAGTTCAAGGTGGTGAGCTACGACCAGGAACTGTGCGAGAAGAGCAGCATGCACATCAACGAGGAGCATTTGAGACTGAGTTTGCGGCACAAGCCAGAATCATTCACCTACGATGCGAATGATCAACGGTTGCACAGACTGATGCTGGACCAGCTGGTGATCGTTCCGGCCCACGACACCAACCACGACGGATTCATCAACCGGGAAGACGTTAAAAGAAACGACCTCACCTTTGCGCTGGTAGGGAATGATGGCTACAGGCCCATTGCAATCATGAACAAACACACCGAGGGCGACGAGAGCGATACTGAGGGAGAGGGGGATGATAGGAAACACTCTGTGTTTGAGGCCCATGGGGTGAATTTGGATAATAGATAGATTTGGTTTCCAAAATGTGAATGTGAAAAGCGTTTATTTTATTGGAAGAACTGGTGATCGGCAGCCTCGTGGGCCGAAATTCTCCCCTCCGGATTGTAAAACAAGAGCCGTGAAAGCAAATCAGCGACTGTTGTACCAGCTTCCGGGATTAGGTTGGCAAGGTTTTTGCAGGACCAATTTGGGAAACAGGATTGATAGTGGGGGTAAAATTTAACCTCGGGCCAGGTTTCTGCGTTTGGGGTGCCTGAGCCGAGCGAGCGATGAAGCGAGCGAGCAAGAATAGACGATTAGGTTAAGTTCCCCCGACACAAAATAAAAGTAATTATACACCTCCAAAACACGCACTCTTCTGTCACAAGGCTCGCTCGCTTCGCTCGCTCACCGAGCTGCTTCATGATTTTGTATATTTCCTCGATTTCCGATTGGCCAGGGAAGAGGGGGAAACCAGTCACCATTTCGGCAAAGATGCACCCTATCGACCACATGTCAACAGAGCTCGAATACGTCGAAGTGCCGAAGAGCAGCTCCGGCGCTCGGTACCAGAGCGTTACGACCTCCTGAGTAAGCTTCTTGTTTTTCTGTAGCGCGAAGAGCCTGGCTAGACCGAAGTCGGCTATTTTCACGTTCCCCTCGAAGTCGATCAGGAGGTTTTGGGGCTTCAGGTCGCGATGGATCACCCGAGAGGAGTGGCAGTACTTGACACCAGCCAGGAGCTGGGTCATGATTTTCTTGACGAGCGGAATTTCAAGACCGAATCGGAGCCGGGACGACTGCACAACAACGTTGTTGTAGACGAAGGAGGAAGAGGAGGAGGAGGAGGAAGAGGAGGAGGAGGAAGAGGAGGAGGAGGAGGAGGAGGACTGCGGAACTAGAGCTCTCTTAGCCTCGTCCGATTTGTGGGTCATGAAGAGCTTCAGGTCAAACTCTACGTGAGCAAAGACGAGGTAGAGGTAGTTCTCGAGACGGTGCACTTCGTGGAGGGGAATTATGTTTGGGTGGTGCAACTCACGGAGGAGAGAAACCTCCCGGATGAGAGAGGTGGGGACCCCAAACGGCTCGGTGGTAGAATGGGAAAAGTCCCGCAGATTAACCTTCTTGATTGCAACCGTGCAAGGTGGAATTGAAAGAGTTGTGGCTTTGTAAACTGTGCCGAAAGCCCCTTCTCCTATTACGTGGGATATGTTGTATTTCGAGTTCATTAACGTGTTGGTTTGGGGGGAAGCTCCCGACGAGCTGCACGAGAAACAAATGAGGAAATTAAGGAAAGCGTGTGGAAACGTAGCTATGCCAAAAAAAGTAGGCAGGCGCTCCAAAAAGTGAAAAGGTAGAATATCGAGCTGACAATGTTTTTGGTGGTGTCCTTGGTCTTTGCTATCTTCCGAATGGCTCGGGACTTGTAGCTTGTGGCATTGGAAGTGATGGTGATGGCTTGAAGATACTCAGCCCTTCCCTCGAGTTGGTCCAGACCTTGGAGGGACACAATGTGGTGTTTGGTGTGTCACCTTCCCTCCATCAGGCTCCCACTTTGCTTCAGGTGGAAGTGATGGAAAGGTGAGGATTTGGTCGGAGCCGGGGGAGGGTGGCGAGTGGGCGAGAGTGCAAGTGCTAGAGGATCACACGCATTATATTGAAGCAGTGTGCTTCTCCCCCGACGGCAAGCAGCTGGCTACTGGAAGTGTCGACGAGCTCGTCAAGCTCTACAGCTTCAACGAGGGAAGTGCCATCTTAGCGCACACGTTGGAGGGCCACACCAGCAGCGTCAGGTCCCTCTCGTTCTTTTGAAGGCGTCCTTAGCGTCTCATACTCCCCCAACGGGCGTATTCTTGTGAGTGCCGGTTACCACGACAAGATGAAGATCTGGGATGCTGAGACTTTCGAGCTCAAGCACACGTTCGAGCAGGAATACCGCACCAGGCAGCTCACCATCACGGCCGATTCCAACTTCATTGTTTCGGCCAACTACGACAAGACGGTTAGAATCACCCCCTGCCGAGAGTACCACCTCACGGGCCTCACCCCCATCCTCAACCTCAAGCTCCACATCGTCTACAAGTGGGAATTTGTGTCGTTTTTGGCCTCTCCTTCCTGTCTCCCGCCCACCTCCCCGTCCAGATCACCCCCACAAGGTGGAAACTGAAATTTATAATTGTGAAAAAATATATAAAATTCCCAACCTCTGCTCTCTCTATTATCTCTGAAAAATTAACACATCACCCACCCCATCATCATATCACCTGCCAAGAGCGTGCCCTCCCCCGCCCCAATCGTGCCCCCGCCCAGGGTTCGCATTTGGCGGTTTCACAACTCCAGGTCCTCCTCCCCCTCCTACGCCCTGCACGTTGCCCCTCGCCCCCCAACCTCCGCCTCCGCCTCCACCTCTATTGTTGTCATTATTCCTATTTGTTGCCACTGGCGGCACATAAGTTCCAACTCCGGTGAAGAACCTGATCAGAAAATCGGGTGTGTGGATGTAGTCCTTGCCATTCTGCTTTGGCATTACGCTCGTCAGAAAGTAGTAAATGTGGCCAATAACCAGTCCGAGCAGATCCAGCATAACGCTGTGGCCCATCAAGACCCTTAAACCAATGAGCACGAACGGGAGCTGTGCAGCCTTGATGGGGAACCCATACATCGACACCTGCTGCTCAGCATTGTTCTTACTCCAAACGTAGAGGACGGTAAACACCAACCCATTGCCCAGCACTGGCTGGTTGAGAAAGTACGACAAGACCAAAAACATTAACGCGGAAATTAACATCAAATAAGCGAAGTCAGCTGTCTGTCCTCCGCCCCCTGTGTTCACAGGAGAAGTCTCGTACCTCAGCGAGTAGCTCTGCAACAAATACAGAGAGATGCACGTGTTGAAGCCAAAGCCTCCAAAATAAGTGAAGCAGGTAAAAAGCCTCCAGATCTCGCCCTTCAAAACTAGCGAAGGAATCAGAATCAGCCTTTCCGGTGAGACCACACCAAATCCTACAGCCAATGTGCAGAGCAAACTCAGCGAAAACCAGGTTTGCGTGATTTTGGGCAATGAGTGAAACCAATCCGCCACGGGGTTCCCCTCCCCAGGTCTGTGAACGTTGGCCATTTGTTTTCGCACGTGTAAATTTGTTTTTCTTTTTTAGATTTTTTTGAGAGTGGAAAAAGTTTTGTAGTTCCTCAGCTTCCACCGTCATCCCCTGACCCTTATCTCTTCCACAACTCAACATAAGAAACTAGAAAATGAGTGTCCAAGCGAGAGGGTGAGACATAAACCCAACACAAACATGTACCAAACAACAACCTCACATACTCCCACCACAACAACACAACAACACACCCCACCGTAGGCTCCAAAACTTTATCAGTGATGTCAGAAACACCAAGTCAAAGACCGACGAACAAAAGAGAGTGGACAAAGAGCTGGCTAACATTCGATCAAAGTTCACTTCGTCCTCCTCCCTGTCCTCCTACCAAAAGAAGAAGTATGTTTGGAAGCTTGTGTACATTTTCATGCTGGGCTACGACGTAGAGTTTGGCCACGCGGAAGTAGTCCAGCTTGTAGGTTCGGCCAAGTACTCTGAAAAGCAAGTTGGGTATGTTGCCATGTCTCTTCTCCTCAAGGATGGAGACCAGATGATCACCATGGTCATCAACAGCATCCGCAACGATTTAATTTCTTCCAATTCCGATGCTGACGCGGGCATATCGCTTGCCCTTTGTTCCATTGCCAATGTTTCTGGCATAACAATTATGAAGGTGAGTTGGGTTTGTATTTATTTCTATTTTTTCTCACTCTTGCTCACGTTTTTTTGCCCCCCTCCCACCCACACCCACACCCTCACCCACACCCACACCCATACCCCCAGGCCCTACACGTAGAAGTCCAACGAACCCTCGTCTCCCCCTCCACCTCTCCAGCCGTTAAGAAGAAAGCGGCCCTTTGCCTCCTACGACTGATTCGCTCTCTCCCCGATTCCATTGCCTCCTCCGAGTTTGCCCCTCACATTGCCACTCTCCTTCAGGATAGACATCTCGGTGTTCTTACCTCCACTATGTCTCTCCTCATTGGGCTGACCTCCAAGCACGAGATGGAGTACCAGACCCTTATCCCCTACGCGGTGCACATTTTGTCTGCCCTCGTTATGCAAAAGTCCTGTTCCCAAGATTACCTGTACTACCGCACCCCGAGCCCTTGGCTCCAAGTCAAGCTGCTGCGCTTCTTGCAGTACTTTCCGAATTTAATGAGCACGGGGATGAGCTATTTGGGCCAGCTTCGGGACGTTCTGGCTAAAATTTTGAACGACACTGAGGTTAGTGACAGCATCAATAAGAGCAATGCCGACCACGCAATTTTGTTTGAGGCGGTCAATCTGATTGTGATTTGGGGCGACAACGGGGAGCCGAATTTGAGGGAGGCGGCCATGAGGTTGCTGGGGAAGTTTATCAGCGTGAGGGAGCCCAACATCAGGTGAGGATGAGGAGGAGGATGAGGAGGAGGATGAGGAGGAGGAGGAGGAGGAGAAAGACGAACAACCCCCCCCACTCTCCCCCTCGCCTACTAATATCTATGTCATTTCGTTTCTGGCTCGGCGCAGGTACCTCGGTTTGATGACAATGGCGAGATTGGCTACGTTGCACGACATTAGCAAGGAGCAGGTAAAAACACAAACAAATGACAGAAATGCCGCAATCTCGCTCACATTTTCCACCCCCACCCCCAACTCGCAGGTAAAAAAACACCAGCAAACCGTGCTGGTTTCCCTGAAGGACGCCGACATTTCTGTCCGTCGGCGGGCTCTTGACCTCCTCTTCGTAATGTGCGACGAAACGAACGCAGAGACAATCGTCGACGAACTCATCACCTACCTGGTCTCTGCCGACGCAGCGATTCGGGAGCAAATGGTCCTGAAAATTGCGATTCTCGCCGAGAAGTACTCGAAAGACTTGAAGTGGTACGTCGACACGATCTTGAAGCTCATCTCCTTGTCCGGAGACCACGTGAGCGACTCGATCTGGCACCGTGTCGTGCAAATAGTCACCAACAACCGCGACGGGGACTTGCAAAGTTACGCGGCGGAGCGCATGTTCGCGATCGTTTCCTCCAAGCGGTGCCACGAAACTGCGGTGAAAATTGGCGCGTACGTGTTGGGCGAGTTCGGATTCCTAGTAGCTGAAGAGCCTGGCATGTCCGGCGACCAGCAATTCCGAGCCCTCTACCAACATTTCCCAACCGTGACATCCGCAACCAAGGCCCTAATGCTCTCCGCATTTGCGAAGATTGCGAATTTGTACGAGGAGGTGAGTACAACATTTCGACACTTTTCGACCCTCCTGACATCAATTTTCTAACCCAAACCCAAAAATGCACGCCGCAGTGCCGACCACTGGTAATGCCCGTTTTCGAGAAGCACAAAAACTCCTCCGACATTGAACTGCAGCAGCGGTCGAACGAATACAGGATGATGCGGACCGTTTTCTCGGGGGATGTGATTGAGGACTTGCTGAGGGAAATGCCGCCCTACGAGGTCGACAAGACGAGCGCCTTGGAGATGCGTCTGAACGACGCGGCGGCTGACGGAACGGAGGACAAGAATGTGTGGGCGAAGAAGGGCGAGGGAGAGGATAACAATAACAACAACAACAACAACAACAACAATAATGGTAATAACGATTACGACAGCGACGGCGACGGCCCATCCATCCACTCGCCAACCAGCCCCCCCCGGAGAGGGAGCGGAGGCGTCGAGGCTGAGCCTGATCTGCTCGGGAACTACGAGGAGCCTGGACCGGCTGGACCGCAGCCGCAGGCGAACTTGATGGGCGATCTCCTTGCCGACGTGCCCCCGCCGGCTCCTTCCGCCCCAGCCCAGACCGACGCGCCCAACACAATCACCAGCGAAATCATCCCTCAGATGAAGCTGGCGTTCTCCAAGCTAACGGTCTCCCCCTCTGGAGTTCTGTTCGAGAACAAGGCGCTGCAGGTTGGGGTGAAGCACGAGTACAAGAACCACCAGGGAAGGCTGCAAGTGTTCTTCGGCAATAACAGCGGGGGGGCGATGAACAATTTCAAGGCCTCGTTGGGGCAGGCGTCCTACCTGAGGATGCAGGTGCAAGGGACGGAGGGAATCCAGACCGGTTGCACGATTGCAACCGGGACCCAGGGCAAGTTGCAGATGATGTGTGAGGCGTTGAGGTGAGCGGAAGACGAGAAATATATGAAAAATATGCGAGCCACTACTAAACAAACGTTATTCCACTCAATTTACTTCGTACCTTCTTCGCTCGGCGCAGTCCTTTCGCGGACGCACTCGAAATGCGGATTACGTTCAATTTGGGCAACGTCGATTTCGACTACCCGCTGCGACTTCCAATCGTCGCAACTTGCTTCAACGCACCCGTCGTAGTTGACTCGGCCGCGTTTATGCAACGCTGGGGGGCTCTGACAGGCGATAAGGAGGTGAGTGAGCGAGCGAAGCAAGTGAAATTTGAGCCAGGAAGACGAGAGCCACTACAAAACTAACCCACTCAATTCGTTTGGCTGGTGCAGGTCCAGGAAATTGTCCAGAAGGCGAATATAAACGAGGCCATGATGGAAAAATTAAAGGGCTTTGTCGTCAACGGACTGAAAATTACCCCAAGCGGAGGGGTTGATACCACCCCCTTCACAATCAGCGGAGCGGCGAGCTTCAAGAGCGGGGCGAAGGACGCCAACGGAAACCAGATCAGCGTCGGGTGTCTGCTGAGAATTGAGGCAAACGCAGCAGCTGGAGCGTTGCGCGTGACGGCTAGAACGATGCACCCACTGTGTTCCCTAAGTTTGAAGAACGTGGTAGTCGCCACAATCAGGCACCTGCTGTAGGACTATAATAATATATTAAAAATACATTGTTTAAAAAACTAAGAATTTGAGAGGAGGGCGATCGCAAGGCTTTCTTTGACCGCCGGCGTGAAGACCGTGTCAAACAAACCTTTCATATCACTAATAACCTCCTCGAGCTTCTCGTCGTCCGTTCTCTGCCCACTTCATTACCGCTGCTGCACCTTGCAGAACAATATCGTCGGTTGCAGATTTTAGCCTTGGAACGATGCCCGGAAGAAGAATTAGTCGGAGCGAGTTCAGCCTGGCCAGAAAGCAGTTCAGGAGGCTCGCCAGGGGAGGGAATTGTAGCAGTGAGGTTGTTGATGTTGTTGATGTTGACTGTTCCCCCTTCTCATCCACATACCCCTCGTTCCACAACCGCCTGGCAGCTTTCTTCAAATGGAAATTGCCAACCCCCATTCTAACGCTGGTTTCAAATCGGTGAACTCCGTCCCTCCACCCACCCAGCACTTGCTCAATCACCCCCTCCTCGACCGCCTTCAAGAAAAAATCCTCAACCCCGCTCGCACCGACGCGGCTGAGCGTCGACCCAAGGAATGTCACCGCGTCCAGAAGGGATCGGTACTGTGGGCCGGTCATGGGGTGGGTGGACATTTCCCCCAAGATTTCGTTCAGAAAAGCGTGACACCTCCGACTCGTGTAGATTGCGAGGAGGCTGAGATTGTTGTTGTTGTTGGGGGTTGGCTGAGCTTTAACTCCAGCTTCAACTTCAGCTTCGTCGAAAATAGCAAGGAATTGGGTGGCAATTTCGAAAATTCCACCTCGAAAAGATTCTACGCTTGCCAGGAGATTGTCAAAAGTTGAATTTTGGGGTGGGGAGGAGATCTCAACTAGCCACAGATCTCGTGATTCAAGGAAGGACAACATTATATTGTTGCCGCTGCTGTTATGGGAGGTGGAAAGCGAGTTCAAACGTCTGAGAATTCCGACTACTTCCATGCTTTCGGAAATTGTGATTGTCGTCGTTTTCGTTCTCGTTGACGTTGTCGTTGTCGTTGTCGTTGTCGTAGTGGCAAAGGTTGGACAGAGCCTTTTCAGAACCGCTGATTTCAAGGCCGGCTCAGAAAGGCGCACTTTCCGGCAAACGTTGGAGACGAGCTGGTTGAGCAATATTTGTTGTTTTGGGTTGTTGTCGTCACCTCTATTTGAGCTATTTGTATCGGAATATTCGACCTCTAGCCGCTGTATCGTTGCGAGGATTTGCACCGCATCCTTGTGATAGGTGGGCTGTGATAGAGAGGCCGTGAATAATTGTGGGAGAGAGAGGAGAGCAAAAAGAGAATTGGAATTGGTTATCGTGAAGGTTCGGGATGTCAAGTAGGACTCGAGGTTGTCTGCCGATGAGCAGGTTGAAAGCGAAGAGAGGAGAGTGTTAATGGTGCTCAATTCTGGTGGAGGGAGGGAGGATGAGGAAGAGTGTGAAAGATTTTCGAGGGGTAGGGAAAGAAAGAGACCCGAATTGTTCGATAGGATTGACGCGATGGCAGAATCGCACTCTTCCACGGTGGCCATGTGTCTGAATCCGCTTTAAACAACCCCGTTTTTTCCTTAAACAACCCCGTTTTTTCCTTTATGAAAGGTGACTCGCACAACCATTGACATTTGATCATTTGTGCGATGCTCCGATCCGCGTTTACGCTATCCCGGCGTACATTGCCGGGTCTCACAAAAAAAACCAGCTCAACAACTCAAGTAGCCTTGCTAAAGACCATCGCCAATGCACAATTACCATCCAAACCTACCAATATTTCCAACCCTTCGGACACCGAGTTTGATAAAGAGAAGACACTCTCCGGGACCCCGTCGCCTTGGGCTGTGTTCGATGCCTGGGGAGCTGGCGATGGCTCGGTGAAGGACAAGCTGAGTGAGTCTGAGATGAGCTTGCTTTCTGAAGAGTCTGTGAAGATCCCCCACTGGAACGAAGCTAAGGTTTGTGTGGACGAGGATGCTACCACCGTCACGAATATCCTCGGAGCATACGACAAGTTAATGGCCCGTCGTTCCTCCGTCCAGTTTGGGTACCCGTACAATCTCATGTACAACCACGAAGAGTTGTACCCCTTCATGAAGTATTCCATCAATAATTTGGGCGATCCCTTTGTCACCTCTAACTATGGTGTCCACTCTCGCCAGTTCGAGACGTCCGTGATTGACTTCTTTGCCAAGCTTTGGAGGCTGCCGAACAAGGGCGAGTACTGGGGCTACGTGACGACCTGCGGTACGGAAGGCAACCTCCATGGAATGCTCCTGGCTCGTGAGTGCCACCCCAACGGTGTCCTCTACAGCTCCAGGGAGACCCACTACAGCATCTTCAAGGCGGCGCGCTACTACCGCATGGACGCGAAGTCCATCCCTACCCTACCCATGGGAGAGATTGACTACGCGATTTTGGAGGTGAGTTGTTGCTGGCTCGCTCGCCGTTTTACCAAACAAACTAAACAACATTATATTGCCACTCAATAATGCGCAGTCTGAGCTGGCGAAGAACATCGACCGCCCGGCCATCATCAACGTTAACATTGGAACCACCGTCAAGGGAGCGGTTGACAATCTGGACAGGATTCTCCGGATACTCAAGAACCTAGGCTTCACCCGCGACCGTTTCCACATCCACTGTGACGGCGCGCTCTTTGCCATGATGCTCCCCTTCATCGAGCACGCCAGTGACATTGGTTTCCACAAGCCCATTGACAGCATTGCGGTTTCTGGGCACAAGATGCTTGGGTGCCCGATGCCCTGTGGAATTGCGTTGACAAGGATGGAGCACGTGAAGAAGGTTGAGCAGAGGTGAGTGAGTGAGTGAGTGAGTGAGTGAGTGAGTGGGTGGGTGGGTGGGTGGAATGGGATGTCAAATGTATCATTCTTCTAATCCCTCCCCCTCCCCATCCAGAATCGACTACTTGAATAGTGTCGATACCACCATCATGGGAAGCAGAAATGGTCAGGCTGCTCTGTACCTGTGGTACAGTCTGAGGAAGAAAGGAATCGACGGAATTAAGCAGGACGTTGTCCATTGCATGGAGACTGCCTGCTACTTGCGGGACCAGCTAGCGAGCCACGGCTTCACGTGCCGTCTCAACGACCTGAGTTGCACCGTCGTGCTGGAGCGTCCCAAATCCATGAAGTTCATCAAGAGGTGGTCGTTGGCCTGCGAAGATGACATTGCTCATGTCGTTGTTATGCCCAATATCACCAGGGATAAAATCGACGTGTTCATCAAGGAAATGATTAGGTACAGCGAGAAGGATGGGAGGACCGCCCCCTCGGGGCCCGATAGCCCGCTGAGCATGCTGGTTGACAAGAGCTGGGGTGGCGAGTACTCGTTGCCCAACAGTGGCGAGCCTGATGTCGATTACAATGCGAACCCAAAGTAAAATAAAAAGGAATTTTCATTTTCAATTTTTAAATGCAAATCATTAAAATGTTGTCTATGATTCAGCTTCAGCCTAATGCATCGGTCATGAACAGCTTCGTCACGTTGCTGATCCGTTGCTCGCTGAAGGTGCTCCGCCGCCGGCTTTTGCTGTGCCCACCAAAGCCAATGCTGAGCAAGTGGTTAGGAGTGGTCGTAGTCGTTTCGCACTCTCACTTCGCTCGCTCGCTCTCTCGCTCACTCACTCGCTCTCTCACTCACTCACTCACTCACTCACTCGCACACTCGCAAACTCACTCACCTTTCCCTCACTGAATTCTTAGCCAACTTTTTTGTTGTTGCCGAGTGCTTGAATATCTGGCTTCCGCGGTCAATCTCGAAAAATAGCTGCTCCAGGCCCCCGGCCAGCGTGTTGTACTTCGCGCTGTCCTTGTATATTTCTAAACTTAGCCGCCCGAGAATTTGCTCGAACTCTGAAAACGACAAGCTGAGTTTTTGTCCGCAGACAGTGTGGATTATGCCCATCAAACCAACCTTGCTGCACATCTGAGGAACGATTTCGTAGTCGATGCAAAACTGGCAGAAGTCATTCACGTCCATGAGCTGCTTGTCCTTCTCCGTTTTCGTCACAAAGATCGTGGCGCTGATGCTCTTGTATCGTTTGAAGATTTTCATAAGCGGCTCGTGCTGACTAGACAAGTAATTCACCACGCTTGGCTTGATCCACTGGGACTCGAAAGAAAAATGTTTTCCGCTAACGCTCTTGCTTAGTTCTCTCTTGATCAGCAGTCGAGCCCTTGCCGGCCAGATGTAGTCTGTAAGAAGCCTAATAAAAGGCGGAACACCATCAGCCCCCTCCGCGGCCCCCAGTTTCATTTCTGCCAATTCCTCCAGCGCGTTCTTAAAATCTTTGAATTGAATTTTTTTTGACAGTTTCTTCTGGTTCGTTGCATTGCTGCGGGCCAATTTGTCGAAAATCGTTTTCACCATAGCAATAGGTACGTTATCATCGGGTATGTTTGACATTGTGATGATCATGGCAAATTCCGAGTATTGCATGAAGAAGTCTATATCGCAGTCGATGTCTTCGTCGTCGTTGGAATTGGAATTGGCGGCCGCCAAGCAGCTTGTACACACAATTCTATATACGTCTTTCAGCAAAAGGTCGTGTTCTGTTTCGGACGCATCGCGACCTTCGCTTATCCAGGCTTGAGTTCGTGAGCGAGATCTTGAGGCAAAGTCATTGTTGTTGTTCTCGGAATCAAATTCAGATTCAGATTCGGATTCGGATTCAGAACTATATTCGCTAGAACTCCCGCTATAGCTTCCCTCTTCCTCGTCGTGCTGGTACAAAACATTGTTGCTGCTGGAGTTGCTCAAATTCGCAATTTTCAAGTCTGAAATGATGCCACTGAGCTGCTCGAGGGCGCTCGCCTTGTTGAAATCAAGGGTGGAGGGGGCATTTTGGAACACTCGAAATAACCTCTCGAGGTTGCTTCTCGTAGTCGAAACTTTCTTCATTAAGTCATTGTGGGTGTTTTGCAAATTTTGTGCTTTTGTTGTAAGGGCAGCTATTTCGTTTTGCAACAAGTTTTGCATTGCTTCATTAGATTCTTGTTCCTCTTTCAAATGTTGGTGTAGGGAATCCATATTCAGGGAGACTGGACTTTTTTGGTTTTAACTTTTAGCTTTAAACTCCTCAGTCTTGCGTTTTACTATTTCTTGCCTTCACTTCATCAGTGAATCAACCACACTGAAAGCTCAAACAACGGCAATGAAATACCACAGCTCACATACCATCCATTGAGCATAGATCCGAGTTCGAGTTCGAATTCTCAAACTCACAATGTCAACCATGGAAAGTTCTGCAATTCTCAAAATTACAATAAAGGTGACATCGAAAACCCAGTCTCCACTCACTCAGCCTGCCTCTTCACCTCAAACTCAAAACAATGAGGATGGTGTCCTCCACTTGTCCCTTGACAAGAACAAGGACACGATTGGCTCCCTCAGATTGAAGCTCTATGAAATTTCTGGCATTGCACCAGCTCTTCAGAGACTGATATACAGAGGCAAGCTCCTCACAACTTCGTCGTCATCATCTTCCTCCAATCCACCATCGGTTGCCTCCTCTCCCTCCTCGTCACCCTCCCGGCCCCACGCCCTGTCCGACGTAGACCTAATTTCGTCGATCCAAGGTCTCGCTGATGGCCACACGATCCATTGCGTGCCTCGACAGCTCACCTCCCCGTCCCCCAGTTCACTCCCCCACCCCCTCTCCTCATCCCTCTCCTCCCCCCCGCCATCTCCATCTCCATCTCCGTCTTCGATTTTTTCCACCCCCACACAACCCTTTCTCACACTGTTGGCCCTCACCACAAATTCTGATCCCCCAACAAATAACAACTCAACCACATCACCTACAAACTCCAACTCCGCCCCATCCACACTTGTAGATCCGTCCCCACTATCTCTCCTCTCGCGGGCGCTGGCTCTGGGTGGTGGGTCGTCAACGCGTCCTTCACCAGCTTCAGTTTTAGGTTCAGGCTCGGCCTCAAATGTTGATGATGTTGATGATGAAAACGAAAATGTAGATTTAAACGAAAATGAAGGCTCGGTGCAGCTCCCCGCACCAAGAGGCCAATCTTTCGAGCACGTGCGACAAGGCCTTCTCACAATGTATACGCTCCTGGGCACCACAAAAAAAAATCAACAAATCTTGGCCGACGACGAATGCGACGAATGCGAAGAAGATAGCAAACTACCCCCTCCTCCTCCTTCCTCGTCATCACAACCAGAAAAGTCAAAGTCAAGAACCACAAAGCGTTGGTTCAAAGGGCAGTGGATTGACTGCCGCGACACCGTTAACCAGTGGCTAGAGGCCACCGTGCTTGACGTGGCCAACAACGAAACTTTGAAGCAGGAGCAATTCTCCGCCTCCACCTCCAACACCAGAGACAACCACATTATGGCTCCTCGCACAACCATGGATCCAGCAGTTGCTTCTTCCGATCTTGCCGGTCGGTCTACCCTCCTCCACTCTTCCTCCGACCCCACCCAACTCCTCCTAATTCACTACAACGGATGGCCGCATCGCTGGGACGAGTGGCTACGGTCGGACTCGGAGCGGCTTCGACCCTTCCGGACAAAGACCCGCCACACTACGTCGGCGCCCTTCTCGTCACCGACGCCGTCAACAACTTTTGATAAAGCACCAAGCACGTACATAATGTCGGACAAGGAGGACCGGGGGGATGATGGCGGGGTGACGAACCTGCTCCCCGAGCTCCAGAAAATGCTGCGGGAAGTTGCTGTGGTCGTTTCGGCTGTGGAGACTGAGCCCGGGGCGATTCCCAACGAAAAAATGAATATGGATGATAACACTTGCCTTCCTTGGATGACAACAGCCAAGATCACAGTGGGAGAGGAAGAGGAAGAGGAAAAGGGGGAGAAAGAGAAGGAGGAAGAGGAAGAGGAAGAAGAAGAGGAAGAGAAAGAGGGAAAGGGAAAGAGGGAAATGTCAGACGAGGCTGCCGTTATCAAAATGACCGATTTAAAAACACTCGCACCTTTGCTCGACCGCCTCGGTAGGCTGCTCACTGACTCGGCTGTACACGTGAACAGCCTCAGCGACACGCTCAGAGCAGACATTGTGAAGGAGCGGAAAGCGAGGAAGGAGGAGTTGAAAGAGTCCGATGAAAATCATCCGCCACAGCAGGAGCTGAATGTTTCGAGCGAATCGAAATCGACTTACCGCGGGGAAGAGTTTTCCGTTGCGTCGATTGACGAAGACGAGGCGGAGGAGGAAGAGGAGGAAGAAGAAGAAGAAGAAGAAACACTCTTTTCCCCGCCTCCAACTAGGCTAGCCTCCTCTGCCCCGAACAGAATAAGCATGCTTCCGTTCCTGAGTTCACGAACTGAAGCAAATAGTCCGGGAGACGATAACGACAACCTGCTGGACAGCAGCGCCGACGACTCGATGAGCAGCACCATGAATGATGACAGCATCGGTGACATGGTTAATTCGGTCGCGAACAATAGCATAAGCCAGGGGCTGGGCTTGGGTGGGAGCACAAGCTCCCTTCTTGCAACTTATCTGGCAGCTGCTAGCTTGGCGAGCAGCAGCGGGGGGGGTGGGGTCAACGTTCACATACACGCGATTGTCACGCCCAGCGACAGCAACACTTTGCCCATTGGAATCGGAATTGGAATTGGAAATGGAATTGCAATGGGTTCGCCGAGGGAAGAGGGGGGGGAGGGAGACG
>Ga0302116_1000577_pt1 | contig 22398 bp, 10 predicted proteins | sample AG5_SCM_MG_FD_203124 | JGI IMG/M metagenome (GOLD analysis project Ga0302116, IMG submission 203124) | Marine microbial communities from Western Arctic Ocean, Canada - AG5_SCM | ecosystem: Environmental > Aquatic > Marine > Oceanic | place: Canada: Western Arctic Ocean | collected 2017-10-01 | reverse complement strand
CGGGGGGGGGGGGGGCGGGGGGGGGGGGGGGGGGGGGGCCCCCCCCCCAGCTGCGCCGACGCAGGAGCCCCTACCAAATACGGGCCCGTTAGGACAGGCGGGGGCCAAGCTCATGCGGCGAAGGAGCGTCGGCATGGTTGGGGTGTACGGCGGCGCCGCTCCGCCGTCCAATCCCCTCGGTTTACCTACCCCGCTTCCAACCGGTGTTCACTGGGGGGACGTCTGGCTCCACGCCCTCGTAGACCACAACGCGGTGCTGCTGCTGAGACGGAGCCTCGATGACGGACACCTTCCCGCGGCTGCGGCTGCGGCGGGGGCGATTGCGGCGTTGGTCGGGGGTGCCACCGGAGGCGGGTGGGCGCCCAGCGAGGTCGGTCCCTCCGTCGTGGCGCCGGACCAGATCGACGCCGCCGCCGCCGCCGACTGGTTCGATGCGCTCGAGTCAGCGCCCCCGTCGGGTCAGTCCTTGACCTGCCGCACCACCCCGCTGTGGCGCAGCGGCGGGTGGGGGGTCACGTTTGCGCCGTTCGCGTGGGAGCAGGCGTCCGGTCCCATCACCCTCACCGACCAGGGCGCGGTGGTCCACGACCCGGCGGACGAGGTGAGCGAGGACGGGGGCGAGATGGGCGACGAGGAGAGGAAATCGCGCGGGATGGCACACGCCGTGGACCCGATCGCGGCGTTACTCCGCATGGGGTTGCTACCTAGGTGCAGGTACCTCTTGGAGGTTGGCAAGCACCCGGCGTGCGTCTCCCCGGTGCTGGCAACCTTAGCGGCGTGCGCCAGGCACTCGGCCGCGGCGGCGACCGCGGTGGCCCGGTGCCCCCGGCTGCTCCAACTTTTGGTCTCCATGGCGTCCGGTGAAGGCGGCGAATACCCCCCCGGGACACCCGCGGGGTCCATCCGCGTGCTCAGGATAATCGCGTGCTCAGCCCCAGAGCACGCCAGGAGGCTCGGCGCCGACGGCGTGGTCACCGCCGCCGTGCAGAGCGCGGTTGGGGCCGGGCACAAAACGGCGGAGGGTGCCTCTCTGTGGTCCGAGACGCTTCGACTCTGGAGCGCGGTGGCGCGAGGAGGCGGCGCCACCCCGTCCGTCGACGGGCTGTTCCCGCTACTAGCGCCCATGATGGAGCCGTCCACCGCGTCCACCGCCCCGAGGTCGCCCTTCGAAGCTGCCACCGCGGCGGCGCTCGCGGCTGAGTGCTTCGCTCTCTTCGCCGCACTGACCTCCGGCCTGCGCGACGCCGCCGGGGCTAAGTTCGACGAGACGCACGGTTGGGTCCCTCCCGAGGTGGACGACAACGGCGTGTTCAAAGACGTTGGGACGAAGGAAGCGTTCCATCCGTCCACGTCGCTGACCATGACGAGCGAGAGCGGCGGGCGACTTTCGTGGGCTTGCGCCGCGGGGGCAGCCGCGTCGGCGGAGGCGTGGTGCGTCCGCCCCCCGGTTCAGCCCCCCGAGCCCGTCCCGGGTGTCCCCGCGGGTCGTAACAGCAAGGGAGGGTACTCACCCGCGGCATGGCGCGCCGCGGGTAACGCGGCACACTTCCTGTCGTCCCTCATCGAGGCTTCCGGCGTAGGCGGTGAGAACGAGTCGAGCGCCGCGGCGACTGCGGCGGGTCAACGCGTCTTGGGGCTGGTTCGGGCTGATGACAAAACTGATGACGGGCGAGTGCGAGATGACGGGCCGGTTGAGAGTGCCACGAAGGGTGTCGGTGTCCTGGCGGCGGACGGGCTCGTCGAGGGCGCGCTCGATGCGCTCGGTAGCAGTGCGAACGACATGACGGACCCTGAACTCGCGGGTCGCGCCGCGTTCGGTGTGGCGCTGCACGGCGCGCTCCGACTGGCGGCTGCGGTGCGAGGCGCTTGCGGGTCGCCGCTCACGGTGAAACTGGCGGGTAGAACGGTCCGGCAGCTCACCCTGAGTGCGAGCATATCGATCCAGGCCAACGCCGGGGATGGAGACGGCGTGATTCGGCAGGGACGTGCCTCCCTCGTCGCGGCCGCGGAGCTCCCGTCGCAGAGGGCTCTGGTCGTCGCGCTGGAGCTTCAAGAGGCGGCGGTTGAAGCCGCCGGGGACGAGTTCGAGGATGAGGACGACGAAGCAGGAATCAGACGTGAAGGAGCCATCGCCGCCGTGGAGGCCACCGCCGCGATCGTGCGGGCGCTGCCACCCGGCGCGGGAAGTGCCGCGCGCGATGCAATCTCCGCGGGATTACTGGCTAAGCGGACCCTGTCATCCATCCTTCGAATCGCAGCGGAGAGGCTCGACGCCGCGGTGAAAGCCGACTCAACAGAGGACGGGGAGGTCCATGGGGGATTCTCTCAGTTCGCCGCGCGCGACTTGGAGCTCGAGACGACGACGGCGGAACACCCCGGGTCCCTCGTACCTTCGCACACCGCCGCGCGGGACGCCCTTCTCGGAGGATTCGCGATGGAGTTGACGTCCGCGCGGGAGCGTTTGGACGCCGTCGGGGAGTCGCCGCCGCCGCTCGACGGCGTGGGGTCGACGACTCCTCTGCCGCCGCTGCCCCAGTGGCTCCTCGCGGCGTGCTCGTCCAAGAGCACGGTGGACGGTTGGGGGCCGGATGGTGCGGCATCGTGTCTCGCGTTGTTGCTGGGACTGGAAGCGTCCGGATCGCTGGTCACGCGGGACCTGCCGGCGGAGGCCAAGCTCGCGGCGGTGTCGGGAATTTTTTGTCTCGGACCCGGAACGTGGCGAAATCCAGCCGTCTCAGCCGCGGCCGCCGCGCTCACCGATACGTACTGGGGTCGCCTCGAAGAAGAGAAAGAGGCCAACTCCGCCAATCCTAGGATGGGTCAGCACTCCTACGGTGAAGCTGGCTTTGGGACCGGGGATGAGGATGAAATCTCCACGCAGGCGGCGGCTTCACTCGCGCAGGACGTTTGCGAGGCGTTTTCAAACGAATCGTTCGGGGACAAACTATTCGCGCGTCACGCCGCCTTTCAACTTCGCGACGGTGCACCGGCACGTGCTCGTGCCGCGGCGTGGCTCGCCCTGCGCGAGGGGGTTGCGTTTCATCTCCTGCCTCCCATGCCCGCGGTTGCGCCGCGACCCGAGCGCGGGGATGCGTACATGTTCTTACCCCCGGGCGGCGAGAAAGACCCGGAGATGCTGGAGCTGTACGTTCAGTGCCTCGAAACTGGAGCTCTGGACAAGAGCCTCATGGGTACCAACACCGGCGGTATACCGAGCCTGTCGGCGGCGTTGGCGTTGCACGCGGCGACTCACGCGGTGTTCAAAGACACCGGCGTCGCGTCCTCGGCGACTGTCCTGAGACGGTTACTCAACAGACCCAACACCGGCATCGTGCTCCGGGGCATCATGTGTACCCCCCTCACCCAGAGACGACGCCCGGCGGTCGCACGAGCTGCGGCGGCGGGCACGCGCAGGGTGAGTGTTGACGGAGCGGGCAGCAACTTTGGGCCCGGTTTCGCGTACCGAATGGACCCGCCGGTGAACAACGTGGAGGCGAGGAGGTCCGTGATGCTCGCGGCGTGCGGGGACGACTCAGGTATGAGAAAGGAACTCAGGGTTGCGCTGATGGAGGCTATCCCGCCACCGCCGCTGTCGGATGATGACGATGACGAGTGAATTACCTTCCGCGGCGCGCAGAGGGAATAAGAAATACGAAGTTTCGTATAGGAACACAAGCGCGGTTTTTTTCAACCGCTTCTACAGACCCAAAGTCATCTTTCGGACCAGCATCGCGATCGTGTCGACTGTCCTCGCCATTCTACGCTGTTCATGTATCAGCGCCCTCACTTGCTGCGCCGTAGCCTCCGATTGATGCACGATGAGCTCGATCTTTTCTGTCCCGCCGTCGGATGCAGATGGGGCAAAGGTGGTGATCAGCCGCGAGATCTCCATCCCTGCCGCGCTGTTGCGCATTCCAGTTGCCAAGTTCCTCAGCTCGCGGGGGACGTACGCGTTGGTCATCCTCGCCCTGAAAACTAACGACCTAAACGCCTTCCTGACGCGCACACCTCTGTACCAGGACTGGATCTTCCTCACCGCATACTCAATTTGCTCCGCTTCACCGTTGACGTAGCGATACGCGAGCATCATCTTGTAGATGACGATGTTTCCCACTCCCAACGAAATCATCTCCCGTGCCAACGCGTTCGTCGCCTTCACACCTCTCTCACTTCGCCTCTGGGCGAGCTGGCAGTACATCGACAGCCCCCTGGCAACCAGGAACCGCACTGCCCTGTTACGCATTATCCTCCAAAACACCGGATCTGATTTCCTGATGATCTGGTCGAGCTGGTGGACGTGGATCCGGGTCATGGATGCAAACGTCAGGGTATGCGTCGAGTGCACGCTATTGATCTCGTCGAACGCGCCCGAAAGAAGACAATCCTGCCCGAAAATTGATCCGGTCATGACGACGCGTCCCGCGGAGATCAGAAATCCCTTCTCCAGGACGCAAAGATGATCAGCGGGCTCACCCTCGCGTGAAACTACTTCCGCCGCGCCCAGCAGCATGGAACTGGACGCCATGGTGATTTTCATCAGGAGCTCGGGGGTGCAACCCTCAAAAAGCGGGCTCGTTTTCATACCAGCCTGGCTCATCTGGTCGGTGACCTGAACTTGCAAATGCGGACTCAGGGCGCGCATCATCTCCTGTCGCTCGGGACTCGACACCATATCCGACTCCCTGGCGTGCTTAAATCGCAAGAAATCACGGAGGCGGAAGCGAAGGTCGTTCGGGAAATTCTTCTCGCGCATCAGCGAGTTGAGCTCGTCGAGCATCCTCTGGAACGCGGCGTCGCCCGCGGATGCGCTCTGCACCATGTCCGTGAGCTCGGCGATGGTGAACGCGGTGAGGACGTAGATGACGACCGAGGTGAAAATCTTAAGCTGCTGGTCTCCGAGAAGGGCAACCTGGATATCGCTCGTGAAGGTGAGCTGCACGATAGTGATGTACATCGAGTGCGCACTCGTGACATCCACGGAGTTTAGGTAGATCCATCGCTCGGGGTCGTCCTCGTCGTCGCCGTTTGCTTGGTACGCCCAGGCACACGTCAGGAAGTGGATGAGGATCATCAGGATGACCAAGTCCTTCATGATCTTGATCGTAGCGTGACTCACGTCGACATGGCTGAGAAGCCGCGAGATGATTCGGTTCGCCTTGAGCGCGCGAAGCAGCTTCAGCATGCGGAGAAACTTGATGGCTCTCAGCAACGGCGTGCTCGAGCTCGAAACCACCTGGTCGAATGGAAACAGCGACACGACGTCGATGATGAAGTAGCTCCGCAGGTACCTGTTTCGGATGTCTTTCAGGTTAGTCACCACCTTGCCGGTGAGCTGATCCACGTAGCCGAGCACAAACTGCAGAAAGAAATCCATTATGAAGAACGCGTCGAGTATGCGGTTGATCAGCAGAAACGTAAATTGCGTCTCCGACATCTCGCTCGTGGACAGGTCGGTGTACGACCGGACGAAGGCAGCCTCGTACGGCAGTAAGAATATGATCGCGAAGAGCAGCGCCATCATGAACACGTCCCAGTACACGATGTACCACGCGGATGGTAAGATGACGACGTCGACGCCGCAAACTCGTCCGTCGGGCGAGCCCTTGGCCGCAGCCTCGTTGCCCGCTCCCGCCCCCGACCAGCTTCCCGCGTTGCTGCCCGCGAGACGCTCCTTCATGTTCGGGTCGTCGAGCACGTGTCTCTGCTCGTCTTTCATGAGCGCGAAGGTTGCCTTCTTCTGCTCTCGTTTAACCGCGGATGGGCTCTTCAACGAAGATTTCAGAGTCGCGACCGCCCCGAGAGTCTGACCGGCGGACCGCCACTTCGACGCCGCCCCTTGCCCGTTGAACCTCGCGCCTTCCCCCTCGGACTCGCTGTACGATAAACCCCGTGTATAGTCGGAATACTCCTCCGAAGACGCGTACTCGCTCTTGCCGTCCCTCCCGGACCGGGCACGGTTCGGCCCGTCGCTCTCCTCCTCGGAGCTCATCCCGTCGTGGTGCTCGTGCAGGCCTCGAAGCGCCCCCCGCCGAATGGCCGAGTGGGGGGTTTCGGGTGAAGCGTCCCTGCCCCGGGGTCGTCGCCGAGGATCATCGTCATCATCGTCGGCGTCCTGCGCCGGAGAACACGCGGAGCCGACGCCGAGCCAGTCCATGGCGTTCGCCATCGCGCGCTCCCTGCAGTTTTATTCGGCCCGCCAGAGTCACTTTTCTGATCGCGACCTTTCAGGCCGGGGCGCGCCCTGAGACCGTGTTCGTGCGACAGGAACCCTGACAGCACGCAGTGCAGGGTCAACAGATACGCCGTCCGCCTATTCGACCAGCTGAACCCGTGCTCTGGGTAGATGGCCGTCACCTCGGCCTTCACCCCGTCTTCACCGTTTTAACACCCATGTGAGCGACCAGACAGGAATCTCGACTTCTCGAGAATGATGGTTCTACCTCGCCCGGTCCACGTCGGATTTACCTGCCATTGTCGCCCGCGAGTCCCGCCCGCGTGGCTCTGAAGGGCAGACGAAATGCCTATCGAGGCGCTCAGATGCCCGATGGGGCGATCTATGGGCCTCTCCGCTCGGCTGACGCGATGGATTCGGGTCGACCGCGCCGTCAGGGTGGCATCGACCAACACCGCAACTCGGAACCGGAACTTTCCTGTTATTCGAGCTCAGGCGCTCAGGCTGGTGCCGTGCGGTGATGGCACGAAGGATCACCTGCCAAAGGGGACACGCGTGCCGGGCTCACTGGCAAAGACCCAGATTCGCCTGCCGTCGCGCCCTGGCAACGCCGTGGTAGTCGGTCGAGAGTCGCCCGCCGATGTGGCTTTGGGCATCGGCACCGTCTCCGGGCAGCACGCCAAGTTCGAGGCTGGAGAGGACGGGGAGGTTTACGTCACCGACATGGGATCCTCGAACGGGACGGAGGTTGACGGGCGTCCAGTTCCGCGGGGGCAGATGTTCAAGCTGAGCGTTGGGGACGTCGTCACGCTGGGGGATCCACACCTGGCGAGGTACGAGGTCGTCGAGGCTGTCGGGGATACGCTCGCGGACAGGTTCGCGGGGATACAGGAAACCGCCGCGGAGGCTGAGAAGAACGCCAGGGCGGTGGGGGAGGCTATGAACAAGGGGGCCACCACGGTCAAAAACGCACGGGCCGCCATCGCGGGAGTCGGGGACGTGTTCAAGGGGTTCGGAGGCAAGAACGAGAAGCGCGACGAGGAAGTTGTCGGAGAGGTGCTCGCGACTTTCGACGTGGATGACGGGTTCGACGCTGACCGGGACGACACTGTCGAGGTAATTCAACCGACGTACCTTTCGGACGACGAAGATCTCAACATGGAAGAGACGATCGAGACACCGACGGCCGTCGCGTCTGTCGCGAAGAAGTTTGCGTCGGAGGAGCGGGTCGTGTTCACGCCGGTGGGATGGTCCGGGCCCGCCGTCGAGCTCGAGCCCGGGGTCCCCGTCAAACTGGGAACCGGTCGTAAGAAGGGGGACGCGGATGTTATCCTGACCGGCGTCCAAGGCGTTGATAGCTCTCACGCAGCTCTGCTCAGGGTTGGAGGCGCGGTGTACATCGAAGACTTGGGGTCATCGGCGGGGACGTTTGTCGGCGGTAGGCAGGTCCGCCCGGGGCTCCAATACGAGCTCACCCCCGGCGCCGACGTCCAGCTCGGTGATGGGGGTTGTGCGTTCACGGTGACGTGTCCAGACGACGACGACGGGGGGCTTGATCTAGTCCCGCCCGCGATCATGAGGGGCGCAGGTGCCGCCACGGCTAAGCGTGACGAGGCTGAGAGTGCCGCGGTGGTGAGGAACGCCGACTTGTCGTTGTCGAAGGTTGACGACGGATCGGATCCCGCGGCGTCTCCTTGGGGGCTGATGGGAGGGCTCAAGGGCATGGGTGAAAATTTGGGCGCCGCCATATTCAACTCGAAGATCCAGGTCAACTACCAGTACAAGCCCGAGATCAATGTCGGCGGCGCGGGCGGAGGAGCCGCGGGCCTCGCCGACGTCAAGGCTGCGCTCCTTTTGGCCCTCGCAGACACCGAACGCGGTCTCCGCGCGGACAAGGAGCGGGTCAAGAAAATCGAGCAACTCGCCAGAGCGATGGAGGCTAAGAATCCGACGCGTTCACCGCTCAAGTCGCCGCTCATGAACGGTCGGTGGGCGCTGCAGTACACCACCGCGCTGAACGTGTTGGGGAAGGGGAAGCCGGGTTTCATGAGACCGAAAGGCGCAATTTTTCAAACGGTGGACATCTTCACGCTCCAGGTGAAGAACGAGGAGAGCTTCGAGCCCTTGCCGTTCATCAAGTTCACAAACGCCAGCACGTCCGATCTCAACGCTCAGACGGACTCGAGGGCTAGTGTCCGACCCAAGGACTATCGCGTCGCCGGGTTCAAAGTTGACGCACCGCCTACGTCGCCCGGCCGCGTGGCGCGAGATCTAGAGATGGAGGCAACCGGCGCCGGGTCCCTGGCGTGGATGGATACGACGTTCGTGGATGGAGAGTTGAGGATCTCGAGGTCGCAATCCGGCGATCTCTTCATCCTCGTCAGGGATGATCCCAACGATTGAGTGGACTTCTCGTTTCCTATGTCAGTTATTCGTAGTCTTACATACGCGTCGTGTTTCCTGCGCCGCCGTCGTCTCACCCGCTACTGTACAGTCTCACACCGTGTCTCACCCTACACCGCTCCCGCGACCGCCGCTATCGCCGTCGTCCCTACGCCGCAAGTGATCCGTCCCGCCGTGTACATCGCGGCCACGATCATCTGCGCGATCCACGGGTTGGTGAACGCCGTGAGTGTGCCGTAAGTCCAGGAAGCGCCGCGGTACACCCCCACGCCCCAGTCCCAAACCCGTCTCGCCTTTCCCTTACCGTCCAGCCTGAGCTCCCCGAACGACTTGCCGAGGGCGCGCTGCAGTTGCTCGGGTGAAACCTGCACGGCGCGTGGGTGCGTCGCCACGTACCCCGCGATGAACGCCGCGATGGACTCGATCACGTCCTCGCTCTCCACAAACTCCCATTCGTCCTTGTCGGGGCCCGCGCCGGCCAGGTGCGAAGTGGACGAGGCCGGGTCGTGACTCTCCGCTTCGGGCTCCCAGAACGTCGGGTCGTTAACATCGAAGCTTTGGTGGAAGCGTCCATCCCCGGAAGGCGGCGCCTCCACCTCTCCCGGAAGGCCATCGTTCCCCATCGCTGCCCTCGACTCCCGCAACTTTTCGAGAAAATCCTCGGACTCCACCCTCTCCTGCACTTTGGCCAACACCTCATCCGTGCCCTCCGAGGTTGCGAGCTTGGCGCGCAAATACGCCGCCGCGGGAGCCCTCAGCCGCAGAAGTCGCCTGCTGAATCGGTTCACGGTGCGCTGCAGGCTTATGAGCAGCTCCCAAGACCCCCCGTCATCTTCGCCCCGAAAGTCAGCCTCTCCCGCCAAATTCTCCTCCCCGAGGAGCTCCGCCGTGGACGCGACGAGAGCGACTCGCTCCGCGACCGCCTCGGGTTCTTTCGAGATCTCACTCATCCCTCCGACTCTGACCCGCGCGAAGGGTTCGCCGGGTCCGTCGGGTTCGCAGCACCGCGTGCGCTCGTGCGTTTGGGAGCGCCGAAGCGCCCAACTCTTTCCCCTTCTTCTCGGCAGTGGTGAGTCATGCCGAGTCATCCATTTGCACGGGGAAGAGAACGCCGCCGGCCTCACTCCGAAATGTCGGCCGACGACGCGCAGCCGCAGCAGACGTGCGGCGACCACTGGAAGAGGTGGAAGCCATGGATAATCAAGAACTATCTCGTGCTGGGGTTCATCTTCGTCATCACCCTGGCGCTCTCGTGGCCGCTCCCCGGCCGAGAGCTCGGTACCCCGATGAGCGGTGACTTCCCCATCGCGCAGACGTGCTGCATCGTGGTTATCTTCTTCATCTCCGGCCTGACGCTCAAGACGGCGGATATCAAGAAAGCGCTCGGCCAGCGCGCGGCGCTCGCGTACGGCATCATCACTATCCTTTTCGTCACGCCCATGTTGGGTTTCGCCCTGGTGCAGATCCCGTTCGAGCCCGTGGAGTTCCGGTACGGCCTCGCGCTCTTCGCCTGCGTGCCGACGACGTTGACTTCGGGGGTGACGCTGGTGACGTCCGCCCTGGGTAATGGCGTGATGGCGCTCATGCTGACCGTCACCACGAATGTCCTCGGTGTGTTCACCGTTCCTTTCATCTTAAACGCGGTGCTCCTTAGCGCTCCAGGGGGCGACTCCGGTGGAGCGGACACCGACATGGCGGCTGCCGCGGCCAAGCTCCTGCTGAAGCTCGTCATCTCCATCATCATCCCGATGGCGGTGGGCAAGGGGACCCGGGAGTTCGTGGAGCAGGCGCCAAAACTCACGACCAGGTACAAGACCGAGCTCGGGCTCACCAACAACTCGTGCCTCATCGCCATCGTCTGGATGAGCATAAGCAAATCCAGGGGGAAGCTGGTTCGCGAGAGCGCGCTCAACATCTTTGTCATCGTCGTCGCCGGCGTGACGCTGCACATGTTCTTCCTGGCCATGAACTGGGTGATGACCACCCCGGTGTTGAGACTGCCGGAGGCTGAGAGGCGGGCGGTGCTGCTGATGACGTCGCAAAAGACGCTACCGGTGGCGGTCACCATCATCGCGTACCTCGACGAGACGAGGTGGGGCGGGCACGGGTTGATTGCCATACCCTGCATCGTGGGGCACGTGTCGCAGCTCTTCATCGACGCGTACATCGCCTCGATCTGGGCGGGTAAGGACCCGAAGGAGATTGACGCGGCGAACGCGGCGAAACGTGCGGGGGGTGTTGTGGAGGAGGCTGAATCAAGGGCTGAGAATGGCGTGTCATCAGAGGCGAGGGTGGGCGTCGCGGGAGATACCAAGGCGTGAGTTGTTTAGTTTGCTTGTCATGAAGAGTTGTTTGCCATGAACAATCCGCTATGCTACTTTCTCGGGGTCTTCGAACCCTTCGCTCTCCTCAGAGAACCTCGTCGAAGTGGTCTCGCTCGATACCCCTGCCCTGCCTGTATCTCCTGGACCCGCCGCGCGCTCCACCGAAGGGAAGCGAACGTCTCACGAATGGATACCCGAGGATAGCCGCCGGGACCAACATGGCGATTCCAACGATGAGCATCACCGTCGCCATCGCGCTGGACTCCGCCGCTTTCTCCGCGAAGAACAGACTCCCCCCCGTCAGGTTCATGGCGGCGAAGAGGGGGTCGTGACCGTCGTGCAACACCGCGTGGCCCGCGCCGAGAAGCCGCACCGAGGAAAGCTTCGGCGGGTTGCCCTGCGACGGCGCTCTGATCCGTTTCCGCTCCGGGACGTCCCAGTTCCCCCTCGGACTGCAACCGTGGCCGCCGTACGTATCGTCCAGACCCCACGACCCGTCCGTCAGTCGCACCTTGGCGCACAGGTTCCAGGTGACCTCGTACGTGGTGCACGATCCCCTGTGGTAGTATCCCGCCCTCTGAAACTTGCACACCTTCCACCCGTTTGCGCCGTTCACGCGTCTGGTGATGAGGGGATACGACCCCACGGGCACGAACTCATCCTCCCCTCCCTCTCGTTTGACAACGATGGAAAACTCCTTGGGGGTCATCAGGTATTCGAGCACGGCCGTGGCGTTGTACGGCGCGTGGTTGGCGGGGTCGTCGACCTCATCCCGACCCGCGTCGCTTTTTGACCCGTCACCGTCTCCGTCCTCCCCGCCCGTGCCCGCTGGGGCGCTGGTAGGTACCCTGACGTTAGCCTTGATCTCTCCCAGCGTTGGAAGCCGGTCGGGTAACATTCCTTTGGCCTGCATGTCTGGAATCGCCACCGTCTCCAGCAGAGACGCCGTTTCGAAAGCCACCGGGTCGTACCGGTGACTCTTTCCCCAGGCGTTGTCCACGGTTGGGGCCGTCTCGGTGAACACGGCGGGGACCGCGGTGTCCCCAAACTTGAACTCGAACGTCGTCCCGTTGAAAACGTCACTGTGCTCGGTGGTCCAGGCGTCGACAGCTGTGATGAATGGATGGAGGGGAGGAGGTGTCGCGACGTCGTCAGATCGGATCGTTGTTGGCGCGGGAAAAAACGGACGCGTGGGTGCCGAGCGTGGAACCCGCTCCCTCCCTTCCGGGTCTCACGCCTCTCACCTTTGTTGTACTCTTCCACCAGGTCCGTCTTGACGTGTCCGTAGTCCGCACGTCTCATGATCACCGCTCCCGCGATGATTAAGGCCAATCCCCCGGCGAGTGCGAACACGGCGCACGATCGGCTCTTCCTCTCCTCGTTCACGATGAAGTCCTCGCGACTTGTACCCGAACGCGTGTACCGACCCCTTGGGCGCGTGGGCTGTCTCCAGGCGCCCGCAGCATCCATGACCTCCTCTCCCGCGCTCCTGTATCGCCTCATGACCCGTCGCTTCTCGCCTCTCGGGCTGCCCCGCGCGCCTCAATGTCTGCCTCTGTGCCCAACATCTTCTCTCAACGTTCGACATTTTCACGCGGAAATGTGGAAAAGAGCCTTCGGCGCACCTCCAGATCGCACTCACACCGGCGCAGACCCATTCCAAAGTCGCACGCGTCGAGGTGAGATCGATCACGACACCATGGGTGCGTTCAGTAACGGGCGCCCTCAGTCAGCCGGGGGCACGGGCCAGCCTGGCTCATGGACAAGCAACGTCGCGAACATGGCGTCGGCGCCCAATCCGCTGATGCAAGGAGGCGCCTTTCCCGGCGCTCCCCCGCGGGCCTCGCAGCTCCCACCCCCACCCCCGACCTACCCCGGGGGAGGAGGGGGTTACGGCGCTCTGGCACAGGCTGGCAGGGCTTCCGGTGCGATGGGGGGCATGGGAAGCGGGCGCGGCGATGGATACTGGGGCCCAAAGCCCGGCGGATTCCAGGGCGGCGGCGGCGGCGACAAGCGCAAGTACCCCGGCAGCGACGACGTCTGGCGGCCGAACGACAGCGCGGGGAAGCTCGGCAAGCAGCCCAAGGGCCCCAAAAGTCCTTCCGCGAAGGCTCCGGCCAAGGTGGCCGGCGCCACCAAGGATGGCTCGCCGTGGCACCCGCCGCTCCGTCGCGTCACCGTCGCGCGGGCGGCCGTCGATGCGATGCGACACGCCTGCGACGCCGAGCTCCCGCCGGGACTTCTCGATCAGGCTGAGATCCAGAAGATCTCCTCCGTGCCCGACCTGAGCTACCTCGATGCGCCCGCACAAGCGGGGGATGACCTCAAGGCTGCGCCCGCGAAGGTCATGTGGGCGCCTCCCCTGCCCAGAGACGGGGGACCGCACGGCGCGGTGCGTCGGTCGCTCCCGGTGTTCAAATACCGCCAGGCGCTCATCGACGCGTTCGAAAATAACCCGGTGACCATCGTGGAGGGTGAGACCGGAAGCGGTAAGACGACGCAGGTGGCGCAGTACCTGCTGGAGCGCGCCGCCGAGACTGGTGAGCCGGTGAATATCATCTGCACCCAGCCCAGGCGCATCTCGGCGATTGGCGTCGCCGACCGCGTCGCCGCGGAGAGGGGCGAGCGCGTGGGCCAGGGCGCTGTCGGATACGCCATCCGGGGGGAGTCGAGGATATCGGACAACACGCGTCTGCTGTTCTGCACCACCGGCGTGTTGCTGAGACGGCTGGAGCGCGACCCCACGCTCAAGGGGGTGACGCACGTCTTGGTTGACGAGGTGCACGAGAGGACGGTTGAGGGAGATTTCTTGCTGATGGCGCTCAAGGAGATGCTTCACAGGGGCGACGGGGATGACGACACGAAGTCTGCTGAGCGATCCAAGAAGAGCAAGAAGTCGAAGAAGAGCAAGAAGAGCCGCCTCGGTCCCGACGGCGGCGACGACGGATCCGACTCGGACAGCGACTCTGGAAAGTCCGCCGACAAGAAAGACTCACCCGAACGGCCCGAGACCACCGTCAAGCTCGGACTCATGAGCGCGACGATGGACGGTGACGTACTCGCGAGGTACTTTGACGATGCTCCGAGGGTGTCCTTCCCGGGCCGAGCCTTTCCGGTGGCGACCCTCCACCTGGAGGATGCCATCGCGGTGACGAAGCACTGGGTGGACCGTCAGGCTGAGTGGTGTCACGGCTCGTTCGCGCACCAGCGCAAGGCGGGCAAGGCTGCGTCCAGAGACGACTCCCTTCGTCCTCCGTCCGAGAACGAGTGGTTCTCCAGGCTGTCCCGCTCGTCGAAAAACCAGACCCGCGCGAGATCTGCGTGCCGGGCGCTGGCGCAGCTCGACACCGACGTGGTCAACAAACAGCTCATCGTCGAGCTGGTGCAGTGGTTCGTCGGTCAGGCTGGCGGAGATGTGGACAGGGCGCTCCAAAATCTGCCGGGTTCTAGGGATGACAGGTGGGATGCGGGCATGGGGGACAAGGCTGAGGCGAGGGGCGACATGGACACCGCCGCCATTCTGGTCTTCCTCCCGGGCACGAAGGAGATTGACGACCTTCGCGAGACTCTGGTGAACGTCGCCGGGCGGACCGCCGGTGGTAACTTTGTGCTCGACCCCAACTGGATCCTACCCTTGCACGGATCTCTTCCTCCCGATGACCAACGGAAGGTGTTCGAACGTCCCCCGAGGGGCGTGATGAAGGTTGTCCTGTCCACCAACGTCGCCGAGACTTCAATCACCATCGACGACGTGGTCTGCGTCATCGACACCGGACGCGTCAAGGAGGAGAGGTACGACGCGGAGAGGCTGATGAGCTCCCTGGATGACGTCGCGGTATCGGCCGCGGCGGCGAAGCAGCGGCGCGGTCGCGCTGGACGCGTCCGGCCCGGCATCGCCTTCCACCTCTTCACCTCTGACTCGCTCGAACGAATGAACAGGTACACGGACCCGGAGGTGCGACGCGTGGGTCTGCAGCAGCTGGTGATGCGGGTCAAGGCTCTCAACCTCGAAGGTAACGCCGAGGCTGTTTGCTCCAGGCTCCCCGAACCGCCTCAAACCGCGGCGGTGCACAACGCGGTAGAGGATCTTCGATGTATCGGCGCGCTCGCAGCCGCTGACGAGCATCTCACCCCGCTGGGCAAACTCCTCGCGCAGCTTCCCACGGATGCGAGGTTGGGCAAACTGGTCGTCTACGGTTGCGCGCTGGGTCTGGCTGACGAGGCACTCACTCTCGCGTCCCTGCTCGGATCTAGGTCACCTTTTCTGATGCCCGCGGAGGCTAGAGAGAACGCGGACGCGAGCAAGAAGAGGTTCGGGACCCCGCCCCAAAGCGACGTCCTCGGCGCGCTCGCCGCGTACAACGAGTTTGACTCCATCCGGGGAGAGGCTAGGTTTGGCTTTGCCCGGGAGAGGTTCCTGTCCATCAAGACCCTGCAGCAGGTGGCGAACAACAAGCGACAGCTGTTGGAGAACCTGTCCACCCTCGGCGTGGTACCCAGGGGCTTGCGCGCGAACCATACCGAGTGGGTCGGGCGAAAGAACGACGGGACAGACGGGGTGCGGCTCGTCCTGGGTCAGACTCCCACCGCGCTCGCCGTCTCGTCTCAGATGGATGAACAAAACGGACGCGAGGAAGGTGCGTTCGAGGCGGGCCGCGGCGCGGTGCCCACGGGTCTCCTCGCCGCTCTCCTCTGCGCGGGTCTCTACCCTCAACTCGCGTACCTCTACGCGCCGCCCACGAAGAAGGGTGCCGCCAGTTCATCCGCCGTGAAGCTCCACGTCAGGCCGGCGGATCGAACACTTTCCGAGCCCGATCCGGCGTCTGTCCACCCGAGCTCCGTGAACTCTTCACTGGACGGCTCCCAGTGGCGCTCTTGCTACGTCGCGTTCCACGAGCGCGTCAAGACGACGAAGGTTTACGTGCGAGACTCCACCCCGGTGCCCCCGCTCGCCATGATGCTCCTGGCGGGAGGTGAGCTCCAGCGCGAAAACGGCGCGGGTAAGGATGGGCAGCAGCTCTACGAGACTGGAGGAGACGGGAACGATGACATCCTCGCCCTGGACGACTTCTACCGCCTGCACGTGCCCCGCGGCGCGTGCGATCTGATCCTCAAGCTCCGCGAACGTATCCAGGCGCTGGTCCGTCGACTGGTGAACAACAGCGGAGAGATCAAGGGGAAGAAGCAGTATAACCCTCGAAGCAACGATCCGACCCCGGCGCCACCTTGGGCCGGAGATCTCGAAGGGGAGACCGTCGTTCGCGATCTGGTCGACACTCTTTCTCACATCTCGAAGTGGGAGGACGTCAAGGTGGCGGCCGAGCTGAGCGCGCAAGAGAAGAAGAAGATGGAAGCGCGGCGCAGGCACGAGGCCAAGCTCGCGGAACAGCGAAGGCTCAAGGCTGCGAGGCAGGCGACGCACAACAACAGGGGCGGCCGCGGTGGTTCGTTCCGCTCTTACGGCGGCGGCGGCGGCGGCGGCGGCGGAAGGAACAGAGGCGGTCGCGGCGGCGGCGGTGGCGGACCCGGCAAGAGGCAACACTGGAACAGCTCGAGAGGCGGTGGCGGTGGAGGCGGGGGTGGGGGGAAGAGGCCCCACGGCGGCGGCGGCGGCGGCGGCGGCGGCGGTGGTGGACCCAACAAGAGGCACAAAAAGTTCTGAGGCCATAGATATCATCTTGAAATACGTACACTACGTACGCGGGTTCATCCGAACAGCGGGTGAGAGATCATTCATCCTTCATCGTTGTTGCACGGGGACGGAACGAGGACGGACTGTGACGTTGTGATTTGATTGATGATACGTTCGCTACTTCTTGCACTCCTTGCATCTATCGCGCCGACGACCGTGCTCGCAGATTGATGCCCCGCCGCACTCCTTGCACTCATAGCGTATACGACCGTGCTCGCAGATTGATCCACCACCGCACTCGTTGCATCTAGAGCGCCGACGACCGTGCTCGCAGATTGAGCCCCCACCGCACTCCTTGCACTGATGACGCTGACGACCGTGCTCGCTGATTGATGCACCACCGCACTCCTTGCATTTAGAGCGCACACGACCGTGCTCGCAGATTGATGCACCACCGCACTCCTTGCATTTAGAGCGCTGACGACCGTGTGGACAAGCACGACACACAGTGCACCACGAGCGATACTTAACCCCGTGCTCGCATGGCCCCTTTGTCGGAGGGGCTCTCTTCCGCTTCGCACCCTTTCCCTCGGAAGGCGTCGTTCCGTCTTCCCCATTTATCCCATCGTCGTCAGCGACAGGCTCCACCTTGACATCGGGGACATCGTCGTCGGGCACTTCCTCCTTGACGGGTTCGATATGCTCGTTCAACCAGTGTGGGCGCCAGATTGTCGTCATGTCATGGAGGCGGCGATACGACTGCGCGGGTGAACAGTGACGGCAAGTTCGAGAAATCACCCGCTTGGACCCGACGAATCGGTGAAAAATTTCGGGCACTCGGAGCAGCTGGCGAGCAGGCGAGGCTTCAACAGTTCGCACACGCGGCGGCACTATGGGCTGCTTCGGTCCACCCCGGACCAAACTTCCCGACGCGGCCGGCGCCCATCTCGAGCGTATCGTCGGAATAGTCGGCGAGTCTTATCGCGGGCCCGCCAAGTGCCTGCTCATCAGTGACATTGGGGAGGTCCAGTGAGTCCTTCAATCCCTCAGCTTCGCGCCCCGGAATCTCAGCGTTGACTCACGAACTGGCCCCCACAGGTACGAATCGGACGGGGATGTGCACGCCGACATGAAGACAGTGGAAAATATTTGTATTCTGAAGCGTGCGTCGCTCACCGCAGGGCAGTCCGTACCCGCGATGCACCTGAGGACAGTGACCGGGGTAACCTCGTTGTACGACGCTGGAGATGGGCACATTTTCGCTGTGTGCTCGGAGATGCACCCGACCGCTGCGGAACTCTTCGACGGGGAGGCGGCTGAGGCGAGCATCAGAGAGGTTCTCCGGGAACTAAAGGACTCTCTCAGACGATAGCTTGATTAGTAGTCTCTAGAGGTAGCATTCATAGAACACTGTAGCTAGCTAGTGATTGACCGAGGCACGAATACGGCGGCGGTCGGGTTCAGTTTCGCCTTCGCTGCAGCCTCCTCTTCCAGCCGCTTCTTGTTCGCGAACAGTTTGCGACCTTCCTTCGCATCATCGAGCATCGCCTTGAACTGCTGCTCCGCGCCGCTCTCATCCAGCACCGCGAGCGCGGAGATCCTCATGCGCTTGCCGACAATCTGCCCGAGCCGACCTCGAGTGAGCGCGAAGATGAGGGGCGTGCCGTTCGCCTTGGCCTCCTCGATGATTTTGCCGAGCACGTCGTCCAAGCCTCCCTCTTGCTCGGTCTCCTCGATGTTGGGCGCGATGACGAGTGCCTTGGCCCGCTGCAACGTCACGTACTTGTGCACCTCCCGCAGGCCGAACACCAGGCGGCGACGCATCTTGGCTTTGATCGGGTCCTTGAAGTAGAGACGGTCCTGGAACCTCTTGAGCTCACCGATGCATTCCACCACCGACTTGTTCACCTCTGGGGTGACCACCTGCTCGGCGTACCTGATCTTCACGTCGGTTCCCATGAAGGTGTTCATGTTCTTCTTGGACGTGTCGTTCGTGCTGCCCTCAACGCCGGGGGGGGAAGCCTTGAGCTTTTTCTGCGCCCTTTTGCCCGTGCCAGGCGGATTGGGCGGTTGTACGACCTCGCCGGCCGCTTCCCTCTCCTTCCTCAAGAGCGCCTTCTTGTGGTAGGCGCCCTCGATGTGCATCTGCCACGCTCCGTCTCCGGAGACACTCTTGCCGCACACGTCGCAGACCACCGTGGCCTGCTTTGGCCTGTCCTTCTTATTGCCGGAGTCCTTCTTTTTCGTCTCCTCGGGCTGCTTGAACCAGTTGACGGGGTTCAGAGCTGCCCATACGCCCCCGGGTTTATTCGCCTCGGGCTCGGGCTCGGGTGCAGGATCTGCCTTGGGCTCGGGTGCGGGATCTGCCTTGAGCTCGGGCACGGACTCTGCCTTCAGCTCGGGTGCGGGATCTGCCTTGAGCTCGGGCACGGCCTCAGGCTCGGGCTCGGGCACGGCCTCAGGCTCAGGCTCGGGCACGGCTTCAGCTTCGTCAACCGCCTCGTACTCGTCATCCTCGTCGTCATCCTCGTCGTCCTCAAGGTACACGAGATCAACGCCAACGACGCCCTCGTCTCCCTCCGGCACGAGTAGGTTGACGTAAACCCTGCCAACCTCGACGGTAACCTCCAACTCCATGACACCCTTCTCTTCCTCCGCCTCCTTCTCACCCGTTTCTCTTGCGTTCGTCTCCAACTCCTTCTTTGCCGTCTCCTCCCTCTCAAGCCGCACCGCACGGTCGCTGAGGATGATCTTCTTCAGTTTGGTCATCCCCTTTTTCTTCCTACCGTCCGCCCTCTCTTTGCCGCGTCGATGGACGAGACCGCTGCTCGACGCCTGGTTGGGGTTCACCACCATCTGACCTCCGTGCTTCATCCTTCCAGTCGCGCCAATCGCCGCGGCGCGCTTCTCTTTCTTCTTCGGGGTCTCGCGGATGTACGCGGCGAGGGAATGAGCCAGGTTAGCAATCGACGCATCACCCGGTCTAGACCTCGGCTGATCCAGGATCTCACCGAATTGGACCGCCATCCTGTCGGGCTTGGTCTTCTCCGACCCGTCGCCCGGGATGTGCACGCCCGCGGCGACCAGCTTGGCCTCCAGTGCCTTTGCCTCCATCGAGTTCAGACCGAAGTGGGACGCGGCGAGGTGCTGCTCCAGGGGTTTGTGCGCCAAAAACGCCCTGTTGCACACCAGACACCGCACCTTGCCGAATTGGTCCACCTTTGACTTGCGAGCCTCGGCTGTGAGTCGCTCGGGGGTGATCTTCGGAATCTTGGGGGGCGCGGGGCGCTGGATCATTCCAAGACTACCCACATCCTGCGACTGCATGTCCCACGCGGTGGTCCCTCCACCACCCGATGGCCGGCCTCGGAGACGATCTGCCCACCCACCGCCACCGCCGGATTTGTTCTTCGGTGCGACCCCGCCCTTGGGCAGGCGAATGATTCCCGGGGTCCCACTCGCCGCGTCTAGCTTCTGCGGCTGCCTCACCACCGGTCTCGTGGACTGCTCCTCGAGGATCTGCGACATGCTCGCTGTGGAAGGGGGTTTAGCGGACGCCGCACCTCCCCACGCGGGCACAGCGGGAGCCTCCGCGGGGATTAGGACCACCGGCACCTTCTTCTCGGGCTCCTTCTTCTCCTTCTTCTGCTTTTTGTCCCTCTTGGACGCGTCTCGCTCGGTCTGCTCAGCACCCCGGTGAGCTGACTTTGCTTTGTTCCAAGGGTTGGCTTTAGGAGGTGCCGCGGCACTATCGAGCTCGACCAGCTCCGCGGGTAGCTCGCTCTTCCTCCAAGCCATCGCCGCGGCCGCCGCCTCGGCGGACACCCCGCGGATGAACTTCCCGCATCGGAATTCGCCGTCCGGTGCCTTGTGCGCGGAACCGCACACGCCTCGCGCGATCTCAGGGTGAGCGGTGAGGTACCCGCGCAATATCGACGCAGCTGATGAAGAGTACTCGATGAGGAGATCCTCATCGCCCTCGACACGCCGGGTCATCGTCGGCGCTCCTTCCAGGTTCAGCCCCACCGACGTCTCTGAGGGCATCGCGAGAACCCCAACCCTCGCCACGACGTCGACCAGTAGCCCGCAGGTCACCACTGGGTGGTCAGGATCGACGCCGTCCAGGCTGGGTAGCGACGCAGCGATCTGCTGGCCGGTTGCCCACTCGCCGTCCTCGCCTTCGTCGTTCCCCATCGCGCCGCCGCTGTGTGACGTGTCACTGATTTCACCGCCGACGATTTACGTGACGCGACTTCTCATCAGAGAGGAAGATTGATGAAGAAGTGCTCGTACTCTAATAATGCTCGAACGATTTACAATTGTGTTCTCTACGTATCCCACGTCTTCTCTCGTGAGTATTCTAATGCGACACGCCACCACATGCACGGCGGGCGCGTCGTCCCATCGCTCCAGCCCCTCACTTGGGCTTGTTAAGGTACGCCGCAATCTCCGGCCTGGTTTCCATCCGCTCCCGAAACGCGGTGATCTTCGGGTACTTCGTCATGATGTCGGCGGGGATGTGGTCGAGGACGCCGCTGCCCAGCCACCTGCACGTAACGAGGAACTGCGCATCCGCGATGGTCGGCGAGGAGCCGCACAGATAGTCGCTGTTCCCCAGCATCTGTTCGAAGTGCGACAGGAACTTCGGGATTTGGTCGGCGACGAGCTTCTCGCGCAACTCCTTGATCTTCCGCGCCTTCTCTTTCGGTTTGATGGTTTGGTCGTAGGAAATGACGATGCTGGGGCGCATTTCACGCCTCAAGTCCTCATCGAGACCGATCGCCTCGTCAACACTCAACGCCTTGATGGGATCCTTGGGCACCAAGCCGGTGATTGCTCCGGCGAACCGAAGCATGGCTCCCGATTGCGCGTAGGGCTTCGTCTCGCCGTTGAGGTACATCTCCGGCAGCTGGCCGTACTTGGTGGTCGGCTTGAGCTCAGCCCATTCCTTGAAGGAAACACGGGTGTCCTTGAAGGCAACGCCGCCCATCAGCAGCGTGAACCGCACCTTCTCCGCAGCCCCCGCGATGTCGAAGTACTTCAACTCGATCTGGGGCCGATTCAGTCCAAGCGTCGGCATCATGGAGGGGTACGCGTCGGCGGCGACAGCGGTCGCCGCAGCTCCGGCAAGCGCACCGAGGGCAAAGTTCACGGCGGACATCGAAAGTTTGGTCGATCGCGCTCAGCGCAGGCGTGCTCTGTGTGTCTGGGACCGTCCGATTGCAATCGACGCGTTATGTCAAGTCGCATCGCGTGATTGACGACTGAGAGTTCGGAGTCACACACGCGGGTGTCCAGCACGTGTCTAATTAACTCAAGAATGACGGTCTGATTTCCTTCAGAGGGCACCGAAAAGTGTTTTCCGCCTCTCATCCACACGGCATCCATCAAAGCAGAGGTGCCGAGCGGGAGGCGAAGCGATATAACGGGCGGTGACTGGCAGGCGGAGAGGCGTACTCCGTGGACGCGCTGGCGAGTGTGTCGAGGAGAAAAGGGTAGGGAGCGGTTCATTGGCACGAGTGCACCGCGGCCTTGACGTCGGTCGCGAGTAAAGAATCGCAGTAAAGGCACCCTCAAGCGCCAGTCGTCGACGCCCGATCGGCAGTCGTCGGCCCCAGACAGAGTGAGCCTAAACCCCTCGAATCCGATCCCTCGGGCTCCCGACCCTCCCTGGCGACCGCGCGAGTTTCCCCGATACATGGCACCCGAAGTCTCACTCGCGACCCTGCCCCATCTCCTTGTGATCACAGTGGCCACCGCCGAGATTCAGTTCGAGAACTATGTGCTGTCCAGGGGCGGCACGCGCCTCATCCGGAAGGTCCTCGTCGCGAACAATGGCCGTAAGTCTCCTTGTCAATCCGACCCCG
>Ga0302116_1000571_pt1 | contig 22458 bp, 18 predicted proteins | sample AG5_SCM_MG_FD_203124 | JGI IMG/M metagenome (GOLD analysis project Ga0302116, IMG submission 203124) | Marine microbial communities from Western Arctic Ocean, Canada - AG5_SCM | ecosystem: Environmental > Aquatic > Marine > Oceanic | place: Canada: Western Arctic Ocean | collected 2017-10-01 | reverse complement strand
TCATCCCCGAGCTGAACGGAAAGCTCACCGGAATGAGCTTCCGAGTCCCAACCGCCAACGTCAGCGTTGTCGACTTGACCTGCAGGCTGGAGAAGGGAGCGAGCTACGAGACCATCTGCGCCAAGATCAAGGAGGCGAGCGAGGGGAGCATGAAGGGGATTTTGCAGTACCAGGACGCTGATGTTGTCAGCAGCGACTTCATCTCCAACCCCCACAGTAGCATCTTTGACCAGAAGGCAGGAATTGCTCTCACCGATGATTTTGTCAAGCTTGTGAGCTGGTACGACAATGAGTGCGGATACAGCAACAGAGTTCTCGGGCTTATCAAGCATATGGCAAAGAATGATGCTTAAGTTAAGAGAAGAGGGAGTGGGAGTGGGAGTGGGAGTGGGAGGAAGATTATAATTATAAAAGATGGGGTGGCTTTGATTTTTGATACGAGAATCTACTTTTTTGTTTTTTTGATCATCTATTTTCACGCAACACTTCCTTAACCAAATCCTTTACTGAGACAAGGCCAACACACTCGTCTCCATCTAAAAGAGGCAGGTGCCTAATATCACTGAGCAACATCTTCTCCATGCAGGTATCGACTGAGTCGCTGATCTGCGCCGTAATGAGGTTGGGCGAGGCGGTGGCAATCTCCTTGCAGAAAGTTTCCTTCGAGTTGCGACCCAGCAACGCGATCTTGTTCACGTAGTCCCGTTCTGTTATCACGCCGCTTATCTTCTTGTCCGAATCTACTGTGATCAGAGCCCCAATGTTGAAGGCACTGAACCGCTGCACAGCATCGAAAACTGCAGCATTCTCAGAAATGGTAAAATTGATCTTGTAGTAGCACGATTTCTGCCAAGCGTTGGCGGCGGACTGCCCGGTTGGGGGGGCAGTGATGGTGGTAAATGGAGAAAAAATTGAAGGTGAACGAATGATGGATCTCAATCCATATTTGATAGCAAGCATGAACTCGTTATGGGTGGGCTGTGGGGTTGTAGGTTATGGCTATGTATATTGGTTTTTGAGTGTCTAGGAGAGGCAGTATGGTTATTTGGCGTGAGTGGTGCTTAAGGTGTGATTTCGGCGATGGCGTATCTTCTTTTTGGACTGTTTCGCGTCGACACTTCGGAGGTCACACTTTCCACCTTTCGTGCTGAAAAATAAAAAACCTGTCTTAAAATAGAGGAACGACGAGGGTTGATTGGTTTCAGCTACAAATACTTGCGTGGCACTTCAAAAACGAATCTATGGGTTCCAACGAGTTGAGTGTGGATGCTGCACACCAAACGTAGAAAACTCAAAAGACTCGACTCCAAAGACTCCAGTCCAGGATCAAATTATGCTTCCCCTTCTTCGCCTCCTCAAGCAACGACTAAAGAGGCTAAGTTTGCTAGAAGTTTCTGGCTCGATGGGAGATTTGGGCACCCTCCTCCCCCTCCTAATTGCCCTCACCTCAAACAACTCAATCTACCTGCCACAAGCACTGTTTTTCGCTGGTCTCGTCAATTTCTTAACTGGCCTTTACGTAGACATCCCCATGTGTGTGCAGCCCATGAAGTCCATCGCGGCGGTGGCAATAGCACAATCAATGACCAAGGAGCAAGTTTCTTGCAGCGGGGTCCTCATGGGTCTTATAGTTATTTTCATAAATGTGACCAACCTGGTTGAGTTCATCAACATTCTTATTCCAAAAAGTGTGGTTTACGGCATGCAGCTTGGCGTTGGTCTCAAGCTATTCATATCCGGCATGACATACATCAAGGACCTGTCCTGGATTTCCTCCCTCGACTGCGTAGTCACAGGTTTATCTACCGGGGTCATGACGCTCTACCTAATGCGCGCACACAACACCAGCTCCATCTCGAGACTCCCCCCAGCAGCAATCACAATATTTACAATAGCCATCGTGCTCGCATGCATCCAAATCAACATGACAAATCCCCCCACACCATTCACGTTCTCCCCCTCCTCGCCCGTAATCTGGGCTTTCCATAACACTACATCTTCGGATTGGAGCAGTTCGTTTTTCCAGCTCGCCCTCCCTCAGCTGCCCCTCACCACTTTAAACTCAATAATATCGGTCTGTGCACTTGCCGACAATTTGTATCCCGAATTAAAAACCCAGCGTCCCCACGATTCATCCCCCACTGTAATTTCACGCTACGAAATGGGCCTCTCAATTGGGGTCTTCAATTTGATTGGCTGCCTCTTTGGGGCGATGCCAATCTGCCACGGCGCCGGCGGTCTAGCTGCCCAACACAAGTTTGGCGCGCGAACCGGCTCCTCCGTAATTTTCCTTGGCACCGTAAAGATGATAGTTGCAGTTTTTTTCGGCAACTTCTGTATTGTCGTGTTCGAAGCCATTCCCAAGTCCGTTTTAGGCGTCATGCTTGCCTTCGCCGGTGCCGAGCTCGGGCTCGTTGGGGTCAAGTTCGCTGGCAAAGAGCAGATGGACGAGCAGGACTTGTTCGTTCTAATTTCAACTGCTGGGGCAATCGTGGGTCTTGGTAGGACTGATGTTGGCACGCTAGTCGGGTGGGTTGCGTACTTGCTATATGGGAACGGCGTAAGAGACTACAAAAAATATTTAGAGATTGACACGGATATAAGTGGCTTAGAGGAAAAGGAGAGCAAAGTTTGCAATGTTTCGTAATATAAAATTGATTTCACACGACATTTTTGTGTTCCCAAATACCTTTAACTCCGCTCTCTGGACCAAAAATAACATTTAAAATGTGCCCAAGCACCTCCTTCTCCTTGTCGCTCAGGGGCAGCCTTCCTATATCCACCTCCCCCCCTCCCCCCCCCTTCCCATTCCCATTCCCATTCCCATTCACGTAATCCAACAACAATCTCCCATTCTCCAACGCACTCTCACACTCCTCGACGTTCTTGCAACCGATGATTGTCGTGGCTATCCCGTCCGGGTGGGCAAACGAGCACGAGTAGATCGTGGCGAGTTTCACAATGTCTACGCCGTTCTCGACGCAGTATTCCACCGCTTTCTTGGACGCGGTTTTCAATCCTTCGTGGGCCGGGTGCCACTCGGGTGGTCCTAGCGTGGTGAGAAGGCGCATCGAGAGGGGTGCCGCCGAGAGGAGGGCCATCTTTCGCTCGGCAAGGAAGGGCTGAAACGACTTGAAGAGCTCCCCACCGCAGTGCAGACTGTTGTGAGCGTACGTCAAGCTCTGGTCTATTCTGACGCTGCTTCGCTCGATCAACTCTCTTTGAACTTCGAGCGGGTAGCCCGTCATTCCAATCGCCCTGATCTTTCCCTCCTTGCGGAGCTCGTCCAACGCGGGGAGGGTCTCGTTGACGATGATGTCCAGGTTGGGGGAGAACTCGGGGTCGTGGATCTGAGCAACGTCAAGGTAGCCGCATTTCATGACCGAAATTGAGTTGTTGACCGAGTCGATGGTCTTTTGGAACGAAAAGTCGAACATTTTGCCCTTGGCGGGATCGGCTTCGTACCGGCCGACCTTGGTTTGGAGGTAGAAGGCGTTGCGAGGGATTTTAGCGAAGGCCTTTCCCAGAACTTTTTCGGACTCGCCATGCCCGTACCAAGGCGCCGTATCGATTAGATTTATGCCCCCCCTGATCGCACACACCACAGTGTCAACCCACCCAGCCTCTCTCTCTTCCGCAGTATTGTCAGTGTCATTGTCAGGATTGAAAAAGTTGCTGAAGGAACTTGCTCCAAAACTAACGACGCTCAAATTCTTCACCACGCCAGGAGGTGACTCCACCCTGGTGTAAGGCATTCTTGACACAATAAGACCGTCCCCGTGGAACGTGCTGTTGTAGGTTTCGGGGAGTTTCTTGCCGTTGTTGTTGTTGATGTTGTTTTTGTTGTTGTTTTGGGTTGTCGGATTCGGATTCGGATTCTGGTCCCCATTCGGGTCGTTCTTCATATCCCCAATCAAATTCTTCGCTCCCACTCTTACTTTGGCCATCTTCTTCTGAACCTGCTCCTCCCGACGCAGCAACAAGTCCGGAAAATACAGCTCCATGAACTCTCCCCTCGCCTCGTCGATGATCTTGAAAAAATCACCTACGCCCTCGCCGGACGCTGCAGAAACTCCGGCGAACTTCAACCCCCGGTAAAACTCGTCCAAGCACAAGCTCATGCTCCTCGTGAGGCTTCCGTAGTACCCGTCCTGGTTGTTGTTCTCCTCCAGCGCCTCCTGGAACTTCTCCCAGTCCTGCATCCACTCGATCGCAAACTCGCAGGGCGTGACGTCGGTCTTGTTGAAGACAACCACGAGGGGGAGGCGGGAGCGGTAGAGCATGGAACAGGCGTAGAGCATGTTCGACATGAAGGTGGAGGGGGCTGTTGCTCGCGGGGTGTCGACAATGAAGGCCATGACGGTTGGGAAGGAGGTGGCGAGGCCTTCGGAGATGATGCTGCCCGAGGCGGACCAAGTGAAGGCCTCAATCTGACCAGGGGTGTCGATTAAAATGTAGTCGAGGGGGTTGCCAGCATCGGATGCCCGCTTCTCTATTATCTCAAGAACCTGATCAAATTTCGTGGAAAAGAGGTTCAGGGAAGTCATGATCGCACCGTTGGGGCCGAGATTGTACTGCTTCATCACCTCGTGGTAGTTGATCGTATCCCTTATGTCAATGTTCACCCCAAAAGGCATGGACTTGGTAGCAGGGTCCAGGTTCACATAGTAGCCCGAAGCCACACACACCTCCCTTTGAGCCTCCCTTTGAGCCTCCCTTTGAGCCTCCCTTTGAGCCTCCCTTTGAGCCTCCCTTTGAGCCTCCCTTTGAGCCTCCCTTTGAGCCTCCCTTTGAGCCGAGGGTGAAGGAATTGATTTCTCCACGGTGAGGGACCGGTGCAGCCTCGACATGAGGGTTGTCTTGCCAGAACCAGCCATGCCAACAACAATCACAATCGTCGGTCGATTCCTCATCGTTTCGGCGAACTCCTGCTGGGTTGAAGCAAGAGGAGAGATTGCGGGGGGCGGGGTGCCCGACAAGTCCTCAAGATTCAATTGGAACTTCGACATGCTGTTTTCCTCGGAAGAAAAAAGGAAAATCATTTTGTTTGCAGTCAAAACCACAAGAAAGGATTCCCCTTTTAGGTAACACATACACCAAACCGCCCCAGCTCACCATTTCTAACCCAGATTCATTCTTGTTCATTCCATTCTCCTACCTTGCCCAAATCTTTTCACAGCATTTTATGCCTTCCAATGAGCACCACAAGTGGCTAAAGAAGCGTGATTGGCCCGCGGTACAAGGAGCCATCCTTGACCTAAATCGGGACTTAGATTTGCTCAAGAGAAAGTACAAGGAGAGAGATGAGCATGGACGACTGCCACATCATTGGATGGCAGCGAAAGCTCAGACACACACACATACGCTTGCCCAAGTGGGCGTGTATTCGATTGGCTGGAATTACGAGGCCCTCACCACACGAGACAATGATGGCAAAACTCCCCTCGACATTGCCCGTAGGAGTGGAGCCTGTGCTGAGATCATGCGTTTGCTCTCCCTCACTCCCGAGGAAGTTCGTTCGTTGGGTGAGGAGGAGATGTACCGCTTGTACGCACCAGTGGCTTATTGGAGGAATGAGATGTGTTTGTGGATCAGATCACAATCGTGGACAGACTGTCACAAGTGGATCAATGAGCACGATGACGAGTTGGTGCGTGAAGTGCTCAAATACAGAAATTCTATTCTTCTTCTGAATATTACCAGCAAAAGCCAGGTATACAGCGACTCCCTCGTGTTTCTTGCTCTTCGAATGATCCATCGGCACCCACTTTCCCTTAAAGCTAGAAGTCGGAGCCTCACACTTCTTCAGATTGCTGAGCACCCCCAATTCAATGCCTGCCGGGAGATCCGAAAGGTCCTCCGCCTCACCCCCAAGTACATCTCCTCCATCCCCTTCCCCACCCTCCTCCTCAACTCCCTCCCCACCAAACACCACGAGATCTACGGCCCCTACAACACCGCTTGCACCTTCATAAAACACATGAAGTACGACAAGGCTGAGCTGGTCGAAATTGAGGCGGTCCTCAAGCCGCCCCGCAAGTGCGACGTCTGCAGCTCCCTCCCCGCCAAACCCTGCGCACGTTGCAAAAACACGTTCTACTGCTCGCCCTCCTGTCAGAAGACTGCGTGGAAGAAGCACAAGAAGACGTGCAAGGCCCCAACCACCCCTCCGGCCACCTCGTCCTCCCTCCGCACCCTCCACAAGGGCATTTGCCTCCTAAATATGTGCATACAGCGGCCTGGGGCTGGGGATGGACCAACCAGCGTCGTGCTAGAGTTCCTGTTGCCCGGTCCAGCGTATTGATAACATTAAACCATCGATTCTCGATTTTGAAATTTGATTTTTCAATTTGTATATCAAAATTACACCGGGTTTTTTGAATCTTCCAAACTTTGCTGGTGTTGTTCGCTGTTGCCATTTGTATGCTGAACAAGCAGTTCTGCCACCTCGCCCTCGTCGCCCCCCCCGCCCCCGTCGTCCTTCTTCCTCTTCCGCATTGGGGTAAGAAACGAATTTCCAAGGTTCTTGTTGAAAAAAGTGTTTAGAACTGCCCGGCTCCTCGAAATCTGATCGTTGGGGTACACGAAGAGCAGCTGGTAAAGCACCACGCAGTCGAAGAAGACGCTGATCCAGGCGCCCATGATGAACTGTGTGGGTTGCGGCTCATCACTGAGCACGAAATAAAAAAGCTTAGCAAAGTCGCCAAAAACCCAGGATATGATCATGAAAACTGAAAGGCCCGTTGTGCTCTTTCGGGCGTGGTTAAGCCGTATGGTGGGAACGGACAGTGACGACTCCAGAATTAGAGCAGCGTCGCCGACAATGGCGTGGAGCTCGTGAGCGAGCTTTTCCCTCAGAGGGACTTTGAGAAACACAATCGCCCCCAAGACGAAAACAAGGAGGAAGTAGAGGTACTGGTTTATGCTGTCCCAAGACCAGAAGTTATGGAGCCAGGTATTTATTCTATAAGTGTATGTTTGGTGGCTGTTGTGAATGCTGTTGTCTACAAGGAAGGAATTCGGATTCTTTGTCTTGACAACAGCCGAGAGGAGCAAAATTTGAATGACAATCATTATCAGAGACTGCCACAGCAGCGTGGTTTTAAAGTGATGGAAAGGATACCAAAGAATACGTAATATGTTGGAAAGGAGAAGGAGCAAGCAAGTGACTGATGAAAACCCGGATGATGATCCATTCGTGATCGTGAAGTACTGTGGCAGATACGCAATCACCGGAGAGATCGCGTACACGAACTCAACTATAAACATTTTATGAAATTCGGTGCAGGGGGGAAGAGGATCATTTGAATTCCATTTCCAGGTTTGTTGCGTGAAGATCATCTGCACATCTGATTTTTGCGCAAATAAACACATATTACCACGCACATCAACACTATTTCATTCCCCTAACCAGCCCAACTTTGCTTTCCGAACTTCAACGACTTCGTTTGAATTTCTTCATTTTCCATCTTAGCATTCTCATTCTCATTCTCGCACATGAGCTCTGAACAACACGATGAGACCCCAACCTACACAATGATTACGTGTGATGTGCCCACGATGGAGTTCATAAAAACCCTGATCTCGTATGATGTCTTTTTGTACGAGGAGCTAGATTCAACTCATTTCCTTGTCCAGGCTATCTTCCCATCTGCAGGCAAGAACTACGATACGGTGACTTACATAAACAGGGAGGTTGAGGAATGGATGGACAAGGGTGTTTACATAGAAGAGCGCGATGGTGAGGAGGCGCAGGCCAAGCTGAAGAAGCAGCACTGGTCGAAGAGATATCAGAAAGATTGATCGCAAATCCTTATAAAGCTATTTAAAAGTAGTTGTTACATTTTCCACTCTATCTTATCCCCCACTTCCAATTTCCCCCCCTCCAAATCAACCCCCACCCCTCCAACCTCAATTCTCGTCAATCCAATTCCTTTTCCTGCCTTGACCTCAAATTTCCAACTCTCTCCCTCCTCACTGCTGCTTAGCATTCCCAACGTTCCACTCAGCAGGACAGGCAACCTACAAGGCAAATCCACCGCCACGTCGAACTTGCACACCCCAGCAACCATGTCGCAGTCCTGCCCGCTCGCCGCGTAAACAATCTGCCACATGGTCATCCAATAACCGTAGTGGCTCGTGATTGTTGGTGACCCGCTCGACTGGTCTGAAATTCCTGCGACGTTCCAAAGATCGTTGACCACGTTTCTCCACCCTCTAATGCTCTTTTCGACTTGCGAGAAAGAATCTTTTTCGCTCATGCCACTCTTCCCCCTCAGCCTCAAGTTCAACGCGCTCCAATCTCCTGTTGCCATTTGCCAGACGCCGTTGCCCTGGTTTCCCAGGTCCAAGAAATCCTCCCCGAAGTTCGTCGTCAGTAAGGTGATCCCATAAGGCGAGTCCCCGTACTCCACCTCCTTCGCCAGGTGAGCAATTGTCTTCTCCTTCGCTACCAAATCTCCCAGGCCGTTTGTGTAAGCTAGAACCTGGGGGTACAACGAGTCGGCCATCATATCGCCCGGGTTTTCGTTGTTGAACTGGTAGAACTCGTGCTCCTCGTTCCAGAGCAGCTCGTTAACAGCTGACTGTGCAACTTCGAATGCCTTGTCGCACTCGTCGGCAAACTCGATGTCGTTGACCACTTCACTGCGAGCAAGTGAGCTCGCGGCCTTCAGCGCAAGGAGGTGGAAGACTTCGTTGTAGGTGACCAGCTGGTACTTCGGAGGATTCGCAATATCGTACGTGTTGCACATGCTTTCAAGCAGGCCGGACGAGGTGCTGTTTGCAGTATTCAAATGCCACACCACAGCCTTCTTCGCCGTGTCCCAGTGGGTCTTCAAAACGTCAACGTCCCCGCCAAACTTGTACAGCTCGTGCAGATAAACGATGTACATGCTGCTAACGTCGCTCATTACTCTCGCCTGCTCCCACTTCTCCCCGCAACCTTCATCGAACGCCCCCCCGTCATCGACGCTTCCAGTGCACCCGCAGCCCAGCTGCTCGGCGATCATGCCGTTTTCACCTTGCGAATGGCTCCACCCGTTCATCTTACTTTTGACTGCGCACGAGCGAAGTGATTAGTTTATCAATAACTCGCATGCTCGTCTTCCTCAATCCCCCCCCCCTCTCGCTCACCTGCTTCGGGGAAAAGGGTGATGTAGGGCACGTGCCGTTCGCCGTCGTTGTGAACGCTATCAATGTTCACGCAGTCCATTGCCTCCCACTGCCTCCATTGGGGGCCTTCCAAGGTGCTGCTGCTCGTTTTACTTTTTTCGTCCGAGTTCGCCTCCCTCCACCAAGCTGACCGCACGTGCGAGAAGCTGTTAACCAAGGCGTCGGTCAAGAACTCCGGCAAGGACGAATCGAAGAAGGTGTCGTGAAAGCCGTCTATATCCTTAACGTCCGATTCCACCGAGGCCAGCAGCTCAGCCCCCACCTCCGCCGATGACTCCCACAGTTGCGCGTAGTGGTTGTTAATTTCGTGCCCCATGTAGTCGCGGGCAGGAAAGTACCACGCGAACGAGAGGGATAATGTCGCCGAGGAGTTTGGAGGAATATTGATTTTGGTGATGGCAGCTCCGTACGCGTCTTGGGCGGTGATGTCTTGCATTTCTTTGTTGTTGTTGTTGTTGAATTTCTCCCAAACTTCCGCCACGTTGTTGCCGGTCACAAACCTTGTGGATTCAACTTCGCCGCACACACTCGCGTCACCCTTGGTGGGACCTTCCCCAACCGTTCTGCTCATAGTAATGCAGCCGTCGCCTTGTGCGGTTGAGAACGCTGCTTTCACGCCAGAAAAGTACCCGTCAGCGTGGTTGTTCAGTGCAACTTTGGAAAAAAGCGTGCAATTGAAATCTTCAACTTGAAGGTTCCACGCAGCACAATCGTCGTGTTCGTTGCATTGGGCTAGGCATGAGACGGGGTCGGTCGTTGATAAGATACTACTTGCCACGATGTCCTCGACACTTCCCAATCGCTGCGTATCCTGCTCAATGTTGAGAGGGAGATTAAACAGGAATTCAGCGTCAATCTGTGCGTCGGTCGGGTTATCGAGGGCCAATGAGAAGACCACTCCCGGAGCTGCGCTATGCGCAAGATCGTTTGTTCTCAATCGAGAGTGTGCAAAGAGGGTGGGGGTGGTGGCTGTCGTCAGCTTGTCAGACGCGTCAATGAGCCGTAACTGTGGCAATTTAATATGTTAGTTTTTTAATTTAATATTGTCAACTAATGGACTCACCTTTGAAACCGGGTAAGCACCGGAGTACACAATCGACTCAACCCCCTCAATGTCTCCGGCGGACTTTGGGGGGTGGGTTCTGATCATTTTGCTTGACGCCTCGCCGACTGACTCTGAGTCGGATGACAGCCTGTAACCCAACAGAGCATCGTCAAAAAGACCAATCTTAGCTGCACCGCCAGGAGACTGATTTGCGATGGTCCACTCGTGCATGCTGCCGTCACCCCTAAGCTCAAACACCCCGGCGCCCAAACCGCCAAGTGGAACAGCACTGCGCATGCCCAGAGGTGGAACTTCGCCCTGAATCTGCTTGACTCCACTTACTATATCCTCCTTGTTTGGAAAATCGTCAACAACCCGGAAGAGCAGAGCTGGAACATCGCTTTTTTTGTTGCAACAAGGGGAGCCCTCGACGCAATCCTTGTTATCCTCTGGGGCAGCGTTTGTCCATACGAAGGACCTGCATTTGTTGTCGTCGCAGCAGGAGGAGGAACACTCAGAAAGAGAGTCGGTGATTGTTGAACTGTAATTCTCGCCTCCTGGTCGGTCCCACCCTGAAACCAGGGAAGTTTGTACGTCGCACGCTGAGGTTGGAACTTCTTTGAACAACGGCTGGTATGCCGTGGTGGACCAAGAGTACTGTGAAGCTGTGCAGTTCTCGCACTCTAGATACATTGCAGTGGAAGAAACATTTCGATAAAAAACATCTGAATTTGAAACAGTCCCTTCGTGCAGGAACTTCAGTTCCGTATACTGGGAATAAGGGGTTGATGTTGTTGTGGACGCTACTAGTGCGGCCACTGAAGTAGAAAACTTCATTAGTTCTTCTCATTATTCTTCTTTTCTTTTCTTTTTCTGACTTCAATAGCATATTAATTCCATAAAATCTTCTACCTTTTTACTTTAGACTCGTGAATACGTTTTACAGCAACACCAGCGCCATAGCATTTTGGCATTTTGGCGTGTGTGCGAACATTTTACAACTCAATTTCAACCTCTTCCAATAAAATGATTTGTTCCTTCTGTGACCCCTTCACCTTCTCCTTCTCCTTTCTATTCATCTTTTCTATTACTTGTGCCTCGTCGTGCTCCCCCACTACATCCAAAAAATCCTCAAACTCTGTCGCAGCCTTGACGTCTTTATCGACCTCATCGATCAAAATCAAAACCATAAGCACCATACAAAGTTCGCCAAGGTTGCTGATAACCGCGTAGTGGCTGCTTGCTCCAAAGCTTTGCCCCACGGCTAAGGCTACTGTGCCGAAAAATAGGCACTGGGGGCGAGAAGTGTTGTTGTGTTAGTTTTAGCCCACAACATTTTGAATGCGCTCTGCCCCAACTCAACTCACCATCCACGGGTTCAAATAACTGCTGTGAACAACCATGCTTGAGTTTGCGCCATATCGCCACATTACAATAGCAAAGTAAGTGTTTCCGATCACGAGGATTAATGTTGGCAGCAAGGTGAGAATTTTGAAGAGCTGCAACGAGCGAAGCGAGAAGCATTTTTAATGAAGCAAGCAAGAGCAAAACGAATGAAGCGAGTCAAAGAGACGAGTGGGTTAGTTTAGTAGCGGATGTAGCCGTCTGTAGCCATTTCGCAGGATTCATCGCGAGTATTCTCGTCTTCCTCAAAGCTCGCTCGCTTCGCTCGCTCACCTCCACATCTACGCTCTCGTTCTCATCGAATAAGCTGCTCCACCCCTCCGTTCCGGCTGCTTGGTCAAGCTTGTCGGAAAGGATGAGCTCGAAATTGACCAAAATTCCAATGACAATGAGCGAAATGCTCACCAGGCCTATGAAATTTCGTAGCAGCCAAGAATGCGTGGAGTTTTTAATTCTGCGCCCTTCATCGAACAAGATTCCGCAGAACCTGGGATGGGATGGGATGGGGTTGGGTGGGGTGGGGTGGGGTGGGGTGGGGTGGGGTGGGGTGGGGTGGGGTGGGGTGGGGTGGGGTGGGAATGGGATTGAGGTTAGTGATAGTAAAAAAGCTAAAAAAAAACCAATGAATGTTTTACTTGCCCACCTGACGCTCCGCAGTTTGTGGACAATGTAGGTCGTCTCAAATGTCACAATTAGCAATGTTGGAACGATGAAAGGATGCGTGAGAAATAGGGCGTCGGCAAATACCTGGTCTATTCTCTGTTCCTCGCTCTCAACCAATACCGCCATGACAATGTTGTCGTAGCACATTGTCAGGAGGGAGAAGGGAAGAAGGAATTTGATTAACTTGTTATCGAAGTGAGCCTTCTCATAACCAAAGTAGACTATCCAGATAAATGCCAGGAACGAGACAACCGCAAACATTATGTAGAAGGTGCCGGAAACAGGGTTGGGGTGGTGGTTGAGATCCACCATGGTCAGACCACGGAGTTGTTGACTGGATTGCATTTTATTTGTTGCGACTATGAGTTGGTGAAACTTTGATATGATTTGCTTACTGAAAGATTAGGTTCAAGGGGCAACAAGACAACAAAACCTTCGCCAAACACAGAAATTAGAGACCAGATGTGATGATATATTATTTTATATTTTCGGTTAATTTGGAATCGGCGGATTTTTTGACGACCTTCGCAGTAGAAATAAAGTTTTGGGAAAGAAACAAACAACCCACCACATCAATAGGTATTTTCTTAACTTTCTTCAGGTGAGCTGCATTCTTCTTGTGTGAATTTAATCTGGTTTTTGCTCCACTTTCTCATTGTGAGCCGAACGACCCATCTCAAATAATCCTCAACTCTATTGCCAAAGACACAACATTTTGGCAATAGACCCAAATACCCATCCATGCCTCAGGAGCCATTGGTCATATTTGTGACTTCGCCCCTTTACTCTTCCCCCTTGATAGTTACCCCCCAGAATTTAACACACGCTAACCCACCCAAATACGCTACCCAACCCAAATAATCCAATTTATTTTCACTTAAGCAGCCTTTAATTTTCAGTTAAAACTTAAAGAAAAGATTTTGGACGGCAAAAGTTGTTCGCGAGCCATATTCCGTCCGACTGTCCCTATCCTCCACCTGTCCGCGTCCGCCCAAAAAGATCACGATGAACCCTCTGGGTGATGTGAATCAATTTGGCATGCAAGTGCCCCAAATGCAGCAAATTCCGCCGCAGAAGAAATTGGTCGACGAAATTCTCAAGCGACTAGAAGGTAAGTTCCACCACGTTATACTCGGGCCGAGAGCGAGAGCTCGGGCATGCTGCAGCGAATGAACCCACGGCGACAGACATTTGATTGAGAGCAAACATGGATCTTTTAATTTCAGAAAAAAAATCCCAATTCTAACCCGTTCGTTGCCCTTCTCCCCCGCCCCCGCACCCTCTTCTTCCTCTCCCCTATCCCTTCCCCTTCTCTTCTCTTTCCCCTCAGTCGTAAACGTCTACATTCTCAAACCTAAGACCGACCCCAAACAACGAAATCCCCTCCCGACCATCAAAGACGTAACGATTCTTGACCCCGGAAAGAGGGAGAATTCTGTCACCCTCCGCTCATTCAAGAATATTGTCTTTGAGTACACTTTCCAAAAGATTTATGCGGACAACCGAAAGCGCATCCAGAGCCGCCGCGATGCTGAGATTGTCCGAATTAAGAAGGCCATGCTGAAGATATATCTCGAGGTGAGAAGAGAGGAAGAGTCACAAAAAAAATGAAGCGACACAACACAACTAACGGTTGTCACAACTCAGGAGATTGCAGCTGCCGGTAAGGGCACCGGTGATTCTTCACTCAATTCTCTTGGTTCTACTACAATGTCAAACAAGGTCACCGACATGGAGCGAAAAATCCTCTTCCCCAAACAATCTCGTATGAACGTCCCAATCCAACAACCCCACGTGCAAATGCACCGCCAGATGCCCGCGCAGGCGATGTACAACCAACAGCAAGTGCAGTACGCCCAGATGGTTGCGGCCCAGCAGCAAAACTTCCCCCCACCCCCCCACATGGCCTTGACCCCGCTACAAATGCAGCAAATGCAGCAGTTCCAAATGCAACAGATGCGGCAAATGTCGCAGCTTTACCCTCAACCACCTGCGCTGGGTGCACCAGCAACAGCAACAACAACAGCAATGCCAATGTACCCCCCCCCCGCTACTCACCCCCAGTACCTTCAAGTTCCCCAGCAAAGCGGCGGCGCCCCACAACCCCATCATTACTACATGCCGTCTCCCACCTATACGAACTCTGACTCCCCTATGAACAACGTGCTTCTGGGCACCATCCCCCCTCCACCTCTTCCCCTGCACATGCAGCAGCAGCAATTTTCTATGCAGGTGAGTGAGCGACAAAGCGAGTGAGTTAACTTTTTTATTTCAACTAACAAACAAGCTCCACTGCCGCAACAGCAACAAAAGTTTGCTCTTCCTCAGCAAAAGCTTCAAAATCTAACGACGCCAATCGAGCCATCAGCAAATCTTGTAAAAAATTCTACTCCAAAAATCGAAGATAATAACATCAACAACAACAACAACAACAACAACGACAACGACAACGACAACGACAACGACAACAGCAACAGCAACAACAACAGCAACAGCACAAACATCGACACCAACACCAACAACCCTTCCAACAACAACAACAACAACAACAACAACAACATCAACAACAACAACAACAACAACAATAATACGTCGGACACACTAAAGAATAATATCCCAGAACATTCACTTCATTCACAACCAAGATCAAAACAAACACTCCCTGCCGCAACCGTTGTGACGACTGAATTTGGTGATTCGTCGATCAATCGCGTCTACAACAGTGGAAATAACAGCGACAGCGAGCAGAACGCAAAAGCGGTACTAGCCGCGGGGCAGGGACGGGGAAAGGAGCAGGAGCAGGAGCAGGGACAAGAGCAGGGACAGGGAAACCCCAAACGTCGCAGGGTTGACAGTGTGGAGTCTCCAAGACCGCAATTTGTCGATACTGGCTTCAAGGAAGCTTGCACAGCTGCTAATGGTGACAGTGAAAGCGGTAATGACAGTTCGCCTTTGCTCAGCGAAGCTGCAATGATTTTTGGACTAAAGAAAACTTAAACTGGAACTTTAAGCGTTAAAAAAATTCACTTCCATTTATTTTTAGAGTGAAACAACGAACTCGTAACTGATGTCCTTGTCCTCGTCATTGAAGGGATAGAAAAACATGTAATTTGTGCTCCACATGTTATTCCACAGGTTGAACGCTACGCCGTGAACATCACCTTCCTCGACCACCACCTGTTGGTCATTCATCAGAACACTCGGTCTATCGTTTAACTTGCTGTTAATTGGCGACAAAACTGGTGCGTCGAAACTCGTCAAACCAACCCCGTCCAAACCAACATTCACGCTATCAACCGCGTGAGTGATCACATTTCCGCCTCTCACGGCCTCGCCAAACCCGACCACGTGACCCAACTTGTTCATGCTCCACTTCCTCCCCTCCCCTTCCTCTCCCACTTCGTCCACAAAAGTCAAATAGGCCGCTTCGTTAAACCTCGTTTTCACCTTGTCGAACACCTGTAGTGTCACTTTAATTGCTCTATCATCCAACATGTTGAACCGCACCCAAGCGTCTTCCGGTGCGCCCATCCCGTCAATTTTTATTTGGGCCCAGAAGTCGCAGTCAGTTCCCGTTCCCGTTCCCGCTGCCTTGTACAGATTTTGCAGCTCAGCAACATTTCGCTGTGTTGCCCCTCCCTCGTAATTTCCGCTCTTGTCCTTACCGCCGAATACCGCGTCGCACGAGCTTGCAGTCACGTTATACACGTCCTCGCCCAAATTGTTGTAGCTGAGTTCCGCTATCTTCATCTGGCCAAATTTCAGCGCTCCACTCTCACCAAACGCAATCCCCACTCCGTTGCAAACGAACTCTCTCTCGTCCACAATTCCGTAATCGTCGCCCATGACAGGCTTCGCGGGTGCCTTCCTGTCCAAAATATCCTGCCACTCGGCCTTCAACTCGTGGCCATCAGGAAGTGCCTCCTTCGCAAACTTTGCAAAGTCCCTCTGCACGTTCCAGTCGTCGAGATTTTCAGTGAAGTCTCCGTTGCTGTACTGCTCCTCCAGCTTCTCGTTGGTCCAGTCGTCGTCCTTTCCGTTCAAGTCGGACAAGCCCCACGTGTGCTCGGTTAATTTGAGCAAGTACGCTCCGCTCTTCATTAAATTTTCGTCCTCCATTCCATGTGCATTCACGTACTTTGAGAATGCCCTCTGCATCCGGATCGTTCGAGAAGCCTTCAGGGGATCACTCGCAACGCCTTGTATCCATACATCCCCAATTTCTCCCGTAACCACGGGCAAATTCTGGTCCAACGCCGCAGCCGCAAAGAAATCATCCAAATCTCCCGCAATCACTTTCGTCCTTGCTCCGGGAAACTGCGTCCTAACAATGTCAAACCCAACGATGACCTCCTCAGCCGTGGTTGGAGGTCCAGTGTTGTCCGTCCTAAACTGGAAGCAGAACGCTTCTCCCCCCGCGACCATGCAATCCCGCCTCGCCAGTGGTCCAGCCGATTGCTCGTTGCAGCCTTGAATACCCGCCCCGCCGCACGCGTACTCGTCGGGGTAGCCTCCAGGGTGAAAGCTCGCCACCACGCTGTCCTTTCCCGTTTGCCAGCGGAAAACGTTCGGGACCTGAGGAGGGCAGACGCCGCCGTTAACGCCGACGGTGATCGCCTTCACGCCCTCCTTGCTCAATAAAGGTATAACGCCCCTGGTCATGCCCGGAACATCTCTCTGGCTCATTGTGGCTTTTCTGGGAAGATTGAACCTGTCATCGAGATCGTGGGTAAGCTTCAGAGCAAAGCTGAAAACCTCCGCGTTCATGAACTCAATCTGAAAATTCATGGGCATGGCATGCCAAGTTATAGTTCCAGTTTGGACGGCCTTCTCGAACGCCTTTATCTCGTCTGGGGTTGGGCAAACGACCGGTTTACCCAGATCAGCCTCTAGCTCCGTCAAGCTGTCGCAATTCAAGTACAAGTACACTATCCAGGGATGAGTCACATAGTGAAGCTCGTAGTCAATGTTGGAATCGGTATCAGAATCAGCGTTGAGGCGCATCGAATCGATGGATTCTTGCACCCGAATGGCCGTGGGAAAGAAGTCCGTAAAATAGCTGTTCAGAGTGTCGGAAATGTCTCCTGTGTATCCCACATCCAGATGGCTCATTGACACAATGTGAACTTTTTTGACTTCAAGCATTCTCACCCAAGTCTGCGCCGAACGAAGCGAGTCAAATCGATTGGGTGAGTTTAGCTTAGCAATGGATGTGCAGCAATTTCGCGGGATTCATCGCTCGCTCACCTCCCCATTTGTGAATTTGATTACAGAGCACTCGGGCGTGAACGGAGGTGCAAACTCTGATGCTGCCGTCCAGTACGCTCCCGGCGCAGCACTGACCCAGTCACAGTCATTTGAAATTTGAATAAATGACCCAATCATATTTTCATCGTCTTTGTAAGCAACCAAAACATTCAAGAAAGCATCAACCGTAACTGCCGCAGGATCTGAGTAGTGGCAGTCGATTTTAGTCATGTTCGAAGTGCCTCCGTCTTCGCATGTAACCGAAGACCCGCCAATGCGAAGTGCATCATGAAGAGGTAAAATTATTTTTGGGATCGTTGTCCACAATCCATCAAGTGGGCTATTCTGTTCTGCTGCTCCAACAGCGGTCCATACCATAGCAATAAATATGCGAAGAGCGATCATACTGTAAATTTCTTGGGGGAAATATCCAACAACCAAAAAAGCTCTCACCAAAAATCTTGACATTAAATGTGTAAATAGGAATGTACTAAGCAATCATAATTCAATACGTGAAAAGTTTTATATATCACATTCACATGCGCTTCTCCTTGTTGGCGGCTTGCGGCGGCTTCACTTCTCAAATAGCTGCTGATGAATTTCCGTTTCCAATGTCAATAGATGCACAACTGAACGTCCCTGAACTTCACCAATTGCATGAATTTCTCTCCAACCTCCACTTCGTTGAAGCTGCCTCCCATGCTGCTTCAATCTGTAAAAACATTGGACTCACTCATTTTGACTTCGAGCAGCAATGCCCAAGCAAAATGATAGCGATAGTCATGCAAAACATGTTGACTTCCTCATCGATGCTGGATTTGGCTACTTCTGCGGTGAATCACCTCACCTCTCGTTGCACAACCTCCTGTGATCTCCAAATCCTAGAAGCTGCACTCACAATCGAGCACAAGCTCCAAAATTCCCCCCTCTACCCACTGGGGCAACGAACGCCGAATAAAAAACTTCCTCGTTTTACAACCGAACAAATTCTTCACACAAACCCCCCCCCCAACACCCCCTACATAATAAGTGATGCTTTCCCCCCACACAATAACTGTTCTTCAGTCTTACAATCCCTGTCTACGTTTTCCAACACCCATCCAACTTCCCTGGCAGAATACTACGATCATGGGCTCGAAGATTTTGACTCCCACCTCGACAAGCAGACCCTCCTTCCAATATCCGAATCCTTGAATATGCTGGTAACCGCGCCATCTCCCGCGTACGTGCACTGGTACATGTCCGAATCTCAGTGGCAATCCTTAATCACACTCTTTAACAAAACCAGCCTCCTCGATTTATTTCCTTCGGAAAAAACTTGGGCCGACTCCTGTTTCCCCTCCTCCTTTCCCTCTTCCTCCTCCTCTTCCTCCCTTCTGCGAAACGAATTCTTCCACAACTTCCGCTGGTGGGCGGTGTACGCTGGAAACTCCGGAATTGGAATGTTCTCGCACAAGGACCGGCATGGCAGCGGGAGCTGGCAAGCCCAAATTTGCGGCAGCAAAAGGTGGCGCCTCTGCAATCCCAACCACAGGTTGGGCGACGAGGCCATGTATTCCACCCAAAAGGTCCAGCTCGATGGCGGTGCGCGCACCGCCAATCTTGGGAATTCCGTCCAGGGCGACTTGTTCCATGTGGATTATGAATCTCGGCCTTTGTTCCGCCTTGCCGAATGCTACGATGACACCACTTTTGATGGGGAGGTTGTATATTACCCGGCTGATTGGTGGCACCAAACAATAACTGGCGGGTCGCCAGAGTTAGATTTAAGCGTTACTTTGAGTAGTTTGGTTGCGGACTCCAACTCCGCAAAGAATATTAAGGAGGCGCTAGATTGGGAATGCGAGTGGGCAGGAAAGGGGATCTTAGATGGCGTCCCGAGGGTAGAAGTCTGCGAAATTGTGCAAACTTGCATCTTTCCGAATTGGAGAAATTTGAACTTTTTATAAAATAAATAATGAGATTTTCTCCTCTTCCGCATTTACTGTTTGAACATTTCGGCCAAGCTTTGGATGTTCTTCTTGGTTGACATTCCCGGCTTCACCGCCCCCCCCTCCGCTTGCGATAACTTGAACGCAGTTGGTTCCTCGTCCACCCCGAAAGGACTTGGCCTGCTGTGGTGCAAGTTGTTGTCCTGCGTCTTCTTCTTGTGTCCCGCGTACCACACGTAGTCGTCGCTCTCTTTCTTCGGCCGAACCGGCGGGTCGGCACTCTTCTGGTGCTTGTCCCAGCTCAAAATGTTGGTGCTGCTCCTATTTGCTGCCCCTTCGCCGACCTTGTTCTTGTTGCCGTACAGATCGTTCTGCTCTTGCTTCAGCGCCTTCTCCCCTTCCTCCTTGTCCACCCACTTCATGACGTTAATGTCGGTCACGTGAATGTCCTTCGCGAGGTAGTTCCTCTTCTCGAGTCGATGGCCACTTCTAGTTTCCAGCTCGCTCGGCTGCTGGTTCCAGTTCAAAATGTCTCCGTGGCTCTGGCCCGCAACAGGAAGCGTGCTCGTCACCCCCTTCCTCTTCATGTAGGCTGGCGGTGGCGGGGGCATAGCCTCCAGCTGCCAGGCCGTCTTGATCATTTGCGAGAAATATTCATCCCGGTCGATCCCCGCGCTCAAGCTCTTGTAGTACTCCTCGAACTCTTCCCGTGTCACCTCGCCGTCCTTGTCCCCTTGGTCGAACGCGTCCAACACCTGCACCAAAGCCTGGTCGGGCGTGATCTTTCCGTCCTGCACGTCCGGGTGTTTGCTTGGGTCGAAAACGCCCCTCAAGTCGTCAATGTCAACAATTCCGTTTCCCGTTTTATCCAACTTCTGGAACGCCTGCCTCACCAGCTGAGCCCTGAACGAGTTCAAGTCTCCCCTGATTGCCACTAAGAATTCTTCGTAGCTAACCTGACCGTTGCCGTCCTTATCAAAAGCGTTGAACAAGGCTCTTACTTCGTCGTCAGTCAATTCTGCCTTGTACTCGGTCAAGCCTTTCTTGAACTCGCTCATGCTCAGCGCTTTGCTGCCGTCGTCGTCCATGATTCTAAAAACCCTATGCAAGCTGGCAATCCCGCTCGCTCCCCTCGCACTCAGTGCCGCCTTGAGCTTATCCTTCATTACCTCGAGTTGCTCCGGGGAGGTTTCACTCTGCGCCGAGTTGGGTTAGTTCAGATGTATCATTGTTCGTTCGTTCGTTATTCATTTTTTACTCACCTCCTGGTTTCGCGACTCCAAATACCGCTCGAACGCCTGCACAAACTGCTTGAAGTCTGCGCGCCCACTGCTGTCAAAGTTTTTCAGCAGCTGAAGAACCTCGGGGGGGATCTCGAAGCCCATGGTGAACAACTTGTCCTGAAAGTCCCTCGCCGTAATTTCGCCATCGTCCATTTTCCTCACCAACGAGAATATCTGCTGTCGGAGCATTTTTTTCTCGCAGTTGAAACCCCTGTCGCTCCTTTGACCCGTCCCCTCGGTCATATGGGCGCGAGTCGTGGTAACAAGCGTTGACCCGGCACCGTAATCCATTATTCCGCTCACGCCATTGGAATCGCTGAAAAACTTTTCCCTTCCTCGAGCCCGTCCCGCGCTCTCCAATTTGCGATTTTTCCGAAGCCTGACCACTCGCAGATAACACGCTCAAATGTTTGATGGGATTCGTGCGCTTCCTGCTGCCAAACTCCCCCTGGTTCACCTTGTGCGAAGGCAGCCCGTTGCTAGGCTGGGAGCTCACCACGTCTCCCAGCACCGGGCCAATACGGTCAGCAATGCACAGACTTCTCAGCAGTAACGAAAAACTTGTGTCCGTGGCTTCGCTCTTGCGCAGCAAATTTTGGCAGTCGACCGTGATCTTGATTCCAAGCGACTGCAAAGCTTGGGTGAAGCTATTGGTGCTCATCGTCCCCCCATCGAACTCCTCAAAGTATTTTCGAATGTCGTTCTTCTTCAGGGTCACCAAAGCGGTCTGCTTTTCCGCCTCCGAGAGGAGCTTGTGAGCGTCAGATGGCCTCAGAGGTTGGATTGGGGTGGCAGAAGACGAGGCACGCATCTACGAGATAATGAAGGATTGGAATATTGGACTGGTTAGCTGACTGAGCACTCTCACAGAAAAAAGACTAACTCACCGCCAGGTTGCCCCTCACTTTTTCAGTCTTTAACTTGTATTTAAGCTTCTCTCTCTCGTCGTTGATGTGCTTTGCAAAGGGAGAGAAATCAATGTACCCATCCTCTGAAATTCGGCACATCACCATGATATGATCCACATCTCGGGTTCCAAATCGAAGACCAAGCCCCTCGACAGCAGTGTGAAAGTCCGATGAGTGAATCTTCATGTTTTGGGAGGAGTTATCCATGCGAGACTTGAGTGCCCCGAGAAGAGTTTCCCGAAGTACCAGGGTCTCGGCATTTACATTCGTCTCCATTTTTTAATGCACTTGCGCTCGCGTATAAGTGCCTGGAGTTTGGTGGAGTCTTTCTTTGGTTTTTGTTCGTCAATCTGCTTGCTTTGAGTGAACAGTTAATTTTCAAGAATTTTCTTTCCATCATGAAAAGAAGAAGTGATGATAAAAATAAAATTTGTCTGAAATCTTCTCCCACTTGACCTTGAAGCGCCAATACCATAAACAATATATTTTTTCCTTTTCTTCCTGAACTAAAACTGATTCCATGACTACCTACGAGGAAGGCACATGGTTATGGAAGCCCGACGATGAGCATGTTACACTTCCTGCCAAGGTCCTTTCTTCCTTCAGGACCGGGTCAGTTGGAAAAGTGTTGACAGAAGATGGTGAAGGTGAGTGGTTTTTTTATTTTATGGTGGTTTGCCAAGCAAGCAAAATTCCCATGTCTCTTTCTGAGTTGAATATAATAATAATAAAGATGTTCACGCCAATTGCTAAACACCAAATACTCCCCCTCCTCTCCCTCCTCCTCCCCCTCCCCCTCCCCT
>Ga0302116_1000569_pt1 | contig 22519 bp, 25 predicted proteins | sample AG5_SCM_MG_FD_203124 | JGI IMG/M metagenome (GOLD analysis project Ga0302116, IMG submission 203124) | Marine microbial communities from Western Arctic Ocean, Canada - AG5_SCM | ecosystem: Environmental > Aquatic > Marine > Oceanic | place: Canada: Western Arctic Ocean | collected 2017-10-01 | reverse complement strand
CGGGTGGGTCTTCAAAGCGTGCGGTAGTGGCGGAGGCGGGGGGGTATCTGGGGGAATCCCGCTCTCGGGTATTTTTGTGGGTGGGGAGTTTGGCGCGGAGGACATTGTCACCGCGCAAAGGTGAGCCCGTCCGAAATGGCTACATACTGGTACATCCACTACTGCTGAACTAACCTACTCAACTATTTTTTGCTCGCTCGCTGCACTCGCCGCTCGTGTCTCGTTGAAAATGCGCCTCGCACCTTCTTCGTCGGCGCAGCTTGCTGCTCTTCACCCAGCTGAACAAGGCTGCAGTGAGAAAGGTGGTGAAAAAGTATGACAAATTGAGGTTGAGGGGGGGCGGGGCGTACGGGGATTTGATGGATGGAAATGAGTACTTGCAGAACGAGCTGAGGAGCAGTTATAAGTTCCTCGGACAAACTGGCACTCATCTCGCAGAGCTTAAAGCATTGGCACTGTTTGAGCGCGATGTGGGAAAGGTTCAGGACGACGCAACAAACTACTTGCAGCAGTCCGTGCCGGAAATCTCCACGGACGATTTCAAGCTCGAGTGCGCAGTTTGCCTGTGTCCTCTGTTCAAGCCCGTGGGGCTGAGCTGCAACCACGTGTTTTGCAGCGAGTGCACAGACGATTTGTTCTCCCAGAACGGCCAGGAGGAGGAGGTGGGCCGCGGGGACTTGGCCACAGTTGTTCAGTGCCCAATATGCAGAACGGAGAGCGTCAGGGCGGACATTAGCAAGCTTCCAGCCCACGACAAGCTGACCAGAGCGCTCTTCCCAAATTCTTTCAAAACGAGGCAAAACGAAAAGGACCAAGAGACGGAAAAAATGGTTAAGGAGGCTTTTGCCAAGTACGGAGGAGGGAAGGGAGGGGAGTGTGTTGTGTCCTAGCTTTAGATTTGGAATTGGAAACGGAAGTAGGTTTGTTTATAATAAGAGAGTAGAATCTTTTGATTGGTTTGAACTTTTTGTGTGTGGCTGTTTAGTCATCTCCTTCCTCGTTCGGCTCCAACTCCGCTATTTTTATTATGCGATGGTTCTTAATTTCATGCTGTTGTTGTTGTTGTTGTTGTTGTTTTGGGTTCCATCTAGTGGGGGTGATCTGAACGGGGAGGTGGGCGGGAGAGAGGAAGGAGAGGATCTCGGAGGTCACGTTGTACCCGCCGTCGTGCACGCACTCGCCGAGTAGCCTCATGACTTTCTCGAGGGGTGAGGTGTTTTCGTTTGGCTCCAAAAACGACACAAATTCCCACTTGTAGACGATGTGGAGAATGAGGTTGAGGATGGGGGTGAGGCCTGTGAGGTGGTACTCACGGCAGGGGGTGATTCTAACCGTGCTGTTGCTGTTGGATGAAACAATGAAGTTGGAATCGGCCGTAATGGTGAGCTGGTTGGTGGTGTATTCCTGCTCGAACGTGTGCTTGAGCTCGAAAGTCTCAGCATCCCAGATCTTCATCGTTTTGTCCTCACCGGCACTCACAAGAATACGCCCGTTGGGGGAGTACGAGACGCTCCAGACGGTAGAGGTGTGAACCTCGTCAATGCTCTTCACCAAGCTTCCATCGGCAGGGTTCCAAAATTTGATGGATTTATCGGCACTTCCCGAGCAAAGGAGCTTGCAGTCGGGAGAGAACGAGAGGGAACCGACGAGGCCGGCGTGGCCCTCCAACGTGTGCGCTAAGATGGCATTTCCGTCGTTGAAGCTGTAGAGGTTGATGGACTTGTCGTTGCTTCCAGTAGCCAGCTGCTTGCCGTCGGGGGAGAAGCACACTGCACGAACCACACTCATGTGATCCTCAAGCACTTGCACTCTCGCCAACTCGCCACCCTCCCCCGGCTCCGACCAAATCAAAAGCTTCCCATCACCTCCACCAGAAGCAAAGTGGGAGCCTGATGGAGAGACGGTGACGCACCAAACCCACCCATCGTGTCCCACCAAGGTCTGGACCAACTCGAGGGAAGGGCTAAGTACTTTCAAGCCGCCACCCTCATCATCACCCTCATCATCATCACCACAAGCTACAAGTGAGCCATTCGGAAGAAAGCAAAGACCAAGGACATAATTGGCAAAAACATTGTCAACTTGATATTCTACCTTGTTGGAGCTGGTCGAGTGGATGATGATTGACCCGCCATCACTACCCGATGCCACATGACCGTTACTCCGCAACGCCACGCAATACACTTCATCATTATGCCCGTGGAGGAGCTGTTCATCCATCGTAGACTTAATTGAGATTGGACAGGGGGTGGTACGAGGGTTGAGGGGTATCTTTTATAGGCTTGGGAGAAAATAGGTTCGGAGATTGTTGTTACTGCTTTATATGTAGATGTATCACTTTCAACCGTGTTAAAAAGTACTTTGAACTTCTTGATTTTAAATGTGGTTCAACAAAACTTTATTTGTGCTGTTCCTAGGAAAACTTATGCATCATGCAATCCATCTTGAAGAGCTTCAGCTTCCCTTCCAAATTGTTGACTAAAAAAATGGCATCAATGTCTTCGAAACCAAAATTGCTGAATCAGTTTCACCTCGAAGCTCTTCTCCACCCTTCATCCCCACAAACTACGTACATTGATCCCCTGTCCACCCTCACAGTTTTTACATCCTACTCCCATTTACAGCGTGGCCGTTGTTGCGGCAACTGCTGCCGGCACTGTCCTTTCGACTGGGAGGGCGTGTCCGCCAAACGCAAGGTAATGCTCATGCTTGAGGGATCACCTGACTGTGGTGGAATTGGTGGATGTTCTAGAAAGTCTCCGAACAGCGTGAACCAAGCTCTAGCCAAGCTCTCAACGTTGCGGCAGTCGCATAACGGCAACAACGATGACGATACAAAGATTGAAGGTGAGCCTTGAGGAAGACGAGCATACTCGCGATGAAGTGCGCGAAAATGGCTACTTTCATAATGGCTACATCCACTAGTAAGCTAATCCACCCATTTCGTTTGGCTCACCTCACTCATTTCGCTCGTCCTTCGTTAAAAATGCGCCTCGCTTCGCTCGGGCGCAGTTTCCTCTGGATCAAAAAAAACGGTGCCGTACACGCGCACCGGGGACAAGGGCACTTCGCGGTTGATGACGGGGGCAACCCTGCCTAAATCCGACTTTATCTTCGTGCTGCTTGGCGAGATTGACCACCTTTGCTCGTTGCTGGGTGTTTTGGATTCAACAATTCGAGAGAATAGCAATAGCAGCAATAGCGTTGGCAATGGCAATGGCAATAACGATGCCCAATCGGAGTTTCTCGCGATAGAAATGTCTAGGCTCTTCGACGTGGGTTCAGAAATTGGTCGCATCGAGAATTTGAGCGAGGGGGGGGACGTTTCCATTTCCATTTCAATTTCCGTGTCAAACTATTTGGCCGATTTGGAGAAAAATATTGAGAGCGTGGCCTCCGCCACCGGTAATGAATTTGCCCAAATGGATTGCGTTTCAGAAATTGGGGGGGTTTGCAATGCGTTGAGCAAGACGCTGAGTACTACTCCCATTGAGCAAACGTATTGTGGGTATTTTACGAGGCTTGGTGAATTTTTTAGTGGAAGCAGCACAAACTCCAACACCTCATTCGACTTGACCCACCAAAGTTCAGCAGGAGCAATATCGTCCTTACAGGACCGCACCTCCCACATTCTTCATTCGATGGAACTTGAGCTTAACCAATATGAGTCTGAGAACGAAATTTCCGAATCTGACGGTCGCCTTCAGCGTGACATCATGATGCTCTCATTCATCGTCGACGAGCTCGACGCCGTGAATGGGATGGTCACCCACCACAACAACAACGTCAACGCCAACGCCAACGCTGTAGACAAGCTCGAATCCTTCATCGATGCAATAACAATGGAGCTCCCAGAGCTTCACAACTTCGTCCTGCCCACTGGATCTTTGCAGTGCGCGCAACTCCACGTTGCACGGACATTATGCCGTCGTGCGGAGCGTTGCCTTGTTGACGACGGCAGCAGCAGCACTGATCCCTCACTCTCTAAATTCATTAACCGCCTGAGCGATTTCCTTTTCACTCTTGCAAGAAGTTCGAGTGCCAGGTGAGCGAGCGAAGCGGAAGATGAGAATAATCCATGTTCGTGTTGGTCCTTGTTTTGGACCGTCCCTGAACAAACCCCCTCGCACAAAAAGATGCGTTTGGCCGAATTCGCCACCGTGTCCAATTTTGAGTGTCTCAAACCTCCATACTTTGGAGTTACGGCCGATTTTAGTGTTTCGTCTTTTTTTGAGTTTTTTTTTATTCTTCACGATTGAGGAAGAATCGAGCGATCTGAACCCGCGACGAAATGGCAACAGACATTAATTAATGGTAGAAATATCCACTACTAAACTAAACTATATCACTAAAATCGTATTCGTTTGGCGCATCGTGATCGCAGGCGAGGTTTTGGCGATGTAAAATATGTAAACACAGAGGACAACGACAGTAAAAACAAAAAGAAGACGCAAACTAGGAGGGAGATCCGGTACGAGGAAGATTAAATAGACCATTTTTAGATTTGTTTTAATACATTCTCTTGAACGCAAAAACTTCAACTGTGCCAATCTCGAACTCGCCACCCTCAACTAATTCTGGGTTACCAAACATTGTGGTCTTGTCGCTGAACCCCTTTGTCAGGTCCTCGTTGATCCGCAACGCGGCCCCCCCCTCGACGTTGCCCCCCATGCTAATGTACTCATTGTTGCTCATCATGAACAGTTCTAGCGCTGCTTCGTCCTTCTCGCTCATCTTTTCACCCCCGCCCCCGCCCTCACCCCCACCCCCACCCCAAACGAAACACTTTGGCTGGGGGCTCAACTTGAACACAAAGCAGCCCCCCCCGCCGTATACCGAGCTGCTGATCTGCCACCTGGCGTCACTGAACATGCCAATTGTTGTTGGCCCTTTGTTTCCATCGAGCACCTCCACGAGAGTCAAGAACTCGCGCCCACGAGACTTCTCCAGGGCCAAGTAGAGATTCGCAAGAGCGCGCCCGTGTACGTTGGTGGTGAAGACCAGGTCAAGCTCGCGACCTCGCAGATTCCGGGGAACCCACCTCGCGATTGACTTGCGGGCGGTCGCGGAGGTGCAAAGTTTGGCTGCCGAAGCGTGCTCCGAATTAGTGATTATTAACGGCGGAGTTTCGTCAGTTTCATTCGCGGAGCTGCCAGCAACACGGTAGTTGATGCCCCGCGCCTCCTCCTCGTGACTCTTGAAGTAGCGAGCCAGCTGCGTCGAGCGAAAAAAGAGATTGTGTGCATTTTAATGAAGGACGAGCGAAACGAGCCGAGCCAAATGAATTGGGTTAGTAGTGGGAGAGTAGCCGGCTGTAGCCATCGCTCGCTCACCTGCTTGGAACGAGGGAAGCCACGCTGATTCAAGCTGCGCCGAGCGAAGAAGATGCGAGGCGAATTGTTAGTACTGGCCCAACGTATATATCGCTCGCTTCGCTCACTCACCTCTTCCCCCAAACTTTCTGAAACGCAATTAATTGCAGCTTATCGAAAGAGAAATTTGCTTCGCTGTTCAATTCTGCAATTTTGCCCCACAGCATTCCCCCGTCGGAGAACATTCCATTCTTGATGACTTTCTTGTGCATAGAGATCAACGCCAAGCCGTACCGAAACAGCACCTTGACGCCACTCTTGATGAACTCGGTGAACACACGAATTGCTGAAGCCATGGGGAGGAGATCAACCAGCAATTTATCGAAAATTACGCTTAGTGAAGTTGGCGACAGAGCGCCGAGAAACTGCAACTTTTCAGCAGTCTTGGGGAAGAACTTGTGGGCAAGAGAGGAAAACGTCAACGCTAGAGACCCATGAGCGATCGAATCCGTTGCGAAGTAGAGCTTCGGACGGGTACTGTGCTCGAACATGGTCACGAGAATTTCGAATGCTATTGGTGGGGGAGACTGGGTGAGAAGGAGGGAGGTGAGGGTGGGGAGGGAAGGAGAAGTGGACAAACTGATGACCCAAAAGCTTGTGCACATCAACAGGATTTGTTTCAAAGAAATAGGGTCAGGTTGAGCGAAAGTTGGTGGCAGTGACACATTCTTCGTGGGAGATTGAGCGACTGAAAAGTCACCATCAGTGGGGAATATGATGTTCAACCTGTTTGCAAACAAATTTGTAATCTTATGGATTTCTGTATCATCATCAACATATTCGGAATCATCATGGGGATTAGCAGAACGGGCTAGGGTCAGCCACTCCATTTTGGAAATATTTTTATATCTAGTTTCTATTGCACGTAGAAGATAGCTAGGCGTTCCTGTAATAATTATTTGCTGATCAACCTTGTGACCTGATGGCTGGTTTGAAAAATTTTAATTTCCCCCTCTCAAAACAAAATACAAATTCCTGACGTGCTGACCACGTGCTGACATCTTCGCATGGTCGAGTTCGGCCTGAAGCTGGAAGACAACAAAACATCGAAATGGGCACATCACTATATCGCCTATGAACAACTGAAGAACTTATTGAAGAAAGCCAAACAAGCCCGCCAGGCCAAAATAGCGATAGAAGAGAAACATCCGAACCTAGCACATTCAATTCCTCCTCCTCCAAATCCTCCCGCGACATTTGCGGCAGCCTCGATGCCAAACCTGACCGATATCGAGGCAATAAATTATGGCAGTGTTTCCTCCTCAAACATTGTCGCCAGTGCTCCACTCTCGCCTTCCACCCTCTCCCGTGTCACTAGAGCGATCAACCCAATGTCACTTTTCCAGACCGATGTCTCCACCCTGGTGGCCAAACACGCCAAGGCTGCTGCCCTTGCCGCCCTCCGAGCCGACGAGTTTGGAGCAGCTCTGAAGGCCGAGATCACCAAGGTGGACAATTTTTACCTTAAGAAGTTCAACGACATGGCTTCTCGCGTCGAGGGCACCGAGGAGGAGGTCGTCGCGAGCATGGCGCAGAAGCGGTACGACTCGGCAATGACCGACACGGGCGATTCAGTTGGCGAGAAGAAGGTGTCTCCTGCGCGACGGAGGAAGACTGGTATTGTGCTCCTGAAGCGGTCTGGCAGCGAAACGGACAAGGAGTCGTCGTCAACTTCTCTGCTGTACAATTCGGACTCTGAGGACGAGGCTGGGGGTAGTTACGGGACGAACATTGCCGTCACCGACACTTCTGACATTGACATTGAGAGCAAAGGCAACAGCAACAGCACTGTTAGAGTTAGCAGGAACAGCCTCAGCGGATCTGCGAAGTTCAACAAGTTGGCCGAGTCGGACTCGATCAAGCGCGCGCTCATCGACATGAGCCGCACGCTGAAATTGTTGAGCAACTTTGCGGTCATGAACTACACAGGTTTCGTGAAGATTTTGAAGAAGGTGAGCGAGCGAGCGAGCGAGCGAGCGAACGAACGAACGAGCGACCCTTGAGGAAGACGAGCCAGCGAGCGAAGCGAGCTAGTCGCAACTAGTGTAGGTGTTGGTGTTGGTCGCAACTAGTGTAAGTGTTGCTGGCTCGCTTCGCTCACAGCTCGCTTCGCTCGCAAGCCTTGAGGAAGACGAGCATACTCGCGATGGATCCCCCGAAATAGCTGCTCGTGCTTCACTAAATATGCTCCTCGCTTCGCTCGGCGCAGCACGACAAAACTTTGCCGGAGCACAAATCCGATTACAAACACTTGCTCAGTGTCAATGGTGGTCCCTCGTTCAAGACGCCAAAACTCTGCGATGACTTGAACGACCATTTGGAAAAGCTGTTCGCGACGTGGTTCACCGACAACAGCGTTCACCAGGCTAGAGCCCAGATGTTCCGCAAGGTTGGGGACGGCTTGGAGATGGACTGGACGAGCATTCGGTTGGGCTATCGTTTGGGGATGTGCGCAGTTTTGGCAATTTGGCTCTGCTGGGACTGCATATGGCAAACACTGGTACCGAACGGGAACACCATTAACAGGTTTGCGTACACGATCGGGTCCACGACGGCCTTCCCGGTTTTCAGAGCGTGCGGCGGCTTGCTACTGCTGAATTGGTGCTGGGGCGTGTCGACGTTTGTGTGGAGTCGGTTCCGGATTAATTACATATACCTGTTCGAGTTTGATCCGCGGTGAGTGAGTCAGTGTCCAGCTCGCTTCGCCGCTCACCTATAACTAACGCAATTGTTCAAGCTTCGTCTCCACCCCGTTGGCTATTTTTGGAGATTGCGTGGACCACACCCTCGTATTCTTAACGATCATGCTCCTCTACTACAAGTCTGGCCTCAAGCAGGTGAGCGAGCGAAAGCGAGCGAGCTTTGAGGAAGACGAGAATGCGAGCCACTAACGCTTACATTCGTTCGGCGCAGATCCCTCACTTTTTCCCCTCGGGCGTGTACCCCTTCGTCCTTGTCATGTATACGCTGAACAAACTCCTCTTCCCTTGGAAAACTCGGAAGCCCCTTTTCCTCGCCATTCAGAACGTCGTCCTTTCCCCCCTGCACAGCTCGACATTTTTCACGCAGTACGTTGCCGACGTTTTCACGTCGCTGATCAAGGTGTTCCAGGACTGGTGCTGGACGATCTGCTACGTGCTGAGTGGTGATTTTCTCAACCACGAAGCGGTGCTGGCGAAGCAGCTGACGGAGAAGGTGAGCAAGCGAAGCGAGCGAGCCTTGATTGAAGACGAGAAACATATACGAGCCACTACTAAACCAACTACTCAATTCGTTTTCGCACCTTCTTCGCTCGGCGCAGACTCGGTGGCAGAACTCGTTCACGTACGTGAACGTTATCATCCCGTTGATCTGCCTGCTGCCAATTTGGTTCCGGTTCATGCAGTGCTTGAGGCGGTTCTACGACACGAGGAAGCGTTGGCCGAATTTGGCCAACGCGCTGAAGTACACCCTGAGCCAGACGATCACCCTCTTCGGCGCGTTCCACCCCTTGTATTTGTACAACAAGGGCGAGCGGGAAAGGTGAGCGAGCGAAGCGAGCTCGGCTACATCCACTAATTAAACTAACATTATTCCACTCAATTCGTTTTTCTCGCTCGCTGCTCTCGTGCTTCGTTAAAAATGCGCCTCGCTTCGCTCGGCGCAGCATCGGGGACGATTTCAACGCTCCCGTGGGCTGGAAGGTGGACGTCTATCAATACTTTTGGATTGGGCTCTTCGTTGTGAGCAGCATATACTCCTTCCTTTGGGACATCTTTATGGATTGGGGCTTGGGGAGACGGGAGTATGGCTATCTTGGTCCTAGGTTAATGTTCCCGAACAAGAACGCGTACTATTTCAGCATGGTTGCAGACGGGGTGCTGAGGTGCCTTTGGGTGAGCAGCTTGCTGCCTCCAAATTCCGGCTCAGCGTTTATTGTTCCCAATTATCTGACTGCGATGGTGCTGAGCTTAGAAATAGTCAGGCGCACCGTGTGGGGCTTTTTTCGTCTGGAGAAGGAGCACAGGGCGAATACGGAGGGGTACAGGCGGGTCGACTTCGTCCCACTCCATTTCAACACAGGTCACAAGCACGACTACAAGGAGAAGCACGAGAAGGGCGGGACGGTTCTGACTGAAATTATATTCGTGAGCTTGTTTGTGGTCATTATCTCAATCTCGAGCATCATTGCTGCTAGAACGTCCAATGATTAAAAAAATTAGGAAGTGTTTTTTGCACAAATTATATGCTGCGGTAAAGAGTACTGTAGGCCCCTAACAGTAGTCTCCGAAGGTCGGCTCTATAAATTAACTCTCTTAATACAATTATTCCGAGGAAAGCCCTCTAAAGGCCGACCCGATGACAGTTTTCACAACAACAACAACAACAACAACAACAACAACAACAACAACAACAACAAACAACAAAAACCAGCTCTACGCCGAAACGTTGCTCAAGAACTCTAATACCACACTCGTGGGTCCGTCTCCTGCTCCAGGCTCCTGGATGCATCGGTTGAGGAGGAGCATGCCCTCATGCAAAACCCGCAAGTCTGCCTCACTCGCCGCCACCCTTGTCGGCGCCTTGCACGTCTTCTTGTGCTTCTTCCACGCAGACTTCTGGCACTCGGCGCTGCAGAAGTAGCTGGTTTTGCACCGGGCGCACGCTTTCCTTGTGGTGGTCTTGCAGACGTCGCACTTGCGAGTCGGTTTCTTCACCACGTCCTCCACCTCGACCAGCTCAGCCTTGTCGTACTTCATGTGCTTGATGAAGGTGCAAGCGGTGTTGTAGACGCCGAAGACCTCCTCGTCGACGAACTGCTTGGGGAGGTGTTGTCGGAGGAGGGTGGGGAAGGGGGTGGAGGAGAAGTCCTCGGGGGTGAGGCGGAGAACCTTGACAACCTCTTTGCTCGCATTTTTGTCTTGAGCAAAATCAAGCATTGTGTTGCCTTGGTCGTTTTTAGTGGTGAGGGAAAGAGGGTGTCGATTGATCATTCGGAGAGCAAGAAACACGTTGGATTCGCTGTACACCTGGCTTTCGCAAGCTACATTTAGAAGAAGATTAAAATTCCTGTATTTGAGCACTTCACGCACCAACTCGTCATCGTGCTCGTTGATGAACTTGTGACAGTCTGCATGCGATCGAAAATGGATCCACCTAGCCATCGCACTCATCCAATAATACACTGGTGCGTACAAGCGGTACATCTCATCCTCTCCCAAAGAACGAGCTTCCTTGGGAGTGAGGGAGAGCAAACCGGTGATCTCAGCACAGGCTCCACTCCTACGGGCAATGACGAGGGGAGTTTTGCCTTCCTTGTCTCGTGTGGTGAGGGCCTCTGGATTCCACAAAATCGAATACACGCCCACCCTGGCAAGAACATGTGTGTGTGTGTCTGAGCTTTCAATGCCATCCAATGATGTGGCAGTCGTCCATGCTCATCTCTCTCCAAGTAGCTTCTCGTGATCAACTCCTTCTTCCCATAAAGTATGGCTACTTCAGCCTCAGGCCAATTACGTTTCTTGAAATACTCGTGGGGTTGATTGATCTCCATGCTCTTGTATTGGTGGCACGTGTGGTAGACAGTAGATCGGCAAGAGCTTGCTGGTCATGAGTTCATGGTCACTTAAGTGTTTGAAAATTTCACAACTTCAAGTGAATTATTCAACAAATTTATAAATCTTGACATTGACACTTATAACCATTTATTTCCTTTACACAACTCTATAAGCACCAATTTGCTCTTCGATACAGTTTTCCCAACCCAGAAATACGCGCCTGAGCCCTCGTCACACCTCTCGTTCTAGTCTTGGGGTTCCCCCCTCTCTCCCCCTTTCCATGGACCCCAATCACTACCGATTGATATTAGACGCGGTGTGGGTGTGCAGCAACCCACCTCCACACACCCCGGACGCACACAAAGCGGCCCATGGCATGCTAGAGATGTTCAAGTATCAGAACAAGGAATCCGGGATGGACCGAATGGAGGCAGCGAACAACTTCTTCCACCTTCTCGATTCCCAGTCCCATTCCAACAACAACGTTGACATAACTCTCCAGACGAAGCTCTACGCTTTGGAGTGTCTGAAGACGTTTATTGATGAGTGCCACTCGAACTTCTCTCAAAGCCACCGGGAAGCCTTTCGAAATCGGGTTCTGCAGGTGATCGTTGCCACCTTTGATGCGTCCACACCACCCACCTACCAAAACATCCTTTGTTCCAAGTTTGGTCCGGTCCTTGCTGATTTAATTCTTCGTGATTTTCCCCAGCTCTGGACGACTTTATTCAGTGATTTGGTGAAGCTTCTCTCCCACAGTACGCACACAGCCCAAATTGCCCTGCAGGCGATGAAGTATGTTGGTAAGTAAGTTGTGCATACAACGGAACGCAACTCAACACATCACAACACGCACGCACACACACAACTTCACAACGTTTTTCTAATTATCATTTCCCATTTCACGAATTCCAGTTGAGGACTGCACCGACTCGGACTTCAACTCGAAGATCTCCTCGGACCGCAGGAACGATGTTCTCCAAGGAGGTAAGCGAGCCACACACCTAAACTGAATTCTAATTCAAACTAAAAAACCCCTTTCGCTCGGCTTTCACGCAGTTCACGAGCTCTCTTCCATTCTCCTGACCACCACTTACGAATTCATTCAGATGAACTACAAGCAATTCCTCTCTCCCACGTCCCCTTCCCAAAAAGAAACATCCTCCACCCTAATAAAATCAACCCTCTCCATGATGGCAATCTTCTCCCAGTGGATGCCTCCCGAATGGGCGAACAACCCCACCCACGACTACGTAATTGTCTACATGCATCTCCTTCGCGAAACCCATGCTGACATTCGAATCTACGCGGCCACCTGCCTCAGCAACCTTTGCGGGCGGAAGCTGGATGAAGCCATGTTCTTCCGGGTGCTAGAGCAATTTCCCTCGCACGTGAACAGTGCCAACACCTCCTCTTCCTCCCTTTCCATCGTTGACCAGCTGCCGTTCCACAGGCTCCTCTCCGAAGCGATGAGCCACCTCGTTTCTGTCAACGTGGCGAACATTTCGTCCTGCAAGGTGAGTGAGCCGCCCCCTATCACATCCACAACCAAAACAATCCACCTACTAACTACTATAAACGCTTTCATTTTTTATTAATTTTGCTCGGCGCAGGAAATCACCAACCCCGCCCCTTCACCGAAAAAGACGGCTTTCGTCGCCTTCCTTAACCTCCAGTGCAGCATAATTGCGCACCCAAGCCCCCAAGTGTCCATGCTCCAGCTGAACATGTGGCTGGTTCTCTTCCGAGACCCGCAGCTTCAGGCTGCCCAGCTTCTCAATATCCACATTCCCAGCCTGTTCAGTGCGATCATGATTGCCAACGTGAAGTTAAACTACGACGTCGACGTCTACTCGAGCAGCACGCCACTGCGTGAAATTCTCGAAGAGTCTTGGGACGATGAGGACGAGTACAAGAAGTGGTTGCACGACACCCGAGGGATGCTGTCGATGCTAATGCGAATTGTGGCCGTGGCCGATCCAGCCTCCGCATCCCTCCTCCTCCAGAACACAATTTACCAGAAGCTTTCCGAGCACGGATCCCCCCCCCCCTCTACCCCCGTCACTGAAACCTCCTCCTCAAACCTACAAATCGAATCCCTCCAGGTCGTGTGCGACAACATGCTAGTTGCCCTCAAACCAGATCAGAACGTAAAGGCGATTTGCGAGATGCTGCTCAGCTGGGTTCCTCCCCAGGTGAGTGAAGACAACAGTACGAGCCACTACTAAACTAACCCCACTCAATTCTTTTTGACTCTCTTACTCGTTCTGCTCTTGCTTCATTAAAAATGCGCACAAACTCGCTTCGCTCGGCGCAGCCAATCCTCATTGTCCGGCGCATAACTCTCCTAGAATCGATGCGCCACTACTGGGTTGCTGACCCCTCCACCCTTCCTCGCGGAATAGAAGCAATGCTGACCTACTTAACCTTCACCGACCCTGACAATGCTTTGCAGACCCAAGTTCGAAAAAAAGCGGGAATCTCCCTCGTCACGGTCAGCAAAAAAACGGCCAAGTTGCTCGTTCAGCACGTCGCGCAGCTAACCGAAATGAGCAAGACCGTTCTCTCCAATCCCTCCATCACTGCCCCGCAGCAGGTGAGCGAGCGAAGCGAGCGAGCCTTTTGGGAGACTCGAGCATTTCTCGCGATGAAGTGCACGAAATTGCTACAGACATAATTGCTACATCCACTACTAAGCTAACCCGCCCATCTCGTTTGGCTCACTTCACTCGTTTCGCTCGTCCTTCATTAAAAATGCGCTTCGCTTCGCTCCGCTCGGCGCAGATGCACATTTACGAATTCTTGATCTGCGTGGCCAACGCCATGACTGACTTTGTCGCCCGAAATTCTTTCGTACACACCATTTTGAGCGAGTCGATCGAGCAATGGGCAGGTGCGGAGTGTGGCGCCTTCTTCGCTAGCGTTGAGAGCCTGCTGGGGTGTATGGGGGTGTCCGGCTCCGCAAACAATCCTAATTTCGTTGTCAACATGGCGGAAATAACCAAGGTGTCTGGCATCTACGGGAAAGTTTTTCTGCCGCTCAGCACGCTGATGAGCGTGGGAAAGCGCTGCGAAGAATCGAGCAGGGACAGGAACGAGGAGAACCTGTGCAACAGCAGCGTGTGCTTAACTGACCTGTCGAAAATTGACCCCTACGTGCAGTTCTGGCCGCGAATTCTTCCCCAAGTCACCCAAGTTTTGAAGACGACCATGAGCGTTTGGCACCATAGCGTAAGGAAGATGCTGCTGAAGGTAAGTGAAAGTGAAAGTGAAAGGTGAGCCCGCATTTGTGGACCTAAACCTAAACCTTCGCTCGGCGCATTCCAGGACGGCTGCATGGCTTACGTGCTCGCAATGACCGACGAGGAGGCGAACATTGCGAACAAGCAGGCGAGCGACAACTCGCAGAAGGGAGCTTCGAATGCCGGGTCGGCGGGGTCGGGTGATAACAACGGCGTGGTGCGGGGCAGCGACAGGAAAATGGGCAACAACCTTTGCGCATTGTGGCCCGGGTGGTTCAACGAGCTTAGAAATGCTCCGTTCCAAATGCTCGGCATGTGCGCCTTGCAGCGCGCAATCTACAGCCAAGAGATTTACGGGGAGTATACGAAAATCGTGTCGATTTTGACTGACGAACACCTGCTCAAGAGCATGGAGAATCGTCACCTCGTGCAGATGCTGAAGCAGTTTTTGGAGCCGCTCATTCAGTGCTGCCCAGCGCAGCTGTACGACAGTCACTTGAGCGAAATTTTAACGAAAGTGTGAGTGGAGTGTGTGGGACCGACAACTACAAACGAACTCCGCTTTCTAACCCACCCTTCGTCTACCTCAGCTTCGCCCATATTCGATGGCGACTCGAGTGCGCGTGGACAGCCGACGAATCCGGAAAACATTGTAGCGAGGCTCCCTCGTCCCTGACAGCAAGCTCGGCGGCGGATGATTGCGCAGCTGGCAACGGCAGCGACGAGTGGTATGCCAGGTACTACGCGTACGGCGGGCTTTTCGTCGGCGATTTGAATGCTGAGTACAACGAAGGACTCGTTACGCGGGTGCGAACAGATCTTACCCATGCCTTCGTTGGCATGCTCCAGAACGCATTTGCGCTGAGGTGAGCGAGCGAAGCGAGCGAGCCTTGATGAAGACTAGAGCGATGAATCCCGCGAAATGGCTGCAGACAGCTTCATCCACTACTAAACTAACCCACACAATTCGTTTGGCACCTTCTTCGCTTGGCGCAGTGGGTCGTGGGCCCTGACTCTTGCGCACGTTGCGAAAGAGAGCGAGAGAAACAGAAAGAGTGTGGCGTCGTCTCAGGCAGCCGTGAACGGCAATTTCCCCGTGAACCCCGAGAAGCACAACCCGCTGTCGAACAACCCCCAAATTGCCAAGAGGGTGATGGATGTGAATTTGAGCCGTATCGACAACCTCGGCAAGTTCCTGCTCGTCAACAATGAGGGGGTGGCTCACGGGTTGATCCAGATCATCGTCGGGTGCTTGTCGTTCCCCGACGCGTACACCTGCCGTCGAACCACTAAGCTTTGCCATCGGTTGCTGGAGCACTGCGCCCACATCCCCAAGTACACCCAGATCCTCGGTCAGGAAATGTTCGTGAACGCGGTGAAGAACGTTGTTTTTGAGCCCCGTTGGATGGTCAGCTGCGAGTGGGACGTCATTGCCGTCGTCCGCGACATCTACTGCCGGTTGGTGCTGGGACAAGCATTGCTCCCACTGGGCCAAGGGCCCGGGCAAGAAGCCGTCGGGGGTTCCAACAACCAAGGTGAGCGAGCCACCCACATCCATTACTAAACTAAACCAAACCAAACTAAACTAAAACTAACCCACTCAATTCGCAGGCGCATTCGCTGCACACAAACATACCACCAACCCGCGAGAGGGCGGAGGGATACTTTCAGTCTCCTCGAACGTCCCTCGCAATGTGCTGCTGCAGCTCCCCGGGGTGTCAGTGACAGACATCAATGATTTGGACGCTCGGCTGCGGAAAAAACGCAGCGCAAAAGACCAGAAGGATGCTTTCCGAGATTTGCTCAACAAATCCGCCAAGGCGATGAAGAAGAGCGAGAAGGAAGGTGGAGGAGCCACGGCAACGGGTATATTCGGCCGCGCGCTAGAGCACGAAAGCGTCCTAGACAAGCACAAACCGAGCAAAATTCAACAAAGCTCCCGTATGCCGAAGCTGCAAACTCAGTCGGCGAAGAAGAAAAAGGAGAAGAAGGGAAAGAAAGACTCGGGTTTGGATGGGGGTGACCTCAGCAATTTATTTTAAACAGATACAATTTTGCTACTCCATTTTTTATTTATTCATATAAGCTCGAGCGAAACCACGGGATTGTCCATGCCACGATCGATGATCGTTTTAACTCCCAACTCGTGAACGAGCATGTCGCCAATGTTGTCCACGTCGAGCTGAAAGATGTCCTCTTGCAACACGTCAAAAACGCTGCAGTGACCGATGTATGCCTCGGGGAGCTTTTGTGGGGGCGACGATTCCCTTAAACTGATTTTGTTGATGGTGTGTTTGCTCTCCTCTATCTCGTTTTGGGGGGGGGGTCGACCTCCTCCTCCTTCTTCTTCTTCTTGCTGTAAACTCGGTCGTCGACGAGAATCATCTCGTTCGCCGCCTCGTCGAGTATCTCTAGCTTTCGCCTTTCCACTTCGAAGTTCAACCTCTCTTCGTCCAGAATGGCGTTGTCGGTCGAGCTCATTCGAGATGAGTTACTGTTTGTGCTGCGCCGGCGCCGAGCGAAGCGAGGCGCATTACAAATCGAGTGGGGGTTAGTTTAGTATGGCTCGTATGCTAGTCGGGGTCGGGGTCGGTTGACTGTGACCACGACCGACAACTCCGACGACAACTCCGTCCCTCAAGGCTCGCTCGCTCGCTCGCTCACCTTCCAGCACTAACTCCCCTGTCTAGCGAGTGCTTGCTGCCGTTGTTATTGTTACCTTCGCTCCCACCCTTATTTTCGGAATTGACTGAAAACTCGAAGAAATCGTGCAATAAGCTCGACACGGCGTCTTGCAAATTTATGCAATTTTCCCCATCACCATTTTCTCTCTCGATTCTATTATCGGCATGAGTCTCAGAACCAATGAAGAACTTACTGCCAGTATTGACAGCGTGCAACACGTCCAAAATTCCGTTGAGATAAACCTGGAGCGCCTCCACTCTGCCCTCAACAAAAGTTGGGTCAAACCGGCCCCAAAACTTTTTCTCAGGGAGGGGAGGGAGTATCGACACGCCCTCGAAGAAAGATGTGCCGTCCCCGGTCAATGCAAACATGTTGTCGTCAAAGAGCTGAAAGTCGGAGAATCGTTTGATTGTTGTCCAGGCTTTTGAGGGTGCTTTTGTCTCCACAGAAATGTTGTACAAAGTGGCATTTGCTTCCGGGTCTCGAATGTTTTTAAGCGAAATTGAAAGGCTTCGGATCGTGATTTTCGGTTCCATGTTGGCTATTGGAGATACGGTGTCTTAAAATAACAAATCTTAAAAAATTTAAAGGTCCGAATCGAATCTTTCTTATTTTTTCGCATCAGTTGCAAAATACACACTTCATTTTAGGCAAACCGTATGGAGGCAAGCTCTGCCTCCCCAAGTAGAGAAAAATCTCGCCTTTCCCCTACTTCAATCCCCCATGATGAACATCCGGTCGAAGGCAGAATACACCGGCGAGGTTCTGTCTTGAACGATACAGAAAAGGTGGTGGCAAAGGTGAATGCAGGCGCGTTTTCTGCTAAAATGGATAGAATTCGTCGCATCGGGGAGAAACCGCTCAACGGTAGCACTTACAACGATGATCACCACGAGAGGAGCTTTGAAGAGTGGCATGAGATTGAGAAGCAAGTCAAGGGTAACTCCAAGAATTTTACGCCCAAGTTAATTCAAACGGTGTCAGAACCGATTCCAGTTACAAGCAGTGTAATAAGGCCGCAGCAGCAGCAGGAGCGGTTGCAGCAGCAGCAGGAGCGGTTGAAGCAGCAGCAGCAGGCTTTTGTGAACCAACAACAACAACAGCAACAGCAACAGCAACAGCAACAGCAACAACAACAGCAACAGCAACAGCAGCAAGCCACAATTCAGCAGCTACAACAACAGCAACAGCAGACACAACTCTCTGATGACGATTTTCTCGCCAGAATTCGTCAACAACAACAGCAACAACAGCAATTCGCTGTTCCCTCAACACCAACTCTCACCAACCTATCCAAAATCGAACCCCAAACTCAACCCCATATCCAAACACCTAACCTGTTCCCAAGCCACACGCGCACCCCGCACAACACCCCATACTACCCAAAAACCACCAACAATCTCGACCTTTCCTTCGTTTCACAAAAAAGCGAGGAGTCTGAGCAAACAATCCAACAACTTGTTCTTCTGCAGCACGAGACAAAAATCAGGATTGAACAAGAAAAGCAAATTATATTGAAACGGAAAGACAGTATCGTTGGCCACGAGCACCAGCAAACTCTCCTAGCCAATCAACTTCAGCATCAAGTGAGGGAGAAGCAGATCAAGGAGCATGAAATGCGGGAGCTCGAGCGTCAGCGTATAGAGTTGGAGCAGCGGCAGAGAGACGAGATGCGCGCCAACTACGAGAGGGAGAAGAAGCTCAAAGATCAGCAGGAATTCGAGAAAAGGCAGGAGCTCGAGCGTCAGCGTATGGAGCTGGAGCAGCTGCAGAGAGACGAGATGCGCGCCAACTACGAGAGGGAGAAGAAGCTCAAAGAGCAGCAGGAATTCGAGAAAAAGCAGGCAGAACTTTACAACTTCCAGGCAATGCAGCACGAGCAGCAGCTCAAGAGAGACTTGGAGCAGCGGGAAGTGGAGAGAGTGGAATTCCAGCGCCAGCAGCAGCAGGCATTACTTCAGTTCCAACAAGATCAGCAGCAGCAGGAGATGAAGCAGCAGAGCGAAATGCAGTTCAGGCAGCAGGTTTACCATAACCAGAGAGCGGAGCTGCAGCAGCAATTTGCGAAGAAGCAGGAGGATGCTGAGGCGGAAGCTAAGGCAGAGGCGGAGGCAGAGGCAGAGGCGGAGGCAGAGGCGGAGGCGGAGGCAGAGGCGGGAGAAGGTATGACCACCGAGTCGTTCCAAGCTTTGTACGCTCCGGCTCCGACGCCGATTCCAGCGTATACCCAGCAAGTGGCAAACTTTTCTCAGGCGCAGCAGCGAATCACAGAGGAGGGGGGGCTGAGGGGGGCTGATGAGGAGGACTTTCAGTCTATGCAAGCGCAGTGGTCTAGCTTGGTGATGAATTGGGCCCAAGCTCCGCTCACCGATCAACAAAATATGCAAATTGAAATGCAATTGCAACAACAACAACAACAACAACAACAACAACAACAACAACAACAACAACAACAACAACAACAACAACAACTACAACAACTACAACAACTACCTCCTCCCTCCACACAAGCACAAAACGAAACAAAATTGCAAACACAAATCCCAGTGAAAATGGCGCTCCGGTCAGCCTCCCAGGAAATCTCCAAATTGCAAGAAATCATCACCCACCAAGAAAATGCTCAAAAAATTCTTGAGGAGCAAATTGCCCACTACCAGCTAAAGGAGAATAGCTACGATGACATCGACCGACGGCGGAGAGGTAGCGAGATGGCCCTCGCCTCGCTTTCTGAACAGCAGAAGCTAATGGAGGGAAGCGAAATGGCCGTCAAGGCGCAATTGAGTGAAGCCCAAGCGCAGCAAAAGTTGGTGGCTGGTGAAATTGCGCAAAACTTGGCGCAGCAGGAAACAATCAAGAAGCTAATGGAGAATCACAAGACCTTCACATCGGCCTACGAGATGAGGGTGGCAGAATTGGAGAGCGAGAACGGAGAGCTCCACGGCTTCATGTCGGCGCTGCTGAACGATCCAACGATCGGAATGCTCAATGCAGTCTTGGGCTTTTACAGGCAAAGGTACTTCGAAAACGGTCATTTTGCGGGTGCTACGGCGGTCGAGGTGGCTGGGGTGGGGGGTGGAGGAGCAGGAGCAGGAGCAGGAGCAGGGGCAGGAGCGGGGGTGTTCCATTTGGATCATAATCAGTCCGAATCTGAAGCGAAAATAGAAAAAAATCCGCCAACTCCAATAAATGCAACTGAGCCAACTGCTCATTCCTATTCTCCCAGTGCAGCGGCATTCAACTCCGCTTCGGCCCTCTTTCACAGTTCTCCCCCGAAGGAGTGCTCCCCGGCTCCGGCCCCGGCTCCGGCTCCGGCCTTCCCGTCAGAGCCCAACCCACACACCCCAAAATCACAAAATAAAAATATACTATCAATCAAAAACACAGCACCCCAACCGCGATACGCAAACAACACCAGGCGCTCAACAATCCGAAAAAAGTCAGTCATGCATCAGGTGAGCGAGCGAAGCGAGCGAGCCTTGATGAAGACGAGCATATTCGCGATGAATCCCGCGAAATGCTACATGATTCTATACCCATCACATACACCCCTTCCGTTTGCCCAGCTGTAGGATCCGCCTAAGCTATGTATTGGCAGGATAATGATCGCTTATGGCTACAGACATTATGGATACATCCACTACTAAACTACCCCACTCTATTTTGTTTGGCTTGCTTCCTTAAAAATGCGTCTCGCTTCGCCGCGCTCGGCGCAGAAAAATTCCAAAGTTGAGGGAGTGGATAACAGACGATCTCAGTGGTACTCGGGCGGCGTCGTTGGGAAGGGCGGCGTCGTGTTGCACGCGCACATTGTTGACGACAGTTACGCTTCTTCTCCGGTGGACCCGAACGACATCGCGCAGCGAACTCGATCCTACACGAGCTCTGATAAAATTCACTCCCACGTCGCTGGGGTGAAGTTAGGCGGTCACAGCGGTACCGTGAACGACATCAACAATGCGAAAAGGGAGCTAGATGTCAGCCATGTCAGCAACGCAAGCAGCAGCCACTGGTTGCACGAGCACAAGGTTAGCCCGAGAAATAAAATGAATAGCAGTGTCATCAGAAGTCGAAGCATGAGCCCCAAGCGATCGAAGGAAAAGGAGAAAAAGAAGGACGGGAGGGATAGCCCGATTAGATGGTTCATGACCAACGACCCAAAGAGCGGCTTGGACTACTGGTACAATCCTTGGTCGGGAGAGACGACGTGGCACAAACCAAAAGACTTCGACTCGTCTCGTGGCGCCTTTTACAATCACCTCTAATGGATTTCTATTCCGAATCAATTCTATTTCGATTTCTATTTTGTTCCCCTACTTTCTACTTTCGTAGCGCACGAAGCGCACGGAGGCCACCACCTCTCGGCACCGCGATGCCGGCCTCCCCGTTCAGCACACTTGCGCTGTCGCTAGCACTGTTGTCGTCGTTCTTTGATTCCGCATTGTATAGCTCGTCGTGCAGCAGCACCTTGGGCATGGTTAAATTTGCAACCGAGTCGGGGTCCAATGTTTTGCTGTCTTTTCCGACCAGAAGCGGTGGCACTCCTCCGGCCTTCGCCACAATCATTGACGGCTTTTCCGGCGCTATCAATGTTTCGTACTTGAGCAAGTCTTTCGGAGATGGCGCGCGAAGCTCGTCCCCTGGCACATTGTCCTCGACATTGCCGTCGTCGAGGTAAGTGAGGCGGTAGTGGTTGGAGGGTTGGACTGCGAGTATTTTTGCTGGAAAAGAGAGATCCTCAAGGAGTCTTTCCACCAGAGTGCCAACGAAGAATTCACAGCCGAAGGACATGATGATGTGCACTCTCAAGCAAGTTGCAAAGTAATAAATGTAATAATGTTGTGAAGCAATGTGTGTTTAAGTTTATTGCTTTCAAATTGTTTTGCAATAAAAAAAAAATTTAAAAAGGTATATTAAGTGTTCCAATGGCACGTAACAAGTACGAGGGCTCGCCCCAATATCACCATCACAACAACGAAGGGGGATTTGGCAATCTGTCCCCCAGTATAACACGTCACCAAAACAATAATAATGACAACACCAAAAACAACAACAACAACAAATATATAAACATCGACGTTGTGGAGGGGACCGTTAATCTTGACGACGTCTCGTTTTCGCTGCAAGAAGGTACAGGGGAAGTTAGTGTGCCTCAAGGAAATTGGGACAAGAAAGTCCCACTAAATGTTGGAGAGGATGGGGTTGTTTTCGAAAACGGTCGATGGAAGACTTTGCGGACCTGGGAATCTCCATTGGAGATGATTCGAGAGTCAAAAAAGGCGCGGTACAGCGTATTGGCCACTTCATTTATAGTGGTTTCGCTGCTGTCGTATTGGGCTTTCTACTTCCACACTTCTTGATTCGGGGTGAATGGTTTTTGGATTGTTCGTGGCATTTGCGAACGAGGCTGCAAAACCGCGCCTCCACTTATATATGATATGGCTGAAGCTCTAAAAATCAGGGTATGGCATATTTAAAAGCTATTTTGTTAAAAAGGTCAAGCTTGACATGATAAGCAAACATCATTTTGTTCACCGTTGTTGCCGAGAAATTCCTTTTCGATCGTAGCTTCCTCGCTCATCTCTTCCCCTGTTCCTGCTCCTGCACCTGCTTCTGTCCCTCCTTCCTCGCTCCCTCCCCCCCCCTTATCATCATCTCCGTCCTTATCCCCATCCTTATCCTCCTC
>Ga0302116_1000567_pt1 | contig 22554 bp, 24 predicted proteins | sample AG5_SCM_MG_FD_203124 | JGI IMG/M metagenome (GOLD analysis project Ga0302116, IMG submission 203124) | Marine microbial communities from Western Arctic Ocean, Canada - AG5_SCM | ecosystem: Environmental > Aquatic > Marine > Oceanic | place: Canada: Western Arctic Ocean | collected 2017-10-01 | reverse complement strand
CCCCCCCCACTCCCAACAGGTACGACGGTCAACTTTATTTTCCCACATTGCCATTCCTGCTGCTCTTCCCCAATCGCTTTGTGAAGATGATGTGGAAAAGTTCCAAGAGTTTTCCAAGTGGGAGCAAGAGGTCAAACGGCTAGAGCCCTGGATGCTGTCCGAAGGACTTATACAAAAAGTCTCTCTCGATCCCACTCCCACGTCCACTTCCAACTCCCTCCTCTCAGCCACAAACAACAAAGACGACATAGACGAGAGTCTTGCATTTGCAACACCAAGATTTCAATCAAAGCCCCTCTCACCAGCCTCACCAGCCGCCAATCTAGATTCTTTTCACTCTGCCAGCTCAAAAAATGAAAAGGATGATGTTTCAAAGTTCATGCTTCGGCCGAGTCAAGTGTCGAAGCGAGGCAAGACTTTCACATCCATGGAAGACATACGGAAAAAGTCTTTGATTGAGAAACATGCGACCATACAAAATCCCAACAATGACTTGATCATTTCCGGAATGGCAACCCTTTTGAGCTACCTGATTGAGGAGCCCCCAGATGTATATGTGAAGAACCAAGCTTGGGATATTTTTTCCGTGCCCGGGGACAAAACAAAGATCCGGGCTCCTCTCACCACCACAGAGCGCAAGAAGAACGCTGGAAAATGCGTAGTCAAGAAGGCCGTTGTTGAAGGTGAGTCAAATGCAACAGTCCAATGTAGTGCAAACAATCATTTTTTAAATCCCAAACTAACTGCTGCCTGCCACAAAAGAATATCTATCAACTCTTTACAAGATTTGTCAGTGGACGCCAGAGTGCCACATCATTGCCTTTATCCTTGCGATTCGCATGATAAAGCACTCGAAGGGGAAATTGTGCATGCACAGGTACAACTGGCACTGCATGATGCTCATCACACTAATGGTGTCGCAGAAACTGTGGGACGACGTATCGTTAAACAACGTCGACTTCCCCCAGGTGTGGAGGATGGTGGCGCCCAAGGGGGGGGAACTCGATTTGAAAGACATCAATTTCATGGAGAAGGAATTTTTGGCCATCATTAGTTACAGCGTGACGGTTGGCATGACCACGTACACTAGCTGCTACTACGAGGTGATGGCGTTGGCTATTGTAAACGACGAAGATGCCATAGACAAGATGGAGAAGGAGAAGGAGGCCGACATTGCACTGGCGAGGTTTCGAACATCTAGCTTCCACGTGGTTTTGAGCGACAGCAGCGCCAAGCAGAGCACGAAGGTGCAAGAACTGCTTAAGAAGAGCGAGGAGAAGTTAGATTTGAATTTGAAGAAAAAGAAGAGTAAGAAGAAGAAGAATGATGACGATGACGAGGAGGAAGACGACCGCCGAAGAGATTTCAGGCAGAGGAGGAACACTGCAGAGGTGTTAATGAGGACTCCGCCAGGCTTGAAGAGGGATTTGGAAATATAAGGTAAAGAGAGATAGTGTGTGAGAGAGTGTAAGAGAGAGAGAGAGAGAGAGAGAGAGAGGGAGAGAGAGAGAGGGAGAGAGAGAGAGAAAATGTATAAAAATATGTAAAAATATGAAATCTTTTTTGCCTCCTCACCCCCAAATGGCTCCAAAAAAGGTTTCAAGTTGTTTCAAGTAATTTTTTCAAATTTGCATAAGTTCTATTGTTTCAAGAACAACCACCAACCCAACCCCACAACAACAAACGATCCACACCAGTCGTTCAAGTTCTAACTTCACCTGCGAAGAAATATATGATCGTCGGCGATTTCAACTCTTATCTCACACAGAGCATCTTCAGCTCTTCAACCTCTCCATGGATGTATTGCTTACCAGACGAGAGGAACTCTCACTGCAATATGCTACGGGATGCAACGGAGGCGGATATGTTTGATTTTAGAAGAACTGTCTCACTTGATGATCTCTCTGACTTCGAAGGAGGAGTCCCACTTAGTAGCATCAACAAGCCATACCAAGTTGAATGGAACGATGATTTGTTTCCGACGAAATCCATCATCAGCCAATGCATTTTAACCTCGAATGAGATGTGTGTCCAAGCTTTTAATCAAACCAACCCGAACAACTATTCCCCCCCCCCAGTGGATCTCTTCGTTGTGAGCGTCATCCTGCTCATGTATAGTTTCTTTTTCGTTCTTTTCCGGCATTACAAATTCACCAATGCTTGCGATAAAACTCATTTTGGAGAGGTAAACCAAGAATCTCTCAGTGAGTTTAAAATGAAAAAATTCCTGGGTTTTGAAGATAAAATCTCAGCCATGGTGATGTCGGAGCGATCGTTGATATTCTACGAGGAGAACATGGAGAGCTGGTACCGACGCCAGCAGCACTGGCGTCAAAAATCTGACACAAGTATCACGATCATAGCCCTCAATCTCGCTGGGATTCTTGTTTCTCACTTCCAAATGTTACCAATCATCTTTCTGGCCATCTCACTTCTCGTCTCCATACCTTCTTTGCATAAGAGAGTCGGTACATTTTCTGCTGACGACATTCTCATCCTCACGTTGGGGTGCATCACATCATTTTATCCCTTCGGTGCTCTCTTTCTCTCCTACTCTGGCGCCACAATAAACCCACATCTCATCCTGGCCTTCGTCGTTACCTCCCATTTCTTGACAATGTTCACGAGCTCCCTCATCTGGGTGTTCAAAGCCCTGGTTTGTCTAATTTCGTACTTTGTGTACGTCCTTACTCTAAAAATTGTCAACAACCAAAAAACTTGCCTTGGAGAAACGGATCCTGATAAATATCCCGTTGTTAACTTGCTTCTCACATTAGAACACTACAGGAACAAAATGGTGAGCGGCGAGCCGAGCGATGCGAACACAACAACAGCAATAACAAAAAATCACAACGCAGCAGCAAAACAACTAACCCAAATCGATTTGCTTCGCTCGGCGCAGGCTTGCGACGACGAATTTAACGATCAGTTTTTCACTACCAACATCATAATCGCCACGTTCGCTTTCCTCGGCTGCGTCTATGCGGGATATCAAACTGAGTTTAATAGTCGTGGAGACTTCCTCAAGAAGTATCGTCTCTCATCCGCAAGGGTCGAGAACGAGAACAAACTGGAGCAAATGCAGCGCGAATTGAAGCTCAAGGAGCTGAGTCCTGAGCAATTGAATTTAGTTCGCGACGTGATGAAAGATTCCGACAAAAGTGTTCAGGAAAGAGGCGGAAGGAGGAATTCCATCGGAACGACTACCTTGGCTCGACTCGAGATCAAACACGAACAAATCAAAATGGTGAAATCAAACATTGGCCGAGGCGCCTTCGGAGACGTTCACAGGGCGAAGTGGAACGGCGTTGAAGTGGCGATCAAGCAACTAACCTCTATAGAAAAGGAAGCAATGCTTTCATTTCGTGCGGAAGTGCTGCTGATGTCCCAGCTTCGCCACCCCAACATCATCACACTGATGGGCGCGTTGTGGGGGGAGAAAATGGTCGGCATCGTGTTGGAGTTCGCTTCCGGTGGCGCGCTCGATGACGCCCTCAAAACAACAAAAATCACCAAGGACTGGACGTGGAAGGACCCGAAACTCCGAATTATCACCGACATTGCCCAGGGCATGAGTTACCTCCACAACACAACCTACTTTGACGAGAAACTGAACCAGCAGGTCACCTCCGTCCTCCACCGAGACTTGAAGCCCGGCAACGTCCTTCTCACCACCTCCTTCACCGCCAAAGTCGCCGACTTTGGCGCCTCCAAGGCGCTCACCGCCTCCTCCGAAATGACAATGACCGGCACCCCAATTTACATGGCGCCTGAAGTAGTGTTGGGGGAGAAGTATGGGAAACCTGCGGACGTTTACAGCTTTGCTGTGCTCATGTTCGCCCTCACCTGCGAAAAGGGCAACGCGTACGAGGCGTTTGTGAGCACGGTTGGAAACGAGGATATGAACTCGTCATCCTTCCGCGGTTTTGAGTCAGAAATCACAAGCAGACCTCTTTCCTCCAACGCCATCATGAGCAAAGTGGCAAACGAAGACATCCGACCCGAATTAAACACCAACATTAAATCCTTGAAGGCGCTTGTGAAAAAATCATGGTGCTTCCAACCAAATTCGCGTCCGAACTTTGACCAGCTTCTCACCGCACTCGAGACTCGTGTCAAGCCTGAAATTTATTCAGCAGCAGACAGGACACTAAAATTGAGGCAGGTGAGTGAGCGAGGGGTTTTTTTGTGTTTCTTTTTTTGCACATCCACTACTAAGCTAACCCTCCCATTTGTTTGTTGTTGTTGTTGTTGTTGAACGGCACAGGAGAAAAACGAGGAAGAGGAGAATGCGAAGAAGGAGACAATTGTCAGAGCTCGTGCTGACATTCGAACTTTCAAGGCGCCAATCGTGATGATGAAGGCGAGCGCGTTTGTCAAACTCAGTCGTTTCACCCCTTTTGAGGTGTTGCGTGACCAGCACCGCAATTCCATGGAATCTTTCGACGACATGGAAAGTTTGGAGTTTTTTTTGAGGAAGAACTACACGATTTTCTTCTCTCACCAGTGGTTGGGGTGGGGCGAGCCAGACCCTATCGATGCTCAGTTCCCCATCATGATCGAAGCGACAAAGAAACTTGCTCAAGACAATGCGGCTTCTCACAAGTCAATGAGGGGGGCAGCGTACATGGACAAGACTTATGTGTGGTTCGACTACGGGTCGATCCCCCAGGCGAACCGCAACACTCAAATGCTGGCGGTGAACTCGCTCCCGGCGGTGTCCTCCTCCCTCCACTCCTTCGTGATAGTAGCCCCCGAGGCGACGCACTTAAACACAAACGAGGTCTGCAATGTTGAGACGTACAACAGGAGAGGATGGTGCAGGGCGGAGGTTGCGAGCCACGCATCCAGGAGGGGCTTCGACAACATGTATTTGGCCACGAGTATTGATAAAATTGAGAAAATCAACGACAACGAGTACAACATTTCCGAAGCGGTGAAGGTGTTCGGCGGAGAGTATACCTGCTGCCGGTTGCAGCACCCAGGGAAAGGACGGTGCGACAAGGAGGAGCTCCTTGAGCCGATGCTCGGCCTCTACTGCGACGTGTACAAGCGGCGATTTTCGCCGACGTTGAAATTGTTCTACGACGCTATTGAGCACACGAAGACTATGGTCTTCCCGAGCGAGATCCGCGTTCAGTTCACCGACGGAACCCACGAGGTGCGCCCGTTGTTCACAGACCTTGTAGGAATTGTTGAGAAATCGATCGATTTCGAAAATATGATTGAGGCCGCGGGAGGAGGCTCGTCGTTGCAGAACGGCGCGATTGAGCTTGACGATGACAATTTAGATGGAGGAGAACTTGCAGCGGAAGATGCTGATTTGGCTCCAATATTGATAAATCGGCTAGAGCTGAAATTTGCAACGGGCGATGACGAGGTTGTACTTGGTGGAGATTTTGGTGAGGGGGTGGTAATTGCAAAATACAGGAACCACGAAGTTGCCGTCAAGATTATGCGGAACTCCAACGACGACGACGAAGAACATTTGTTGGCAAGCTTGGCGAGGTTCAGGAAAGAGTGTCTCTTCCTGAAGGAGCTGAAGCACAACAACATTGTCATGCTAATTGGAGCGGTTTGGACCGAGGAACTTTGCTGCTGCGTGGTGGAATATTGCCGAGGTGGGACGCTAGAGGAACTGGTGAAAAAAAAGGATAACAAATTCACGTGGGTTGAGCAGAAGTTGAGGTGGTTGTTGGACATTGGAAGAGCGATGAGGTACTTGCACAATTCGGTTTTCATTGATAGCGAGAAGAAGAGCTACGGGGAGGGGGTGGTGCACAGAGATTTAAAGCCCGCAAACGTGCTGGTGAGCGACGGAGGGGTCCTGAAGGTCAGCGAGTTTGGGGGGAGCAGGGTGGTGAGCGAAGACGGTCAAATGACGCTAGTGGGGAGTCCGTTCTACATGGCACCGGAGGTTTTTCGGGGAGACCGGTACGATTTGAAGGTGGACGTGTGGAGTTTCGGGATGTGCGTGGCTTATTGTTGTGGCGAGGGGGACATTGGCGAATTGTTGGCGCACGAGGAAAACAACAAACAAAAATCAAATTATTATAATCTGAATCTTCTAATGCGCGGCTCAAAGAAACCGAGTGTCAGCAAAGAGAACGAGGTGCCAGAAACTGTCAGGAAAATCATGACGGAGTGTTGGATTCTCAAGAGTGAAGAGCGACCAACTTTCGAGGAGGTTGTTGATCGGCTCGAGAGCTGCAAGGAAGAGGTTCTGCTGCTGCAGCTGCAGCTGCAGCTGCAGCTGCAACCGCAGCAAAAAGTCGAAGATCTTGAAATTGTTCGTCGTCTTAAAGAAGAATTAAAAATTGGCACGAAACGACAGCAGGATGAAGTCGAGGTGCAGCGAAGAAAGGCTCAAGATCGTCTGAGAGACAGAATGAATGAGCGACGGAAGGAGCAAGAGATTAAGAGTGCGAAGGCAGGGCGGGGAAGGTAGAAAAGAGACCCGAGTCCAACAATGCTGAATTTTTTCCGAAAAGAGCTACTGGAGGCAAGCAGAACTCACAAAACTTTCTTACGGAGATTCAAATGAGGATACAATGAGGGACAAGGAAATTGGCAATTAAACAAAAGGGTGAAATTCCAAAACTTTGTTTCTTTAACCGCCAAGGGACGGAAAGTTTTCCTCGCTATCTAAATTCAATCTGTTGAATTGGTTCGTGGCAACCGCGGCAAATGAGAACTGCGGGGAGGGAGGATTGACTATCGGCGTGACAGCTGCAGCCATTTCGTTCACAAACTCTCCTGTTGTATGCCCTTGAAGCTGCGCATGAGGCTGAAAAAAATGGTCTTCAAACTGTCTTTGCTGTCGACGAGCTTCGAGTTGTTTCAAGCGCTGTTGAGTATCAGCTACTTTTTGGCTTTTTGTTACTTGTTGTTTTTCAATTTTTGCTTGGTTCTTGCGCTGAGTCACCCGCGAGTTGATCCTCCTGGCGAATCTTTCGTGCACATCTGCAGACACCTTGTTTTTCAAATTAACGTCAATGAGCGAAATTGTTGAGTTCCGCGGAATGTATTCGTCGAGGAACGGAACTTTCCGCCTCGTAGCTAGGTCTCGAAGAATCAGAGTGGAGATTTCGGTGACCCGAACGTTTTCAATTCTCGCTGGAGGCGAAGTTGGGTTGCCGGCTTTCAGGATTGACAACGAGAAAGGTGCGAGGAAACCTGGCTGACCGTCCTCTAGCTGGTAAAACAGGTTTGTCGCTTCGGGTGGTGCTCGTGCTGCGCCGAGCAAAGCGAGGCGCATTTTTAATGAAGCAAGAGCAACATTAGTGAGTGCTCGAATCTTCATCAAGGCTCGCTCGCATCGCTCGCTCACCTGGCGTTGAAAATTCGGAATCTGCTAAAGTTATTTTTGTCAGCAACTTTTCCACCGCCTGTTTGTCATCAGGAGGGATGTCATTGCTATTCCGAACATCCTGCTTCATCTGGTGAATGTGTGCATCAACCTGACCCGCATCTATGCTCATGAAGCGGGATTTCTTACCGCGAATGGCAACAAACGAACAGGTGCTGTTGGGTAAGATTCTCGTGATGTTGAGAAACTCAACTGGCTTCAAATCGTGCAAGTTCTCGTTATGACAAACCGGGCACTGGTTTGCTTTTGTTGGGTCGGCGGTATTATTCTGACAGGCGAGGAGGCAAGACGCACAGAAACAATGCCCACAGAGTGGCGAGACGGGAGAGACGGGGACGTCAAGACAGATTGGGCACTGATTCGGCACATCAGCAAAGGACAGTTGCTGAAGAAGGGCTATTTTTGGCCAAGCAAGCTCAACATCCGACTGCTCGTGAGGGGTAATGTCGCAAGCAGTTCGGAATTTGTGAAACGACGAAGTGTTCAAAAAGTAAGAGTTTCGAGACCGAACACGGGTCGTGGCTGCATCGCTCCTTTTGGAATTTTTGGTCTTAAATTGAGACTGAGGCGGCGGAGGAGGAGGAGGATGGCTCTGGCTTTTGAAATTGAGCAGATGATTTAGATTTTGCTTGCTCATCGTTGACTTGAGGTCGAGGGCTGATTTAATTCCATCTGGTTATCGTCGGCCTTCAGAGGGCTTTCCTCGGAATAATTGTATTAAGAGAGTTAATTTATAGAGCCGACATTAGGTATTGAGTTATGGGCCCAGGGTAGAGTGCTAAAGCCGACATTTTTTTTCAGTTTTGGTTTGATCTCTCTCGAAATCACTTTATGATATAGACATATATGTGTCTATTTTTTGTGCCATTTGTTCATTTATTTGATGAGGCCATACAATAAACGACCGATTGGATAGTTTCCTTGACGTGCTAGCTACCATATCCACAACTATTAGTTTTTCAAATCCTTCCGGCACCGTCAATCTCATTTTCGTGGAGTCTCGACTCATGTTCATCCTCCTCCTCGGTCAGTTTTTGTCGCTTTTGATCACAACAACGGCGATATCTAATGACCGGCTCGCCGATTGTGGCAAACAATTCCCTTCAACTCAAAACATGTTTGTGTATCTTCTCCTGGCATTTCACATATTCCCCCTTATTAGAAAAGCTCCTACTTCCACTCACCTCCTGCTTGCCGACCACCACAAGCACCATCGGCTTTTCAAGCTACAGCTGAACCTTCCTTGGCCATATTACCTAACAATGGCCTTTTTAGATGTCGAGGCGAATTTCCTCGTGGTTCTGGCTTACAAGTACACATCAGTGTTCTCCATTGCTTTGATTTCCACATGCTCAATTGCGTGGGTCATGCTTTTTTCCTCGATTATTCTCAAACGACACTACAAAACATTCCATTACATTGGATCTTCATGCGCTATCCTCGGCGTTTTGGTTACTATCTTCAACGATTACCTGCACACAAATAGCGAGAACGAAAATAGCACTCACACAATAGTGGGCGACATTATTTGCTTTTTTGGCACTGCGCTCTACGCGCTCAACAATGTGTTTTTCGAGTGGTCAGTGAAGAAGGTTGACGACACCGAGTACCTCAGCATGCTCGGTTTCTTCGGATTCTTGGTCAGTTTGGTTCAAGTTCTAATTTTCGAGCCGTCTGGCCTGGCCGATGTTTTTGATTCCAATTCATGCACCGCTACTGCACACACACTCTATCTCGTCGGGTACGTGCTCGCGTTGGTAATATTCTATTGCGCAGTTGCGGTGTTTTTGAAAAAATCTGAGTCTGCACTATTCAACCTTCACCTTCTCACCGTTAACCTCTACGTGGTGATTGTTGAAGTCTTCGTTGGTGGATCTAGTTCGATTGGGCCTTTATATTTTTTGAGTCTCGCGCTCATCACCGGCGGAGTTTGTATTTACCACTCGACTACTTCCCCTATAGAAAATAATGACGACACACAAGAACAACAATAGTTTTGGATAAATGTAATTTTTAGGTGTGGTTGATATTCATTTCAGATACAAAGATTGCTATTGCTTCATGTCCCCTGGTTTGCCCGGAGAGTACTTTTCCGCCTCTGTACTGAGCACCTCACTCAATTCCAACGTCCTCAACCCCTTCACCAGTTCCCCCCCAAAGAACTTCCTGTCAACTTGATAGCGCATCTTTCCTGGCGACCAATCTAGCGTCACAACAAATTGGTCCTTCGTTTTCACCCCCTCGCCCACTTCTTTCTGAGTCATTTCGCTCGGAAATAGCGCAGTCGCGTATCCGTCAAAATCGAACGCGAGCATCTTATCCGACACAGCATCTTGAATTGGCGGAAGGTCAAAAATCCCCCCCGGTGCGCCCTGTGGTCCGAAGAACGGCTTCTCCCTGCGAGTTGGCCACTTGTCGAGCCTGTCGCGGCACACAACAACCCGGGAGATTTTCAACAATGAGTTTGACTCCACGTAGTTCAACTTCAGCTTCAACCTAATTTCCCCATATCGAATTCCCACCTCAATGTTTAACTTTTCGTAAGGCCCGGTGATAACATTGGGCGGCTCGGTGGAACAAACCGTCCAGACATTTGCAACGAGCATGTTGCCCTGAACACCTCTAAAGTCTCGCTGCGTTAGTTTGCTCGGATAGGTTGAGGAGGTGGAAGAGGCAAACTTCAAATCGGGCTCGTCGTTGCTGGTTTTCTTCGCCTCGCCAAAACCGTCGTCAATACTGTCACCAAAATTCTCGTCCTCACTCAAAACAACTTCACTGCAGGTCAGGTAGTCGAACGATTCGATCAACGATCGATCAGCATCCACAGTCGTACGCGAAATTTCACTCAGAACCCTGAGCGGTTTGGCCTTCTGGATGATGGGAAAATCGAGCGGACCTGAATTGAAGACCACATCATACACGTCCCAAGCCCCTCGCCAATCGCCAGATACCGTTTCGAAAAACTTTTCAAACTGAAATTGGTCATTCCTGATCCTTCGCTCCTCCCTCATCTCTTCAATTTCGTCGTCTGTCTTGTCAACTGTCGAGGACAGCGGGAGGCTGTCGCTGTCACTAGATAAGCCTTGGTCAAGCTCATATTCAGAGTTTTCATAGTCGAAGATTTCATATTCGTTTTCATTTCCATTTTCATCAGGAGGGGTGGAGGGTAATTTGTGTCGATGGAGAGAACGAAAGGGATGAAAGCATGTAGGTGAGTTAGGAGAGAGAAAAGCTTGAACAATACGGTTGAGGAGAAGGAGGATTAGGAAGAGTAGCATCACGACGTTGACAAAAAGAAAATGAGAACCAATCCGAGATGAAATTAAATGAAGTCATTTCGTCATGGTGAAATTTTTCTATAACCCACAACGCACAACAACTTCATTCTAAATCCCCACAACGCACTACAACTTCATTCTAGATACCCTATATAGCCCTTCCCCACCCATCATTTTCTCATCAATCTCGATTACACAACAATCCAAATGTTGTCAACAATTCTGATATTAGGCATCTGTCTTTCGCTGGCCTCTGTCAATTCCTTTTTGTTCACAACACGAACACTTCCTTCCCTAGTTGTTCAGCCAAACTCTCCTCCCGCCATCTTCCTACACAGCAATTATATCTCCCCCCACACCCACAAAATGTCGAGTGATGATGATGCTGAGTCCTCTCCCCTCGATACACCTGCAACCAATCCAATGTACACTTCCACACCCGTTCCGTCCACGCCAGCAGCTGTGGCTAAGGACCAATTAACGGATGCTCAACGAGAGAAAATCCGCAAGGTGAGCGAGCGAATCCCGCGAAATTGTTTTCAGGTTTGCTACATCCACCCACCACTTATCGACCCACTCAATTCGTTTCGTTTGGCACCCTCTTCTTCTTCGCTCGGCGCAGACGGCTGAACTGAGATCCCAGGAGGTATTCATTAAGCGGGAAACTGGCGTGCACAGTTGCCAGAATTGCGGCTACAACTACGACGAGGCAAAGGGCGACACGGACAAGATTGGTGGCCAGAATGCTCCTGGCACACTCTTTGCGTCCCTCCCATCCGACTACCGGTGTCCGGTGTGTCGTGGCCAGAAGGAGCAGTTCATTGCTGTTGTTGACGAGATTGCTGGCTTTGAAGTGAATCAGGGCTACGGTTTTGGCAATGGCATGACCAGTGATCAAAAGAACTTGCTGATCTTTGGTGGTCTTGGTGCCTTCTTTGTGCTATTTTTGTCGGGATATGCCCTGAATTGAATGATCACAATAAAATTTAGGATATAAGATTAGGATGGAAGAAGATGAAAATGATAATTTACAACAAGGAGTTGATTCTCTATTGTGTAAATTCGTGTGCTTGTTATGGTATTTGTTTTAGTGTGCTTTATGTGTACTGCTCCAACCGGCTGTCAGCTCCCAATGTCTAACCTCTATTCCCTATTATGCCGAATGGTAAGCATGCAATCCTTCCCCTTGCACTATTATTTGAAATTTAACCCCCCTCACTCCCCCTCCCTCATTCTCCATTACCCCACTTATGCAACAGGCCCATCAATGGCCGGAGCCGCCTCAGCCTGCTTCTGGATGGGCAAGAACAGCTTGAACTCAGGGGGCAGCTCCTCCTCGCTGTACAGCCTGTCACTGAAGTAGATCCTCCTGATCCTGCAATTGGCGTGAATCTGAACCCTAAGGGTCTCAATGTAGTTGGTTCCGTACGCCCTCCTGGTGAAGTCGCTCAAGTTGAATTGAATTTGGTTCCACCCCTCGTCCAGCCTCATGGGCATGGTACAGATGAAAGGTTTTACGCGGGTTGTGCTCTGGTAGTTGCTAGCCCTGAATCTCCTCCTAACGTTCTTGTCGTCCAGCACCTGGACCTCGAAAGTGAAGTACTTCTTCAAGTTCTTAATGATCATCACCAAGAAAGGAAGCTTAATGCCAAGCGTGCGCTTGGGGTCGGCGGGGCAGGTGATGTAGTTGGTGGAAACATTTGTTCCCATGATCTCCAAAACACTCGACTGAATCTCTTGGTCAGTTATCCTCTTGATGTGTCCATTCCTGACCTTCTTGTCCCAGATCTGAAGGGGCTTAGACCCTATACTGTACAGGATGGATAAAAACCCGGATTGGAAAGTGTTTCTGAACATCTTTTTGTACTGAGGGGGTTGGTGATATTTAAGTTTGGGATTTGTCGGGGGGGGGAGGGGGGGCAGGCGGAGGAAAATGGAAAAGGGGGAGGGTAGGGGGGGTTGGGTTAGCGAGTGTTAATATATATTCAAATTGGAGAACTGCTGGTTTCACAATCCGTAATATAAAATTTCAACAGCAAACCGACTTTGCTGGTCGAGTGGGATTGCAACCTTGCTACTAAAAAAACTTCCATTGAGCATTGCTAGAGCACAAGAGGGAAGAAACACTGTTGTAGACTCACCCGGAACGAAGATGAAGACAACGATAATTAAGCAAAAACGGCAAGCCAAAAAAAAATAAAAAAATAAAAAAGGAAAAAAAAACCAAAGATTCTCTCCAACCACCGCCAATATCAAACCCACTCACGCCTCCGCGGACTACTAATAGATTCCCCAAATACCTACTAGTTGTTTTGTTTCTCCAACCCTCTTCTCATGACGTTCTCCATTAAATTAAATACAATCTCCATCACACAGCCGATGCTTCCAAGCTCACCTCCCACATCCCCAAACTCCTCATCAACTAAAAAGACCCCCGAAGCAAAAAAGAAGCGCGGATCAATTTTCAGCCGCCGGTCGAAAAACAGCAAGCCCCTCTCCCCCAATTCCCTCAAAGCTGAATTCAAGGTGGAAGTCTCTGTTTTGTCGAAAAGCAGCGATGAAGCAGTCTTGAGAGAATCTGTTTTGCCTGCCTCGTGCGAGGAGGAACCAAGCGAACACTCCTGTAAGACCAGCATGACGTTCGACAACTCCCCAAAAATCGAACTTCCATCTTCGACGAAGTCTGCAATAGTGGAGAGTTTGGAGATCAAGGTGATTGGGACTTCCTCAGATAACCCCGAAGTTTATGGTCGGATTGTAGTTAACAGGAGCGAGAACGAGCTGAACAAGGGCTTTGGCCAAGTTTCAAGCTACCCCCTGCTGGACTCCAAATACGAGGAGTGCGGGAGTCTCAACCTTTTGGTTTTTTGGGGCCCTGCCTTGGATGTTAGTGATGATTCCAATGCCAACAATGCCTGTGCCAATGCCAATGCCAATGCCAATGCCAATGCCAATGCCAATGCCAATGCCAATGCCAATGCCAATGCCAATGCCAATGCCAATGCCAATGCCAATGCCAATGCCAATGCCAGTGCCAATGGCAATGCCAATGGCAAGGCCAATGCGAGCGTCGACAGCGATTTGAAGGGGTCGTACGCCGAGGTGAAAAAATCCATGAGCGAAAATAGGACCTGGATGAACAACATAGATTCAACGATGAGGGAAAATTTCAATTTCAGCGCAAGGGCGGGGGGAGACGAAGATGCGAATACGAGCAGGTGAGCGGAGTTGTACGCACTTTTGATGAATTGTAGCACACCTAAAACACCAACCGTTTTCCCCTCTCCCCTCTCCTCCCCCCTACTCCACCCACACACAGCGACCTTTTCTCGTACATGCTGGGGGGAGGGAAAGAATTCAACGAAGAATTCGTTGCGAGCAGAAATGGAGAGGCTGCCGGAACAAACTATACTTTCAACGCTAACGGTGACATTGATTATGGGCTGGGCCCCGAGGCTGCCATCGTACAGCTTCGCACCGAAAAGATGTACAACGGCGGTGGCGACAAGAATGACAAAAAAAACAACACATCCACATCCACATCCACATCCACATCCACATCCATATCCACATCAACTTTAACTTCTGCAGCCACGCGACGACTCGTGCGACCACCACCCGTAGCTTTTGAAGTCGTCATGGCTAAATCCAACTCCTCGACTGAAGCCAAACCGAAGAAGAAGAGCGGATTTTTTGGCGGAGCTGCAACTGCGCGGTCCAAGGAGGCCAACTTTTTGAAGGCTAGGGAGACGGAGTGGAAGAAGCAGCGACTGGCAAGGGAAAAGAAGATCCTGGAGGTCAAGAGCGAGAAGCGGAAGAAAATGACGGAGAGGAGGAGGTGAGCAAGCGAAGCGAGCGAGCTTTGGTGAAGACGGGATATAAGCGAGCCACGTTACTAACATTAATATTCCAATCTAATTTGGAAATGCTCCTCGCTCGCTTCATTTTGCTCGGCGCAGCGCTCAGAGTGCAAAGAAGGTGATGGCAATTTCCAACCTGGAGGTGGACAGGGACAAATTCCCCACCAAGATTCGGATGGCAAAATTAGAGGCCGCCAAGAGAAAGAAGGCGCAAGAGAACATGTCTTCCTTGGTGGCCGGCAAGGTGACGAAGGAAGTGAAGCTGAAGCTGAAGCTGAAGCCGAAGAGGGGGAAGGGGGGAAGGGGGGAGGAAGGGGGGAAGGGAAGAGGTATGGAAACGCCGGCCGTTCCCTTCAGGAAGACGGCTACGGGAATCTTCACAGCTGCGGAGGGGCTGCTTGGCGACGCGGGGGATATGAAGCTCAAAAAGCTCAAGAAGAACGCGATGGGCGAGATCATGGCAGAGGCCACTGAAAAGGAGAAGGAAGAATTGGAAAAGCTCAAGCTGCAGGTCAAGAGGCAGAAGAAGGTTGAGGGGGAGAGGGAGGAGAGGATGAAGTTGCAGGCTAAGCGAAAGTCGGAGGAGAGGAAGGTAGCAATAGAGAAACAGAGGGCGCTAGAGGAGGAGGAACGGGTGAGGGGGGAGGTGGTCAGAAAGAGGGTAGAGGAGGAGAGAGAGAAGAAAAGGGAACTGGCGAGGGCAACTTTGGCAAGGGTGCGAGAGCGCGAGAAGAGGAGTAAGGAGAAGGAGCTGCCGAAGAAGCGGAGAGAGAGACTTGGACCTGAGACAGCAGTTGTGCCAGTTACGCCAGTCATGCCACCTCCACCGCCAAGTCACATCACCAAAGTTACCATGAACATGGCGGGGACAACAACAACAACAGCAAAGATAAAGAGAAAAGAAATCGACTCAACCACCACCACCACCACCACCACCAGAAATTCCCCCCCCAAAACCCCAATGTCACCAAAGATGAAAAAAATCGAGCGCCTCAACGAAGTTTACGGCGACGGTACGACGTCACAAACTGCAGTTTCTCCGGCAAGAATAAAAAAATCTGCAGAGAATCTGGCCTCTCCCAAGAAGATGAAGGTGGTGAGCGCTGCGTGTGTGCAGAAGCGGGCCTCACCCGCAAAATCGAAAAAGGTCAAGGCGAAAAAAGTGAAGAAGACAGCAGACCAAGAGATTAAAACAGAGGAGAAGAAGATATTGCCTACCGATGATGCGCCGAAAGCTACGAGTGCTGCAGAAGTGGAACCATAAAATTCAATGATTCATCACTAAGAATAACAAACTAGGAGGATGGTATTTATTTCACCCACTAAGTTTGTTTGCTCTTCTTTGCAAAAAAGTTCTTTGGCCCTGGTTGATTTTTTTTCACTGGTGATTTCTTTGAAGATTTGGTTGGAACAAATGCGGATTTGAACTTATTGGGTGAACTCTGAGTCGAGCTCCTGAAGTTCATAATAGACCGAGTCTTGTCCTTCTCAAGCTTGATCGCAACATGCGCGTCCTCGCCACGGTACGAGGTTGATCCAATCTTCTTTGTGACTGGGTGGGTAATTATAGAAGACTCGTCCACTGCGTTAGCCATCGCGCTCAAACCGCCAAAGGATGTAGAGCCGTCGGTCAACCAGCTCTTCGCCTGCGAAGAGCTTAAAATGACGGGCATGCGGCTGTGCAGCCACGCTAAAGATTTGGTTTTGGTCTCGCTAGACGATTTTGTGAGCAGGGAAAAGGTTCGAATAGTTTCCTTTTCCCCAATTCCTTCCTCGACACCTCTGAGGGTGTCCCTGAAGAGAGCGGCGAAGAAGACAGGCTGCTCGTTCGGAAGTTTGGCCAAGTATGGCTGTTTCTTCCCACCGTCGAGCTTCGACTCAGTCAGCCACTCATACCACCCAACGAGTGGGACGATGGCGGTGTTGTTTTTCTCGAGGCAAGGCACGAACACTTGCGCGAGTTCTTCGGTTCGACAGTTGAACTGCGCCGTCTTGAACGCTCGGGTGCCGTTTTTATGGAGAGGAATTGGATCCGACCTGCTCCCCGGACGAAGGAAGCCGAAGGATGCCTCGCAAACTTCAAAGGCGGAAGAGGAGGAGGTATCAACATCCACGGGAGTCTGGGACTTGATGATGATGTGAGCAGTGTCACCAGGCGTGAGACTGTTGTTGTCTACTGGATAACCACTCGACAGAAGTTGGTTGTTTTTAAATGTGCTTGTGTTTGTGTTTGTGTTTGTGTTTTTAGTTGTGTTTGAAGTTCCGCCGTTGAGAGCTTGTAACCCACTTGTTACAACGGATCCCAGTTGGTAAGCTCTGCCGCACATGGTGCCTTTATGGTGCCTTTATTAACCAATACAGACGATTTCACACAATGATGCTTAAAAACTCTTAAACTTCCTTTTCTATAACCAGTAGAACACCATCGAAAAAGCAATAATCTTACATGAATTTCTTCTTCTGTATGATGCTCATGATGAGCAGCTGCAGTTTGGGGGCATTTGATGAGATATTGAACGTGCCCCAAACACCAAACACAAGGCTTGCCTTCGGTTCATGCTTCTCGTTCTTCCACAACGATAATGACAACGACTATCAGGGTAAAATCTTCCAGTCAATAGAACAGTTGGAACCAGCTGCGTGGCTTTGGATCGGTGACCTGTCGTACATTGGTGGCAATCACACACATGGCTATGATCGTATGGCAGAATACCCTCCCTACACAAGCCTCATATCAAAAACGCCAGCCCACGGTGTTTGGGATGATCACGATTATGGGAAGAATGATGCCGGCAAGCACCTCCCTGAGAAAGCCTCTCGGCTCGAATCCTTCCTAGATTTTCTTCAAGTCGACCCTGCCTCTCCTCGGAGGCAATCAAGGTCCGGCGCGTATCACTCTCTGAGGGTTGGCCGGTTCTCGATAATTTTCCTTGACACACGATACAACCGCGACAACCACTTTGTTCCCAGCGTTGGCGGGTTCAAGTTCCCTTTCGCTGCCGTTTTTGCAGCCCTCTCACGCTTTTGCGTTGCAGGTTTAAAACTTGGGCAAGACTTTGCTGGAGAAGTTTTAGGTGCAGAGCAGTGGGATTGGTTTGCGGAGCAAATCGAATTCGCCAACAACGACGAATCAATCGAGCACACGATAATTGTGAGCAGCATCCAGATCCTGACTCAAAACCCGTTCGTGGAGTCGTGGGGCCATTTCCCCCGCGAAAAGGAAAAACTTCTCCGATATCTCCAAGCCTCCAAAACGAAACACCTCCTCCTCCTTTCCGGCGACGTGCACCACGCTGAATTCTCCACCACGATCAACAGCAACAACCTCCTTGAAATCACGTCTTCTGGCATGACTCACACGTGCACAGAACCGTTCTACGGATTTGTTTGTGAGGGAATGCTAAAATCTTTTGCGGCGAATCGTTTCGAACCGCAAAGTTACTCTACGAAGAAAAATTTCGGCCTCATCGAGGAGACTGCTGACAACAATTTGGCTGTCTCAATTCGCGACATACACGGAAAACGTCTCCTCTCTTCATCCATCGTCGGCAGTGGTCGTGATATCCTCGGCGCCCAGGAACCGGATGTTTTTTTCTCCGGATTCCTCTTCCAATTTCTCCTCCCCTTGTTTCTCTGTACACTCCTCCTCCTTCCCCTTCTTCTCAGCAAGAAGAGGAGCAAACCTGGCCCTAAAACCCTGCCACGGGAAGGGAGGAAGTCCCTTCGTCTCCAGGGCCTAGATCCAGAAGGGGAGAGCGAAGAGGAGTGCGCGGCTCGCGCACTCGAAATGCGCCTCCGTGTTACCAACGATCTTACCAAGGCCGGCATAGATCTAACCGAAATGGAGACGCAGCTCAAATCCGCTTTACCGCACTGCATGATGCAAATTCGGACAATGAGCGAAAAGGCTTTGAACACCCGCATTAACCGCATCGAGAAGGCTGCTGGGAAGTTTTGCATCGTAAAAATGGCGGAAGAAAACATGTAGGACCTGGCCGAGCACGCCTCTGAGTCCTTGGAGCGACTCTGCGAACCAGCGGATTAGTAATTTAGAAATAAGTTTCAAGTGTTCAAGAATTTAAAATAGAAAACTTCTTATCACGTCCCTCTTTTTACTCATCCACTGTTGCGCAACCCTTGGGCAATCCCATTAACGCTCACTACGAGTGCGTCCTCCAGCTCGGTGCTCTCCTCGTTCAAAAGTTCCCCCCCACCCTCAAACTCCCCCTTCCTCATCAGCCCCTTCTTCAGCTCCTTTTCTCTCCACCTTTTCAGCAGCTCGGCCTGGATCGCGTTCAACGAGTCGACGTAAGGAGCCCTGTACTTCATTGAGGAGGTCAAAGTCTTGAAGCCTTTATCAATGTCGTCGTAGCCCGTAACCCGCAAAACTCCCTCCCGAGTGAGCTTCAAGTTGTTTCTTATCTCTTTGCCGAGCTTCACCTCATCCTTATGCTTGACAAGCAACTTATCGTAGTTCTCGCAAATTGACATATCACTCTTGGAAAGTGTCATTGCAACGAGGTCGATCATCTCCCTGAACCAAGGCCATTTGTTGTACATCTGCGCCGAGCGAAGCGAGGCGCATTTTTGATGGAGCAGGTGGGAGGCGAGAGGCGAGCGAGCCAAAAAATTGAGAATAATGTTAGTTCCAGTAGTGGCTTGTACGTACTCTTGTCTTCATCAAGGCTCGCTCGCTTCGCTCGCCCACCTCCTTCACGACGTCGTTGTTCTCCGCCAGCGCCTCTCCCACGCCCAGCCACGCGCTCAAGTGGCTCCTCGTCTGCGTCCACGCAAAGGTCCACGGAATTGCGCGCAATGACTCAATCCCGCCCTTGGGGTTTCGTTTCGCCGGCCTGCTGCCCACATTGAGTAGCTGGAGTTCCTGCTCGGGAGTCGCATGCCTGAAGTAAGGAACGAAGACCGGGTTCTCCCTCACAAGGGCTCGGTAGCCAGTGCACGACACCTCGCTCAGTGTTTTCATCTCGTCCCTCCACTTCTGACTCGGCTGCACGTGATCGACGAAAGCCTCGCGCAAAACGCTAGACGTGTAAATGTCGAGGGTCCTCATCGCCATGTTCACGCTGCCAAAGTTTTGCGTGATCATTTCTCCCTGCTCAGTTACTCGGAACCTGCCGTTGATCGTGTTGGGAGGGTGAGCTACAATAGCTCGGTACACAGAGGGATTTCCTCCTGCGTTGAGTGTTTTAATTGAGTTGAATAATGTAAGCTAACTAGCAGTCAATCAAGAGGCTGGTATTTCGCTCGCTCACCTCTGGATACTGTTCCACCCTTGCCGTGGAAGAACGTGAGCTGCACGCCAGCTTTCTCAGCCACTTTGCTCATATCCTCCTGGCTTTCGTACTGAGCCCAACAAGCTGCCAACCTCCCCGCGTCCTTCGCGCTGTCGCTGTAACCGACCATGATCTCTTGCTTCTTGTCCGTCGCAGCCAAATAGGATTGGATAGAAAACAATTTGCTGCACGTGTCGGGTGCGTTGTTTAGATCTTCCAACGTTTCGAACAGAGGCACGACCCTCATCATTTTCCCGTTCTCCTTCGTCATTCCGAACTCTGCGAGACGAGTGAGCCAAACGAATTGGGCGGGTTAGTTTAGTAGTGGATGTAGCCATTATGTCTGTAGCCATTTCGCGCGCTTCATTCGAGTATTCTCGTCTTCCGAAAGGCTCGCTCGCAGTATTTCGCTCACCTTTCTGCAATAACATGACAGCAAGCACGTCACTCGCAGTCTTGGCCTGGCTGATCACGTAGGCGCCCAAGCTCTCAGACTCGAACGTGCTAATAGCCCTGAAAGTCTCGAGAGTTTTCACCACGCTAGCATCAAAACCCATGTTCGCAAAACCGTTCGCATTTGCAGCCTGAATGAGCGGCCTAGAGTGGAATAATGTTAGCTTAAATAATAGTGGATTTGTGGACGTGGATGTGGATGCGGCTCGCTCACCTCTTGCTCTTCAGCTCGTTCGTTAGGAATTTCACGCGCTCGTCCTCGGACATTTCCAAGTAACTACCAACTCCGACGTACTGTGTGATTGCATCCAAGGCTGCACTGTGCAAGGTCGATTCCTCTCTGATGTCAAGGGGAACGAGGGAAATTCCAAACACCTGGAGGCGGCGGTAAATGTCGGTCAGCAATCCTCCCGCAACGTCCTCGTACCCCGTCTCAACCAGAGAGTCCCACATTATCTTGATCGGCCCCATCAGATCCTCTCGTTTCGTGATTGGCTTTATGTCGTTTGTTGTGTCGTTGGCGTCGGGGTTGTGGTTGCCCGCGAGCTGCTCATCGCAGAACCGGACCGTTGCGTCAAGGCGCTGTAATAAATTTTATCGTGTTTGTTGGAATTGTGGTAAAAATTAAAACTTCCTCACAAAATAAAAACTACTCACCTTTAGCAACTGTCCAATCACCTTCCGGTAAAGCTCAATCTTATGCTTGTTGCACGTGATGCCGTCGGCCATAGCCTTGAGCTGGGGAGAATACTTGTTGCTGATCGCCAAGTCGTCATGCAAAACCACGAGATCTTCGGCGTAGAGCTTCGCAGCGAGCCGGCGCTGCGCCGAGCGAAGCGAGATTGCACGCATTTTGAACGGAGCAGGGGGGAGGCGAGCGAGCCAAAAAAAATGAGAATAATGTTAGTTTAGTAGTGGCTCGCATATATTTCTCGTCTTCATCAAGACTCGCTCACCTGCTGCAGGTTCACCTCGATTGTCACTTCGGGAGTCACATTGGGATTTCCGTCGCGATCACCGCCCATCCAGGAGGCAAACCTGATCGGAGTGCAGTCCAGCGGTAGCTTGCGGTCCAGGAACTCCTCGCAGTCAGAGTCAAGCTCGCGAAGGTATTTGGGCACGGCGTCCCACAAAACGGACTGAATGATTGCCACGCCTCCTGCAAAATTTGAGTTGGATTAGGGGGGGGGTGTTGTAAAATTTTAAACCGAACTCAAACTCACTCACCTCTCGCCTCCTTCAACACCGAGGGCTTCGAGCGCTGCACCTCGTCGCTCCCCCAAATCCCCGCGATCAAACTTCGAATCGTTTTCGTTTGCTGCGACCTCTCGAAACTCGTTAGGTCGGTTCGGCCGAGCATCGTTAGGGCCTCGGAAATCTGTCGGTGCTTCAACAGGAGCAGCCGACGGTTCACCTCGGTCGGGTGAGCGGTGAGGACGAGCTCAACCGACTGAGCGACCAGCTTGTCGAAAATTTCCTCCTTCTTCGCGTCCGGGGTGGTCTTAAAAATAGACTCAATTGTGCCGGAAACACTGTCCTCCCGGTGATTCATTTCCATGTCTTTCTCATTGAGGAGAATCGGGTGGATCAAGTCGTGGTCGATGCTCTCAGCCTTGATCATTCGGAACCGGTGGTTCGTCTCAGCAATGTTCACGAGATTGAGAGAGTGGGTCATCAACCGGGAAACGAGAAGAAGCTGAAGTTTAGCGATGAAGGGTTGGGGGAAGAGAAGCACCGAGCGAAGAAGGTGCGAAGCGAATTAGTGGATGTGGATGTTTTGTGTGGCAATTGCTCGCTCACCTCTGAATTGCTCAGGCCACTGACAATCTGAGTCATCTGGTTAAATGCATCATTGTCATATTTCTCGGCACGCCTCGTTCCAAGAGAAAACAAGGACTCAAAAAGTTTGAAACCAATTGGGTCTTCGAGTTTAACCATGGAGTGGAGAGGCTTGAGGAGAATGTCCAGGTCGGCAGTCATTCCAGGAGTCGTCAAAAGATCCAAAGACCACCACGTCTTAGGGGCTGTGTTGGGCTGAGAAGCACCTCCACCACGAGGTGATGTTTTGGGCTGAGAGGAACCACCATGCCGTGAAAGGGATTCCAGAGGGGAAAAGGGTTTCGACACCACGATTGTGGCGATCGCACTAATTCCAAGGAAAATTGACTTCATTGTGGTGGCAGGAAACCTTGATTGAGGTATGCTTCGATTTCGTTATGCGATAATTTTTTCACCTTTTTGTTGGTCTCGCTTAAACAAGGTGAAGATTTGTTCCAAAATCCTTTCTAAATAGTCCGAACTAC
>Ga0302116_1000566_pt1 | contig 22574 bp, 13 predicted proteins | sample AG5_SCM_MG_FD_203124 | JGI IMG/M metagenome (GOLD analysis project Ga0302116, IMG submission 203124) | Marine microbial communities from Western Arctic Ocean, Canada - AG5_SCM | ecosystem: Environmental > Aquatic > Marine > Oceanic | place: Canada: Western Arctic Ocean | collected 2017-10-01 | reverse complement strand
GGTTATAGGGGTGTCGGCGGACAGGGTGGAGGCGGCGACGGGTACGACGACATCAAAATTTCTTCCGCGACATCAGGTGCAGCAAACACAGGAGGTGGTGGAGGAGGAGGCAAATTTTCATCGAGTGCGTATTCAGGTAATGCGGGTTCAGGCGGCTCCGGCGTCGTCATCCTCCGCTACGAGTCCGCCACCTGCAGTGACGCTGGCGATGCCGCTGAAGGCGGTGGATCGCAGTCACCTTCGCCGTCGACGCCGTCTCCCTCCGCCCAGGATAAAAAGAAGCAGGCTGAGACGACCCGCGACTCCATCCTCGACGACATCTCCGACACGAGGGTGAAGGCCAAGGCTAAGCTTCTGGCGGACGCAGCCATCGCCGGCGTGAAGGTACAGAAGCTGTCAGCCAAAATCACCGCCGCGGATGCGGACACCGCGTGCTCGGAAACATTCTCAAAGGCTGGCATGAGCGCCGGCGACGGCGCCTGCGTGGCCACCGCGGCGTCATCCGGGAAAAGGCGAAGTCTGTCCGCTATGGCGTACGACGTCGAGCTCATGTTCAGCGCATCCACCGTAAACGACGATGCACTCAAGGCGGCGGAGCTGGAGCTCAAGAACAACGGCGTGGATGGCGTGACGTCCCAGACGTCCGTGGACCCGATCGCCGAGCTCAAGACGGTCCCCGGGCTGGACACGAGCAAACTGCAAACGTTCGAGACTGAAGCGGCGGCGGCGGCGACGGCGGCGGCGGAGGCTCAGACGCCACCGCCCCCAACCCCGCCCCCGCCTAACCTCGTGCTGGACGACGACGATGGAACCGTGGGGTTGATCGGAAGGGCGGGCCTGCTGATGGCCACCGCGTTTGCGATTCTCGCGATGTGAATTACCTTCGTAGATTAATAAAATCAAACCCGGCAAATCCGACCGAGCCCTCAGTCGCTGTCGTCACCCTCCAATATACGTCTCGCGCGATCGGCAATCATCCTCCGTCGCGCCGCCGAGACCGCGCTCCCACCGCCGCCGCTCCAGTCCTTCTCCCCGCTCGCCACGAACGCCGTCGGCGTCTTCATCGGCGACTCCCTACCCGCGGCCCGACCCAAACCCAAATCCAAGTCATCATCCGAAGCGGCGCTCGACTCTGTCGTCTCCTTCGCCGAATCGTCCCTGCCCACGACCGATGGGGACCCATGCTTCCCCCCTACGTGGCCGCTGACGTGTATACTCCCGGCGACGCGCGTCACGTTCGGGTCCACGCGTCCGAGCGGCGTCGTCGTCACCGCGGCGGGCGACGGCGGCATCTCCTCGATGGTCACGCCGCCAGCCACCGTCACGCCCGGGCGCTCCAGACCCTCCAGCCGCTCACCCTCGACGACCGACTCATCCTCGCGCCTCTTATTCGCACCACCACCGCTTGTACTAGTACTCGTTTTACCGCCCGTGAGGAACATGATGACGAGCGTGAGCGTCAACAGGGTCCGCCCCGCATATCCTGTGCCGCTCCATATGAACCCGACGATGGCGAGCTGCAGCCTTCGATCGTTCAGCCACTTGCCCGCGTACCATGTCACCGCGCGCCTCGCCGCGTCCCCCGCCGCGGGGCCCAGCGCACTCACCACCGGCGGGACGACGAACGCGGCGCACCAGAGCAGCGCGACGGTGTACCCCCAACTGAGCCACCACACCCGCGCGACGATGGACGTGAACCATAGGAGGAAACAAGCGCGCAGCGTGGCGGGCGGGCTGTCCCATCGCACGACAGCCTCCGTGTAGATCCACGCCTCCGCGGCGACCGGGGCCCGCGCCGCGGCGCTCGCGGCGACCCACCCGCCGAACTTGGCGGCCATCAGCCGGACGTGGGCCTCGCGCCGGCGTCTGGTCAACTCCGATTTGGACTCGGCGGCGGCGGCGTCCATGCCCCCGAGGCCGAGTCCAAAGCCCAGGTTCCGACGCACGCGCTGAAAGAGCCTGGTGAACAGCGACGCCGCGAGCGTGAAGATGAACGCGTAGCACGCGACGGTTCCCGCGGGCAGGGGCATCTGCCTCAGGCTGCCGACGCAGAGCATGAGGTAGAAGCCGCCGCCGGCGACTCGAGCGGTGCGGCCCGGTCGGCGCCAGTGCGTGAGGTCGTGGAGGGACGCGGCGACGCCGCGGCGGGGTTTACGCGTCGCCATCGCGCTCGAGGGTGTCCGCCCGTCGTCGCCATCGCCGCTCCGCGGGGTCGTCGTCGTCGCCGCGCCACCCCTGATTTGATTCTTGACGCGTCGCGGGGATGTGGGCGGTGAGAGCCCTATGAACGGCGCCGGCGACGGGGTCTGCGTCGGGGTTTGAGCCGCGACGAGCGCGCGGGGCGCGGTACCGGGCTTTGGGGTCTTGTGCATGGCGTTCGAGATGGCTTCCTGCGGGAACGGGGGAGGGACGGGGTCAACACACGATGCGACCGACGACGTTTGGCGGAACCACCCAACGGTTCCGGGGGAACGGACGATGCCCGGTCTTGACGTGACCGGGTCGGGGGGGTTCGGCGGGAGGCTTCGTGTGAACCGGCGGTGGAATATCGAGCATCGTTCGTACCTCTAACGCGACGATGCGGGTCTGCGCGAGCCTCACGCGGTCGTTCGCGGCGCCCTCGCGCGCCCTGGCGAGTTCCTTCTCGCGTTCCCGCTGGGCGCGCTCGTGCGTGAGGTGGTTGGCGAGAGTCTCGAGCTCCTCCCTCAGCCGGTCGGACTCGAGCTCCGCCTGCCTCAGGCGCTCTCGCTCCCTCGCGGCCATGGCGTCGGTCTAAGGGGCGAACCCGCGGCGAACGCCGTGGAAGGCTGTGGACGGTGGGGTGTCGGGTGTGAGCCGCGGGGGGTTCGCTGCTTCAAAAGTCTACCGGCTCTCGCAGCTCGGAGCGTGCCGACAAAAAACGTTCATCACATCACACCACACAGCAGCGCGCGAAGCCACGCGACGTCACCGTTTGTCAGTGACATGCAAGCCGCGCATCTGCACGCGCGCGTTCCGCGATGGACGTCATCGCGCGTCTCGAACGCACACCATCGCCGCACGCGTCGGTCGCACGCGGCGGCGTCGACAGCTCCGGCGACCGAGGATAAGGACACGTCGACAGCCGGCAAATCGGTCGTCGTCATCGGAGCCGGTTGGGGTGGACTCGCCGCCGCCAAGTCACTGTGCGAGGCTGGATGCTCGGTGACGCTCATCGACGCCATCGACGATCCCACCGGCGCGACGCCGATGGTCACGAAGAGCGGCAAACCGTTCGAGCCGGGCACGCGCGGCTTCTGGAAGGACTACCCAAACATCGAAGCGATGGCCCGCGAGCTCGGCATCTCCGAGGATGACGCCTTCACGGAGTTCACGCCGAGCGCCTTTTGGTCCCCCGACGGCCTGGAGGCGACCGCGCCGGTGTTCGGAGACTCCCTATCGCTCCCGTCACCCCTCGGCCAGGTCTTCGCGACATTCGACAACTTCAAGAGGCTTCCACTCGCGGACAGGGCCTCCATGGTCGGCCTCCTCTACGCCATGCTCGACCTCAACAGAGACGAGGCCACGTTCGAGGCGTACGACAGACTCACCGCGCACGAGCTCTTCATCCGCATGGGTCTCAGCAAACGCCTGGTGGACGACTTCATCCGCCCGACGTTACTCGTCGGACTGTTCAAACCGCCCGAGGAGCTCAGCGCGGCGGTTGTCATGGAACTGCTCTACTACTACGCCCTGGCACATCAGGACTCATTCGACGTCCGGTGGATCAAGACCAAGTCCATCGCCGAGGTTCTCATCGCGCCCCTGTGCGCGCAGTTACAGAAAACGTACGGCCTGGAGGTCATCGGCGGGACGTTCGTCAAGGCTGTGGACGTGGACGAGGCATCGAAACGCGCGACGGCGGTGCGATGGGTGAACAAAAAAGGAGAGGAAGGGGTCATCGAGGACGTCGACGCGGTTGTCATGGCGCTGGGCGCCAAGGGCATGAAGAGCGTCGTGTCCAACTCGCCGGTGTTGGCGCGCGTGGCTCCGGAGTTCAGCGCGGCGGCGAGCCTCGGGGCGATCGACGTCGTGGCGGTTCGTCTCTGGCTCGACCGTTTCGTCCAGGTGGAGCATCCCGCGAACGTCTTCAGCCGGTTCGAGGAGCTGCGAGGCGCGGGGGGTACGTTTTTCATGCTGGACCAGCTCCAGAAGGACAGCGAGGTGGAGCTCTGGGGCGGGGAGGAGCCCAAAGGGTCGGTCATCGCGTCCGACTTTTACAACGGCACCGCCATCGCGTGCATGAGCGACGAGGACATCGTGAAGCTACTCACCGAGAAGCTCCTGCCCAAGGCGGTCCACGGGTTTGACGGTGTACGCGCGGTGGACTTTGAGGTTCGGCGGTACCCCGGCGCGGTGTCTTGGTTCTCGCCCGGGAGTTACCCCAAGCGACCGCCGCTGGAGACGTCCATACACAACATCGTGTGCGCTGGGGACTGGGTGCGCATGGGGGAACGGGAGCACGGAGCCAAGGGTCTGTGCCAGGAGCGAGCGTACGTGTGCGGTTTAGAGGCTGGAAATTCGTTGCTCAGGCGGGGGCTCGTGGCGGGAGGCGCGGGGGCGGGGCATCCGGTGATTCCGATCCGCGCGGACGAGGCGCAGGTGGTGCTGGGCCGGGCGCTGAACAAGCAGTTCATGGACGCGGTGTCGCCGTTCGGCCTCGCGTCGCCGTGGATCCGCTGATGAGACTTGCGTCACGAATGTATTAACATGCATCACGAATAAGTTGAAAATTAAAATGCATCGTTCTTCGTGCTATCGCGTATGTACATCAGCGCGCTCTCGCGCGAACAAATCCAGCGTCGTGACTCACACGGCGCTGACAAGGAGAGGCTCCTCTTCCCGCTCACGGCGAGCCCTGTGCGCGCGCATGCCCACGAGCGCGATGCCCGCGAGCGCCGCGGTCGCCGCGAGCGCCGCCCCGAAAGTTTTGAAATCGACGGCGTCCGGACCGTTCGAAATAACCTCGGGGCTCGCGCCCAGCCTCGCCCGTGCGCCGCCCTGCGCAGCCGCGTCCTCCTCCGTCGGCCACACGATCACCTCTCCCTGCACCTTGAGGGTGGGGAGGGAATCGTACCAGCTGGCCATCTCAGCCTCGAGCTTGGCGTCGCCGAGCCCAGCCTCTTTTTTCTTCGACTCGGAGGCGAGCCCGTAGTCGTAGTCGTCGCCGCCGGGCAGGGGGTTGAGGTCCTCCTCGTCGGCCTTGCCCGCGTAGAAATCCATCGAGTCGTCAGCCTCCTTGACAGCCAACGGGTCGTCGGGGACGTCGAGGCCGGCGTTGAAGATCAACCTGCGCTCCTCGTAACCCATGCCGAGCTCGGAGTCGTCGTCCTTCTCGGAGCGGTGCTTCTTGGAGTGGTGCTTCTTGGAGTGCCTGCGTGTGTCTCCAGTGTAGAACTCCATGGAGTCATCAGCCTCCTCGACAGCCTCGGTATCGCCCGGGATGTCGAGTCCAGCGTTGAAGATCTCCCTGCGGAGCTCGTCACCCATACCGAGCTCAGCATCGTCATCGTCGGAGCGCTTCTTGGAGCGGTGCTTCTTGGAGTGGTGCTTCTTTGAGCCAGTGTAGAAATCCATCGAGTCGTCAGCCTCCTCGATAGCCTCGGTATCGCCGGGGATGTCGAGTCCGGCGTTGAAGATCTCCCTGCGCTCCTCGGGACCCATACCGAGCCTGGCCTCCTTCTTGCCATCCTCGATAGCCTCCTCGGGCGCATCGCCGGAGTAGAACTCCATGGACTCGTCAGCCTCTTCGACAGCCTCGGTATCGCCCGGGATGTCGAGTCCGGCGTTGAAAATCTCCCTGCGAAGCTCGGCGCTCATGCCGAGCCCCGCCTCGGTGACCTCGTCATCCTCGTGGATATCGACGATGGACGCCCACCCGCCGGTGTGCTGCGCGAGCGCGGTCACCTGAGCCGGGTCCTGAGCGGCGGCGACGATCGAGCCGGCGACGTTCGCGTCGGGGGCGTCGATTGCAAACTCCAAAAACACGTGCGCGTGAACCGGCCCGACGATTGCCTCGTCGCCGCTGTTGATCGCGGCGACGGTGTGAAGCTCCGCGTCGGTGGAGACGATGATGCGCTCGAAGCGCTGCAGCATCTTCTCGATCTCGGTCCGCTCGGGCACGGGGAAGACGGCGAACGCGACGTGAGCCACGCCCTTCTCCGAGGCGTCGCCCTCGTAGTCGGAGTGGCAATGGAAAGCCTCTGGGGCGTAGTCCAGATCGGCGGCCAACGCGCCGCAGACGTGCTCCACGTCCACAGTCTCCGTGGTGATCTGGTCCAGCGTGAGCGTACCCATCAGGATGAACTCGGTGGAGAGCAGGGAGAGATCGTCGAAGGCGACGCCGGAGGACCCGGGCTGCGAACGAACGACGTCGAGCACCCCGGGGAAGACATGGGGTCGGACGTCCATGTCCTGGAGCGTCCACGGCGCCTCGACGGTGACGTGCACAGACCTGGGCTCGTTGGGTCCGAGTTCGTGGTGGTGTTCCTCGTGGTCATCGTGCTCATGGTGTTCATCGTGCTCGATTTCTTCATCGTGCTCGTGGTCTTCATCGTGTTCGTGGTCTTCGTCGTGGTGAACCAGGTCTTCGGGGTCAAAATCAATCTCCGAGTCGACGGGAAAGTCGACGAGCCCGTCCACCGCGTCGGAGGTTTCGAGGTGGGTGTTGAACGAGGACCAAACCTCGGATCCCCACAGCGCCCCGGTCTGATCCGACGCCTCCGTGGACCCGTGGACGATGTCGTGGTCGAAGGGCGGGAGCTTGGTCTTGACGTCGCGGATGAAGCATCGGCCTTGCATGCGCTCACGAAGGTGACTCCGGGCCTCAGGCGCCTTGAGCGTCGCCATCACCTGATTAGCCTGGTCGAACGAGTGCACGCGGGTGGCGTAGGTGACAAACGCGTGGAAACGCGCAAACTGCGGTTGCGCCTCGTGCCCACCGGCCATCGCCTCGAGGCTGGTGAGCTCCGCGTGTGTGTTGACGTCGGACTCCCTGAACTGCGCGATGAGACTCGTGAATTTTCCCTCATCCTCCAGACCCGTCACCGCGAAGACGATGACGTCGCCGGTGACGTGCGAGTCGTGCGGGGGAAACTCGGGGAGGTTCATGGAGCCCATCGCCGCGACTTTCTGGTCCTCGACGGCGGTGACGGTGCCGTTGTGGTAGCACCCGATGTTGTCAATCGGGACGTCGAGGTCACCCGCCAACGCTTTGCACACGACGTCGATGTCGACCACGCCGGAATCCGCGGGATCGGAACCGTCCCCCGGGATGACCACGCCGCCGATGAGGACAAAGTGCGACTTGACGAATGCGATGTCGTCGTCCGCGACGCCGGTGGCGGTGCCGACGTGGTCACCCTTGACGATCGTGGCGAACGCGGGGAAGATGTCGTCGCGGATGTGTTGCCGCGCGGTGTTCATGGGCACCTGGATGGTGGTCCAGACGTCGGGCTTGAAATCGCCGTCGCCGAGTGACGCCGCGGGGACGTGGTGGGCGCGCTTGAGCAGGCCGAGCGCGGCGGACGCGTCCATCGGTGCGTTCCACAGCCACTCGGTGCGGTTGGCGGTCACCTCGGCGTCCACCTCCGTCTCGAGGGAGACGTGCGGGGGGAGTCGGTACGCCACGTTGCGGATAAACGTTTGTCCCTCCATCTTCTGGCTCAGCAGCGCCTGGTTGTTGAGATCCTTGAGGGTTCTCATGACGGCGTCGGCGTTGTGCCTGGAGTGCGTGTCGATGGCGTAGGTGAGCCTCGCGTGGTGGCGGAGGAACTGGACGACGGGGTATCGCCCGCCCGAGAGCGCGGCGACGGTGTCGAAATCCACCTCGGAGGAGATCACGGAGAGGTTGATCCTGCTGATCAGGCTCGCGAACTTAGCCTCGTCGTGCACTTCGGTGATGGCGAAGACGATGACCTGGCCGGAGACGGACTCCGTCTCGCCCTCGCCGAGCCTCGGGGTGCCGTCGGGGTTGCCGAGGGTGGAGGCGGCGGTGAGGAAAACGTCGGAAGTTCCGTTCCTGTAGCAGGCGATTTCACCCCCCGTGTCCGAGTTCTCGCCCACGTCGAGGTCAACCTCGAGCGCGTGGCAAATCTGGTCGAGGTCGAGCACCTCCGTGAGGGTGTTGGGGACGATGATACCGGCGATGATGACGAAGTGCGAGTGCACGTGCGCGATGTCGTCGTTGACCACCCGCGGCTCCTCGAGGCCCTCGGCGCCGGTGACAATCTCCGCGAGAGTCGGGAAGAGCTCCTCGCGCACGTACCGACGCTCGACGTTCATGGGAACCTGGATGGTGACCCAGACGTCGCGGCGCTCGCCGCTGGGGTAGTCATGGGTGGACTCGCCCTGGCCGATCGCGGCGACCGCGTCTCGCTTAGCCCTGCGGTGGAACCACGGCATGGAGAGAGCGGCGGCGCCGGTGGCGGCCTCGTCGTCGTCTGCGTCGTCATCCTGGGGAATTTCCGACGCGAACACCGCGGACTCCACGAAACACTCCTGGCCGCACGCTCCTTGAACGTAACCGCCCGTGGACGGCCTCGAGAGGATATCCTTGACCGTTGGGGAGGTACCGTTGACGTTCTGGACGACGTACTCGACTCGGGCGTTGTGCCTGAGGAAGGTGAGCTCCCAAGTCGTCGCGCCCGAGACCGCGAGGGCGGCGGGGAACTGAGACAGGTAGTCGAACTGGCCCTCCAACGAGTTGGCGGCGTAGTCCATCTTCTGCGCGAGTCGCATGAACTTGTCCTCGTCGTAGACGCCAAAGACGGCGAAGGAAAACTCAACCCCTTTGATGGGACGCGCCGCGTCGTGAAAGTGGGGCAGGTTGAGCTTGGTGTGACCCTCGTGAACGCGGGACGATCCCGCGGACACGGTGGCGCCGACGAAGTCCGCGTTGATGTCGGGGTTCTCGAGGTGCTCGAACTCCTCCCACGCGCCGCCGCCGATGACGCAGTGAATCTGGTCGCGGTTGACGGAGAGATCCGCGGCGATGGCGTCGCAAATCTCGGTGTTGTCGTTGGCGAGGTGCTCGGGGTCGAGGAACGGGAACTGGATGCCAGCCACGAGGGAATACTGCACGTGGAACGAGTGGATGTTGTCCATCTTGACGTCATCGAGCGCGGGGTCGTCGGCGAGAATCTGCGAGATGGCGTAGCGGATGTTGTCCTTGTAGGTATCCTTGTACTGGATCACGAGCGGCGCCTGCACGGTGACGACGACGTCGTCCTCGTGACCCGCGAACGTCTGCCCCATCTCGGCCACGACCGACTTGGAGTCGGTCGTCTCCGACACGGTCCTGCGCATCGCGGGGTGCGGGGCGGTGAGCTCCTCGCCGATCTGCGACACGGTGTAAGGCGAGGTGGCGCTGAGATCCTTAATCTCGCGAATCACGCACTTGCCGGAGACGCGCTGGGAGATGATGTCGCCCGTGGACGGCGCGACGAGCTTCTCGATGATGGAATCGACGACGAAGACGTTGGGCGCGCGAATCGCAAAGGTGAGCATCGCCTTGTGACGCAAAAACGACATCTTGGGTCGAACCGACTTGCCGGCGGTAGCCTTGGCGAGCTCCTTCACCGTCTTGAACTTGGTGCGGCCGCCGCCGTCGCCGACGTCAACCTGATCGGTGTCAAAGTCCGCCTCGGCGCGCATCTTAGCCGCAGTCTCGTAGAAGTCTTCCGCGTCGGAGACTCCAAAGACGGCGAAGGCGAACTCGACGCCCTCCTGGCCGCCGCCGGGATACTCCGGGACGGCTCCGAGTGCGGCGGCTTGGCTCTTGTCGTGCTGCTTGACGACGTTCGGGGCCTTGAAGGTACCGTCGCCGAGCGGCGCGCCGAACTTCTCGGAGAGGGCGACGACGTTGGTGGCGGAGCACTCCATGTGCATGCGGAGGACGCCGATGTCGGCGGCGATGGCTTCGCACACGGCGTTCTCGTCAACCTGGTCGGGGGCGATGCGCGGGAGGACGAGGCCGCCCACTAGGAGCCACCTCGCCTGCACGAAGCCCACGTCGTCGGGGGTGACGTACTGGGACATCTCGGCGTCCAGTTCGATCTCGTCGACGATGGCACCCTTGATCTTCTCCTCCAGGGATGAGCCGGAGGAGGAGGGGTACACGGGAGCTTGGATGGTGACGTACACCTCGTGCGAACCCTCGCCGAGCTGAGCCTTGGCGCCCTTGTCTGCTGTGAGGGTAGCCTTGGGGATCTTCTCAACCTTCTTGGAGAGCTTCTGGAGATCCTTCTTGGCATCCTCGAGGGATTTGGCGTTGAGCGCGGGGTTTGAGTTGGCGAGCGTCTGAACCTTCTCGGCAGCCTCCGCGCCCCTGACGGAGGTCACGGTGGCATCCTGGAGCTTCTTCGTCGTCTTATCGTCCGCGATCTTACCGCCGCCGTTGCGGAGCATCTCGGACTGCATCGCCTCGTAGGCAAAGTCGACAGCCTGGCGCGCCTTGGCCAAGCCCGTCTTGGTCGCGGCGAGCGTTTTTGACGCGTGCTCGACAGCCTTGATGGCATCCTTGAGCTCGACGTAGGCGCGCTTGAGCTCCGTGGGATCCTTGGACTGCTCGGCAACCTTGGACTGCTCCTTGGCGCCCTCGAGCTGCGCGCTGGCGTGCGCGAACTCGAGCGATCCGTCCTCAACCGCCGCCTGCGTCGCGTCCAACTCGTCGACGGCGTTGAGCAGCTCCTTCCCGGTGGCGGTGAGCCAGGGCAGGTTCGACGCGGCGTCGTCGCGAAGCTTCTCGAGCTCCGCGGCGGCTTTGGCGTAGCGTGACTCGGCGGTCTCGGCGCGCTTGCGAGCCTCGCGCGCAGCCTCGCGCGCGGACTGCACGGCGACTTTGGACACCTCCGCCGCGGACTTCTCCGTCGCGGCGTCCTTCTCGCGCTTGCCCACGCGGGCGGTGAGGTCCTCGGCTTGCGTGCGGAGCTCAACCTCCTGCGCGCGGAGGAGCTGGTTCTCCGACCGCGCCTCGTCCAGGGACTTGGCGGTGGCGTCGAGTTTACCGCGGAGCGTCGCGGCTTCGAGGTGCGTCTGCGAAACCTCCTCGGATGCTTTTTTAATCGCGGCGTCTCGAGCTCGAATCTCTTTGGCGAATCGCGCGCGGGTGTTGGTCGCGGCCGCCTTGGCGTCCGCGGCGTCGCGCTGCGCCGTCTCCAAGGTGACGCGCAAGGCTTTCTCCACGACGTCGGACTTGGTCTTGCCGGTGTTGTACGCAGCCTGCGCGGCTGCCTCGGCTCGGACGAGTTCGTCGGCTTTCGACTCCGCGGTTTCAAGCCTGGATCGAAGAATCTCGACCGCGTTGGTCTCAGCCTGTGAGAGCTGCTCCTTGGCCTCGGCGAATCCTTGCTTACGTCCGGACTCGCGCGCGGCGGTGATGGAGTGGACCGCGGATTCCATCGCGAGCTTGGCGGCTCCCGAGTTTTCATCCTTGGCCTCGATTTGTTTCTGCGCGCTCGCGAGTTTGGCGTCGAGCCGCTCGAGCTCAGCCTTGGCCTCGTCGGCAGCCGCGCGCTGGGCGTCGGCGTCGAGGCGGAGGGCGTTGGCTTCGCGGCGCGCCTCCGCGATCCTCGCGGTGGCGCGCACCTGCCTGCGCTCGATCTGTCGCTGGAGCACGCGCGTGGCGTGGCGCTCCTCGACGCGCGTGGTGGACGCGACGTCGTGATGCGCGCCCGCGCGGGTCTCGCCGACGCGCGCGGACGCGGTCTGCGCGACGCGGGTGGCGCGCCTGGCGATCTTGTGCTCGGCGTTGGCGGCCACGCGGCGCGCCTTCATTCGCTCGCACGCCGTCGCGGTCGTCCCGGGAGGGCAGTCGCTCTCCACGGACGCGGCCGCGGTCCCGGAGACTTCATCGTCGGCGCGGTTGCGCGACGCGACGCCGTGATGGCGCGCGACGGGGTCAGCCTCGCCCGTCGCGGCGACGCGCGAGTGCGCGTGGACGCGAGCGTGCGGGCCGCCGGTGGCGCCGCGGGTGTCCTTGGACCACGTCTCCATGGAGTGAGCGTCGGCGACCGCGAACGTGGCCGCCGCGGCCGCGAGCAGCAGCAGCATCGCCCAGGGCCGCGCCCATCGGGACACGCGGGAGCGACCCATCGCGCCCCGCGCACCCACGGGGGTGATCGACGAGAGGCCGCGGACGCCTCTGTCGATGTGTTTAGACGGTGTGCGTCGAACGGACGAGGGTCTGTGGGCCCGTCGTCGCTCGATGCGCGTCGTCGTGTGGAGGTCGCGGGCGTCGATTGGTCCGAGACGTCGATGTAACCACCGGAGAACCAGACGACATAAAGTTCGTATGGGCAAACAGATATGGGTGGCCAAAAAGCCAAAAACGCTTTTTATCAACTCAAACGACTCATAAAACGGGGTCTAATCTTGCCATATAAATGGATTTGGGCGCCGATACCAGCCAAGAAAGCCAAAACCATTTTCGGGAGAGTGAGCCTTAGGAGAGTGAACTCGTCATCTGGTAATTGTACAACACCGCGCGCATCACCGCGCTGAACACACACGTCATCTAATCGTTGTTCTGCCTCGCCACGCCGTACTCACCCGCGGGGGAGTCCACCACCGCCACGTACGTCACCACGTTCTCGCTCGAAGTACTCTCCGCATGCACGGGCGCCGCTCTCCGTGTGGCCATCACCGGCGCGGCGGGCGCCTCCACCGTGAACGCCCCGGGCGGCGCCGCCGCCAGCTGCCTCCAGTCCACGGGCTCCTGCCCCATCTCCGCCCTGTTCTTCACCTCCCTCGCGAGCCTGCACGACACGCAGGGCGCGCAGAAGCACGCGGTGAGGACGTCGGTGTGCTCCTGGATCCCGTAGTTGGCCGCGGATCTGTTGGCGATGTGCGCGAGGTACCCGCCGCTCGCGACGTTCCCGAGCCCGGGTAAGAGCTGGTTGAACTGCGAGAGGCCGAGGATGATCCAGCCGGTGGCGCAGCAGTCGCCAGCCTTGGCGTCGGACGCCGCGCGGCCCACCTGGCAGGGCGTGCAAAACGTCCCGCCGAGGCACGAGTGGAGGTCGTCGAAGCAGTCGAAGAGGTTGGAGGTGTACGCGCGGCTCTCGGGGTGCATCATCCTGGTGTGGATACCTCGCGTGTCCCCCATCGGCCACAGCGGCGGGTAGGTGGGCGGCGGGAGGAACGGGGGAGGCGCGTGCATCCCGGGGCTCACGCCGAGCGCCCCTTGGGGGTATTGGATCTCGTATGGGTTCTGGTGCGCGACGCTCACGACGGTGGCCACGGGCGCCGGGTTCGGGCCGTAGCTCGGCGCCGCGGTCGGGACGGTGCCGCGCGCGGGTTTGTTCTCCTTGTCGCTCATGTCGGGCGGCTCGCGGACGCTGCGCGCGGGGGAGAGTGAGGTTCATTCCAGGCTGGCATTAAAAAAAATAGACGACCTTCTGCAACGGGACGCGGCGCGACGATTGCACGTTCAACACGGGCAGACGGGGTGTGTGTGACGGGAGTCTCCCCTTCCTATTGAACCTACGATGCTAGCTAACAGTGCTACGGGTCAGAGCTCGTCGTGTTCGCTCTCGCTCGCGAATCCCTCCGACGGCCCTTTCCACGTCCCAAGGTCCGAGTACGCGTCGCGCCAGATGCCAGCCTTGGCGTACCGGTCCCTGCAGTTCCCCAGCCTCAGCGCGTTCCTCTCCGCGATGCGCTTCTGGGTCCCGCGCCTCTCGCGCTCGGTCATCTCGCGCCAGTTTTCGATCCGTCGCATCGTGCAGTCCTCGTTGACGATGATGGGCCCGAGGTCGTCCAGCGCCACCTTCTCCCCGAACCGAAGCTGACGCGTCGGTCCCGAGTCGTCGGTCCCATCGGCCCCCGAGGGCTCCAGCACGGGGACTCCTCCTCCTCCATCGACGTCGTCCCCTTCGAGCGCCTCGCCTTCCCCGGCCGCCGCCGCCGCGACCCCGGTCGCCAGCAGCAGTAGCACCAGTATCGCGCGTCGCATCGTTCCGAAGCCCCGCCGCGTCGACGCGTGCCCCGGCGCCTTCAGCCTGTGTGCGGTCGCGAAACTTCCACACAGGCGGCGACCTCGTTTTATTTTCCGAGCGAGGGCGCCCCAGCCGCACTTCGAGAGACGCAGTCCCCGTGCGCGGACAACAGTATGGCGGACGACGATGATGAGGTGGTCGACAACACCGCCAAGGCTAACCGCGCGGACATGAACAGCCTCGGTGGAGGGGGCGACGACGACGGCGGCGTGGACGCCGAGGCCGCCAAGAAGCGAGCGCTCGAGATGGCCACCGACGACCTCAAGCAGCAGAAGGCTGCGGAGGCTGCCCGGCTGAAGGAACTCATGGCGGTGAAGATCAGCCAGGAGGACGTGGCGACGATCGTGAGCGAAATCGAGGTGGAGAAGAAGGCGGCGGAGATGAGGCTCAGGGAACACGGCGGCGACGTCGTCGCGGCCCTCAAGTCCTACGTCCTCTAGGGATCTATCTTTGTGGTGCTTAAAAAAAACCAAACAAACAGCCGAGACTCGCGGCGTTAGCGACCCTTAATCGCTCGGCCCCTGGAGGCCATGCCACGCCTGTTCTTGTCCCTCCCCGCGGGCCCCGCATCCTCCGGATCCTCCGCCCAATCCGTGTCGTAGTACGCGTTCGGGGGGCAATGAATCGCCAACCGCCTGGCGCCGCGAACGTCCACGGCGCCGTCACCGACGCTGGCCTTGTCACTCACGCACACCGAGTACCAGAACGTGTCCGCGTTGCTGCACCCGTCGTCGTAGTTCCCCCGGCGGTTACGCTTCAGCAGCGACATCTCCAGGACGCCGTCGACGACGATCCACGTGGACGCCTCCGCCTTGACCGGCGAGTGCAGTTCGCCGTTGATCCGCGGCTCCCCGTCGACTTCGATTGACAAAAAGTTGGATCGAAGGTCCACTCGAACGTCCCTGGACACGACGCAGTTCGCGGGAAGCGGGACGAAGATCTCCACGAACGTCTGCGTCTGCCTCCACTTGTATCCCCCGCAGTCCTCGCCGAGGTTACGCTCGATCGCGAACGAGTCGTAGTAGAGGACGGACTTGTCCTCGAGGGTGGCGGCTTCGTCGGCTCGGACGGCGAGGAGGTCGGTTTCCTCTCGTGCCTTCATCCTTCGCATGTCTTCGGCGTCGAACTCGGGGGGCTTGGGCTTGGGGTTGGCGCGGCCGTACATGTCCTCCATCGTGGTCACCTTGCGCTCGATGCGGTCGACCTCGTCTGTGTGGTTTGGGGTGTAGTGTGGATGGGCGGGTGAGTCGCGAGCAGGTGGTGTTCGTGATGGGCTGGGAGGTGGGCGTTACGGTCGATGATCGAGGCGACGGGTGCGATGATGGGTGGGTCGCACGCACCGTCCTTGAGGACGGCCATCTTGCCGTGCTTGCGCATCCATTTCGCAAACTTGGGCTCGGTCTTCTCGGTGTGATCCGCGAAGTCGTTCTGGCGGCACCACTCCTTGTGGAACGGCCAGTACGCGCGCTGGCACTTGCGGCTGCAGAAGTGGATGCTGTGGCACCGGCTGCACAGCGCGAGGTCCTCGGTGCAGCCGCAGTTGCCGCACTCCTTCGGGACGTGCTGCTCCTCCTGGAAGTGCGCCGCCATCGGAGATGGACGATGGGTGGAGTTGGTGGAGAGGGATGTGGGGGAGACGCGCGGGGGGTTGTGGCGAGGTGGAGGGTCGGGGACGCGACGTCTCGGCGGCACCGAGGCGGGGAGGCGGGCAGGCACCCAGAAACGCTCGAGTGGCAGTTGGCCGGGCCAAGTCATCGCGCGCTTTATTTCCCTTTTGGATAATTGCCCCGCACAACCGACGACGCCACCTGGCCCGCGGAAGGCTTCGAATCGTCGACAAGATGCTCGCGGCGATGCGTGCACCCGCCCTGAACGCCCGTGCGGTCGCACCCCGCTTCGTGGGCGCGAAACCCCGCGCGGTTAAACCCCCGGCGCGGGGGTTTACTCGGCCGGGGGATAATCGCCGCCGCTTCGCGCAAATCGTCGCGGCGGCGGGCGAATACTCGAACGAGATCCCCCCCGCGATGCAGCTCGTCACCGTCACCGAGCCCGAGACCAACCGCACGCTGCTGTGCATGCTCCGCCGGCGGTTCAAGCTCGCGGACGGCGAGGAGCGATGCCTGTGCCTCCCCCTCGACCACCCCATCGACGTGCTCCGCGGCGAAGGGCTCGACGAGACGGAGGACCTCTCCGACATCGGCGACGACGAGCTCGCCGCCATCTTACCCGACATGTCCATGGAGCTCGCAAAGAAAGGGATGCTACTCCAGCGCAGCGCGTTCTGCATGACCGTCCGCGGCGCCGTGCGGTTCAACGAGACGGACACCTTGGTCATGGACACCGGGATGGATGAAGAATCCGAAGGCGTCGAGGTGGCCACGTTTTCATCCGGAGGCAGCAAGTACCTCGTCTACGCACCCATGAACCCCGTGCTCTTAGTCACCAAAGAAGACCCGGGCACTGGCGAGCACACAGTGATGTTCGACGAGGAGATGGACGACGACGTCCTTGAGGAGAACATGGCCGCCGTGGAGGAGGAGCTCACCGACGTGGAGAGCGAACTGTTCGACGACATGGCGGGTTTATTCGACGACGAGCCGGAGGATGGAGACGGGGGGTCGGGCGGTGGGCGAGGCGGGGGACGTGGCGGACGCGGGGGAGGTGGACGGGGGGGACGGGGGAAGGGTGGCGGACGCGGGCGAGGAGGCAAAAAGTGACGAAAATATATTAATAATACAATCCCGTGACGGTGCTTCTTCTCTCACCAGCCTCGGAAGCGCCGCATGGCCTGCCACCCCGGCGGCGGCTTCCCCTCGTTCACCGCGACGTTGTACTTGACGTACGAGCCCATCAGGTACGGGTGGATGGGCAGCGTGAACAACGCGGCGACGAAAAAGCCGATGGACCCGTAAATTTTACTCGCCGTTCTCAGCGGCGGGAAGGACGACACACCCGGCGCGCCCGCGTCACGCAGCGTCACCTTGACCGACCGCGTCGCCGCCGCCGGGAACTTGGCGATGGACGCGGTCTCCGTCCCGGTGAACACGTCGTTGACTCCCCCGCTCCCGCCGTACGTCGCCTTGATCGAAGTCAACCGCCAAGCCCCGAGGTCCTCGCCGGCGACTGGCGCGTACGCAACCGCGACGTCGACGCCGGAGAGCGCACCGACCGTGCACGTCACGTCCGCCGCCGCCGCACCCGCGCCCGCGTCGTCAAAGTCGCAGTCGCTCTCGTACGCGGCGATGACGCGCGTGTGTCCCAGCGCGGTGACCGTGACAGTCGCCGCCGCGTCCCTGGCGTTGAAAGCGGGAAAGTTTGTGACGTACACGGCGGCATCCTCCGCTACGGTGACGTTGGATGACGTCCCGTCGCACTGGGGCGTCCACGGCCAAAACCCGGCGGAGTAGAACGCGGGTACGAAACTCTTCCGCGTGCGCCACTCGGACCCGATCTCGAAGCTCGATTCGAGGTCCGCGTAGGCGCCGCCGACGGACACGCCGCCGCGAAGGCCCCGGTATTTTCCGTCGACATCCGCGGGCGTGAGGTAGCCAGCCTGGCCGCTTCCCCCGTTCAACGCGGCGACGGCTTTGGCGAACGTGAGCGCGGTCGCCGGGTCGACGTAGCCGCACGCGCCGCAGGTGGAGGTGTCCGTGAGCGGTGTCCACATCGCGGGCGCGTCTCCCGCGACGAGTTTATCGGCGTCGACGTCGGTTGTCGCCGCTCGAACCGTCGGCGCGTCGAGCGTCGTCAGGTGTTTGGTGTGGACGTTATCGGCGGTCCACGAGCCGGTGACGACGCGCGCGGCGATCTTACCGGCGACGTCGGTGTCCTGCGCGGCTTGTTCCATGGCGGCCTCCACCTGCTCGCAGACGTCGACGACAGTCTCGCACGTCTTATCACTTGAAAGCGCGACATAGTTGGCATCCGCCCAAGTGTCCCACTGGCTCTGGTCCCACGAGCACGTCACGCCCGTGGCGTCGGAGCACCCGACCACCTGGGCAGCCAAAGTGCAATCGATGCAACTGCGCAGGCGCATCTCGTTCAGCTCGGCTAGACGCGTGCCGACGACCGCTTTCAGCGCAGCGGCGTTGGCGTATTCGACGGGTTCGGCCGTGCCCGCGTTCTCGAGGGTGGTGACCTGGGCTCCTGAGGCTGAGGACCGTGTGAGGACGCGTGCGTTGCCGATCGCCCACGAGCCGTCGTCCGTGCCGAGGTTCAAGGGTCCATCGGCTGAGGACCTGTGCTCGGGCTTGGTCGCGGTGCACAGCACTTGCACGGTCCTCTCGCACGACCCGGTGGGGTGGAGCGCCAACATCGCCGGGCGGTCCACCGCGGCGAGCACCACCTCTTTGTACAGCGTCGCGGGAGCCTCGATTGCGAGGTACGTGTTCCAGTGCGCTCTGCGGAAGTACGCGGCGTGGAAGTTGTTGGACCCCGGCGCGGTGACGCGGTAGTCCCACGCCATGTCCCGGGAGTCCCTGTCCTCGTGGTTGGCCCAGCCGGTCTCGTACGTCAAGAGCAAGATGCCGCCGACGATGCACATGAGCGGGAGGAGTATCAGGGAGGAGAGGCGGACGGCGCCGTTCCACGTGGACGTCTCGTCGAGGAACCGATAGGGCCTGCGGCCGGTGATGACGCCGTCGGCGCTCATCGCGGCGACTCGCGGAGGTCTCGGCGTCTCGTTGTGATGTCGACATCGGAAATTTGGCAAACGGTAACAAACGGTAAAACCGACGCTGAAAATAGGAGCACAGGGCTGATAGTCAGGCCATTTTCTTATTTCGCGTACACTGTTTGCCCACTGCAACGACTATAAATGTAGTCTATAATCGATTCCGCTCTCGGCCAGATCGACGACGCTTCGGCCCTCGGAAGAAATTGGCCCATTCTCGGAAGGATCCCGGACGGCGCCTCGTCACTGTGAGAGACGGTGAGGCCGACAGAGCTCGTCGCCCGCCCTCTCCGTTCACCATGGGCGTCCCCAAGACCAAGGTTCGTACCCTCGCCCACTCCACCGCCGCGTCGCGTCCGATCCACGCGCCCGATCCCCCCGCCGAGACGCGTCGCGTCGCTCGAGTTTCCCGATCGCTGACGCGCCCAATTTCGTCACCAACCTTTTTCTCCGCAGTGGTCCCCCGAGGAGGAGGAGGCGCTCCGCAAGGGCGTGAAGAAGTACGGCGCCGGGAAATGGCGCTTCATCCAGAAGGATCCGGTGCTGGGCAAGATCCTCAACCAGCGATCCAACGTCGATCTCAAGGTGCGCTCGCCGAACCACCCTCGTGACCTCCCCTTTCCCCGCCGACCACGACACGCCACGCGAAGTCGGAGGGGTGCCGCGACACGACGCGCCCTCCCACCTCACCCACCGCACGGCGCCCGACGCTGACCGAACCCGCGCCCACTTCACACTCGCAGGATAAGTGGAGGAACATGTACCCCGGGCACAGCACCGCGGATCCCACGCCCGACTCGGTGAGATCGCGACCCACGACCCGCCGCGCCGAGCGACGATTCCCGTGTAATTCCTCGCCATCATCTTTCATTTTCCCAAACACGACCCCTCGAACGCGTCACACTGACCACACGTACGTCCTCCATCATCGATCCAACCCACCAGGACGACGACGACCGCAAGTCCGGGAGCAGGTCCAGGGGCAAGAGCGCCGGCGGCCGCGCGGCGTCCGACAGCGGCGGCTCGCACCACAGGCGCGGAGCCGCAAACAAAGACTCCGGCAAACGCGCCGTCACGCCCGGAGTCGCGACCAAGGACACACCCAACAAGGACGGGTCCGCCTCGAAACGACGCAAGGCGCCCGTGTCGGAGAAGGCTGGCGGCGACGTCAAGGCTGGCGACGTCAAGGCTGGCGCCGCCGGCGACGATCCGTTTCTGTTCCTCGTGAATGGTGAGTTTCTTTTGGGCAATCTCTGTATGGGCAATTGTGCTGACGTCGTGTTTTCTTTTCAGGCCAATACAGAACCGCGGAGGAGGTCACTCGCGACGCCGCGAGGGCCGTGCGCGACGCCGAGCGAGCCGCGGCGGCGGCTGAGGAGGCGGCCGAGGAGGCTGAGCTGTGCGAGCGCGAGGCGTGGGAGGCGGAGCGGCTGGCGAACGAGCTGCTGGAGGAGGCGGAGAGGCAGAAGCTTATCAGCGACGCGGCGCGGCGGGAGGCTGAGGCGGCGGTGAAGGCTGGAGGGCCCGCTTCCCAACCCGGCGCCGGCGCGAGCACCATCTTCGCCGTCTGACGCCTCGCGAGGACGCACGCACGATTGTACACATGACACACGACGGTAGCAGATACGTTGAGACTGACCACGACGCATAGACGCTGAATAACAAAATAGAAGTACGAGTAAGAGTTACATAAACGAGCTCGTTTGGTCCTGGTGTGTACTACGACGACGGTGTATCCGTATGGGTATTGACATCGGCTAAGGAGCGACGTCACGCGCCCGAGGCATGGCGTCGTCGATCTTGGCTACGTGCGACTGTCCGTCCTCGGTGAGGTGGAACGAGTGGTTCTTCCCTCTCAGGATCTTCCCCTCCGCGTTCCTCGCGGGCTCCGTGCGCACCCTCCCGATCTTCTTCATCCAGTTGAGCAGCCCTTTCATGTGCCGCCTGCTGTGCACCCTCACCCCGTCCGACGTCGCGCGTTCGTACAGCTGCGCCACCGTCATCCCCTCCCCGTCGCGAACGATGCGAAGGAGCGAAGCCATCGGCCCGTCGCCCACGTCGTAGTCCTTGGTGTTCGCGGCCATCGTTCTTGTCCACGCGCGTTGAGACCCGCGTTGGACCATCGTGAACGCCTCATACCTCGCGGGGCACCTGCGTTTGAGATGCGGGAGCGGTCATTGGTCAGCGGGGACGGCGGTGCGTTGGGGGCGGGATGGGTAGAGGCCGGGCTTAGGTTTTGTCATCGGAGAACCACAGTGGGTGTTCCGTGGGTCGGATGGCGATGGGTGGGGCCGGGATAAATGCTCGAGGCGCACCTCCTGATGAGCGACAACAGCCCCGACATCGCGCCGACGAAGCCGGACCTTCCGGTGCGTCGGGTTGTGCGTCGCGAGTCGCGTCGTCGGCTCTCGTAGCCAAAAATCGAGACCGACCCATCGGCCGGACCAATATGGATACTTGTATTTTGAAGGGCCCAGAAGCTGACTGTGGAGCGCGGGCACTCCCTCCGCGCGCAGCCTTTAGCAAGGTCGCGCGAGAGCGGGGAATTAGCTCTGGGCGGCGTCGGGGACTAGCTCCGGCCGTGGACCCGCGGGATACGACTAGCGCATCCCCGGTCTCGCCCAACCCGGCCCGTGACGAGCTCCACAGTCGTTGTTGCATTTGGTGTTGAATCGATATGGACCCGCCTGGGGGAGCCCCGGGCCCGACGCCCGGGGATGACTCCCCCGACGGCCAGGGATCCACCGCATCGACCCCCGACCCGTTCGCGTTCGGCCGCGCGCCCAACAGCCCCGAACGGCCCGCGCGTCCATCCGGTGGAGCGTCCACCTCCACCTGGTCGCCAACGCACGGCTCCGCATCGATGACCCGCTCGCGTCAGGGACCACCCGGTCAAACGCGCGCGCATCCAACGCCGTCCGGCTCGGCGTCCGCGAAGAGCTACACCACCCTCCAGGGGACCCCACACGCGGGACACACGGACGCACGCCACCAGACACCGAACGTGAGCCACCAGACCCTGCACGGCACGCCGCTGCCACCGACGGGAGGAGGACTCGGCTCTGGCGTCGCTGCGCCGCACTGGGCGTGGATCCCCAAGGATGGCGAGGTCTTCGCCGCCGCGGACCCGGGCACGTGCCGGCCGATGATGTGCGACCCGGTGGTGGACGACGACACGCGCGCCCCGGGGGTCATCGAACCCCTGCACGTGATGGAGACAGACGAGAAGGGCTTCGGGGACGAGCCGCACGTTCCGTTTCGACTCCCCGGCGACGAAGCCGGCGTCGGACACTCGAGTTCACCGTCGGACACTGTCATCCATGGCACGCCGACGTCGTCCACCGCCGTACCCGTGCTGAAGGACTCCACGCGTCACGCGTTCGAGGTGAGGCTCCGCGCGGACTGGGTGGGAAGCAGGCGGGTGAGCTTCGGAACGGAAGGGACGCCGCGCGAAAGCGGCGCGGGACCTTCGAACGAGTTTTCCTTCGCGACGCCCGCCGGCGGATTCGGGTCGCCGTTCGGTGCCCCGCCGCAGACGCAGTTCACGGGCGGGAGCGTGTCCAGCGCGAGTGACGGCAGCCCTGTCGGGTTGGGAAACACCGCACTTGGTGACAAGGCGGCTTCCGCGAAATCGTGCGGGTCCGTCGGTTTGGTTTCCATCTTCACCGGAAAGTACCTGCAGGCGCGTCGTAAGCGCCCGCACCGGCTCCAGTTCTTCGGGGATAAGCGGGGCGTGTACGAGACGTGGGAGGTGATCGGCGGCGCGAGGTCGAAGCTGCGCCGGTGGCGCGCGTGGGGCGCGCTGGCGGGTGACGGGGTTGACGACGGAGGGGCGATTAAAACGACGATTGGCTCGGCTTCGGCTTCGGCTTCGGCTTCGAGCGCGG
>Ga0302116_1000564_pt1 | contig 22618 bp, 22 predicted proteins | sample AG5_SCM_MG_FD_203124 | JGI IMG/M metagenome (GOLD analysis project Ga0302116, IMG submission 203124) | Marine microbial communities from Western Arctic Ocean, Canada - AG5_SCM | ecosystem: Environmental > Aquatic > Marine > Oceanic | place: Canada: Western Arctic Ocean | collected 2017-10-01 | reverse complement strand
GGGGGGGGGGGGGGCGGGCGGGGGGGTGGAGGCTCTGCCGTGTCCTCGATGAATCTGTGGGGAGCCTGTCGAATGTTTTTTGGTGGGGCAACACCAACACCAACACCAACACCAACACCAACATTTGGCTGTGTTGGCTGCAAATCGTCAGCTTTTTCAAACCGATTGTTCATCTCCTCGACAATCCAAGATGGGATAACTCTTTTGGTTGCGGTGTGCGAGTTGTTGTTGTTGCTATTGACTTCGTTGACAATAATATTGTTGCTGCTCATCGTTGCATTGGAATTGTTGTTATTATCGAGGAGAAGCTCCAATGGCCTCCGAGGCGCTGTTCGGTGGCTCTTGAATGACAGGTGGTTGTCGCCTCGTTCAATGTTGTTGTTGTTGTTGTTGTTGTTGTTGTTGTTGTTGTTGTTGTTGTTGTTGCTGTTGATGTTGCTGTTGCTGTTGATGGTGAACGAATCATAATTAAGCTGCAATAATTTTTCCCTGACACGCTGCTCAGCGTGAACCCTTCGCACACACTCCGTTCCATCCTCTTTCTCCTCCCCCCCCCTCTTCTCCCCTTCCTTCTCCTCGCGCCTAGCCCTGGCCTCCACAATTTCTCGTGCTCCGCTTCTGACCCAGTCAACAGCTTCACCGTACCTGGCCGTTTTTGACCTCGCCGCCACAAATTTCCAGTTGCGAAACGCCTTCTCCGTCGTAACTCCGGCCCAGTGGTACAGCGCCATTCTGTTTTTGGCCTTCGCGGCATTCCTTCTTTCTACCTTGTCCCTCCAAATTGAAAAAAGCCCCCCCACAAACAGCCCCAAATTGGCCTTGGTGAGCTCGCTCTCTTTTCGCCACAATCGGAACAGCTTGTTTCGGCGAAGCTGAAGCTTCTTGCTCTCGTGTGCGGCTGCCGTTGCGAGCAATGTATTGCTCCTCTTGACGTACTCGACCCACCCGAGGAACGAGTTGGACAACAAATCGAAACTGCGCCGAGCGAAGAAGGTGCCACACGAATTTAGTGGGTAAGGGGTTAGTTCTAGCAGTGGCTCGTATTCTCGTTTTCATCAAGGCTCGCTCGCTTCGCTCACTCACCTCTTATACAAAAACTTTTTGTTTGCAGTTTCACCAGCGGCAATTCTGTGTTTTTTTTTTAACTCGCAAGTTTCCCGCCAGTGCAGGACCGTTTCCAGCAAAACCTTCTTTCGCACGAGCTTGCCCTTCCGCCGTTTGGCTACGCTCAGAATGACGTTCTCGGCCAGACCGATTAAGCAGGTTGACAGGACGTGCTGGCGACGGTGGTCGCGTGCCACGGACATTTTTCTCTTTTGTGTCGTGACGGCCGCGTGGCATGCCTTCCATGTGTTGAAGTTCTGCGCCGAGCGAAGCGAGGCGCATTTTTAATGAAAGACGAGCGAAACGAGAATGAGCGAGCCAAACAAATTGGGTGGGTTAGCTTAGTAGTGGATGTAGCCATAATGTCTGTAGCCATTTCGCGCACTTCATCGCGATTATATAATGCTCGTCTTCCAAAAGGCTCGCTCGCATCGCTCGCTCACCTGGCGGGTGTTTGACGTTTTGAGGTAAGTCCTTGCTAAATTGTCCAGCTTTTGGAGCTTTCTTTTGTTCGTTTTGTGTTTGTTAAGCTTGTAAAGTGATTGTAGGAGCAGAGTTTTATTGTGGTGGTCAGCTCCACGCTGCAAAATTGCACCCTGCGCCTTACTTATTGCCACGCCCTCAACGAAAGTGTCGAAAAAGCGCCCGGCGAAGAGCAAATAGCTAGGGGACATCCTTTTCTTTTGCAGTGATCTGGTTATTATTCTCCACGAGCGGAACATCTTCGTTATGAAATAATTGTCCGCAAGTTTCATCTTCTCCTTCTGCCTGAACGAAAACTCGGTAAAAGCTACGAGAGCGCAAAACGCCCTCAACTTCACCACGCCTTGGTTGAAAGCAACGGCGACCTTGTTGTTGTAGTTGTCATTGTTTATGTGCGAGACCGCAGTTTTCCACTGCTGGATTGCTCGTTTTTGGATAAATTTGTTCACCTTATTGGTCACTTGGGTCTGGTTGTGCCAGGCCTGGAAGATTTGGGAGAGGATTCGGTGGAACCGGAACATGACCGCGGAGTGTACAATGGCTGAGAGCGCAGCGGCTCGAGAAGATGCACAACCTTTTGCAAATCGTGATAGTTGCGATTTCTTGTAGTGCTGGATTGCTAGTTGGTTGTGCTGAGATGCGATATAGCGTCTGGGGGGTGGGGTGGGGTGGGGCGGGGTGGGGTGAAAGGGGGGTAAGAATAAGGCAAATGTATCATTCATTCACAAGTTTTCGTTAAACCCACCTATGTGATATCCTCCTCGTCCTCCAAAACAATTTCCTGAGCTGAACCATCTTGAAGTGACAATCAGCCAAGAGGAAATTGTTATCATCTAAATCTATATCCCTAGCCATTTGTTCACCGCCCCTCCTGAGTTTCCCGAACTTTTTCCTCAACAAAAACAAACGAGCAACTTCGGCATTTTCTCGCTGCCTGATGTTGTCGTTTTTGTTCTTCTCGAGACAGCGCAATCCCCTCTTTCCCATTGACACAACGCTGGCAGCCCCCCCAATCTCAACTTCAAGGAACCGGTTCGATTTCTTTGCCTCCAAAAGCGCGGAAAGCTTGGCCAACGCTCGCCTCTTTCGGCTGAGATTGGCAAAGTTACCGGCACGAGTTTTTAGGTTGAACGAGACTTTGGAGGTTTGGATGTTGGTGGCGAGCATTCGCAGGGCGGCGCGCTCTAACGTTCGATCACGGTGGTCGGAAGCCACCAAAGAAGACCGGCGGGACGCAAATTTTGACGAAGAGTGGAAGGCCAGTCGGGAGAACGCCTGTTGCTTGAGGGAGTGGGTTCGGTGGGTCTCGGAGAGGAGTGTGTTTCGAGTGGATCGCTGAGAATTTCGTTTGTTTTTGAGAAGTAGGAGTAGCAATTTCCTTTTCAAAGCACGGTCATGGTGAGCAATTGATATTGCAAACGAGGTTGTGGTGGTGAATTCTGTTGTGGTGGGGGGTGAAGGTGGGGGAGAAATGGGTGGTTGCACAGGTGGCAAGGGAGGGGGGGGGGGAGTGGAGAGGAAACTTGTGGGGTGGGAAAGGTCAAACTCGGGAGGAAAGGACTCGTAAGCTTTTTTCTTTCGAAATATTGAACCAAGACCAGCTTTCGCCATCCACTTATTCACATATTTTCGCCCCACAAATTTCCTTCTTATTCGTCTAGCCAACTGCTCATTTTCAGAATCGCTCATTCTCTTGTCGGACTTTTAAGGTCGACGAGACCCAAATTTTATGTGAAGGAGTGGTGTAAATTATAGTTTGCGAGTGGGAAAACTACGGGTTCGGTTCGTCATCGGTTTCCTAATGTAGGAACATCTAATTTTACATTGAACATGGGAAATTAGTGCCGAAATCAAAGATTTTATGATCAGCAGCAGTAATGTGGTTCTTGAAGTTGAAACCAATCCACCTGCATCGCCCATCCCATCAAGCTCTTCAATGTTGCTACGATCAGAGTCTGATATTCGTTCTCCTGGTGCACCTGCTATGACTCCGAAGGCTAATGGTCGTGATTTCGTCCCTAACGACAACGATGGCGACGAGCATTATCCTGATCTGATGACCCAGGTGAGCTGGTTGATGTCTTCGTTGCTGTTATTGAATCTAATCCCGCTCCTCCTCCCCCCCCCCCCCCCTCCATACCCCCTTCTCTGTTTTCCCAGACGGACAAGTACGGGAAAGCGAGCTCCCCTCGTCCCCAGAAAAAGACCTATGTGGCACAAGCTGTGTCCCACCCCAACAACAACAACAACAACAACATCAATCCTCCATCAGCAGTCTCACGAGCGCAAGAAGAATCAGCAGCAGCAACAGCCGAAACACAATCAACGGTGTTTTCATTCTTCTGTTGCTGCCTAGCGAATCTCTCGCCACAGTCTGCATCCTCCTCAGATTCCAATTCCAATTGTAAAACGCCCCAGAAGTTGAATAACACGATGGCCAACAGCAATAGCAACAGCAACAGCAACAGTCATATCAATGGCGATAGTAATGGCAACAGTAGCAAACAAGAAGATAGCAACGCAGCAAATTATAATACGCCACAGAAGAACGAAAACTTCAATAAAATGTACCCAAACAGAGTTGACAGCCCCTCCTTCCTCTCCCGCAAACTCCTTAAACCCCAGCATTCCGCTGTCAAAGGAAAGAAGTGCCTCGGTGAGAGAGAACTCCCTCAAACCCTGCTTTAATCGTTTGCCTTCTCTTCTAACCCCCAACGCTTCCAACGCAGTCCTCGATCTTGACGAAACTCTCGTTCACAGCAGCTTCCGGGCTGTCCCGAACGCAGACTTTGTGATCCCTGTGAATATTGAGGACCAGGTTCACTACGTTTACGTTGCCAAACGGCCCGGGGTCGAGAACTTTCTAAAAGTCCTCAGTGAGTTCTACGAGCTTGTAATTTACACTGCTTCCCTCAACAAGTATGCCGATCCTCTTCTTGACCTCCTTGACACCCACAAGACTATTTCCGCCCGGCTCTTTCGCGAGTCCTGCGTTCACTACGAGGGAAATTATGTCAAGGACTTGAGTATTATCAACCGTGACCTCACCCAGAGTATCATTATTGATAATTCCCCCCAGAGCTATATTTTCCAGCCGGAGAATGCGATTGATTGTTCTAGCTTCATCGACGACCCTATGGATAGGGAGCTCGACCAAATAATGTCTTTTTTGCTTTCAATAAAGGACGAGCCGGATGTGCGCCACATATGCACAAGGTGGAATGAAAAAAACTAGCTAATGGAAGTGGGAGGGGGGGGGGGGACTAACTAGCTAGGTTTCAAAAGATTTTAAACATGAATTTTTGGGCAAATGTTTTTCAATTTTTAACTGTGTGTTGGCAAATTTAGCATCTTCATCATCCCACCTCGCAACAACTTCCTACCATTATTATCACTCCCCGAACCACCACCACCACCACCCGGAATAACCATGGCCAGAATGACGGCAATGATGGCCATTATGATGAACCCGATTGCCAATTTCATCTTAAGGTTCTTCCACCACATTTTGTTCTTAATGTCCTTGGCAGTCTTCTTGAAGACTCCAGCCTGCTGTTGAAGTTCTTCGGCCTTCTTTTCGATACTCTCGAGCGTCACGCAGTTCTGAAGAGCTAGCTCTACGTTTTCTTGCATCACTAATTTCACACTCTCCACCTTTGCCGTGACTCCGGACAACGTGTCAATTTCAGCAACGTTGTCAAACTTGGCGCAAATCTTGTCAAACAAGCTCTTGCACGCCTTGTCAAGTCCCTTCTCCTTGCTGGTGAGGGACTTTTCGCCCGCCTTGACCATGAAGGTTCTGGAAAGCTCGTCTAGCACTGGGCTGCAACCCGCGCCGGGTAATTTACGACGGTGATGGTGATGAAAATTCTCCCCTCATCGTCAGCCATCAAGTGCCAAGACGTTTGACCAGTTGAAAATGAGTAGTGTGTGCCAGCCTGCAAACCCATTTTCTGCTCGAGAACTTGCTTCACGCCGTTCAAATCAACTGAAGAGTTGTACGCAAGACTTGCAACAACACACCTGTCAACGATCCTCGCAACACCAACAAACAGCACATTTCCAAAACTGAAGATGAAGATTGCATGTGAATTCTGTGTGTTAGGACTTGAAAATGGCAAGAAATAATTTTGATTCTTTTCCGTACCCTTCACCACCCTTATTACCGCCCCCCAGAAATCCTGTTCCTTCGCTCATGGTTTTTCAGATGTTAATTTTAGGACTAAAAAAATTCAAACTTTTTTTTTACTTTTTTTTTTTTACGCGCAACTGGGAACTCAAATTCGACCAGCTCACCAGCAGTTTGTCACACATGACGGAACAGCAGCAAGAAGAAATGTCGCCTCCTTCAAAGGGTCACAGGTTGGACTCAAACTCAAATCAGTCTTCATCGCAAAATCTTGAAATATACAAAGAAGATTATAAAAACGACAACGACGTTGAGCCGGAATCAAAAGACGAACTTTCAACATCCACTACCTCCCTCCCTCCCTCAGAACTACTCGGACAGGCCAAGTCCCTCTTCACTTCGGTGGATTTTGCGACAATAGTTGTTGGAGAACAAAATGCTCAAAATTTCACCGGCACGCTAACTAGTGACTTCAACTGTCAGTGTGACGACCTACTTGTGGAGAAGGACGTGGGCGTTCAGGTCGTTATATCGGCTGACATGTCTGTCCAAACTGACGATCCAGAACCCTACACGCAATCTGAATTCAAAGAAGAAAATGAAGAATTTGACTCATCTTCCTCCCTTTCCAAATTCCTCTCAGCTGTCACTCCAACAATGATCGAAGAGCTTAAAGCCAACATCGAATCCAATGCTTTTGATGACTACATTTTTGTCGAGAAGACAGCCAAGTTACCGTCTGTGTACCTCCACTCCCTAACCTTTCCATTTTCTATTATGTCCAAACAAATAGCCAAACAGAACCGAGCGACAAAATTCGGAGGCGACTACGACGACGACAAGGACGACGACAAATTTAATGCCAATGCCAATGCTAATGCCAACCTTAACGATGAGGGGGGCGTTGGCAAGGGACTTGCAGTCACGGACGTGGCCTGGAGCGCGGGGGGCTCAACCCTAATTGCTTCGTATGGCGGCATCAACAAAACTGGCTGGTGCGACTCCAAGGGTTTCGTCGTTGCTTGGAATCTTTCCGATCGAAAGTTCGACCCATTAAAACCCTCCTCCATAATCGAATGGTCGTCCCACGTCACGTGCGTCGCGGCGCACCCCGAAAAACGCTCGATATTCTGCGCTGGCTCTTTCAACGGTGAGATCCTCGTGATAGACGTGAACAACACAGCCTCTCCGCTCCTCGCGTCATCAAAAATTGACGATTACTTTCACCGAGAGCCAATTAAAAAGCTCTGCTGGAGTTTCGAGGTGAATGATCACGATTGGCAGCTCAACAGTGTGTCTGGCGACGGCAAAATTCTCTGGTGGCAAATCGAGAAGATGAAGTGTCCGACGCGAGGTGTTCGGTTGACGAGCAAAATAGGTTCCAGCGGTAGCGATGGCGCCAGCGCCTGTTTGGTCGGAGGCAATGCAATGGCATCGGGAGGGAAAAACAATGACCAACTGTACGTTGGCAGCGAGGGCGGACAATTGTTCAGGGTCGCGTCTCGCGATTTTGTTCCCCAAAAGCCGCCAAAGGCCAACGACTTAGAGATGAAATGGTCCACTAGCGCGTTGCAGGCTTTGCTGCGAGTTCCCGCAGCGCAGCGAGAAGAAATTTCGAGGAAGATTGAGCGCAAGGCGAAGAAAGACAAGAGGAGAGGAGTCGATTTGGCTGCCGTTTACAACGCCAAGGTCGATGCGAGCGTGCTCTTCCCCAACAAGACCGATTTCAATTACGAGAATCACATCGGTCCGGTGAACTCGCTGGACATCTCCCCCTTTCACAGGAAGCTCTTGGCCAGTGGCGGGAACGACGGTGAGCTCCGCATCTACGACAGCCTGGGAAAGAGTCCCGTGCTGACGTTTGAACCTGGGGCGGAGCACGGCGGGGGAAGCATTGAATCGTGTATGTGGAGCAAGACGCGGCCTTGCGTGCTTGGCTCGTGCGACGATTTGGGCAACGTGTACTTGTACGATTTGCAGAAGGACGACTGTTACCCCGTTGCAACGCTGCATCCGTGCGAGAATGTGACCGCCAGAGGAGGCGAGGGGAAGGTGGAAGAATCGGAGGAGGAGGAGGAGGAGGGAAAAAAGGCTATAGCAAACTTCTACTTGGAAAACGGCAGCAGGAGGGGCAGCTGCAGATTGCACAGCTTGGCCTTCAACGACGGCAAGAATAGAAAATTACTAGCTGCCGGCGATCATCTGGGCGTAGTGCACATTTGGAGGCTGCCAGATGAGCTGAGTGAGGTGAGGCGGGGCGAGGAGGAGTGGTTGAAAGTATACTTTGCCAGCTGAATTTTTTTGCTATAATTTATTATTGCCTTGAGCCTGTGTATCTTTCTTTCGTTGCCGCTTGTCCAGACTCAAGAACTTGTCGTCCTTTGAGGTGGTGTCGACATCGGCCAGGTGGGTGTACTTGGTCTGATTTGAGAAACCAAATTTCTTCACCTGCATCACCTTGGGAAGAGCAGCTTTGTTGGCCGCGTCGGTAGTGGCACCGAGGTGGTAGTTTTTCTTTCGAACGTCGTTGTCGTTTTCCATGCTCTCTTCGTCCATGTAGAAGGCGCCCTTGTGCTGGTACTTTTGCATGAAACCTTGGCCCGTCTTCTCTCTGTTGAACTTGCCAAGCTTCTCATCCTCCTCGTACCTCTCCTTGTCGCTGAGATTGCGCCGGCGATCCCTCTCAATTTTCTCAAGCTGTGCCTCGCTTGGACCCAGCTCCTTCTTCAACCGCAAGAGCTCTCTAATTTCCCACTTTCGCAGCTCCTCCTCCTCGTCCGCAGCGTTGTCGGAGTCGTTCGGCATGCCGCTCTCGTCCTCGTCAAACAGGGAGGTTGACTGCAGGGTCAAGTCGTCCTTCTCCTTTTGGATCACCTCCTTGACTAGAAGCTGAGACTGGACCTTCTTTTCTTCCTTGGAGATTTGGGCAAGGTCGTGAAGGGCTCGCTCCTTCTCAAGATCATCTTCCCTCTTTTTTAGCGTGTTTCGATTCGATTTCTTTATAAACATTGGCCTAGCTATTTGTTCTTCTTCGGAAGAGGAGGAGGAATCTGAGGAGGAGGAGTCTGAGGTGGAGTCTGAGTCGGAGTCGGAAATGGAATCGGCGTCGGAAGATGAGGAGCCGTTTCTAACTTTTGTAGTTGTTTTGGCTGTTGCTGTTGATGTTGCTGTTGCTGTTGTTGTTGTTGTTGCGGATTCTGTTTCTGTTTCTGTTTCTGTTTTATGTGTATCCAATATTTGGGCCTTGATTCGCTTTCGCTTCATTTCCATACCATCGTCGCTGTCACTGTCGCTGTCCGAACTTGAATCGCCAATTATCTTCTCACTGCTGGTGGTGTTCGCAGTTATGAGATGGGGCTTGACCTTCACACGACGACTCTCAGCCCCGTCACTATCGCTGGAGCTACTATTGTCAGCAACCACCGTTTTTGACACAATCTTGGCCTGAATTGACTTCTTGGTCTTGCTCTTGCTGTAAGACTTTTCAGCAGCCGTAGAACTGCTCTTATCTTCCTCCTTACTATCGTCTCCATCCGCCGCAGGCTTTCCTGCACGATGCCGCCGTACCAAGCGAGACTTATCAACCTTGGCCTTGGGTTTTATTGAATCGGTGTTGGTGATTTGGAGGGCTGTGGAATCTACGGTATGCCGCAAAGACTCAAGGTCTCCTGCCTCCGAAGGCAAAAACGACGTGAGATCAGCTCTGTTGAATAGATTTTTGTCCGGCATAGTGCTTAAACACGTTTTATTGCACACACACACACAATTAGGAATTTAGCCATGGAACACACGTGCAACACATTACGTGCTAAATTTAAGCAAATCGAAAATCGAAAATCGAAAATCTAGCCAGCCAATAGTTCGATGGCCTTCCTCCCAGCCAACCCATAGGGAAAAGCTGCCACTGAGTAAATTTGGTCGTCGATGGTGGATCTTTTGCCTTTACCGAAAAAATACCCTTCTGCTATTGTATGGTGCCCTATCCCCATCCTCACTTGGATTTTCCCATTCATAGGACACTTGGGAATCGCTTACACAGATGGCACCGTATGTGACTTTCAAGGGCCATACCACGTGAGCGAGCAAGGCACAATGGCGTTTGGTGAGGTGACAAGGTACATTCCAATCAATGTTGAAGTCAATGAAGCACTGAAGTGGAATGATTGCGTGAAGAACGCGAATGTAGAGTACAACAAACGGATGCATAACCTATGCTGTGACAATTGCCACTCGCATGTCGCTCATTCTCTCAATGAGTATGAGCTGTATGGTTTCTCCAACTGGAACATGATTATCCTTGCAATGTGGATGTTCTTTTGTGGCCGATTTTGCAGTGTGACTGGCTTTTTATCTCAGTTCTTACCATTCGCTCTCTTCTTCATACTTGTTGTTGTTTTTTAGATTCTCAAGCAAGGTCAATTTAGATATGTCTTAATAACAACTAAAAACATAACCCTTAAAATTTCCCCTTAAAATTTTCCCCTATTATTTCTTGCCACCCTTTGCCCCTCCAGCAGAAAACAACAAAGGCTTTCCTGGCTGGCAGTTCATTAGCCCCTTTTCGTTCAATCCTGGGGGAAGTTCATCAATCCCAATTTTCACAATATCGAACTTCTCCAAGTTGAGCTGCGCCTGGATGTATTTTTTACTCTCGCTCAAGATTTCCTTTTGGTCGTACGGCATAGTTAGCTCCATGGCGCTTTCTCCTACGTCCTCTACCTCCTTCTTGACAAACGACGCAAACTGCATTACGTTCTTGACATTCTTTTTGTCCTCAAGAGTTCCCACCCACTTCTTCAGATCGGCCATGAAGGTCGACGTGAAAGCACCGTCGCTGTGCTGGCCGTGCATCCAGATCAGCGCCTCCTTCCTCCACTGCGAGTACTCGTCCACGACGACGAACCAGGCCTCTGTGGGCTTGGCCTTGGCCTTGCTAACGGTTTGCCTTGCGCTTTTCAAGGTGGACATCAAAAACTTGGTTTTCCGCGACAGCACCTTGTCCTCGGCGGCGAAGTCTGGGTACTTCTCCTTCACGATGAAGGTGGTGTTGCCCAGAAGCGCCCACACCGTCTCACTCCAGTGAGGAGTGATGGGCGTCATCAGCAAGGCAAGGTGGTTCATCCACTTATTCGCCAAGCTCTTCTTCATTGGAATCCCAGAGTGGAGGCACCAGTCGCGGTACAGGTCCCTAGCGCCGATCATGTCGTAGAAACCGGCCTTGAGCCCGTCCCTGAACTTCATGTTGGCGTACGAGTCGTCGCAGATCCTCGAAAGCCTGTTAATTTCGTTGTCAAAGACCTTGTCCATGAAAACCGTGTCGGCTGCGTCGTCCCGCAAGCTTCCTCCGGCCGAGGCGGCAATGGTCTCTTTGAACCAGTTCAGCTCGATGAACAGAGTGAGAATCGAGTTGTCGGCAACTTCGCGGCTAAAGTTCGCATCCTCCAAGCTGTCTCCGGCGTCGGCACAGGCCAAGCGAGTTCCATCGCACGAATACTTCTGAACGGTCTCGTTCATCATGAGGAAGTTGCCCTTGGACTTGCTCATCTTCTCCGCATCGACCTGGACGTGACCGTTGGTGTAGTAGCCCCTTGGCCAGAGTTCTGGCTTGTCGTCCCACACTGCGGCGTGGTTGTACAGGGCCATGGTGAGATGGTTGGGGATGAGGTCCTATTTTGGGTTGGGTTGAGTTGGGTTAGTTAGGTGTGGCTCCTTCTCTCCCTCTCAACTCACTCACTCACTCAGTCACTCACTCAACTCACTCACTCAACTCACTCAACTCACTCAACTCACTCAACTCACTCAACTCACTCAACTCACTCACCTTCGCACTAACCCTCAGATTCATTGGATACCAATACTTGAACTCGCCCTTCATCTTCTCCAACAGCTCCGTGCTGATGTTGCTACTTTCCGGGAGCTCCTTGTCACGGAAGATGAAGTTGAAGACGTCGTCGGTCAGGTCGGCGGGGTTGATGCCGCTGGGACAGCTTCCAACTTCCCCCTCCAAGTTCGCCTCGCCCTGCAGGTAGTTGGCGATGGTGTAGTAGGCCATGTAGATGGTCGAGTCGCTGAGCGACTCGATGACCCACTGGTCATCCCAAGGGAGCTTCGTTCCAAGGCCAAACTGCCTCGTGCAGGCCCACTCGTGCAGCCAGCCAATGCTGTGCTCGTACTTCTCCAAACTTGCCTTGTCGTAGGCGTTGAAGTTTTCGCTGAAGACGTGGTTCTCAACGTCGGCGCGCCAGGCGTCCTCCCCGTAGCTCAAGTACCACTGGTCCGTGGCGGCGACGACGCACTCGTCCCCGGTTCGGCTCACGACCTTCCCCTCGGGCTCGTGGTAGATGCAGGCGGTGCCGGCCTCGACCATTTCCGCCTTGATGAGGGGCTTGGCGTCGCAGACCTTCTTTCCCTTGTGGGGGCCGACGAGCATCACTCCGAAGTTGAAGCCCTTCAAGTAGGTCTCGGCCTTGGCCTTCTCCAGCAAATCCTTCTCGTTGGGAGACTTGATTTTGAGTTTCTGTGAAAACAGTGTCGTGTTAGTGGTGGTTTTTGTTGTTTTTGTTTGTAATAATGCTGATAGTAAAGCTGATACACTCACTCACCTTGCACATGAACTCGGCAGCCTTGTCGCCGAACCCCTCGATCTCAATGATTGGAACAACATCAAAAGGCAAAACCATTTCGGGGGTGATGCCGAACTTGGCAGCGTAGTCGGGCTTGTCCTTGAGCATTTGGAGAGACACGTAGTCGTCGGGAGCATCGGACGGGACGGAAGTGACGACGCCAGTTCCCTTGAACATGCTAATTGTGGTAAGGGGGAGGGTGTAGACCTTGTCGTAGACGGCGTGGGGGCACTTGAGGGGAAGGCCAAGGAGGTCCTCGCCGCTCAAGTCGAGCAAGCACTTGGTGACCGCAAACTCCTTGGTGTAACCCTGGCAGGCGAAGCCCTTGGCAGACCGGTGGGAGATGACGAAAACTTCACCGCTCTCCATCTCGTAGGCACCGTAATCGCCGTTGGGCAGAACGAAGCAGTTCGTCTGGCCGTACATGGTCTCGGGGCGGAGAGTGGCGGGGGCAAGGAACACGTCGCGCCCCTTCAGCGGGGCAAGCTTCCCCGGAAATTCCAGGACTCGAAGCTTGATGATGACGTATTCCTGAGGTCCGATGCCCTCTCCCTCGGATCGGTCGTGGTCAGCACAAACCTGTCCGTCAAGGATCGAGTACACGTTGTTGCGTTTTCCGAAGAGGACTGTTGTTGATTGGGTGGTGGGGAAGGGGGGGGATTGGTTAGAATTTCTCCTCTCCTCAACATAATTTGTTATAACATATATATTCAACATATATTCAACATATATCAAACTCCAAACCCACCTTTCCCCTTCTCGCGCAACACGTTAAACTGCCACCTTATAAACGCATCGTAGTAAGGATTCACAGCTGTTGTGATGAAACTCCTCCTCCAGTCAATGCCACTCCCAAAAACCTTCAAATCCTCCAAACCAAGGGGAGGAAAATACTTCAGCCACTTGTTTGGGTCGACAAACTCCGGTATCTCCTTCTCGTCAACCATCATCTTCAAGATACTCCACTGGCGAACAATGCCGACTCCAGACTTTACAACCTGCTTCGACTTGCCCCCCTTCGACTTGCCAGAATTGTCGGTGGCCTTGGAAGCCTTGAGAGCGGCAGCAGCAGCCATCTCCGCCTCCATCTTCTTGCGCACCTCGGGATCCTCCTCGGGAAACTGAGGCGGGCAGCCGAACGTCTCAATCTCAGTCTTCAACTTGTTGGCCGCAGCCTGGATTGGCATCCCGGTGCAGTGAAAAGCAAAAGGAAAGAGAACATTTTTTCCCTTATTTCGCTCGTACTGAGCTCGAAACACAGCCTTAGTCAGACTGAACGCATGTCCTAAGTGGAGCCTGCCGTTCATATAGGGGTAGGGAAATGTGACCATGAAAGAATCCTCAGCATTCGCTGTGGGATCACTCTCGAAAACTCTCGCTTCCTCCCATTTTTTTTGCACGCTAACTTCATTCGTCCGGAGCGTATCTCTTTTATGGAAAGCACGTGAGGGGGGGATTGGTAGGTTCATATCAGGGTTTGACTTGTTTTCTAGGACCTCTCAAAAAAATTTTGGCCTCTTGTGGAACCTAGTCCAGCAGTAAAAGCTTTAACAAGTTAGCCACACCACCACGCAGCACCACGCAACGCAAATGGCCCTCTATCTCGACAACGTGGCCGATGCAGACATTCCAATTTCAGACGACCAGAAAGATTTAATAGAGTTTCTCTCACAGACAGATCGTACAGACATTCAGAAAGTGGCAGCCGATGCTGCGGCAGCGTTAACGGCGAGTGCGAACTCGATTGCGATCAAGGTGACTCTGATCAAGGGGAACATCGTCAAACCGTTGCTCCGTTTACTTTCGTCGAAATCGTTGATGGCCATCAAGGCTCTCATCAACTTATCTTGCGATTGCCACAATGGCATGGACGACATGCTCAATAACGGCGCCGTGAATCGGATAATTGAGATGTGTCGATCCGTTCCGTTTGAAGGTTTCAAGCTGTCTTGCAGCGAGTACAATGATCCTGTGAAAAAGGGCGAAAATCCGGATTCTGTCGACCACGACATAATAAACAATGCTATGATTCTTCTTGCCAACCTCACGAGATTTGACGAAGGTGCCGTGCTGGTGATGCGCGACGATGGTGCATTTTTGACGCACCTGATGGCCCGTTTTTTGGAGTCGAAGGCCGATGTGGATCCCAAAAACGACCGGTGGCAGCATGTGTCAACAATTTTGATGAATGTTACTCAACTTGACAGTGGTCGACGGTTCGTTCTTAAAATCTCCACTGGCGTTCTTGTGAAGATCCTTCCTGAAATCAGGAGCAAGAACGTCGTCAGGCGGCGCGGAATTTGCGGAACAATAAAAAACGTTTGCTTCGACAAGGAATCTTGCTACTGGCTGCTGATGGAAGTTGGAATTCTGCAGCACGTATTGTACCCGCTTGTTGGACCGGAGGAGATAGATTTGGACGACAGGATAGGCATGGACCCGTCACTTTGGCTGGAGGGCGACGAGAAGGTCAGGGAGGAGGATGAGCAGGTGAAGCTGATGCTCGTTGAAACGCTGCTTGGCCTGTGTGCGAGCGGCCGGAGAAATCGCGAGTACATGCGCTCCAAGCAGACTTACCCAATTTTGAAAATGCTCGACCTGGTTGAGGAGAGCGAGCAGGTATCGGAGAAAATATCCGACTGCGTTAATTACGTAAGGAGAGACGAGGAAGGAAAGGACGGCGAGGTGGATAAGGTTATTAAGGAGAATATGGAGAAGGTTAAGCAGGTGATCAAACCTTTGGATGAAACTGTGTCTTACGATAACGTTGATTGATTTGTTTTTTCTTTTTAAAATTATTACTGGACATCGCAATAAATACATTTCCCTCCTCCCACCCTCCTTCCTCTACGACTTCTCATCGTCCGGGCTCTCGGGCATATCGTCGTCCAATTTTTTATTTCGTTTGTCACCGTTTATGGCCTTGTCTAGTTCCCGCTCCAAGTTGTTGAAGTTATTTGCAATTTTCATTTTTTCCATTGCCTCGTTGACCCTGTATTTTCTCATGTTGGCGTCGTGAGCGATGCTCTTCCTCTCCTCGATGAGCTTCTGCTTCGCCTGCCGTATCATGTCAGTCCGATCGTCGTCGGCCTCGCTGGCGACCTCCCTCTGGTTCCTCACGCTCTCGTGTATGTGGTTGATCCTCCGCACATTTTCGAGCACCTCGTTCTTCCTAATGAGGCTCTTGGTGTTTCGCTTCAGATTATCCCTTCTCACGACCTTCTGGACCTCCTCGTAGTAGCCGTCCCTCTCTATGGCGTGCCTCAGAGTGGCCGCCCTAAACTCGGCCCACCCTTCCTTGGCCACGGCGTAGGCGTCCTTCTGCCTCGAGTGTTTGTCCCTCAAGGCCTTGGCCTGCGCCTCGATCTCGTCGCTCCGCTCCTCGAGCCTTTGCGTCTTCATCAGCTTGTGGCTGACAACCTTCGCATCGTAGTTGACCTTCTTGTCCGCCTGGATCTTGTCGGCTATTGCCTTCGCCTTGGCAATCCTCTTCTCGGCCATATTTCGGGATTCTACTATTTCAAGCTGCGCCAAAATAATTGAGAGGGGTTAGTTCTTTCGCACGGAGCTTCGCGCTCTTCTGTCTCAAGGCTCGCTCGCTCGCTCACTCACTCACTCACCTCCTTCTTCCTCTTCTTTTCCTCAAACGCGGCCTTGATCCGGGCGTGGCGCTCCTCAATGCGCTCCCTGGTTTTCTGCGCCTGGTCTTCGAGATCATCAAAGATGTTCTGCGTCTTCTTAGCCCGTTCGACCATGAGTGATGCTCGGTAAATCTGCGCCGAGCGAAGCGAGGCGCATTTTTAATGAAAGACGAGCGAAACGAGAATGAGCGAGCCAAACGAATTGGGTGGAATAATGTTAGCTTAGTAGTGGATGTGGGTGGCTGTAGCCATTTCGCGCACTTCATCGCGAGTATTATCGTCTTCAAAAAGGCTCGCTCGCTTTGCTCGCTCACCTCCTTCTCCCTAGCTTCTCTGCGGCGAACAACTTCCAGCTTCTTCTCCTTCTCGGCGAGTTTGCGCTCGACGAGCATCTCCCGCGCGGCAATTTTGTTCCTCTCGATGATTTCCTGGTCGAGCTCCGACTTTTTCTCCACATCGAATTGCTGCTTCTTGGTGATGGCCGCCTTGCGGTTCAGCATCACAACCTTGTCGTGATCCCTCTTTCTGTCCAGCTCGTCCAGCTCAGCCTTAAGAATCTTAGCCTGCAGCACGGCCATCTTTCCCTCGTTAGCAACCACGCGGTCGATCTCCCTCTTCTGGCGACGCTTGATCGCCTCCATTTTCTTCATCTCTATATCCATCATCTGGCTCGCTTGGTTAGCCGCAGCCTCGGCCATAATCTTGATGGCAGTGGGGTCAGGCCCGGAGGTAGCGGCCATCATCTTAGTCTTCTCCTTGTCCGACAAGGCTTTCCGCGCTTTCTTACCCGAAGGGTCCCCGGAGGGGGGGATCCAGTGCATCTTGATCGGCTGCCTCGCATATTGATCCAACGTGGCATATTTGCAGAACTCCTTACAGATCCCGTACTCGGCTCTGCACTCCTCAATCTTCTTGAGACGCTTCATTGTGAAATCGTCAAACTTCATTTGGAGGGAGTCTTCGTTATCATGGTGCTTCGTGAAAAGTGCTTTTTTAGGGATTGGGAGCAAATCGTTTGCCTCATAGCCCATACGTTGGACCACCACAAGCGACCGAGGAGAGTTGATACGACCGTCGGCACGTGCAGCGTTTACGTCCGGGAGGAACGTGTCCAAGTTGAACAGCTTCACGTCTTTCGTTTTTGAGGATGGCATGGTGAAAGTTGGGGGCTGTCGTTTGAGAAGGGTAATGGAAGCGTTGGTAAAGATTTATATTTTATTAAGAAGTTGGGGGCTGGTTGAGGGGGTGGTGTTTTTGGGACGATGGTGAACAACTGGAAATTGTTATATAAGTATGCGCGTTACACAAGATTTTTTTTGAACTGCGATTTTTATGAGCTTCCCTTGAACATAACACTCTCGTAAATTTGATTATGGAGGTAAGCGTACCTATAACGGATTTGTTTACGGATCAAGGACTCAAATACGCTATGCTATTGCTGATATTGCTTCGTCGCAATGTCAAACTTCGACTATCTTTTCTGAAATTTGCTCTTGTTAACCCTTTTGCTTTGCTTGCTACACATGTAACAACCCCCAATAACTATACAGGTTGCCTATCTGTACACAAAGATCCGGGCGGAGTTTGGAAAAAGCTTCAAGTTTGGTGATGGTGAAACTGTTGTCCTCTCCTCGATAGCTCCTTCTGATGAGTTTGATTCCCAGTATGTGCAAAGGAACCCAACAGTTTCTGAGTTCGACACTACTCCCAACATGAGCGAGTCCGAGGCGAATACCGAGCGGCTCGTTGTGAAATCTACCTCAATGAGGCACCAAGAGGGTGGCTGGCCCAAGGATGTTGACTTCACCGAGCAGTCGGACGTTTCCCGATTCAGGAAGAAGGCGGAGAAAGATGATGACTACAAGAGCGCCATGAAGAGCTTGGGGCCTTTGATTGGGAAGTGCATGAAACAGAACAACACGATTAACATCTACGAGGAGTACTTTGAGGGTGTCCAGGCTGATCACAGCTCGGAGCCCCCAAGTGCAAAGGGTTTGGCCGTGTTCCGCGATCCATCCAATGTCAAGAGGACCGTCACCAGCATCAACTGGCACCCCGAGGGTCCCGCGACCAACGGAAAAATTGCCGTTTCTTACAGTATATTGAACTTCCAGGATCAGCGATTCATGAATGCGCAGATGCCCGTTAGCAGCTACATTTGGGACATCATGAGCCCCAATACTCCTGATATTGAATTGCTTCCCCCGTCCCCCTTGTGCTGTTTGAGGTGAGTAGAAGTAGAGGCCACCCACTCCAATCATCCAACTACTAACCCAATGTATTAAAATTAACGCACAAACCTCACAACAGATTCAACCCCAAATCCACAGACACACTCGTCGGAGGATCCTACAATGGACTAGTCACCTTCTACGATCTGCGAAAACCCAACGCACCCGAAAAGCAGTGCATGGCCTTCGAGTCGAGTGTGATCGAAAAGTCTCACCACGACCCAGTATATGATGTCTTCTGGATTTCGTCCAAGACAGGGAACCAGTGTGCGTCGGTCTCCACGGACGGACAGATGATGTGGTGGGACACCAGGAGGCTCGGAGAGCCAACCGACACTTTGGAGCTGGCTACGGACAGCAAGGGGGGAGGAATGACGCTTGGAGGATCGTCAATGGAGTACAACACGGAAGCTGGACCAACCAAATATCTCGTCGGAACAGAGCAGGGAGTTGTGCTGTCCATCAACTTGAGGAACAGGAAAACGAACAACGGGGTGGCTGTCTACGACAACGGACCCGGAAAGCACCACGGGCCAATTTATTCCATCCAGAGAAACCCCACCCACAACAAGTTCTTCATGACTGTGGGGGATTGGACTGCGAGAATTTGGGTGGAGGATTTGAAGACGCCGATCATGACCACAAAATACCACAACAGCTACCTAACGAGCGGCTGCTGGAGCCCGACGAGGGCGGGCGTGTTTTACGTCACCAGGATGGACGGTGTGGTGGACATTTGGGACTACTTCTACAGGCAAAACGAAGTTGCCTACAGCCACAAGGTCGGAGACGTTGCCTTGTCAACCATCAGCGTTCAGGGAACAACCCAACAGGGAGGAAGGTTGGTTGCGGTCGGAGACATCAACGGGACGGTCAGCCTGCTCGAGGTTTGCGACTCGTTGGCGGTGCAGCAGCCCAACGAGAAACTTGCAATCAACGGCATGTTCGATCGTGAGACCAAGCAGGAGAAGAACTTGGAGCTCAGGGAGAGGGACCTGAAGAGGGCAAAAGCGGCGGAGGAGGAGGCCAACAACAAAGAGGCAGCTGACAAGAAGGACGGCAAGGACGAGAAGATGGAGGAGCTGTTGCGAAAGGTCGATGCGGATTTCTTGAGCATGATCAAGGAGGCTGAGGACGACGAGAGCAAGGCAAGTGAAGGGGCAGTGCTTGGAAATTAAAATTATAACAAATGTCCAGGAATTGTCTTTTGAATTTAAGGAAAATCTTATTGCCAGTTTAGTTCTTCTCTAAGCCATGGCCTTCACAGTCGCATATACCTCATCGTATAAGTCCTGGGAATCAAAACCCTTCTTAGGGTTGATCAACACTATGCTAGTGGGCCGCTTGGTGCAAGCACTAGCACCCAAAGACTGCTTTGACGGAACAAAGCAATAGGGGATCTCAGCCTAAAGAAAAGAGTTAGAGAGGTGGCATTGGTGAGTGGGTTAAGAGAATTTGTTGCACTCACCTCCTCAAGCAACACCGGCAAGTGGGAAATCACATCAATAGGATAAATGTCACCAGCAATTATCGCAAGGCCTTTCTCACCCTTCCTCACAGCTTTTACCACTTCCTTCACCCCCCTTCGCACGTGCTTGGCGTTGGAAGCCTTTTTTACCACCTTGAAAAGCTTCTTAGTCGTTTTCTTTGGGGCCAGTGGCTTGCTGATGCAGTTCACAGCTTTTACTTGGGTATCATAGTCATCCTTCTCCTCCTTCTCCTCCATGTCAACATCCATAGAGGATGAGCCGGGTTCCTGCTTCTCTTTCTTCTCTTTTTTCTCCTTCTTTTCCTTCTTGGGTTTCTTATCAGACTTGGGGGTCTTTGTTGAACCCATAATCGTGCTGTGAATGAATGTTTTTACACCTCCACAAAAAAATAACAAATTTTACTAAACGCAATATGGCCCAATTTATAACGGCAACCACAGAAGAGTTGAACATTGAATTTAAGGCCGGGGTTACTGGCCTCCTCCGGCGATGGTCAGCGCTTCGGTTTGCTGTACGGAATGATTCAGGTGGGGTTCACAGCAAGGCGAAGGCTGATTACCTCCGAACAACACTTATGGATTCTTGTCATACAAAATACTTTAGTGATTCTCTGGATGTCGAGGAATACCTTCTGACGTACATGGAGGATGAATATTCTGTGATTTTGGAAGATGAATCTTGCAAGGAGATTGGCTCGATTTTGTTTGAGATGTTCAACCAGTGCAAGGTGGGAAATTTTGACCTTTGTAGAAACATGGTGGCGTACTCGAGAACAGAAGAAGCGAATGGTGTGAATGCTGCTGAAGTTATAGATGATGAAAACAATTATGTTGATGACAGTGATGATGACGAGAATGATGTTAGTGAGGAGGAGCAGGAGGAGGGCGATGATATGATGGATGAGGGCACCCAACAACAGCAGCAGCAGCAGCAGCAGCAGCAGCAGCAGCAGCTGCAGCTGCAGCAGCAGCAAGTGACTGTGAACGAAACTAATGAGAGCATCGCAGCATTTGCGTCGGAGAGTTTGTTCGGACTGGACTTAAACGCCGCCGCTGGAAATGCAGCTCCCATGGAGCCTGCGCGGCAATTGGGAGAAAAAGCTTTCGAGAAGGAAGCTCCTGTGGTTGACGACGACGGATTTGAGACAGTAGCACCTAGGCGTTCGAGTAGAAAAAATAAAGGTCAAAACTTCACTTGACAAAAACACACTGATATTTCTTGAATTTTATCTACTTCTTGTGTCGAAGGCAGAACGTTCCAATTCTATTGTAAGCCTTTTCAAGCATTTCGGGAGGTGCGCAGTAAACGACTCTGAAAAAGTTGGGCGCGCCGAAGCAACTTCCAGGTAGGGCAAAGACATTCTCCTCCTCTAGCAACGTTCCGGTGAAGGTCACATCGTCAGTAATTTTGTCGTCAAACTCGTCAACCTTGACCTCGACCATGACGTACATGGCCCCGTTGCTGGGAACCACATTTAACCCATGACACTTCCGCAGTTCCTTGCAGGTGAAGGCGCTCTGGGACTCCAAAGTTTCGTTGAGCTGCTTCTTGAAAGTGGCCAGCGAAGCCTTTGCCTCGTCGGTGGAAGGGGTCAGGACCGCTGGGATTGCTGTCTGGGCTAGGTGCGACGCCCCAAGGACAACCTGGGCGAGTCTGTTGACGCCTGCTTTGATCTCCTTAATCGCGCCACAGTGGTTGTCGTGAAACGTGAGCCACCCGACTCTCCACCCGGGGACCAAGAACTGCTTGGCAAGGCCGCTGCAGGAGACGACCGGAACTTTGCCTCCAATTTTCTTTGCAACAGAAGCCGCGCTGAAGTATTCTTTGCCTCCAAAAGTCATGCCACCATACACTTCGTCGGCTACAATTGGGAGTTTGTGCTGCGAATTGAAATGGGGGGGGGTTAATTAGTGGAGCGGAGTGGAGGGGAACTGGGTGTAGCGGACCTCACCTTTTCAGCAAGCTCGCAAATTTTCTGCAGGTGCGCCTCGGAAAAGACGCTTCCGCAAGGATTCGACGGGTTGTTGATCAAGATACCACGAGTGTTGGCATCGATCTGAGCTTCCATATCAGCCAGGTCGCACTCCCAACCCTGCGCTGGATCAAGTCTGTACTCCTTGACGCTGGCGCCATGACTGTCCGCAATCACCTGGTACAAAGGAAAACCAGGCTTAGGTACCAACATGTTCGTTCCTTCGTCGAGCATGGCAGTCAACGCAAGCTCCAAAACGCCACTGCACCCACTTCCAATCACAACATCGTCCACATCGACATCATAGGCTGTAGCAATGGCTGCTTTCGCCTCGGCAGTTCCATTCGCTGCGATGTAGCCGTTGTTTTTGCGTCCCTCGACAGAACTGACAATTGCGCTAACAAGCTCTTTGGGGCAGGGAAGATTGCCAAAAGCAGTTGGATCACCCAAAGAGAGGGGAATCCTCTCCTTGCCATCGGTTCTCTCGCCTGTGGAGGCTGCGAGAACTCTATCTACAATTGCCCTGATAGGGTTAATTGTGCGAATTGACTTGGCCGAAGCGGGGAGGTTCCACTCTGAGGCCATGGTTAATACAATATCTTTTTTACCTATAAAATGTGATAAAATGTTGTAAAATGCAATAAAATGTTTGAAAATGTGGAAAATGCCAAAATGTGGAAAATGAATAAATTACGGACGGGGCGTTTGTTGAAGGTGGTTACAAATTAAAGGTTATGAAACCAGAAAACGATCATCATCATGATCTAGATCTTAAACAGGACGAAAACCCTTTCAAGGTTCACCACATACCAGTTGCCGGAGTCATTAGTCCTCTACTCCCCCACCAAAAATCTCCTTCCTACAACTCCTAACCTCCAAAAGTTCCCCCCCATGAGTAACAAAGGTCCTGCTCACCTCCATTTTCATACACTCCTCCGGACAAAA
>Ga0302116_1000556_pt1 | contig 22739 bp, 11 predicted proteins | sample AG5_SCM_MG_FD_203124 | JGI IMG/M metagenome (GOLD analysis project Ga0302116, IMG submission 203124) | Marine microbial communities from Western Arctic Ocean, Canada - AG5_SCM | ecosystem: Environmental > Aquatic > Marine > Oceanic | place: Canada: Western Arctic Ocean | collected 2017-10-01 | reverse complement strand
CGGTCGTCGTCGGAGTCATCTTCCCTCTCAGCCCGCGCGGGAGATTGGTCAATCTCAGCGACCGTCTCGCCCCCGCCCCTGCCCCTGCCCCTGCCCCTGCCTCGGCCCCTGCCTCGGCCCCTGCCGCCGCCCCGGCCGCCGGTGGTCTCCGTCTCCCTCGGCGGCGCCTCGATAGGGGCGGATACATCGACCGGCGCCGCGGACTGGGGCGCTCCTCCTCCTGTCTCCGTCGTCGCCTCCTGCAGCATCCGCACCAGCGCCGGGCGGGCGGTGGCGGACTTGGGCTTGATCCCCTTGAGCTCCAGCGCGCGCCTGAGCTCGGCGGCGGTCATCTCCACAGGCTTGAGCGGCTCCACGTCAGGAGCCGCATCCGTCTTCGGCTTCTTCCGCGGCGGCATCGTCCTCCGCTGCGCGCTCTCCTCTGCCGGTTCAAAACGAGAATCCCCGATCTTCGACTCTGCCGAGGAGAAATGTAAAACAGAATTGGACGCGCGGCCTGCTGTGAGGCGCGGCCTGGGGGGGTGGCATGGCGACGCCACCCGATCCGGATGACCCCGGCGAGGGTCCGGCCATGACGGGCGTCTTGAAGGAAGACTCGGATTCGCGGTCGGAGTCCGGCTCGGACGCCGGCACGTCCGGCAGCGACGACGACGGGAGCTCCGGAAGCTCGGACGACGACGACGACGAGAGCGAGCCGATGCTCAAGTACCAGCGGCTCGGCGGCGCGGTCCCTTCGATCCTCTCCGACGACGTCGCATCGTGCGCGTGCGCGGGGGGTAACATCGTCGTCCTGGGAACCAAGCGCGGCGCGGTCATCGTCCTCGACCGCGGCGGCAACGAGCTCCGGCGATTCGCGGACGCCCACAGCGCGCCCGTGAACGACGTCTGCCTCGACGCGCGGTGCGAGTGGGTCGGCTCATGCGCCGAAGACGGAACGTGCGTCATCGTCCCGCTCTACGACGACGACGACGACGCGCACGCATCGTCCGCGTCCTCCGACATCGTGCGATGCGAATGCGACGCACCCGTCCGATCCATCGCGCTCGATCCGAAGTTCGCCACGCGCCGATCCCGTCGATTCGTCCGCGGCGGCGACGACGGCGCCTTGGTCCTCAGCTCCATCGGTCCTCCTTCAAGGAGCGGGTCCACGACGTCGTCGTCCCAGGGCAGGCATGACGTCGTCCTGCACGAGGGCGAGGGACCCGTACGTCGCGTGCGTTGGTGCGACGCGTTGATAGCGTGGGCTAACGATTCGGGCGTCAAGGTTTACGACGAGCAGCGCGGTCGACGGATAGCCTACGTGGACAGGCCGAAAGGGTCCCCGCCGCCGCACAAATACGCGCCCCACATCGCGTGGTGCGACGGGGCGCGGACGCTGGTGGTGGCGTGGGCGGACTGCGTCAAGGTGGCCAAGGTTCGGACCCGGACGTTGACGAAATCGGAGCGGATGGGATATAACACGTCGCGGGTGCCCACGCTGAGCGATCCAAACCCCGGTCTGTCTGGCTCCGCTTCGGCGCTATCCAGCAGTCTCCAGAACATGCAGATCGACCTGGACGGGATCAAGGCGAACGTCGGTAAGTTCGGCGATCACTTGACGCAGCAGCTGAGCGGCGTGCTGGCGGGGGGGTCGGGGGCGGGCGCCGCGACATCCGTCGACTCGACATCCGGAACATCCGGCGGTGTCCGGGCGCGTCGGATGGACGGCGTGGACCTCGCGGGTGACGAGCCCGCCGCGAAGACGACCGTGGCGCGGTTCGTGGAGGTTGTCGCGATGTTCCAGACGGACTTCTGGATCTGTGGGATCGCGCCAAGTTGGTCTCCGGAGAAGTTAGTCGCGTTCGCGTATGCGGATTCGAGCGGGGGTTCCTCGAGTCGGCCCGAGGTGAGGGTGCTGACGTGGCAAAACGAGGACCTCACGTGCGACGCGCTCACCATGAAAGGGTACCAATCGTTCAGCGCGGGTGACTACCACCTCGCGGCGTGCGTCCCTACCGACGAAGACGACGGAGTTGGAAACGAAGCGCGAGTGAACTCGGACGCTGGTTCGAACGACGCGGCTTATTACCTGGTGTCGCCGCGGGACGTGCTGGTCGGCAGGGTGCGCACCGCGGCGGACAAAATCCGGTGGCTGGTGGAGACGCGCGGGGATTACGAGGGCGCGCTCGAGACGTGCGACGCCGCGGTGGCGTCCGGCGCGATGGCCCACGACGCGGACGTCTTTGGTCAATCGGTCAATCGACGCGACGAAGGCGAAGAGTCGTACGACGAGTCTGGCGATGAGTCCCGGCGGAGCGTTAAGGATATCGTGGCGGACATGTACATCCAGTCGCACCTGGACACGAACGACCCCGCGCGCGGCGCCTCACTCACGCCGCGTCTGTTGGGCACGGACACGCGGGCCTGGGAGCGGTGGATCGGTCGGTTCGCGCGCGGCGGTCACTTACCCCACCTGGCGCCGTACGTCCCCGCCGATTCGCCCCGGCTGTCTAACAACGCGTACGAGACGGTCCTAAACGCCTTTCTCGCGCACCCAAAAGACCACCCGCAGTTCCTAGCCACGGTCAAGGCGTGGCCGCCTCGGATCTACTCGGTTCCCTCCATGGTCTCCGCCGTTCGCAGAAGGTTGGAGCACGGCGGCGAAGGGGGATCGCCGACGCTGAAGGAAGCGTTGGCTGAGTTGTACCTGGCGGATGGCCAGCGGGAACGCGCGCTTTCGATGCACCTGGAACTCGGCCGTCCGTCCGTGCTCGACTTTGTGCAACGGCACGACCTGCTGGGCCTCTGCGTCGAGAAGACGGAGGGTACGCACGAGCCCAGGGACACTGGGAGGGACACGCTCGCGAGGTTAGCGCGGCTGGACCCGGGACGCGCTTCAAGAATGTTGGTATCGAGCCGGGCGGATTTGGCGTCTGGGATCCCGGTGGACGTCGCTGTGCGCTCGCTGATGGACGCGGTGCGCCTCGCGGACACCCGCGGGACGCGCGAGTGCCTCCACCTCTACCTCCGCGAGCTGTTCGACGCTGATCAAGACGCCGGCGAGCGGTGGCACGACGCGCAGGTGTCCCTATACGCGGAGTTTCACCCGAATGAACTTTTACATTTTCTGGAAACCGCGCTCGGGTACGACGTATCGTCCGCGCTGGCGACGTGCACGGCTCGCGGGTTACTTAAAGAGCGTGTGTACTTACTGGCACGCATCGGGGACGTGCCCACCGCGCTGGACGTGATCATCGGCGGGTTGGGTGATGCCAAGTTCGCGGCTCGGTTCGCCAGGGACCATTTGAAATCTTTTCACGATGAGTCCGACTTGGGCGACGACGACGACGAGACTCCGGGTAAGTACGCGGACGAGCTCTGGGAAGGGGTGATAACTCGCGTGACGGAGTGCGCGGGTTCGAATCCGCACCTCGTCGGGGACCTGATGGACGCGCTGGGCGAGGTGGACGGCGTGGATCCTCGGCGGGTGTTGAGGTCGGCGCCGCGTGGGATCGACGTATCCGGCGCGGGTGTCAGGCTCTGTAACATCTTACGTCGGAGCCGACGTGCGGAGAGTGACGCGTTCGAGGCACGGTGCGACGCTGAGAGGACGCTACGGGATATTCAGGCCAAGGTGGACGCGGCGAGACGAAGGGCGTTTCACGAGAGGGCCGTCGAGGTTGAGGACTAGAGCTAGTTTTTGGCGATAATGATGAGATTGCTTTATGGCAGTTAAAAATCGCGGGCACAGCGATCCAGTCTCGCTTTTCGACGCTTTTTGCAATCCTCAAATCCAATTATGATAAATATCTTGGGACGTCCTCACCGCCTTTGATTTTTATACTCGTACACGCACGCTCCTCGCCCGGTCCATTGGCCATTCAATCTCGCGCCAAGTCCGCTTGTCGTAGTACGCCGTAAGATGTCGGCCGCCATGTCCGCCATGGCCGCGGCGCCCATCAGGGCCGCCTCCAGCCGCAGGGCCCCTCGCGCCCGCACCGGCGCCAAGGTGAGAGCCCACCCGGAGAGCCCCCGGAGATTCATTCTTTCCCTTGAAGGTTCACGAGAGCCTTTGGCAACGAACGCCTTGGCGGCGCCGCGTGGGACGCGGCGACGTGCGGCCGCGTGCGGCTCCGGGGTCCCATCTCGACCGCGGCGTCATCCACGTGACTCTCGTCTCGTCCTCGTGGCCCGCGTCGACGTTCGATCGTTCCATCGTCGCCGTTCGAGCGCGGCGGCGAGACCCTGGCGGCGAGCCCGGGCGCATCGCACATCGACCGTCGTCCTCCCGCCGAGTCGGCCCCTCTCGTGAAGATTCTCGCCCCGACCTCCACCTCCTCACGCCTCCGCTGACCCCGCGTGTCTCGATCCAAACGCAGGCTTCCAAACGGAACCTCGCCCGCCCCGCCGTGTCCGATCCTTCCCAGGTCTCGGTGAGTGCCCCGCCACCCACGCGTCGCCCCCGCGCGCGACGCCGGTTCGAGCCCAATCCTCCCTCCGATTCGCAACCAAACACCCACCCACACCCAAACCCCGAAACGAGGGTCTACGGGAAAAAAAGAAGAGCACGCGGCGGGCCCTGCCCGGCCCCCCGCGCTCGCCCTAGACACTCGGGTCCACGAGGAACCGAGACCTAAACAACCCACGACGCCCATGACACCCAAACACGTGAATGACCACCGCGCTGACCGCGATCCCCACGTCCCTCCCACCCACCGAACCCACAGCCCGGCGTCGATCCCTCCGTGTTCACCGAGACGGAACTCACCGCGTCGCAGATGCAAGACCTCGCGTCTCAACGGCCCGTCGCCAACTTCGAGTCCCAGTTCGGCGACGAGCCCCGCAAGGGTGCCGACATCCTCGTCGAAGCGCTCGAGCGCGAGGGCGTGGACTGCGTCTTCGCCTACCCCGGCGGAGCCAGCATGGAGATCCACCAGTCACTCACAAAGTCAAAAACCGGGGTCCGCAACGTGCTGTGCAGGCACGAGCAAGGTGAGGTGTTCGCCGCGGAAGGGTACGCCAAGTGCACCGGCAAAGTCGGCGTGTGCATCGCCACGTCCGGCCCGGGCGCCACCAACCTCGTCACCGGCCTCGCCGACGCGCTCCTCGACAGCGTCCCGATGGTTGCCATCACCGGGCAGGTTCCCCGCCGCATGATCGGCACCGACGCCTTCCAGGAGACGCCCACGGTCGAGATCACCCGCCAGATCACCAAGCACAACTACCTCGTCATGGACGTCAACGACATCCCGCGGATCGTCCGCGAGGCGTTCTTCCTGGCGTCCTCCGGGCGCCCCGGCCCCGTGTTGATCGACATCCCGAAGGACGTCCAGCAGCAGATGAGCGTGCCGTACTGGGGCCCCAAGGTGTCCCTCAACGGCTACCTCTCGCGCCTTCCCTCGCCCCCGTCGCACCCGCAGATGGAGCGCGTGCTGGACATGATCAAGGAATCCAAGCGCCCTGTTGTGTACGCCGGCGGCGGATGCCTGGACGCGGCGCCCGAGCTGAAGGAGTTTATCGAATCCACCGGGATTCCAGTCACCAACACCCTCATGGGCCTCGGGTGCTACCCCGCGTCCGATGAGCTCTGCCTCGACATGCTCGGCATGCACGGCGCCGTCTACGCCAACTACGCCGTGGACTCCGCGGATCTTCTCCTCGCCTTTGGCGTCCGTTTCGACGATCGCGTCACCGGCAAGCTCGAAGCTTTCGCCGCGCGAGCCAGCATCGTGCACATCGACATCGACCCCGCGGAGATTGGCAAGAACAAAGAGGCGCACTGCCCGGTCCTGTCCAACATCAAACCCGCGCTCCGCACCCTCAACTCCATCATCCGCGCGGACAAACCCAGCCTGGATTTCGCCGAGTGGAGGGCGTCCATCGCGGAGCAAAAGGTTAAGTTTCCGTTTGCGTACACCCAGACGGACGACTACATCGTCCCCCAGCACGCGGTCGAGCTCCTGTGCAAGATGACGGAAGGTAAGGCGATCGTGTCCACGGGCGTCGGGCAGCACCAGATGTGGGCGGCGCAGCACTACAAGTTTGACGAGCCCAGGAACTGGCTCACGTCGGGCGGGCTCGGATCGATGGGCTTCGGCCTCCCAGCCGCCATCGGAGCCGCCGCCGCGCGACCCGATTCTGTCGTCGTGGACATCGACGGCGACGGCTCCTTCGTCATGAACATCCAGGAGCTCGCCACGCTGCACGCCGAGAACCTCCCGGTGAAGATGTTCGTGCTGAACAACCAGCACCTCGGCATGGTGGTGCAATGGGAAGATCGATTCTACGGCGCCAACCGCGGTCACACCTACCTCGGCTCCCCGGACCAGGACTACGCGGTGACCAAGGACGAGGCTGACATCTTCCCCGACTTTGTCAAGATCTGCGAGGGCTTCAGGGTTCCCGCCGAGCGCGTGGTGAGGAAATCCGACCTCCCGGCTGCCATTACACGCATGCTCGACCACGACGGGCCTTACCTCCTGGACGTCATGTTCCCGCACCAGGAGCACGTGTTGCCCATGGTGCCAGGCGGCGGTTCCTTCAAGGATACCATCACCACCGGCGATGGACGCACGCCCGAGACCAAGGACATGAAGACGCTTTAAAGGAGCTCTTGTCGGTGTGAGCGTGCGTGTACGTACGACGGTGTGACTGCGTGACTGTGGAGAGCGCGCCAGTACACGGGGAGAAGAAGTCGCGGGTGGGTGTTTATTAGGAGACAATCGCCGGGGATGTATTGACTTTGAGCGCGAGTGCGTAACGAGAGAGGAGGTGGAGGGTGTTGAGGAGGGCCGCGTGCCGCGTGGGTGAACGGCGCGGGGCGGCGGTTTGCGTTAGCCTTTACGATGATACGAATACCATATTACGTTTTCATTCAACCGAGTGACGAGTGACGAGTCGAGCGGGGCCTTGTGGTGTTTTTTGGTTCTTGGGGGGTATTTGCCGTGGTCAACGCGGTTCACGGCACCATTGCACCATGCGCCGGTTTAGCACGGAGTCGACGGTGCGACGGTCATCCTCGCGGCATGATACGCGCGTGGACGAGGCCGCCATGCAGGCCAAGATGAAGGAGCTCCGGGGTCTGATGGCGAGCGAGCACGCGGCGAGGGAGACCGTCTTGGACATGGCCACGCTGAACGGGGGGTCCATCTGGCAGACGTCTCGTCACCCGGAGGAACGGGGTCGCGAGCAGCCGATCCGACCGAGCGTGGGTGTCAGCGGAGGCCGTGGAGGAAGGACCGCTCAGCCGCACAGGACCGGACCGAGGCTTCGCGATCTCAGCGCCGAGGACATGAGCCTGGTGGAGCGCGCGAGGATGCGCGCGTCGACGGACGCCAACGCGCGACCCTCCAGCCATGCGTCGACGTCCAGGCGACCGGACATCCCGGAGAGGAGGCCCGGGGCGTCGCGCGGGTCGTCGCGCGTGCGCACGTCGGTGGACGTCCTCGACCACCTCCGCCCCGACCTCATCGCGCGCACGATGGGCGTGGTCGCGCAGCCGATGCCGACGCACACCGCGAGGACGAGCGCGATGCCGTCGTCGCGCGCGGGCGGGGGAATCTCATCGGGGATCTCGTCATCGACACACGGCACCCGCGGAGGAAGGCCTGGGTCCCCGCGTGTAGAGCACGTCGTGCTGCGCTCGGGGGACCTGCGCGGACAGCTCAGCGAGGGACGGCTCGTGCCGAGGCCGCCGCCGGGCGGTGCCGCGGGCGGGCGACCCTCCTCGCGCTCCTCCGAGGCACGGCGTGACGGGAGCGGCATCGCCGGAGCCGGAATTCCCGCGACGGGAGCCGGGGCGGTACGGTTCGGGGGACTCGGCGCGGTGCCCGCGATGGACCTCGGGATGGACGAAGACCTCATGGCATCGGTGGAGCCCGTGGGGGGCGGGGCGAGGCCGCGCACGGGGGGGAGGACACGCGTGGAACCCATGGAGTGGCGGTCATCCAAGCGCGACGGCGCCGACGTCCTCATCACCGCCGACGAGTCATCATCCTCGTCTCACCCGAGTGCGAAACGAGAAGACACGACGAACGTGCGCACGGCGGGTGGCGTCACGATCGTGAACGAGTCGGGCGGCGCCTTACTCGACGGAAGCTTCGACGAGGACGCCAACAGGCGCGCCTTCGCCGAGGCTTTAAGGGAGTGGAGAAGCGGAGGCGAAGAGAAAAACAACGAGGCACCCGACGAGACTTCGAGCGGCTCTCCGCTGGTGGTGAGGGAGAGCACGCGGCCGGCGACGGCGGCGGCGGAGATGAACGTGCAGACGGACGGCACGGGTCCCAAGGGTCTCTACGTCGGTGCTAAGAAGTCCGGGTCGCCCGCGGGTAAGTCGAGTAAACCCATACATACGGCCAAGCCGGGGGCGAGTTACTTTGAGAGGCTGTTCGCCAAAAACGTGGAGCGAATGGCGGGAAAGAAAGTCAGCGACCAGATGCGGGCCAAGTGATTTTAGTACTAACACTTACATGAGACGCGTTTGTGGTTTTATTCGATTCGAATCGTCTCGTTGAAAGAATGTGGGCGACCCTGCGTTTTGGAGTCGCCGCGCTGCTACTGCTACTTACCTTCAGAAGGTTAAAAAAAACTTTTGGAAAAAATATGTCCCGCGTCTTCAAGGGACTTCGTGGGCCACGCGGGCGATGGTCATGGCATCGCCCGTCGCCAGCTCCAACGCCCGGATGCACCCGTCGTCCTTGAGGCACTCCTCGGACTCCGACAGCACCGCCGCGGCGACGTCTGAAGCCTTAACCACGATCGCCTTCTCCGCCTCCGTCACCGATCCGCCAATCTTAGACCCGTTCATCGCCGACATGATGGCGTTCCACCCAAAGCCCAGCAGGTTCATGAACGGGATCGTCAGGTGCCGCGGGACGATCCAGAAGTTGATCGCCTGCGCCGGCATCCAGTACGCCCACATCGCCGTCATCGTCATCCACTCCCCGGCGTCGTACTCCGTCACCATCATCTTATCCGCGATCTTGCCGGGAACCTCAGTGACCCCACACTCCCCATTCGCAAACGACTTTAAACCGAAAAACGTTGGGAGGTAGATGACGGGGCACACCACGAACTGGTCAATCACAACCATCGTCGCCACGCTCGCGCTCACCCCCGCACGTTTCGTCAGGAAATCCCCCGCGGGTTTCATTAAGCGATTGTACAGTCCGTACTGAAACGCGCCCACGTACGTCAGGCCCAACGCGAAGAAACAAAACACCCGTCGCTTGTCAACCTCGTCAAGCCGCTTACCTTCCAGAAGCGTCTGCACCGCGATGTCCGACGCCACGCACTTCCCCACGGACGTCACCAGCGCGGTCGGGAACGGGTGCCGAACAAACGTGGCGAGGTACGCCGCGTACGTCGCCGCCTTGGCCCGGTTGGTGAAGCAGCTTCGAAACGCGTGGTGCGTCACCACGTCGATCCAGCTGGCGCCCGCGTGCCTCAGCGCATCCGCGGAGGATACCGGGGTAGACTCCAGCAGCTCGTAGTGGTGCTTGACGGCTGGGAACTGGCGCGACGAACCGGGCTTGCGACGGGCCGTGGATGCCGATCGTTTGGCGAATGAGCTCACGAACGGCTCGAGCTTGGCGCCGCACTCCGCTCGGAGCGGCCCGAGAACGCGGTTGGCGTACGGTAGCAGTTTAGACGCCGGGTGCGACACGACGTCGCGCCACGACCCGCCCGCGTGCCTCAACGCGAACGTGGGCCCGACGAGTTCCCGCACCCCGCCTTGAGCCGCGCGGACGCCGGCTGTGATGCCCGAGAGGGAGGCTCCGTTGGTCCACGCGGCGTTAATCGCATGCCCGATCTCGCGGCGCACCGCCGGATGCGTTGCGATGTCGGTCCATCCGCATCCCGCGTGCCTCAGGGCCTTGACCATGTCGATGGCGACGCGCGTGGCGTCGTCTCCGGGCTCGGCGCCCCACTTACGCCGGGCGTTCGCCGCCGCCTCGACTTCCCATCGCGCCCGTAGTTGCACGAGTCCTTCGCAGGTTTGCGTGCTTCGCGCGCGGCACTGATCTTTCGCCGCGCGCGTCGCCTTCTCCTCTGCGACAACCTGCGCGGGACCCGATCGAGCGGTCGCGGTGGTGTTCCGTCCCGTGGATCGAGCGGCCTTCACCGCGAACCTCTTCGCGAAGCGCCACATGGCACGCGCCCCGTACTACTACCACTCTGGGGGCGAATTCGCGCTTAACCCCTCCAACCGGCGGCTATACAATCACCGTTGGTTGCCCCCCCCGCGCCTCTCGCTCACCACCCGCCGGTCCCGCGTCACCCACTCGCCTTCCCGCCGTTCGAACCTTCACCCGAACGATACGAACCCGCGTGTTCACCCCGCGCACGGCCGAGGGCGAGCGACGAGCGACGACGGTGAGGTCGCGCGTGTGTGATTGTAAACTTCCAAGGGCACCCCGGCAACTGAAGGGGCGCCCCAAGATTTTTCCCGAAGCAACGTGCGACGCACAGGCAGCGCGGTGAAAAGATACGAGAGACGAGTTGACAGTCTGCAAAAAGTGTCAAAAGTGTCCCTCCATTTCGTGAGTTATAACTCAAGGTCTGGATCCATCTGGAGCCAGTGTCGTCTCCCTTCGAACCCTCTTCTGTTTTGACTCGAACAGCCTCGTCGGTGGGACGCACCGAGGAGGCGCGCGTGAACCACCGCACGTCGCGAACTCTCGCGCACTTCGCGGATAGTATCGACCGGCTCTAAAAGCCGGACCGCGTCGTCGTTCGCGGCGGTGTGTCTCGATCGCGGGAGGACGGTACGTGCACAACCCCCCAGCAATTATCAATCTCTGTTTCCTCGTTGGAGATGAAATAACGAGACATCGACTGAGATGGACGCGTGAGGTGACGTCCGGGATCGTGCGGACGTCAGCGCGGCGCGATCGCGCGGGGAACCGCCTGCATCTACCGTATCGAGGCCGGACCCCGCCTTTCCGATGCCAAAGACGCGCCCGAACCGTCCCGGCGCGCGCTCGGGCAGGCCAATCTGCGCGAACGTTTTGGCGGGATTCTTCATCCCCGATGCCGCCCTCACACCAGTGTCCCGTCCCCGACACCCATGTGCGATGCGCTGACCGCTCAACGCACCACCGCATCTCTCCTTCCACAGGTACTTCCCTGAGATCCCATTAACGACGCGCCGGGCGTCGAGGCGATGGACGCGCCCGCGCCCGCCGTGGACATGAGCTCAGAGCCGGTGACCGCTGTGCCGACACCCATCGCCGAGCCCGAGCCGCAGGCGGAGGCGGCGCCGGCGTCCATATCGATCGCATCGATCGGTGCGCACGTCGAGACAGTGACCGTCGCGAACGATGTTCCCGTCGCTCCCGCGCCCGTCCCCGCGCCGGAGGATCCGATCCAGCCGGCTCCCACGGCACCTCCTCCCATGGCACCTCCTCCCCAGGCGCCTCCTCCCATGGCACCTCCTCCCCAGGCGCCGCCTCCCTCCCAACTGGTGAGGGAATCCGTTCAGCTCAAGGCTTCGGTGCCCGGGAAAGAGAGGGCGATCGCGCCCATGCCATCCGTAATGCAGCAACAGCAGCAGCAGCATCAACAGATGGCCGGCGTTCAGGTTCAGCAGCAGCAGCAGATTCAACCGCAGATGGCGACCGCGAGCGTGGGGGACCTCGCGCAGTACCAGCACCTGCAACAACTCCAACAGCTGCAGCACCTGCAACAACTGCAGCAGCAGCAGTCGTTACAAAAACTGCACGCCATGCAGCAGCAACAACGCCTATTGTCACAGCTCGGCGGCGGATCGAACATCACGCAGGCGCAACTCGCGCAACTCACCGGCGCGTCGCAGATGAACGGCGCCCTCGGGCAGATGAACGCCGCGGGTCTGGCGCAAGGTCTGAACACGCAAGGTATGACACCTTCGAAGCAGGCCGCCTTCGCGAACCAGCTCATCACGTCGCAGCACCAGCACGCGCTCTTAGAGCAGGCGCTGAAGGCGCAGAAGGAGAAGGAGGAGGCGGAGGAGCGAGCCGCGTTGGACGCCGACTACGCGCGCATAGCCGCCGCGGCGCGAGCACCGGCGCAGGTACCGAGGGAGGAGCGCGTCGCTAAGCGACCGCGCGAGGAGCAGCCCGCGCGGCCGCACCACCAACCGACGCAGCCCGTCGCGCTGAAGGTTCCGACCCATCTCCACCTGCAGTACCAGCAGGCGCAGCGAGCGGTGCGCGAGGGGGGCGCTGCCGCACCCCCCGCGCCGCCCCCCGCCGCACCCCAAACCGACGCCGTCGCACCCCCAGGCAAGCCGACGCCGGCCGTGATCTACCCCAGCACCGGCAGGCCGTCCGCGGCGATGAAGCGGAGCAACGAGCGAAGCGCGATTTCACTCGGCGCCACCGTCTTAGACGAACCGGACCCGATGGACGGGGACGACTGGTTCTCCATGGACGTCGCCGCGCGGTTCAAGGCGTTGATGCCGCGGTACGCGCGGCTCACCGCTGAGCTTCGGGACGCACGCGACGCGCTGGAGAGTGAGGTTCAGGTGCGAAAGGGTTTGGAGGAGGCGCTGAGGGAGGCGAGGCGAGAGGCGCGGGCGGCGAAGGCGTCGGAGGATCGAATCGTGAGTTCGCTGCGTTCCATCACCGCGTCCAACGCGGGTCTGTCGCCGGAGATGAAGGCGCGCCTGCGCATGACGCACGAGACGCCGCCGATGAGCGAGGAGCAGCTCCGGGGTCTCATCGAAGTTCCTGAAAGCCGGGAGGGAGCCGGAGCGGGCGCTGAAGGCGGCGGCGGACAAGCGCGGGGCGGTCGGGGTGGCGGTCGCGGTCGAGGTCGAGGTCGCGGCCGGGGTCGAGGTCGCGGCCGAGGAGCTCGCGCGTCTTCTTCGCCCAATGGGAGGCACACATCCCCCAACGACTCCCCCGACGACGGCCCGAGCAATGAACGAGCCCGCGGGCCGCCGGTACACTCGGACGATGATGAAAGTTCGGACAAAGAAACGGATGACTACGCCAACGGTTTTTCAAGAACGCACGGCCGCGATACTCGCGGGTTGGGACGCGCTTCTTTAAACGAGGTCATGGGCCGCGGTGCCGCGAAGGGCGTGTGGGTGGAGACCGAGCTGGGCAGCGCGTACTTCACGCACGAGGACGAGACCCCGTTCGACATCGGCCACAAGATGCGCATCCACGGTAACACCCTGGTGTCCCTCAACAGCTGGTACCTCCAAGGGCTGAAACTGCGGAGTAAGCTCAAGGCTGGCACCAGGCTGTGGCTCGAAGCGCGGTTCGACGACGAGCAGGAGATATTGGCGGATGACTTGAAGGGGCGGTTGGAGAAGGTGGTCAACGCGCTCGCCAGGCACAGGTTCTACTACATCTTCGCGCAGCCCGTGGATCCGGCGGCGCTGAACATTCCGGATTACTTCGACGTCGTCAAGACGCCGATGGACCTCGGGACGGTGGCCCGGCGGGTGAGCGGTGGGACGTACGGGTGGGATAAGGTGCATTTGTTCGAGGATGACGTCCGGCTGGTGTTTGACAACTGCGCGTCTTACAACCCTCCTGGGTCGGACGCGGCGACCATGGGTAAGATGGTGGAGGAGGAGTTCAACAAGAAGTGGATAGAGCTCGGGTTCGTGTTCAAGGATGCGAGCCGAACGCTGCCCAAGGGCCCAAGGCTGGACGTGGCCGGCGCGACCAGAGAGACCCCGGGAGGTGGGGCTGGTGGGGACGGCGAGACGCCGGGGAAGTGATGTTAGTCCGAGGTACTAAGACGACGGTTTGTGATTGACGACGAAGACTGTGAGACTCTCTGTGTGAAAGTTACGTGACGCACACGCGGGTGTGCGAAAAATATCTGACGTTGTGAGACAAAAACGGCATCAACGTGACTGCCCAACTGTTCTTTTCTTAACCCGGGTTCACGAATTCCACTCCTACACGAATGCTCCATCACGAACCGCCGCAAAATTGACCTGGCGCGGTAATTCGATATTCCAGGGTTTACGCCCTACCAAAAACCATACGGAGATTGAAGATTCTTTGCGCCACAAATTGGGAAATGGGATCATGATAATTTGTCCGATGGATTACTGAAAAGTCGTCGAGTGCAAGTTCTCACGGTTTCCAAACCCAGAAAGTGCGATTCCCTTTTCGCCGCTTTTTTACCTCTCGTCGGCAACCTCCAAGCAACGACAGCGTCAGCAAAAACCTCCATCATAAGAAGGCCTTGGAAGGGCGCGCCTGGCACAGCGCGTGACCCTTTTCGGGTCCCGGAGCGACTCGGGCGGCTGACCGAGGCGACTTTACGGGCACATTCGGCGGCTCGGGCGCGTTCGCCGAGCATAGACGCGGGGGGCGGCGCTCGTAAGGCTCCGTAACCGACCCGGCTCCGAAATCAAATCGCGCTTTCATCGCTGAACAAAACGATGGGCGGTGGGCGCGCGACGCGGGGTTCCCCGGGGGAGGGCGCTGAGGTGGGATCGTCGCGCCACGGCGGCAGGTCCTTCGCGTCCTATGCCCCGAAGGACGCGGGATGGTCGCTGGACGACTACGCCTACGACCCGAAGGCGCGCGAGGTGGTCAGCCGGGGCAGGATCGTGACCGACTCGGGGGCAAATTTTGACGCAGGCGGTGGAGCCGCGTCGCTTCCGGCCGCCGCCGCGGGCGGTGGCAAACAGCGCGAGGCTAGCAAGCGCGCGCGCAGGCCCCCGTTGCACACCACCGAGGATTTCGAGCACGACGCCCCTAAACCCGCGCCGAGCAACGGACACGCGGCGAGCAAGGCGACCGAAGGACTCATGCTCGCGCGCGTCCGGCGGGGGAAGAGCCTCGACTCGACCGACGCGCCCTCGAGCCACCGAAGCGGCGGGGGGAGCCTCGCGTCCGCACCCTCGGATCCCGGATTCCTCCACCCGCTCGCGGGCATCCGCCAGTGCCCCGTCGACGACTGCACCAACTGCTGCTACCCCAGCAGCAAGAGGCGAGTGGAGCGGGTGCTCTGCGGCGAACACGCCGTGGCGCCATCCTGCGACGTCGGCGGCATCCCTCGACGGTTCTGCCAGGTGTGCTACGTCCTGCACGGGCTGGCCGCGTTCAAAGGGAAGAACAAGACGTGCACGGCGGTGCTCCAGCGGAAGAAGGTGATGCGCGCGCAGGCTATGGAGGGACGGATGAGGGCGACGAATCAGAGCGGCGGTGGTAGCGGCGGGGGCAGCGGCGACGGCTCCGTGCACGGCGTCTCCAACGGCGGCGTGAGCTCGATGAACGCGCAGGTCACGCAGCGTGCGGACACCAAGAAGAAGCGCAAGGCGGCGCAGAAGACGGGAGGCGGAAGCTCGGAGAACGTGGACGGCGTGAGCAGCGGCGGGAGCGGCAGCGTGGTGCTTCCCTCCAACATTCCTCGCGAATCGACCGGCAAGCGGAAGCTCGCGAACGGTAAGTCGACAACCAGCGACGACTCGGACCCGAGCGACGACCCCGGCGCGCCCGCGTTCGACCCGTGGGGCGTGAAATCGCAACCCGTCGACCACGGGCCGTCAAACACGGCACCCGTCAACCAGGGCGCCGCGGGTCCCGAGCAAGGCGGCTTTTTTCAGAACCTGTGGCACAGCACGGCGCAGGCGGTCGGCGGCGGGTGGCACGCGCAGCGTGAGCGCGAGGTACTCCTCGAGCGGGCGCTGCTGCGGGACATGGAGCACGGCGCGATCTCCTCGCTCACCGTCCCGTCCGCCGCGATCAAGGTTCCGGACATGACCCCCGAGGTTTTCCTCCGCCGGCAACTCGAGCACACGCACTCGGCGCAACAACAAGCGCCGACGAATGTCGCACCCGCGCTCCTGAGGAACGTGGACACGTGCGCGTCCCCGATCCTAGACCCTGCCGCGTCCACGATGCCCACCGCCGGCTTGGTTCCCACCCCCGGCTTGGTTCCCACCCCCGGCTTGACGAACGTCGCCGACAACGACTGGCTCCAGTTCTTCTGCGACGCGAGGACCGCGCCCGGCGTCGTCAACGAGGACGACGGCTACGACGTCTTCATCCGGCCCGGATCCCTGATCTTCGGCGTTCACTCGCAGTCCGCGGTGCCCGGGGTGAGCTCGGGACCCGCGGAGATGTTGAGGAGCGCGGCGGCGGCGGACGACGGCATCGTCACGCGAGCCACCACCCGGATCCAGACCAGGTCCAGACGCCGGGCCGGAGATACAAACACTGACACAGGCACAGACACACACACGGGCTCGGAACCCTCGCGTGGCTTCGACGGCTCCTACGACGCGTCCGGCCCCGACGGCCTCCTTCGCATCCCCGAGGGCGTGTTCGGTTCCTTCAACGGCGAGATTTGCAAGCTGGAGCACGACGGCGTGACGGGCGAGACGTTGACGGTGCCGGTGCGTGGCGCGCCCGAGGGTCTACACGCCAACGCGCTGGCGTCGGAGGAATCCGTGCTGGATTCCAGTACGTCCGTCGCGCGCGTGCGGCTGCCGTTTGCGTTGGACGGGAGCGTCGCGCTGGTGTGCATGTTCCGCGGCGCGCACCTCCCGTGTACGATCACCAGGAGGGGCAAGCGGGAGACCGAGCTCACGATCTCTTTCAAGCCCAAGGGTGGGTTCAGGGCGGCGGAGACGTGGCGATCGAGCGGCGGTAAAGACGACTCCGACGGCTCCGACGGCTCCGACGGCTCCGAGGTCGCGAATGGATTCGACGACTACTTTGGGGACGTGGAGGGAACCGCCACGCTGGAGGCTGTGATCGCGGAGGGGCACATGCGCGGGCTACCCGTGGGCGCCGCCATCCCGCTGCTCCTCACGCCGGACAAGGAGCTGAGGCTCGAGGTGGTGGACGCGATGAACCGGCTCGAGTGGTCGAGGAACGCGCGGGCGGGTGCCAACTCCCCGTCACGCGGCTCCGGCTTCTCCTCCGACGCCACCACCGACTCCGAGGACAACGGCGACGAGGACGACCAGCCGCAGATGCCCCCGCCCGTGGCGCTCATCTCCATGCTGGGCGCGGTGCTCGCGGCGAGGAACCGGGGCTTGGACGCGGCGCCTCGACTGGCTCGCGGCGCCGCGGCGATGACTCGATATTTCCGCCTGGAACACACCGCCCGGCGGATCGGGTGCGATTACGACGCGTGGGGACGGAGTGGCATGGACGGGTACGGCCACATGGGTGCGTACCACGGTGTGCTTCCCGGCGGCGTGCTTCCCACACTGTTCAACGCGGTGACGGCGGTGCTGGCTGCGTTGTGGCACGTCCGGCTCGTCGGGTTCACAGCGGTGATGTTAGCGGCGACGGTCAAGGCCGCGATCAAGGCTACCGGCGGAGGGATCGTGGGCGGGGTGCCGGCGTTGACCTGGGACGTCGCGATGAACCCGGGGTTCATCGCTAGTGTCCTATCCGTCGCGATACCGGCGGTGACGTACCGCGAGGCGCTCCGTTTCGCGTCGAGTCCGTCTGACCCGGGGACGAGTAAAAAGCGGGGCGGCGGTTCAAGTAAGACGTGGTCGAACGCGCACGCGAAGCACGCCGTACGGGCGCAGAACCGCGGCGCGATGATCTGGCCGTTCGTCGCCATCGCGTTCGCCGCGATGCGCCTCGTGAAGCTCCGCGGCGACGCCAGTCTGAACAGCGCCAAGCTCTTGCTCGTCGCCGCCACCGAGATCGTCCCGGCGGCTACTCTTTTGGTCACGACGCAGTTCCCCGAGTGGAACACGCGCGCTAAGCGACGGGCGAACTGGCCGGCGGTATCGGTGACGGTTCATATCGCACGAATGGCCGCGTGCCTTCTCCGCGGCCACATGAACCACGCGACACGAACCGCCATGTACGTCGGACAAATGACCGACGCGGTGTCATCCACGCTGGCGGTGGCGATGTTCCCGATGTGGGGCGCCGCCGAGACGATCCAGGTGCAAACCGGGGTGGTGGCGTGCGACTGGATCGGCCACTACCTCCGCACGGGGACCACCCCGGCGTACCTATCACCCGCCGGCGGTCAGCTCCCACTGACCGCTGTGGAGGTTTGGTGCCGGCTCGTGTACGAGTGCGTGTGGCGGGTGCTCACACCGGCGGCGGCTAACGCGTACGCTATGCATCGGATCGTTAAGTCGCACAGACGCCGCGTGGTGTTGGTCGAGGACGCGCACTCCGAGTGAGTGTGTTCTCATTCGGTCCTCATTCGTCAGCAATAAGGACGAACTTCATTCTTTTCTCTCCTCCCGCGAACTACTTTTGTTCAACTTTGGTTTCATCATCTTTGGTTTCATCATCTTTGAGGTTTCGTAATTCGGTTGTCATAATAAAGAGAGACGTCTAAATCTAACTCGTAACGTCAGAGCTCGTCCTTGATCGCCGTCCTTCCCGGTTTCGGTCGACCCGTCGGCCACACCTCCCGCGCGATCGCCCCCAACAGACTCCGCCCATCCCCGGGGTGAAAATCCTGTCCCAGCTCCCAGATCATCACCCCCCGCAAACCGGCGTTCATCGCCAACTTTACTTTTTTGGCGATTGTATCCGGCCCGTTCAGCGAATACTCCCCGCTCGGGTCCTCGTCGCCCCCGCCTGTTGTCCCTAGTCCCGGGTGCTCCGACGCGAGGTCCTCGTACGTGCGCCACCCTTGTTTCCACATGCTCCGTCCGTAGAACGGCAACCCCAGCGTCGCGATGGATTTGTTCATGCCGGTTCGCTCCAAGTTCTTCACGACGTTTTTGGCGAGTTCCATGGTGGAGTGCCCGCCCGGGCCAAAGTCGTACGCCATCCCGTGCGCCATGTCCACGTGCGCCGAGGCTCCAAACTCGGTCAGGATCTTCTCCTGCCGCCCGTCGGGGTAGTACGCCATTGATATGCTGAATCTTTGGCCGGTCTCGTCGCGGTGCCTGTCGAAGACTCGTCGGGTGATCTTGAGCAGGCGGTGTAAACCTCGCCATTCCTCTTCGCCGTTGGGGTATTCCCAGTTGAAGTCCACGCCGTGCAGGTTGTGTTGCCTGACGAAATACAGCAGCGTCCTCGCCAGCTTGCGGCTGAGGGCTTTGTCCTTGGCGACGGTCGGGAACCCGCCCGTTCGTTTGTTGCCCCCGATGGACAGCACTAAATCGCAGCCGTGTTTCCTGGACGCCTCCTGGATGGCGTCCATGTGCGCGTGCGGGAACCGATCGGACGCCGTCAGCTTGGCGTCCTCGGTCACCTCCATGCTGAAGAGGATGAGGTGGGTGACGTGCGCGCACGTGGTGTCCCAGTCGGTGCCCTCGTACCGCCACTCGGGGAGGTACCCCGCCACGACAAACTCGTTCTGATCTGACTCGGTCGATGAGGGATCCGTCCGATGGTCCGTATCCGTCCCTCCATCGCCGGCATCCAGGCCGGACGCGGTGACCGTCGCCGCCGCGATGAGCAGGAAAACCGAGAGCCTTCCGAGCCGCCGTCGGGGGTTCGTGACCCGCATCGTCGGTCCGCGCCCTATCGCGCCTGTGTTACTGCGGCTGAATCGTGAAAAGTGACGTCTGGAAAGTTCGGGCTTCCGGAGTGAAATTGAATTTCCGTTTACATTTGCACATCTCTGATTCAAAGTCTGTGTGTGGTGTGGTGAGAAAGAGGAACCCGGAAAAAACCACGATTTCCTCCCTGATTCAGACTGTTTCACACTGCGACGAGACGCAAAATCGATTCCGTGGCGCACGGAACAGCAGGGGATAAAAAGGAAAACCCTGCCCGCCGGCGCCAGAAAGCCAAGCGCTGACACCCCACATCGATCCAACATGGACGTCGGATTAGTCGACGCGCTCTGCGATTACTCCCGCCCCGTCTTCCTCTTCGGTGAGCGCCCCGAATACCCCTATAGAATGTCCCCACCCGCGGGCGGGTCCATGATGATCGTGCGATCGATTATCCATTGCCATTGCCGATCCGCGGACCGTCGCAATGCGACCTGACCTCGCTCGCCTCCGCTGACTCATTCCCCATCCCCCGTCCGTCGCGTCCTCACAGGCCTGACGCCCCCGCTCGAGGGCGCCACGCAGGATGAGCTGAAGGAGACCGCCCGCAAGTTCGTCGAGCGCAGCGCCACGCTCGCCACCGACGGCTTCATCGTCTACGACATCCAAGAAGAGAAAGGCCGCACACCGGAACCTCGCCCGTTCCCGTTCCGCAAGCTCGACGATCCATCCCACTTCGCCTCGGTGCTCAAGGACGTCAGCGGCAAGGAATCCGTCGTGTACAAGTGCGTCGCCGAGTCCGACCCGGGCGGCTTCGACGGATGGCTCAACAAGGCAATCGATACCTTCGGCGTCAACGCCTACAACCTCGTCGGCGGCGCCTCCTCCGCTAACCAGTACAGCGGCCCCACGATCCCGGACGTCGCCGCGAAGCTCAACAAGCGGCCGCAGTGCGCGCACGGCGGCGTGACCATCGCCGAGAGGCACGTCAAGAAGGGCAACGAGCACGAGACGCTGGTCAGGAAGGGCGAGCTGGGCATGCGTTGGTTCATCTCGCAAGCCATCTACGACCCGGAGCCGATGATCAAGCTCCTGAAGGAGTACGGCGCGCTGTGCAAGCAGAAGAAGATCGCGCCCAAGCGAATCGTGCTCACCTTCGCGCCGTGCGGCCGGGAGAAGACGATGCGATTCATCAAGTGGCTCGGCGTCACAGTCCCGGAGGACGTCGAGAAGGAGATCTTGGAGGCGGACGACAAGGTTGGCAAGTCCGTCGACCTCCTGTGCGCCATGTGCCGGAAGATTTTGGACGAGACCAAGGGATGCGGCGTGCCCCTCGGCATCTCCGTCGAGTCCGTCTCCATCTTCAAGAATGAAATCAACGCGGCGCACGAACTCTTCCGCCGGACCCAATCGATGCTCCTCGACTTCCTCGGCGAACCCTGGCTCGTGCAGTACAAGCTGGTCAGTAAGGGTGCCAAACGGACCAGCTTCGACTACGGGAGCAGGAAGCCGGTATCCCCGCCCAAGGCTCTCCCGCCGGTCAAGGAGCCCAAGGCGGCGAAGGAGGGAAGCGTCGGGGGTGGCGGTTTGTTTGAGAATTTGTCGCAGGAGGAGCGGAAGAAGCTCGGCGTGGTCGGCGTCGTCGGCGCCGTCGTCGGGTTCATCCTCGGTGCGGTGCTCGGCGGCGGTGCGTCCAAGCCCGCGGCGTCGGCCGCCGAGCCCGCGAAGAAGAAGGGCGGCTGGGGCAAGTGAGTGGTCCGAGCAGAGGAGAGAGAGAGCCGGGGGGCGCCGAAAAATTGGTGAGAAATCCCCCTGTACATCAGCGTACTGAAATTCATTATATATCATAACGACGCATCGCCGTTCGACCCCCCTGTGTACAAGTACCACCGCGGGGTGCCGCCGCGGGAACGTCTCGGAGATGGATCATCAATCATCAATGCATGTCGCGGGGCAGCGTGAGCACCGCGGCGGTTTGCGGCGGCATGGAAATCTTCACGCATCCCTCGGCGTCAACCTCGTACTTCCCCTCGACGCCGTGGCTCGTGTACGCCGCCACGAGCGTCTCCCCGGGGTTGAACCCCGTCTGCACGGTCATCACGCCAGTGTTCTCGACGCGCCCGCTGTGGAACAGGCACACCGCGTCCACGCCGTCGTTCCTGGAGTCGAAGAAGCGCTCCCACACCAGCAGCGCCTCGCATTCTTCCCGCCCTTCCTCGGGGTTGAGCTCCTCGGGAGCCTCCGAGCCGTCGGGCGCCCGCGCCTGGCGACTCGCCTCGCACCAGCGAAGACCGCCCCGCCTGAGCGCGTACAGGTCCCTTCGTAAGTGGTTCACGCCCTTGACGTGCTCGAGAAGGTCGGTGTTCCACTCGTCCTTCTTGTGCCAGGGAAACGCCTCCCTGTTCGCGGGGTCCCGGCCCGCGCCCGTGAGCCCGTTCGATGACGTCTGGCCAACCTCCGTGCCCTGGTACAGCATCGACGGACCGGGCGCGCACGCCATCATGAGCGTGAGCATCTTGAGCGCGTCGGTGTCCCCTTGCAGCATCCACAAAGCTCGAGCGGTATCGTGCGAGTCGAACAGGTTCATCAGCATGGACGGGTGCGCGCTTCCCCCGCCCAACGGTGAACCGGACCCCGTGGACTCCGTGTGTGCCTTCTGGTACGCCGCGCACACTTCGCCGAAGTTATCTTTGAACCCCCGGGCGTCCACCGCGATGACCTGGTACTCACCTCCGATGGCGTCGTCTTGCCTCAGCTCGAACCCGCATCCGACGAAGCCCAAGGAGCACGTCCCGAAGGCGTAGTTCATCAACGAGTCGAAGTGGTTCCCTTCGCCCACGCAGTCGGGCCGGACGCCGAAGAGCTCGCCAACGGTCACCGCGCCCGGGTTGATCGCGCGGACCCGTCGGCGGTATTCCTTCCAGAAGTCATCCGGGATCTCGATGGGGTAGTCGAGGCGCCACCCGTCGATGTCGAACTCCTTCACCCACCACTCGCCAACCTCCAGGATGTGTTCCACCACCCCGGGGTTATCGAAGTTGAGCTTGGGTAGGTCAGGAAGGTCCCACCAGCACTCGTAGTTGACCTCGTACCGCTCCACGTCGTACGCGCGGACGGGGAACGACTTGGGCAGGAACCACCCTTTGTACGGCGACTGTGAACAAAACACGACGTCAATCTAATTGCCCATACGTAAATAAAAATAAACTTACCTGCGTCTGGCCGTCGAGCAAGGACGTGAACGCCCAGTGCCCGCGACCTGTGTGGTTGAACACGCCGTCGAGCACGAACCGCATGCCCCGTCTGTGGATCTCGTCGATGAGCTCCTTAAACGCAGCCTCGCCGCCCAGCAGCGGGTCCACTT
>Ga0302116_1000549_pt1 | contig 22786 bp, 26 predicted proteins | sample AG5_SCM_MG_FD_203124 | JGI IMG/M metagenome (GOLD analysis project Ga0302116, IMG submission 203124) | Marine microbial communities from Western Arctic Ocean, Canada - AG5_SCM | ecosystem: Environmental > Aquatic > Marine > Oceanic | place: Canada: Western Arctic Ocean | collected 2017-10-01 | reverse complement strand
CGCAAGGGGTGGAGATTAAGGTGAGTTGGGGGGAGGGGGAAGGACGGGGAGAGGGAGAGGGAGAGGGAGAGGGAAAGGGAAAGGGAGATGGAGAGGAGAGCAGCGCATTTTCCGAAAAAACTCACCCAAAAAACCCTCTCTTTTTTTTTTTTTTTCCCATTGTTTTTTTTTTTTTCCCAATATTTTTCATGCATGCCCAGGTTCTCGATAACAACGATAAGCTCTGGGTGGAGATCAGCACTGTTATCGGCGGTCCGTGCTCGGAGGTTTTTGCGTTCATGTGGCAGGTTGGTAGCAGGGAGTACTTGAAGAATGGCGAGCAGGTGAGAAGAGAGACAATTGGGAACAAACAGGTGTGGTCACACTCAACCAACCCTCACCCAAACCTCACCCCAACCTCACCCACCCTACACGTAGGAACGAAAAAGAATCCCCAGAGCTCACCTCGCTCCCTCCTCCCGCCTTGGCCCCTTCTCCCAAGCGTACCTAATCCGCGAATCCCACAAGCGCGGGCTGATGAGCTTCTTCCGCGAGACAAGGAACCGGCTGGTCTGGTACGAGAAGGACGCCAAGTTCAGCAAGCTCCTGGCCGATAACGGTAGTGGCAGCGGCGCGGGACAGAATAGACAGAGATCGGAGAGGAGCTTCGCGAAGGCGAAGGATTCGGATGGCAGTAATAGCAATAGCAATAGCAATAGCAATAGCAATAGCAATAATAATAGCGTGAAAACGGACCACAACGTCGCGATGCTCAACGCGATGCAGAACTACGCTGAGCTGCAGGATTTCAGCTCTATCCGGCTCTCGGCGGATACTCAGGACACTCAAAATGATGCTCAGGCCCAGGCCAAGGCCCAGGCTCAGGGGGGGCACAGAGGGTTCATCATCGGCAGCGTTCCGGCGCAAATGAGCGACGAGAAGGCGGCGCCGAAGAATAGCAGAATAAACACCCCCCTCTCCGGCAGCCGAGGCCTGTTCGGGACTCCGCGGGGCCGGGGCCGGGGCCGGAGCCGGAGCCTCGGGCAGTACACCAGGGAGGGCCAAAGCTTTAGCATAATGGGCGGGCTGCGGAAGATCGCCAGGCGGGACTTGAGCTCGAGCTGCATGGAGATTTCTCCGCTGCTCAACGGGTCGGCGTACACGAAGGTGTCGTACGTTTTCGGCCTGGACGCGAAGATGTTCTCGTACTCGAGCCTAGAATCGAGCCTGCCCGACACGCACGAGTTCAAGAGCATCTTGCTCGCCAAGAGGCTTTTTCAGAAGAGGAAGAAGTTCAAGGAGCTTAATGCGAGTGACGGGGCGGTAATTGGAGGGTTGCTGATAGAGGATATCGAGGGGATTGGCAATTGGATGACAAGGACAAAGGAGAACAGTTTTGCCACATTTGAAAGGAACATAAAAAAGATGCACGAGGCCTACACAGGTGAGTTAGTGAGTGAGCGAGCGAGCGAGCGAGTGAGTGAAGCGAGCTGCGAACGAAGCCACAACTGAACTAACCACTCAACTATATCTCTTTTATTTTTGCTTTGACAATGCGCCTCGCTTCGCTCGGCGCGCAGCGACAAAATACCTCAACGACCACTACCCATTCTTCGAGGGAATGATAGAAGCCCTCCTGATAGGATCGCACCACGACCCCCTAGTCGACCTCTTCAACCACCATGAACATTTAGTTGGGGAGAGCGACTTGTCCAAAAACCTAAAAATCTCGGATTTCAGCGACAAGGTCAAAAATCTCACCAACGTTGACGGATATGATCTCGGTCTTTACATTAAGGTTCGCATTGACATAAGCTCGAACGAGGAGGGTGTCGTGGATAAATTCATTGACGACTTTGCTGCGATGAGGGAATTTTCGGAGCAGAATCCGTTCTTTCGGGGCTGCATGGTTAAAGTTGCGAGGGCGCTGATGAGCAAGGTTACCACTGCCAAGATACTGAAAAGCGTTGCTTCTTCCGTCTTCAGCATCGGAGACCTAGCCACCGACATATACGCAATAACATTCTACCTCCAAACATCCGAAGAACAAATCTACGCGTGGCTCATGTTCTTCTTCATCGTTTCCTCCCTTCTGCTGCAATGCTTGATCGTCTGGATCAATCACCGCCACAACAAGTGGGTCTGTGTGCGAGAGATTCTCTTCACCTTGACAATGATCAAACCAGGCTTGAACAAGTTCCGAGTTTTAACCAACCAGCAGTGGGAGGAAGGTGAGTGAGTGAGCGAGCAAACAGAGTAAAGAGCAAAAAGTGCGACCAACTCCTAACCCCCCTCAAATCTAATCGCGCGCAGAGAATGAAACGCTGCTCCCGCCAGTGGTCGAGCTCATCTCGTTGAAGCTCTGCGAGGTCTTCGCGGAGAGTATTCCTTGCACGATGATTCAAGTTATTGCGGTTCTGAGGGACGCCAACTCCGACATGATGCTCGTTGTTAGCGTTGTTGTCAGCGCGATGTTCACGGCGGAGAGCGTCGTTTGGATGACATATATTGTCGATTTGAAGGCAGACCAGAGGTGAGCGAGCGGCCCTAACCTAACCCTTTACCTTGATGACTTCCTCACAAACAAAAACAAAAACTACTCGCTCCCCCCCCCACACACACACAGAATGTTTAACCCCGGTTTTTACGGTTTCATGCCGCTGAGAGGGCTCAAGAAAAAAATACTTCAAGGTGCAATGATGGTCATGAGCTTCTGTCACTTGCTAATGAGGTGCGTGTGCTACGCCGTGCTGTGGAGTTGCGGAAGTAGCTTCTTCATCATCTTTTTTTGCGGGGATATGGCATTATTTTTGCTCTGTAAGCTCGTGCGCAGGGATTCGCGATATTGTCTGAGATTGGACGGAATTGCCAGCTTTTTCGTCAGCTTAATTTGGAGGCTGGTCGTCAAGCTCGTCAACGACTTCACGGCGATGCCGCATTTGAGGCATCCGTTTGAGCTGGGGGGTGCGTACTGGCTGTACAGCATGATTTGGAGTGCGGTCAGCTTAGGCATAAGTTTGGTGATTAAGCAGGGGCAGCAACAGCCTCAGATAAAAGTCTTGGACTTGGAGTACATTTGCCTGGGACTCACTTTCACGTGGGCGGTGAGCTTTGGAGTAATGATGACGTGCGCGGAGAGCAAGTTCCGGCATACCTTCTGGAACACAAAGACGAGCAGGGACCACGCGTACGACAACTTCGTCAACGGGAGTGAGGCGGCGCGAATGAACTTGTTCACCCTACACAGCAGTTTGTGGATGCCCTTCAAGAAACAGATCAGCAGTTGGCTGGAAGAGAATTGGGACAACTGGTACATTGAGTCACCGATATGGTTCAACAACCACATGATCGCATTAATTCCAGACGACATCCTGCCGAGCGGAGTGGAAGAAATGACCCTCGAAAAGAGGAAAATTAGCAAAAGCAGGAGGAGGAGCAGCTTGAGCCAGCTGGCGTTGGAAGTCATTTTGAAGAATGTCGGAGACAAGCACAATAAATTCGAAACAAAAACTGACAAGGAGAAGGAGAAGGAGAAATATATTTTCTCTGATTGAAATTATATGAAGAGGGTGATTGTGTATTTAAATGAAAATATTCAATTCATATTAAAAATATCTAAAATGCCTTGACCACTCCCCCTGTTGATGTTTTTATCGTCCGCGATCTTGTCCTCATTCCTGTTGCTGATGATTTCCCTGGACTTTTTTTGGGACTCCTCCCAGGGCTCCTCCCACCAGCAGGACTTCCAGGCGTTTGTTGTTGTTGCGCCCTTTTCATGTACTCTGGCACAGGAGCCCTGAACACTCTCCCGGGCGTTGTCTTTGGCCGGTTGGTGTTGGCCAAGAAGTTCTCTTGAGCGATTGTGTCGTTGATATCCCACAGATCGAGGCTGCTCACAAAGAGCGAGTCCAAACTGTTCTTCTGTGGCGATCGACCGAACACCACTTCGCTCTTCGTGGCTTTCATAGCGTTTTCCATTTGCATTCTCCGGTCCTCGGCCTGCTTGTTAAACTTGACCACCTCCGCCTCCAACTGCGCCACCTTATTTAGCAAATCCCTCTTTTGCCTCGATCCCTCCTCGGCCTCGATCTCCAGCGTCGCAGCTTGCTGCTCAATCTCCTGCATAGCCCCCTGGAGCTCCTCGTTCTGGTCGTCAGCCGCCTTGTTCTGTTTGTCTATGGCGCTGAGCTTGTTCACCGAGCTCCCGATCGCGCCGTCCAAGTCCTCAAGCTGCTCCCTGAGACCTTCGTTCGTGTCGAGCATCTCGTCTGTCCGGCACTTATTCTGCATGCACTCGGGGCGGGTGCACGGTTCCTTCGTTGAAATTGGGGTTTGTTTGGGGACTCGCTTCTCCTTCACCTTCACCTCCCCAGGGACTATTCGGCTCATTGGAAGCATACGAGAAACAATATCCTCACCATTTCCTTCCTCGCGAAGCACCACTGCAAACTCCAAAGCTTGAAGATCGTGGATGTGAGCAAATGAACTGAAGGCGATCCCTTTGTCGGGAGGGGAGCCTGGAGAAGCAGGAGCCATCTATCTAATTATGGGTATAGTGTGGAAGTTAAAAAAAAAAATCCAATTTTTAATATTTTTTTGTTGGTTATGTTTCTGGCAGTTTATGATGTTTCATATGCCATGACTCGCACTTAGATGATCATTCCCGATTGTATTCGCCGAATTTCAATGCCGCCAGCATCGATTACACTGCAACTCACATCGCTTGTAGATCAGCCCGAACTCATGCTAGAAACGATACTTATGAGTCCTCGCGCCAGCATGGTGTCAACGAGTGTACAGCTAACATGTACGAAGTGTGCGCGATTGCTCATTACCCATTTAACCGATGATGGTTCCCTTTTACACTTGTATCTTCAAGGAATCTATCTTCTCAAAACCGAACAGGCGAATTTGTTATGTATCTTGTACAGGAGTGCGCCGCACTGGCCAACATTTTCGTTTCGAAAGTTTTGTGGGCAAAGATCCCTCAAAAGGGGCCTCATACGACGGAAATATAATAAAGCAAGCAGGAACTAACGGAGGCCAACAAAATTGTTGGGGAAAACATTTTGCTCTGTCTGAGGCACAGATAGATGACAACGATGATCTCGTTCAGATTGTCTGCAATTATGCCATTGAAAAACAAGACCCTGAGAGCTCTTTACCTGAAGCCTGTACGAATGCAAAAACAAAGTTCCCCATTAAATTAATCCTATATTTATTTGTCATCAGACTTCTCATCCTCTGCCCCATCGTCCTTACTCTCAGCAGCAGCACCACCACCACCATCCCCAGACGCAATGTCCATGTTCTCCATCTGCTTCCCCGCATTGCGCATAATGATATTCTTCTTGGCCTCCTTGATCATGACGCTGTAAAACGAATCGTAGTCGGCACTAGCCAACAAACAATCAATGAATAAGTTCTCTTCCGGGGTAATGTTATCCTTTTCCTTGCAGTCGGCTATAGCAATATAAAAGTCCTTGTTGGTCGAGTTTTCCGAGTCAACAAAATCTTGAAGAGTGTCCTCGAAGAGCTTCAGGTACTTCTGGAAGCAAGCATGGTGTTCCAGGTCGTGTTCAACGGTAGGAGTCATTACATGCTCTGTTTTGGAGACCGCCATGTGCTTTTCGGCGTGCTCCTCAAACACGTACGCATATTCCGTGAAGTACTTCCTGAAGGCTCCAAGGAAGTCTTCGGACCAGCAATATGACATGGCTCTTGCTAGGATATCGTGGGTCTCTTGTGTCTTCTCTTCATCAGTTTTAGATTCGGACATTTTAGTGTGCTGTGAGGTGCGTGGGGTTGTGTTTATTTGAACTTTGCAAATCTAAAAATTTTTATATTCACATTTTTTTTATTTTTTTTTCAATTTTTTTTGGTTAATATTCTTTTCACAGATTTTATGGGGCTCGTCACAGAAGTGGGGGGTGTCACTACTGGGTCTACTAAACCTGCTGATTCAACTAATCTAAATTCTAATTTCCCAACACGCAATGCCAACTTCGATGCCATCCAAAATCTCCTCAATGTGCAAGGTGGTGGTGGGTTGATGGACGGTTTGATGGGCGGAATGAATAATACTGGGGTCAGTTTGGGAATGGGAAGCACCACCGGAAGCGGAGGCAACCCCTACGAGGGTATGGACAAGCAGCAGATGATACAGATGCAGATGCACATGCTGTCCGAGCTGGAGAAGACCGACCCTGAAAAGTTTGAAAATATTATGAGCGAGATGGAGGAGGACATGGCCAAGGAGGCAAAAAAGCAGGGGATCGACATGGACGAAGTGAATAGAAAGTATGACGAGCAGATGGAGCAGCAGGCGATGAATGACAGTATCAGCAGTAATGACGTGAAGCTCCCTGGCGGACAGAAGGTCATGGACGCTCAGGGGAAGGGGACCAGGGCCAAGCAGGTGAGTGAGCGATGACGAACGACGATGCACATCCAACTCATACTAATCATCGTTTGTGTGTGTGCCATGCATATGCACATGCACATGCAGGAGGGAATCTGCATCACGCCCAAGGCCCACTTCGCTATCAAAACTAAGGACGAGGGGGGGAACAAGGTGTTCATTAACGTTTGCAGCGACGACAACCTGGCCGAACCTGGCCCGCAGATAAAGTTGGACGACGATGGCAACGAGGTGGAGGGAATAAGGGTTCCTGTGGCGGTGGGGGAGGAGCGCCGGCAGAAGGATGAGGATGAAAACATCACGCGAACGTTTGATTGCATCGTCAACAGCAAGGTGATCGTGGAGTCGGAGGAGGACAAGACTGGCCAGTACAGAGACTGGATCTGCCAGCTCTTCATCCAATATGTGGAGCAGAAGTTCAAGGCCCAGCTCGACAAGAGGTACAAGCTTCCAAAGTTAAAGTACCACGCGTACGTAAACAAAACTTCGGGGGAGATTGTGCCTAAGACTCACGAGGATGCTGAAATTAGCAAGCAGTGGATCAGGGACACCAAGAAGGAGCCAAAGATTAGCGAGGTTAAATCAAGTAAGAAGAAGAATGACCAGACCAGACCAGCACCGACTCCCAAGAATAGCGCTGCGAATCCAGCAATTCCAAAAATTCCAATGAGCTCAAAGAAAATTCCAATGACCATAAACTTCCTCAACGGCGACGGCGACAACAGCCTGACAAACATCTTGGATTTCGACTTCGGTCCCCGCACGAGCACGCCGTCCTTGTTGCTGAGTGATCTTGCCACGGCAAACGTCGATAACTTGACCAAGTCGCAGTGCCTGATGGAGCCAGGTGAGCGAGCGAGCGAAGCGAGTGAGTTTTGATGAAGACAAGAATACGAGCTACTACTAAACTGACATTATTCTCAATTTATTTTCGTACCTTCTTCGCTCGGCGCAGCGCTGGTGAACTACGACCGGGAAACACACGCCGTAACACACTGCATCATCGTCGCGAGCCTCCCATCGGACTCGGGACCGAATGCGGAAGTTGACGTCAGCGCCGTCGTGTGCAGCGTCGCGGCTCCTGGCTTCCTGAAGACGGAAGCGATTCTGCCGTTTCCTGTTGATTGGAAGAGCGCGAGCTGCAGCTACATGAGCGCGAGTAAGGAGCTTACGGTCAAGGTGAAGATCTGCGAGGAGGTGGATATCGAGAGGGACGCGGACGTTGGAAGCAGGCAGTGGCAGCTGGCGCACGCGCTGGGGGGGAGCGGAAGCGGAAGCGGGAGCGGTGACAAGAAGGGCGAGGAAAATGAAAAAGGAAAGGGGAAGAAGAAAAGGGGTGAAAATCCGTCGCAAACGGAAACGGAGGAAAGCTTGGCGGAGGACAAATTTCATCTCAATTTGCCAAAAAATTACAACTTGAACACCGGAAACTTCCAAAGCGAAGATGTTAGCGACGACGAGAACGACACGGGCGAACAAGCCTACCCGGAGGACGCCTTCCATGCAACAGACATTATGTCGCAACACATCATAGACCAGCAGAAAAAGGAGCGGGACGAGAAGGTCAACAAGGGCGACAAGGAGAGGGCGGAGAGGAAGAAGGCCAAGAAGGAAGGGAACAACGAGGAGGACATCGAGTATTTGGACGTGGACGATTTTAAGGTTGGAGGCAAGTATTACAGTGGGGGGCTGGGGGGGAGCAAGAAGGATGAGCCAGGCAATAGTAATGCTGTCGATGATGTCAGTAGCGATTTGGGGAAAGCAATGGAGTATTTGAAGGTAGGGAAGGGGGAGGAGGGGGAAGTAGAAGTGGAAGTGGGAGTGGAAGTGGTGGAGGAATCGTCGTCGTCGGTGAAATTGAAACCTAAATTGAGCTCGAAAATGTGGACGGAGCTGTTGGACTAGAATATAAAATTGTGCTGAAAAAAAAATATTGTGTTATTGTGTTATGTATTTAGCCAGCCCAAATCCCTTTTTCAAACTCGTCGTGTCCACAATATTGTGTTATTGTATTATGTATTTAGCCAGCCCAAATCCCTTTTTCAAACTCGTCGTGTCCACCAATCCCTCCCTTGTGTATTGCTTGGATTTGAAGCTAGCTCCACCTGCCCGACAACCCTCGGGCCACACCCAAACGAACTGTTCGCACCCAGAATAATGCTTCTCGAAGATTTTTCTGTAGTAGAACTCCTCTTTAGTTTGTGGGGTGTTGCTCGGGAATTGCGCCGCTCGCTTAGAATATTCCTCGTCGGTGACCAAGTTGTTGGAGATGTGGTCCTGCAAGGTCTTCACCCAGCTCATCCCAACCCCCTCGCACTGCATTGCCTTCGTCCTCCAAACGACTTCCTCGGGAATGACGTCCTTGTACATTGTCCGCAACATGTGCTTCTCGCACTTCCCATTCAGCATCAATTTGGCCTCCGGGTCCACCGCCATGGCCTGCGCCAAATTCTCAACATCGAAGAAAGGAACCCTCGCTTCTAAGCTGTGAGCCATCGTCATTCGATCGCACCTCGCCAAGTTTGCGTGCTGAACCGCGTTTAAAATCCGCCGGTTCTCGTTCTGCAGGTCCATTTTATCCTTGCAGTCGCCGAAGTACAGATATCCGGACCAAATTTCGTCGCTTCCTTCTCCCGTTAGCACTACCTTCACGTGCTTGCTCGTCTCGCGCGCGAGGAAATAATTCGGAATGCAGCTCCTAATCAGCTGCGCCGAGCGAGCAGGTGGGAAGCGAGCGAGCCAAAAGATTTGAGTGGGTTAGTTTCGTAGTGGCTCGTATATATTTCTCGTCTTCCTCAAGGCTCGCTCGCTTCGCTCACTCACCTCTGGCTCAAAGGTCTCCATGTGATAAACTACATCTTCTAAAATTTCGAACGCCATTGACGGGGTGAACAACGCCTCGAAGTGCTCGGTTCCTAGGAACTTCGACACGCATCTGGCGGCGAGGATATCGGGCGAGCCCTCCTGCCCAACGGCGAACGATTTGATCTTACCCTTTGTGGCCGTGAGGTGCTTCCTGACGTTTTCTTGGTGCATAATCGCGCCAATGATTGAGCTGTCGAGACCGCCAGACAATAGCAAACCAATCTCTACGTCAGCCATGCACCTAGAGATTACCGCGTCCTCCAAAGCCTTAACGCACTCGTCACCCGATACGAATTTATTCGATCCCTTCTTGTAGTCTTCAACGTCCCACTTAGGAAAGTAATACTTCACCAAGCCGGTCTCCGGCGTCCAGTAGTGCCCAGCCGGCACAGAAATCAGATCGCTCGGGTCGCACTGGTCAACGATTGCCTTTGAGCGAAGCGAGCAAAAGTTTGTTAGTTCTATTGGAAAATTTCGAAAAATAAAATCGAAACAACTCACCTTTAACTCACTTGCAAAATAAACGATCTTGCTGTCTTTTTTTGATTTACCGAGGTAGAGGGGTTTCACCCCGATCTTGTCGCGACAGGCGAGGAACTGGGTCTTCGCTGGGTCCGACTGGTCCACCAGCACAAACGCGAACATGCCCAGGAGCTTTTCGCAAACGTCCACACCAATCTTGCTGTAGGCGTGAATGATCACCTCGGAGTCAGACTTCGTACTGAAGCTGGCGGGGTCAAGGTCGAGCGTTTTTGTGAGCTCTTTGTGGTTGTAGATTTCGCCATTACAAATGACAAATGTGTCGGAGCTTTTGTTCTGCAATGGCTGCTTCCCATTTGTCGGAGAAACGATCGAGAGGCGGGTGTGCCCCATCCAGAAACCGTTCTTGGGGGTTGGGTCAAAAGTCACGCCCGTCTCGTCGGGCCCTCTGTGAGAAATTCTATCTGACAGCTGTTTTGCTTTGGTTATAAGGGCTTGGGGGGGACTGGCACCATCCCAAAGACAAGCAGACTGATCGGTCTGCAAGCAAGCTACAATTCCACACATGTGAGTTGTTGTTGTACAGAGAAGGTGGGTGAGGAGGGGGGTTGCAATTTGAATTTTTGTGTAAAACAGTGGTCAGTTGTCAAGAATTATTAAAATTTCATGAATTTTTTTGATGGCGGAGGCGAAATTAGGAAAACAATTAGGAAAACCGACACCATGGGGAGAAGTTACGGCGAAGTTAAGCGCGACATGGGCCCCGTGCGCTATGAATGAACAAAAAATTACTACGGCCTATCAAATTGGTTTTGTGGGGCAAACGATATTTTTGTTTTTGCGGACCAATCACCACATCACAGTCGTGCCGATTGTTCGACGAAGACGATATTTACAAAATGCATAGAGGCAGTTGGAATCTAGGGAGGAGGCAGACTTTAAAAAATCCACGCTGCTCATCAAACAAAACAAACAAGTTCTTCACAAACAAGCCAACAACGGCATTTTCTATAATAATAAATATTACTTACCCCCCCCCATCCATCCATCTAATCCATCCCCTTCTCCTAACCCCAGATTGAATCTGCATCCTGAAAGAAATAGCATCCAAAGCACGGCAAATTGTCGTGTGGCACCTTGCTCCCCCAATTGCTGTCGTAAAAGAACATAGTAAAGAGCAGACAGACAAATAAGATCAGTGCCCTCGCACCCCAAACCTTCCTCAATTCGTTCTTCAGCCCCCGGCAGAACACCATGCAGAGCGGCCTCATCCACTCCTGCTCCTTGTCCAATTTTTTCATGCACGGAAATATCTCAAGCCAATTGTCGTAAGCGGTCTGAATGCGCACGCACTTCCTCAGCTGTACTTGCAGGCTGTTCGCCAAACCGTCGCACTCATGTTCGGTGAGCTCTAAGTAGTCAACTGCGTTGCAAGTGAATTTGTTCGCTTTTTTGTAGTCCGCCTTCTCCTTGGTGCTTTCTAGGTTCATCAATGCGCCGAAGAGGCTAGAGAACCAGAGGTAGCCCGCAAAGGGGCTTATCTCAAGGAATTCGTGCTCTTCTCTTTTCGCAGACTTTTTCTCTTTGGATCTAAAGAAGTGAGTCAGCCTGGTGGTATCGCACTCGTCGTTCATCACCTTGATGCACCAAATGAAGCCCTTCCGTGCCAAGTACATGTCGCTGATCAAGAACGTCCACTCCTCCGGGGACATTGTGATGACTCGTTCGACCCTCTTCTTCTTCTCCTCTACCTCTTCTACGGCGTTCAAGTTGCTGTTACTCTGTCTAATACTTGTGTCGGCAGAATCGCCATCGCCATCGGCATCCATGTCGATCCCCAGCTTCGCCAGCTGACTTGCCTGGTCCGCCGCCAGCCCCTCAGCCATGGTCATGTTCTGCTTTCCCGCCTCGAGTGCAACTGGCGGTTTGGCCCCCGTTTTCTCCCCCGTTTTCTCCCCCGTTGAATTCATGCTCGCCCTGCTCTCTCTTCTCTCCCTCGTCTCCCTCCTCTGCCTCTCCTGGGTCTTCCTGGCGGATCTCTGATCCGGGGTCTCGTCCTTGGTCTTCTTCAGAATCTTTACCCTGCGCCGAGCAAAATAAATAAAATGAAGTGAAGTGAGATGAAGTGGGTAGGTATAGGAGTGGGTTAGGAGCAGAGACGGAATGAAACTCACCTCTTCAGTTTTCCTGATTTCAAGTCTTCAAGTCTGATCCGCTCCTCCTCGGCCTCCTTGTTCTCCTGGAGTGCATACATGTCCATCATTTCCTGGCGAGCTTTTTGGGCATCCTCGTCAGAATCGTAACCAGAATTGGGGTCCTGTTTATCAGAGTCGTGTTGAGAGCCGGAAGATGGCTTCGTTTCATCGGTGATGGAATTTTTTTCTTCATTCACAGGAATCACCTTGGACATTATGGTCTAGGCAGGAAGAATGGTGTTAACAAAATGTTTTTATGTATAAGTGTTGTGTATTTGGACAAGAAAAAGTGAAGTCCAACTTCACATATTTGCCGGTTTGCCTTCAACTCAAATAATTGGATTTTTAAAAAAATTTATAAAATTGGGAAAATCAGGTTACAGCAGCAGTCATAGGACAGCAGCAGTCATAGGCACTTCCAACAGCACGTTGTCGGTACTCATACTCTCCAAACTCTTGTGATTGCTATTGCTGCTGATCAGATTGACCAAGCCAGCTCCCAAGGGACTTGTCTCCATGAATTTTGTCAGAGGACTCGCGTCCCTCTTTTCTGCCGAGTTACCACTTCCCCCGCTCTTAAGTTGCAAGCTGCTCATAGGTGAAAGGCTGGCGGTGGCCCGTAGAATATTTTCTTTTTCGTTTAGTTCGTTCTCGAATCTAGCTTTTTTCTTGTCGATTGGCAAAATACCGACGAACTTTTTTAGTTTTTTGTCGTCGTTGTCGATTTTGCTGCCCTCGATTATCGCTAGGTTTTTAATCTTCTTCCGCTCCGACATGTGCCCACCGTCCACGATTGTTTCGAGCATGCTGTCGGAATGACAGCGCTTGAAAGATTCTCGCCGATGATGTGCCTTGACACGTTTTTTTTCGTCATTTTTGTTCTCAAAGAGGTTCTTCTCCATCATGCTGGTACTGTCACCACTCGGAATAACATCCTCACTCGTAGTCATTGCAATTATAAACTCAGCGTACGAAACCCTGCGCCGAGCGAAGTGAAGCGAGGCGCATTTTCAACGAAGCACGAGAGCAGCGAGCGAGCAAAAATAGTTGAGTAGGTTAGTTCAGGTAATGGATGTGGCTATGTATAGCAATTTCGCATGGAGCTTCGCACTTCTGTTACAAGGCTCGCTTGCTTTGCTCGCTCACCTCCCATCACCGTCAACATCGGCAGCCGCCAGCATTTTCTTAATCTCCTGCGGAGTCGCCGAGCGGAGTCGCCGAGCGGAGTCGCCGAGCGAAGCGAGGCGCATTGAGTGGGTTAGTCGCTAGCTGTGAATGGTGTTGCTGCTCGCTTCGCCCACAGCTCGCTTCGTTCGCGGCTCACTCACCTCCGCATTGTTAATCTTACTATCCCCCAAGATTTGCGAAAAGTCTTCCAATTCCAAAAATCCGTTGCCGTCGACATCCATCAGCTTGAAGGCGCTCTCGAGCTGCTTCATACTCAAATGGTTCTTGTCCATGGCCGCGGCCAAGAATTCCAAGTAGGAAATCTCGCCGTTCTTGTCTTGGTCAATGCTGTCGAACACCGCGTCGAAGTCCTCGTCCTTGTGGACGGTCAGGGGCATGACCTTCTTGAAAGCCTCCTTGAATTCTACTTTATCGAGGGTTCCGTTGTGATCCTTGTCGATCTCGCAGAAACAGTCGCGAAGCATGTCGATTTGGGCCTGATTCATACTGAATGCAATTGCCATCATACTCTGCTTCTTCAGCGCGCCGTAGCTGTTCATTTGTCCCAACGGCTGCAACAACGGCGTCAACTTTATGCTTGTATTTGTCGCCCCATTTTTGTCGCTTCCCCCCCCCTCCCCCCCCGGGTTGAGCACCCTCTGAATGAACTTGTGGTTGAGCGCCTCTTGTGCGCTCAGCCGCTCGTTCTCGTCGATCACCAAGAGGCTTTGTACAAAGTCCAAGGCGGTGGAGCTCGGGTTGCTCGACACCGGCCAGCCGTACTCGCACTGCGCCCAGCGAAGCGAAGCGAAGCGAGGCGCAATAAAAGAATTGAATGGGTTGGTTTAGTAGAGGATGTAGCCGTCCGCAGCCATTTCGCTCACTCACCTGCATGATATTTTGAACCATGCTCGCGTACTTGCTCTGTTCGGCGTTATTGTTATTTTCTTCCTCGTTGTTGTTGTTATTGTTGTGGAGATTGTTGCTGCTGGGAGTCGTCCCCTGGAAAGGCCTGTTCCCGCTAAGCATGGCGTAGACAATGACGCCCAACGACCACATGTCACACTTCGCGCAGTAGTCGCGCCGGAACACTTCCGGCGCGGTGGAGTACGCTGTGCCCACGAAGGCGGTAAGCCGCTCGGTGGGCGGGGAGAAGACCGCGTAGCCGAAGTCGATGACCTTGACCTGCGCGTGCGCATCAGCCCTCTCCAGCATGATGTTCTAATATAATGTTAGTCATCCAATGTGAAACTCAAAAAAATGCAAAAAAAGGCGAATCACTGAATCGGTCGTAACTTCAACGCATGGAGGTTTTAGAAACTCAAATTTGGACACGGTGGTTAGTTCGGCCAGGCGCATCTTTTTATGCGAGGTGATTTTTTCGAGGACGGTCCAGATCAGGGTCATCTGCACGTCAATGTGAAATCTTTAAGGAAACTCAAAAAAAGGCGACTGCAACGTCTTTAGAAACTCAGAATTGGACGCTGTGGCTAGTTCGGCGCATTTTTTGTGCGAAGATGTTGTTCAGGGAGGGTCCAAAACACACATTATTGCATCTTCTCAAAATCCACAAAAAAACGCTCTGCTCCACCCTCCTCCTAGTGGCTCGAAATTCTCGTCTTCATCGAGGCTCTACAGCCCGCTTCGCTCGCTCACCTCCAACTTCAAGTCCCGGTGGCAAATGTCCTTGCCGTGAAAGTGGTTGATCGCCCTCAGTATCTGACTCGCGAACATGGCCGCCTGCACTTCGCTGACCCTCCTCCTAGGCTGGTTGTTGAGCACCCTGAGCAGGTGACCGCCGGTGCAGAGTTCCAGAACCATGTGCAGGTGGGTGTTCTCCTCGTAGCCCTGGAAGAGCCGAATGACGTTGGGATGGTCAAGCTCCTTCAAAATGTTTATTTCATTCTCGTAGTACGAACGCTGTGGGGTGAGGGGGGTGTTAGAATTAGCCACCGAATTCGGTCTCAGCGAAGAAAATTGCAAAAATGTTGTTCACTCACCTGCTTCTCGCCCTTCTTCCGGATGTCGAAGGACTTCAAGGCGTACTTCACGTCGGTGGACTTGTGGGTCACCAAAACAACCTCCGAGGAGGCACCGGACCCCAATATCTTCTTGGATATGGAGTACTTGGAATTAATTTCAACTGTGTAGAAATTGGCCACCATGTTGCCCCGGAATGAGGAGTGAGTACGAAGCAGGCTGGACTTTCGGTGATTGGGGGTGGAAATCATGTCCAGGCGAGTTCCAGGGGGGTGGTGCGAGTTGTTGGGGTTGTGGGGGGTGGGTTTGGAATTGGGGGTGGAGGGTTTGGAGTTGGAGTTGGAGTTATTGGAGTTGGGATTGAAATGTGTGTTGGACTTGTGGGAGTGGGTTTCAGCGTTGATGTCAATGCTGTACCGGCCCCCCTGGGCAGAGGAACAAGCTCCCATAGTGTAGGTAGGTGTTATAATAATAGTAGAAGAAAAGAGAATTTTTTTAAAAATGTGCAATGTGATGTCGTATGTATCGTATGTATTTTTAAGTGACACAGTGGTTAGGCCGCGGCTCTCTGAAACTTGCTCAATACGCTCCTCCTCCGTGAGCTGAATATGAGATGACTTTCTTTGCTTACTGCTCCCTCAGCTTCACCATTTTTGTTCTCAGATCTATATTAATTTGTTTGCGCATGCAGCCATTCATTAAGATTGGTTCACTTAATTAAGTACGCCGTTCTCGATGAGTGTGGCGAGGAGTGTCGGTTTCTTGAGTCGGATAAAAGACTCCAATTTGCCCCCGGTGTTTCCAACGTCGGTCGCGTTCAGTTTCTCCGCTACAGCCGCGATGGACGCTCGTGCTCCGGCAATCTCAACGTCGCTGCTGACGAGAACTTCAAGCTCCATAACACCTGCAAACCCGTCGAAGTCAGCCTCGTCACAATCGATGCTGACGTCATCTAGATTGAACTTTCGCCTTGTTGTTGTGAGCGTTGCGAAGGGGGGAAGGTCAGAGAGGGAGCCGGCGGTGAATTTGTAATTGTTGCGGTTGAGAGCATCGACGATTTGCTCGGGGCCGATTATTTCGGTGAACGCAGTTGTTTCACCACCGGATTTGATCCTTGTCGTGGAGGCGGGCACTTTCAATTCCCAACAACTCTCGTCGTTTGTTGTACGCTCGCGTAACCAGATGTCGCGTGCTGCGAGTGCTTCTTCATAGTAGGTGTCGGTGAAGGTGATGGAGCCGATTTGTGTTCCGCCGAGTTGCAGGACCTTGGATGCAATGTCCAAGGGGACAACAAATTTCCGTTCGACCTCGATCATTTCGTCGTCGTCTAGAGGTGGAAAAAGGTTCGAGGACAATTTATGTTTAAAGTTATTGCCGTCGTTCGTTGAGAAGAGTGAAACAAGCTTGGGGTGATGGAGGGATGGATTGACGTGTGAAGAAGTCGTTAAAACAGCAGAAAGTGATTGCAGAAGTTTTAGGAGCATTCGTCTTGTGCTAGTTCTCAAAACTCGCTGTGGGGGTGACGGCTAGCGAAGAAGAGAGCCCTCAACATAATTCTACAGGGATGTTGTACATAGCTACATGTCACCGACGAAAACACGTGAAAAAAAAAGAAAACAAAGTGACAAAACAAACAAATTATATCTTCTTTATACTCACGTCCACAGCCTCTCTCCAAATTATATCTTCTATGCTCACGTCCACAGCCTCCTCTCTCCGACCGGCGGCTCGCAGATTGTCTTCTCGAGCTTTTTCAGCCTCTGGCTATCATTCTGAGCAGCAGCCCAAGACAGAGGAGAACTTTGAGAAGGTTCTCGACCACTTTGCTCTCCACCGTGCAACAGCGGTCCTCCGAACTGCCACCTCGGCTGCTTGTCCTCCTGCCATGACAGCAGCCATTGAGGGTGGCTTCAAGATCTGCGAATTCACCCTCACGACCCCAGAGGCCATGAAGCACATGCATACGTTCCGTAAAGAGTACGATGGGTCGGATATTATGATCGGCATGGGAACGATCATGAGCGTCAAAGATGCTGAGATGGCTGTTGAGGGGGGCGCTCAGTTCATTATTACTCCCGTGTTGATTCCTTCTGGTAAGGCGACACACACCACTCAAATTTTCTAATTTAACCCAAACTAACCCTCCCCAACACCACTCATTTCCTCCCCTACTCTAACCCAAACTAACCCCCCCCCCCCCAGTCGTAACTTGGTGCAAAGAGCACAACGTGGTTTGTGTTCCTGGCACCCAGACCCCCACTGAAGCGTACAACGCCTACAAGCTCGGCGCGCCCCTGCAGAAGATCTTCCCCGGAGTCGCCGGAGGAGAAAACTGGATCCGAGCGGTCTCCTCCGCCCTCCCGATGCTGAGGCTGAACCCGACCTCGGGGGTTGACCTCGACAACGCTGGCGATTTTCTCTCCGCTGGCGCGGCTAGCGTGGGGTTAGTCGCCCCGTTGTTCGACCAGGCGGCAATCAAGGAGGGAAATTTCGAACAGATCAAGGCGAATGCCGAGAGATGCCTGGCGAATGTAAGGCTGGCTGGTCCGCTCGTTAGGAGTTGATAAAAAAAGAATGTGTTTTGCAGAAGAATTCTCTTATAATATTATATTACCCCTTATACCCCATCTCTATTAAAGCTCGCCATTACTCCCAATGAATCTCGCATCCTTGTCAGTCCTCGCCATCTTCCCCTCCACCCTCTTGATCGTGGTGAACTTTGCCGCCAGGTCGTGGTGTGATTCAGCCTTCTTCCAAAGTCCCTCAACTCCCGCCGCCATCGCAGGGTCGCTAACCGTGTCCTTCCCAGTCTCCATCCGACCCATGAACCTCCTGCGCCGAGCGTTGAGAGCAGTGAGTGAGCGAGCAAAAATTTAGTGGAATAATGTTAGTTCAGTAGTGGATGAAGCCAGGAATAGTAATTAGCACGGAATTTGGTACTTTTCTGTCACAAGGCTCGCTCGCTTCGCTCGCTCACCTGCTCAAGCTGCCGTCCTTCGCAGCGATCGTCACGTCGTACCAGTTCCCGCTCGGCTTGGTGACCACCTCGAACTTGTTGTCCGCGAACTGTGAGTCTTCGAAGAGTTTGTAGGCGTTGTCGGTGATTGTGAACTGCGCAGCGTCTCCGCCAGCAATTTCAAAGCCCAGCTTTTCCTCGTCCTTGTTGTAGGTTGTTGTGATGCGGTTCGCGTTCTCGGCAGTGAGACCGTCAAATTGCCTCACGAAGCCGTTTGGCCCCATGAGAATGAAGCTGTACTTGTCGTCCCCGCTCACAACCGCCACCTTATCAGTGATCGACTTCCCCCCCTCAACGGCGTAATTCCGCGGGTTCTTCGTGTCGAGGTGCAGAAGATCGAAGAGAACGAACGGCGCGCCCAACGCCCCAGTCACGTCAATCGTAAAACTAAACGTTCCATCGGTTGCAACGCCCTCGTCGCTGACGTCGAATACGTAATCAACGGCTCTGCTGATCCTCGTTCCAGCCTCCTGAACGGGGGTAGTTTGCTGGGTGGGAACGACCGTGTCCGGCAGGGTATCGCACTCTACGTCCCCCGCCTCGACGTACCCGGAAGTGTCTGGGAGGGAGGGCCAGGAAAAGTCGGGGGGGGAGGCGAAGTCGAAAGCGGAGGTTAGGTCTCCGACCATCGCGCGGCGCCAGGGGGAAAGGTTGGGGTTGGAGATTGAGAAGCGCTGTTCGAGGAATTTTATTGCGGAGACGTGGTCGAAGACTGTTAAATGGTGTTAAATGGTGTTAACTATGGTGTGATAGTGAAGGGTGTGTGTGGTGGAGTTTGGTTGTGGAGGGGGGGAGACCCCCCACCCCCCACCCCCTTCCGCTGCGCACTCACCTTCACTCACGACAATATTCCCCCTACTCCACGGGCTAATAACCGCCATGGGCACCCTGAACCCCAACCCAATCGGAGCGGTCTCATTCTGATACGTCGCATCAAAATTAACCTCCCCCTCGGTGCTCATGGTCGTAACCCCCTCCTTTTCGCTCATCGGCGGAGTGGGCGTCCACGCGTGGTCGTAGAACTGCCCCCCCTCGTCGTAGTTGAGAACGAAGGCCGTTTTCGCGTACACTTGGGCATTCGCCTGAAGGGCGATGAGGAGCCGGGCGGTCCAGTCCTCCCCCGCTGAGGGGTGGTACGCCGCGTGCTCGGACTTGATCGCGGGGGCGACGACCCAGGATACTTGGGGGAGGGTGTCGGCCTTGACGTCAGATTCCAGCGCCAAGATCGCGTCGGGCTGCCTGGCCATGCCCTTGTCGAACAACGGCTCGCCAGACTTGGCCTTCAAAAAGGTGTCGTGCCAGGCGAACCCGTTGTCGTCGAAGTTGTCCTCTTCCTGGTATACCTTCCAGCTGACCCCCTTCGCCTCGAGGAGCTCGGCGGTTGTCACCCAGTCCCACCCTGGGTTGGGTTCGGCGTTCTCCATTGAAGCGGGCTGGCCGACGGAAAGACCGTTGCTCCCGGTGAAGAAGTGGAGGCGGTTTGGGCAGGTGCACGTGAAGGTGGATTGGAAGTACTGGTCCCCCACGGCAAAGTTGTCGTAAAGGGCGTAGTAGAACGGGAGGTCGTCCCGGTTGAAGTAGCTGAACGAGCGATGAGAGTTGAGTTAGTCACAACTAGTGAATGTCACAACTAGTGAATGGAACGACACAAAAAGGTGAAGCTGCTGCAAAATTGCTAAATTGCTTTTAATAAAACTCACCTCATCCCAACTCCCGGGTCGCGGGCCGTGTTCCAGCTGTCCATCCTCCCCTTGTTGACAATCTTGATATCAGTCGGGTAGAACATCTCCGGCGCGCCCATACACATGGCAGCCGTCTGATTACTTTCAGCCGGGAAAGGAAGCATGTACTTTTCAAGGTTGTCCTGGTCAGTGGGCTGGTGGAACGCGTCAAAGCCGGACTGCATGGGAACGGTGGTCCGGTCGTTGAAGCCACGGACTCCGGATAGGGTGCCGAAGTAGTGGTCAAAGGCGCGGTTCTCCTGCATGAAGAAGATCACGTGCTCGATGTCGTTGATTGAGCCTGCTGATACATTTGCTGAGCCAGCGACGAGGAGGAAAGCAGTAGTTGCAAATTTCATTTGGGGGAAATTTTAATTAAATAGAGTAGGGCGGGGTAGTGTAGGGTAGGAATGAAGGGACTTCAAAAGATTTATGCTATGACATTTAATATGCTAGCATAGTTCATGATGTTAAATGAACCCAGATCTACAGAACAGAACAGAAAAAAAAGGAAACACATATTGACACATGGCTAGCTGCGCAGATACTTATCCCCCTTCAAACAAAACAAAAAAAACAAAAATGCCTACCCGGGACAAGGGCAAGAGGGGCAGTCGTCGGCGCTCTTTTTCTCGAATGTTGGTTGAGTCAGAGAACTCCTCGTGTGACAAAACCCACCACTTGGTCACAGGGTTTGAGCATGCGTTTACGCAGATGGATGCGCTGTTGGATTCGCCCCCAACCCAAATCCCGCCGGCAGACCTCACCCCAAGTCCAAATTCAAGTCCACATACAATTAGGTCGAGCCCAAATTCAATATCTCCAACCCCCCCGCCAAATTCAGTCTCGCCAAAGCTGCAGCACTTCTCAGCCTCTTCAGCCTCTAGAGAGCACCACGACAGCCTTGAGGGCTCTGAGCTCTTGAAGTTGATTACGGGAACGCCCACGAGCAATGACGCCCAGCGTCGCTCAACTTTCGACACTCGAGGGTCCGTACCCAAAAACAGCTACGAGAGAAAACTATCCAACTTAATAAACTCCACGTTGGATGAAACCATTATAGCCAAACATAGTAACAACTTCTTCGATGAGAAGGGCAATCAGAGGGTGAGTCCTACCCTACCACCCAACCGTGTCAATTCGCGGAGGCCGTCGTTCAGCACCCAGCAGCGGAACACCAGGGTTATGCGGAACTCGTTTGCCGGGGAAGGTGTATCGATATCGAGCAATATCGATGAAACCACTGAGAAGCCGAAATCAAGAGTCAGGAAGTCATTCAAGAAGGCCAGCGCCAGCATTATTATCGACAGTAATGAAAATGTTGTTGACAGCAACGACGACAACGACGTGCACCACAACATCAACGACAACGACATAAACAACGACATTAACAACAACGACAATGACTACGACACAAATACAAACATGAACACCAATTTCACCGGCCCAGTTTCAGCAGTCTCCCTCCTCCGCGCGAAACAGCGCTCGGTCGAAGAGCGTCGCTCCAAGCTCCTCCGGCAGAAGACCGATAAAATGAACACCAAGAGAATAAAGGATCACCTGATGATCACCCGCAAGGTGCGGGAGGAGATCGATCGGAAAAAGCACAATGAGAAGATGACTGAAATACGGGAGAAGCTGGACGGGCCGGTGAAGCATATTGCGGCCATGCTGCTAATTGGGGCGGCGGCTAGGGGCTTGATAAAAAATGGAGGGGAGAAGATTTTAGAAGGGAGGAGGAATAGGGCGGCGGGGGTTATTCAGAACGCGTGGAAAGTTAGGGGAGCGGGATTCCGGAGGTGGGAGGTGAGATAATGATGGCTCGTGGAGCGGAGCGAAGCGAAGCGGAGCGAAGCGAAGCGAAGCGAAGCGGATCGAAGCGATGCCAAAACAGGCGCCGTCCGCGATGAAGCGCGCTTGCGCGCGACGAGTCGTATAGTTGCGAGCGAACGAAGCTGCGAACAGTAAGCCGAGCGCGGCGGAAAGCCGAGCGCGGCGGAAAGCCGAGCGCAGCGGAAAGGGGGGGGGGGTCTCCCCCATCCATTACCAACTATTTCCCACACCTCAAAAATTGCCTTAAATACTAAAAAAAAACGAATCACTGAACTGGCCGTAACTCCAATGCTTAACACGGCTTCAAACTAAAGACTAAATCCACTACTAAACTAACCAAATCAATGCGCCTCGCTTCGCTCGGCGCCGGCGCAGTTTTTTATCAGGGTTGTGTCCAAGTACAAGAACAACCTTCTCCGACCAATAATCTTGAAGAGGAAGAACAAGGCAGTTGATGTCTTCGCCTCCTTCCTCGGTACCATCCACCGCGCAAAAATGATCCGGTCGATCACGGCGAAAATCAACGATAAGGCTTCTCTGATCTCAAAAACGATAAGAACTTTTCGAGCTTGCACAGAAGCTAGGGAACGGGCGCTGGGCATGCTGTGGGACTTGAAAGTTAGCACGATGAGCGACGTGTACAGGTGAGCGAGCGAAGCGAGCGGGCCTTGTGCAGTTTGGACAGTGAGTGAATGATCGCCTTGCCTTGTACAAAAAGATGCCAAATAGAGCATTTTCGGAACGAATAACGCGAAGTGGCTACAGCCACCAATAACCAACTACTAAGCTAACCCACTTTATTCGTAATCGTTTGGCTCGCTTCACTCGTTATCTTCTTGTTTCATTAAAAATGCGCCTCGCTTCGCTCGGCGCAGGAGGAAGGCGGGGTTGCCTAATTTTATCAGGAAGAAGGAGGCGGCGGTGAAATCGTGGGTGGTGGACCGACGTTTTGACTACATTGAGGAAATGAACCGAGGATTTGAGGTGAGCGAGCGGACGAGCGGAAATGGCTACAGCCACCCACATCCACTACTAAGCTAACCCACCCGATTCGTTTTTTGCTCAATTCGCTCGTTTCGCTCGTCCTTCATTAAAAATGCGCCTCGCTTCGCTCGGCGCAGGAAGAGAA
>Ga0302116_1000546_pt1 | contig 22886 bp, 31 predicted proteins | sample AG5_SCM_MG_FD_203124 | JGI IMG/M metagenome (GOLD analysis project Ga0302116, IMG submission 203124) | Marine microbial communities from Western Arctic Ocean, Canada - AG5_SCM | ecosystem: Environmental > Aquatic > Marine > Oceanic | place: Canada: Western Arctic Ocean | collected 2017-10-01 | reverse complement strand
TATTACTGTTGCAATGTCCTTTGCTGAGTAATCAGTGCCGGCAACTTCGTCTACTGTCATGTATGCACTACTATACTCTACACCATGTTGATGCATAAATTCTGTTGGTGCTTCATACCACTGAGACTTATAATCGTCATCTTCGTTCATAAGGAAGTCTACTTCGGGTGGAATATCAGTTATGTTATCGAACTCATACTCATCTGGATCGTCGGTGACTAGATAGTTTATAAAGTCAGTGTCGCCGTTTTCTTCTAAGTCTGTATTCCAAAACTCATATGCTTCTTTGCTAATATTAATATATGCAGATTCTCCGCCGTAGCCATTAATTACTACACGATAAAATCTTGGTCCTTTAAGTGTTTCTACTAATTCTGTTTTCTGTTCTGCTGTTGCCATATCAAATCTCCTTAGATTATTGGCGCGGTTGAAGGGAGTCGAACCCCTGACCCTTGGTTTCGTAGACCAATGCTCTATCCAGCTGAGCTACAACCGCGTATATTATAAAACTATTATAGTTGGTTTGAGTCAACTTGTCAACCACTAGTGATTCCTCTTTCCATCAAAAACACAAACAAAATATAATCCAAGATGACTTGTATTATACACCTTGTGAAACTCTCCGTCCTCAATTAGTATGCAATCGCCTTCACGCACATTAAACTTTGTTCCGTCTATTTCCATTTCGCCTTTGCCGGATATGAACATGTAAACTTCTTCTTGTCCTTCATGTTTATGTCCATTAGTGCATTGATTTGCTCTTAAAAATGTAGAACTAAGTACTAAATTGTTTAGTGTCTTATTGTCCTTTAACAAGTAGACTTCGTTGTCTTTTACAACTTCTCCGCCTATGTCTTTTATACTTACTACTCGCATTAAAATTCCATATCTGCAGCTACAATGTATCTATCTTCTTCACAAGCTAGTACACCCGGACGATGCCATGTTTCCCCTGGAAATATTAACCAGTGGCCATCACGCCAAGGAGCATAGTATCCTCCCATTTTTACGCCATGCGGTGCAAGCTCTGTACCTGCTGTTTCTAAATCGTTTTCTTCTTCTATTGGAAGGTGCAAATAGTAGACTCCACTTAACACTGTGGAGCCTTCTCTAATATGCTGATGCCAGTAATTATCGCGATCTTCAACTGTGGATTTATTAGTCTTGTAACCCCAACTCTTAACACTTTTTATTTGACGCTCTTGTTTCATGTAAGCAAAACAGCTCCAAATAAAACTCATCTTAAGATTGGTCCAATGCTCTCCGTGTTCACCAAAAATATTTACATTGGTTTGATACGGTGGACTATTATCCCAGTACTTCCCAAGTGCGATAAGATTATCAATATCTTTACGCATCTCAAGCTTCTGACCGGACGTTATTAGCTGCTCCCAGTTATAAAGCTCGTGTTGCATTTAACCTACTGTCTTTAAGTATGCTACCACGTTCTTCGGGTCAGTTTCGCCATACGGATCATTATCATTACTAGTGTTGTTACGTCCTGGCTCTTCAAAGAACTTCTCTACTACACCATTTTTAACAACCATTGCATAACGCCATGATCTATTTCCAAACCCTTGATCAGGTTTACAAACAAGCATACCCATCATCTGAGTAAATTCTCCTGCACCGTCTGGAATAAACTTAATATTTTGAATATCTTGGTCAATCATCCATTTCCGCATAACAAACGTATCGTTAACACTGACTACATAAACTTCGTCAATATCTTGGTTACGAATTTCGTCATACATATCTTCAAAGCCCGGAACTTGGTAAGTGCTACAGGTAGGTGTAAATGCACCTGGTAGTGAAAACACTACAACTCTTTTCCCATTAAAAATTTCTGACGTTGGAACAGTTAGCCATTCAAAAGGATTTGCATCACCGTTTGATTTGTCTACATACGTGATTGCTTTACCGTCAGTGCGAACTCTGTATTTAAAGTCTACACTGGGTACTTGTACGCCTTCTTTCATAAACACTCCTTTAATTTAGTTGTCTAGTAATAATAGCACCTATATTTATTTTTGTCAACCTATTTTGGAACATAATATGGTAAATACATATAACGAAGAGCGTGAGGGCTATAGTAGTATGGAGTTTTTAAAAATTGTAGGTGAAGTAGGTTTTCCAATTGCCGGTGCTATGGCAAGTGGCGCCTTTGTATTTACTACATTAAGTTTTATTCTCCAAAGTGTTACTGGTAGTGTTCAGGGGCTTAAAGGAATGATTTCAGCATTAAACAATCGTGTTCAAACTATGAACAATGATTTAGTTAAAATAGATACGTTAATGAGCTATGCTCTTAATGTAAAACCAAACGTAGATAGAATAGCAGCGAACGAAGGAAAAGAGGACGCTCGCCGCGATTAGGAAATAATACATGTCACAAGATCTCATTGAAGCAATTAATCAATACGGATTTCCGATTATTGCGGCGATGGGGCTGGCCTACTTTGTTTACTATGTTTGGAAATGGGTTACTACAGAAATTAAGCCTGTACTAGGTGAAGCAAGTACTACACTGATAGCACTAATAGATCGTATACGTATGCTAGACAACGACATGATCCGGCTTAATCAAAAGATTAATATGATCCTAGAATTTAAAGAACAGTATGAAAGGCTAACAGGTAAGACTATGGATTTAGATTTAGACTCAATTGAACATGAGCTTAGTGAAAACGCTAAAAAGAAAAAGAGGGTTACAAAATGAGCCCAGATGCTGTATTACTATTCTTGCTCATACTAAAGCATAGCTTTGCTGATATGTTTCTACAAACGTTCAATAAAAATATAGACAAAACAAAATACTTTGGCAGAGGACAAATACACTATTCACAACATAGTATACTTACATTCTTTGTGTGTTTACCTTTTGCTCATGGATTTGAATGTGCTGTATTACTTGCAATGTTTGACCATTTAGCGCATTGGCATATTGATTATTGGAAATCAACATGTGTAAAGATGCTTAAGATACCTAGGTTAAGTTTTACATTTTACCGTATACAAACAGTAGATCAAATGTTACATTTTGCAACATATGCTGCAATAGTTTATCTAGCTACTATTCCATTGTTTAATATCTAAAAACTCTTATTTACTATTTCGTTGTTGCTATGAAAATTCCGTCCCAGTCTTTAGGTAATGGTTGTGTCTTCATAAATTCACAGCGTTCAATCCACATATCATAATAGCCTACAAGTTTGCCTTCAAACTGTGGCTTTAACTTTTCACACATTTCAATTGCTTCACTAAACTTTTGAGTTAGATACAGATTGTGCATTTCATTGTGTCTGCGTTTACTTGCTTCATAATGTTTCTTAACATCGTCTAGCACTGTGTACATAGTAATGCCAATTGTTTTACCTTTAACCGCTAAGTCGTCTACTTTTAGGAAGAAGAATTCATTGTCGCATTGTTCAACAGTTGCTCCTCCAACAAGCAGTAAGCATCCGTATTCTTTACACTTAGATTCAATTCTTGCGGCTGTACTAACAGCGTCTCCAAGTATGTCGTAGCTGTGTCTGGCACTACTACCCATCTCTCCGATATAACCCAGTCCAGTATTAATTCCTGCACCCATTCCAATAGGTGGTCTTCCTTCGGCAACAATTTTGTCATTAAACTTCTCTACTGCTTTAAGCATGTCAAGCCCGCAACGTACAGCGGTCTTAGGGTGATTAGCGTCTTCTAACGGCGCATTGTGTATGTGCATACTTGCATCACCTATGTACTTAATAACCATTCCGTCTGCATCAAGTATAGGCTGTGTTATTGCATCCATATACCCGTTCATTATGTTTGTTAGTCCTTTAACATCATCACCGAACGATTCCCCTAATGGAGTAAATCCTCGTAAGTCACTAAAACATATGCTAACTTCACGTTTCATTCCATCTTTAATTAGTGATGGATTCTCCTGTAGCATACGTACCACTGTTGGAGAAGCATATCCTGCAAACTGTTTCTTAATTTCTTGCTTCTCAAAGTATTCACTTATGAATCTATTAAACACAGAATGTAAGCCTACAATTAATACAGTTGCCAACGGCATAGTAATGTCAAGTAAATAGAGATGGGTTGTCCATGCATAGTTTACACCATACACCAACACTCCACCAAAAGTTACTATCGCAGTACCAACTAACCAATAAGGTGCAAAACGTCCAACTAACACAAGGGCTATGCCCAGGATTGCTGTTGTGATCATTTCTGCTAAGAGTGCCCAGAACGGACGTTGAATTTGATCACCGTCTATTACTGTTTGTAAAGTTACTGCCGCTGGTATATAATTGTATTGCGGTCCTGTTGGGCTTGCAATAAGTCCACCAATTCCTTCTGCTGTTATTCCAAGTATTACAGTTTTACCTTCTAACTTATAAAACTGATCTTCGTCCACTAAACTGATCTCGTCGAAAGTCTTATTCCATCTTAACCATATTTGTGCATTTGGATCTGTTTTAATTATTGGATACCCTGGAACACGTACAGCTTCAATTCCTGCCTGATTTGCCTTTACTTGATAACTAGGATTGCCTGTGGCTGTTCTAATTACTTCCACTGCTAAAGCAGGATACGTATCTTCTCCGATACGCATGATGAGCGGAACACGTCTAACTACTCCGTCTATCTCTGGTGCTGTATTCAATACTCCTACACCGTCTGCCGCATCACCTAACAATGGTATTGGTCCCAACATCCCTGGCCATTCAAACATAAATGGTAAAGGATCTCCTATTTTGGCTACGCCTCTAGGAACTGGGTTTTTATTAACGCTAGTAGTTCCCGTCTGGGCAATTACTACTCCGTTACCTGCAAGTGCTTCGGCTAATGCTTCGTCCCCTCCTAGTCTATCTGGTTCTGAAAACAAAATAGGTATTACAATAATACCAGCACCTGCGTCGCGCAGTTTCCAGATTATATCTGCAAGCTGATCACGCTTCCAAGGCCACTGACCGTACTTTTCAATGGCTGGTTCGTCAATGGTGACTACTGCAATATCTTGGGATCCCTGTGGCTCGTCGGTTTGTTGAAGTATATCAAATTGCTTGAGCCGAGCGGTTTGCACTACAGTACCATCCCCGTAGTGTAACATTAACATGATAAAGGCAGTAACAAAAGCTACTGACCAATGTGTGATATACTTCGTCATACTGTATTTACCTGTCTCAAATTACCTTCTTGTTTTGAGTGACTTTTACTTGTTCTCGTGTGTTAAGTTGTGAATGAAACATATTACGCACTTCTTCTGCGTTGTTAGTTACATGTAAAAATTGTAATATAGCGGACCAAGTGTTGCCTAAAAATATTAAATGGTCTCCTTGATAAAGGGCTCCTTTAGTATCTCGGTTTATGAAGACAAACTCTTTGTACTGATATCGTTGCAATTACCATTTTCCTTGTGTAGTTCCTAGCATGTAAATAACACTGGCTAAAATACCCGCGGCAATTGCCACTACAATAATAACAACTATTGTATTAATAATAGCTTCTTTCTTTTCTTCAGCGGCATATACTGCTTCACGTTGTTCTTTACGCATTTGAACTTCCATACGCACAATTTCGTCCCATGCAGATGGTCCATAATATAAACTAATATACTGACGCATTTCTTCACGCATTTCTTTAGCTTTTTGTTTGTGAGACCAAATTTCCATAGCGTTAGCTTCTACGCCTCCGCCTAGTGCTTTGTACCAAGGTGGTTTTTCTGCTTTTGCATGTGCAAAGTCTAGGTCACTAATAGCTTTGCCCCATTGACCAAGCTGACTAGTCATACTTTGTATGTCCTTACCTGTGTTGATTGCACTTTTAATGCCGTTGAATGCGGCTGTTGCCAGCCCGATTGCTGTGAACGGATCGACCAAAATACCCTACTTTCTCAGGAGCCCTAAGTCCTGTAGCTGTATTTAGTTTTGGTTTATAATAATTCCACATCCGTTAGCATTTGCACAACTCCCGGTTAGTGTGTAAGTTTGTGCAGTTGATGAATTTTGTGTAGTTGACATATTGTATGCTCCGCCTGAGTTAGTTAGATCTACTGTTATATTATGCGATCCATTCATTCCACCACGTTGCTCACCGTATACAGAATGTCCGTCTCCAGTTAATACTATGTCAGCAAAATGAGTTGCACTATTTCTTTGTTCAAGTTCGACATTATTGTTGTCGCCTGTTATTTCGATGAAGCCTTGTTTTTTACTATCTGCATATTGCAAGTGACTTAGTGTGTTACTATCACCTGTTATGATATGTGCCATGTGATGATCTGAATTTGCTCCGTTACTGTTTACTTGTGCGGTGTTAATAGTATTACTATCGCCAACTACTGTTATGTATTGTTCATGGTTACCACTGTCATTGCCGTCAACTGATCCGTCCATCTTCTTACCTTGACGTAGATCACCTGTGTTATTGCTTCCAACTGTACTAACACGAATAAAACTATTATTAGCACCACCGCCTTGAAACGATGTTAAACTATTATTACTACCTACAAGGTGCCCTTCAAAAGTCATGTTGTTGCCATTTTGGGTCATTGATAGTGAATTGTTATTACCAGTAGCAGCCGCGCTAGTAATTCCTCCAATACTATTGTAGTCACCATCCTGATCCATTACAACAGTGTTGTCGTCGCCATTGATTTCTGTACCAGCCGTATTGTAGTCACCGTCTTGTGTAATTGTACCAGTTTGGTCGTAATCGCCGCCGTTACCAAACTCTAAATTTGCCGCATTATTGTTACCATTTTGTATAATGGTTGCTGAACAGTTATTGCCGTGGCAGTCTACAATAGCATAGTTAGTATTGCCTGTTTGTGTAGCTGTCTGTTGTCCATTGCCAGCACTCATATACGACCACACTTGGTTATTGTCACCTGTTTGTGTAAAGGTTGTGCTTGTGTTATTACCACTCACTATAGCCCTACCACCCGAACCAGTTATCTTATTGTTAGCACCATCTTGAACGATAGTCAAGTCGATGTTATCACCAGCCTGGTAGATGTAAATCTCGTTAGCGTCAACAGTCTGCGCCGCAAAGTACATTACTAATATTAATATTCCTAAGTGTGTTCCTGTTATACGCATAATTAGTTCGCCTGTTTGATGTCTATCGTATTCGGACCAGTGCCTATACGATAATCTATTAATTGAAAGTCACCCTGCTGTAAGTTTATAGTATATCCGCCACTACCTTTGTGTAGTTGTAGATTTACATTGTTAGTTCCTGCGTTGTCATATCTTTCAAATTGGTATAGTGGATCTTTGTCTGTTAATCTTACACCTGTGGTTTGATCAAAGCCTAATCTTACTCCGCTGAAGTTTACTTTTTGTTTCTCAAATTCGCTTTTAAATAATTCTGCTAACTGTATGTTTAACTGTTCTAATATATCAACTAACAAGTCTCCTAGCATAAAGTCAGTTTCATCTAACTCAGTGTGCCAAATTTCTTCATCAGTTTGTATCTGTTCAAAATCTAATCCGTCAAATTCTAAGTAGTCAATACCTAGTATATCTGCGGCCTGTCTTTTTGCCCTCTTATACTCTTCTTCGTCTTCTATATAAGGTACCTTCTTCCTAATAATTAAAAGTGAGTTAATCATATCTTCAGGTAAGTCTAGCAGTTTAGGTGGTGTAGGAGCTTGGGCTGACGTTGTTGTTACTGTTGCTTGGAATGCTTGATTCATTACAACAAATCCTGCATCTGTTTCAACAGTTATCTCGCCTGTGTAACAAGCACCAGACGAATCACAACTTGGTAGGAGCGTAATTAAACTCCCTCCAATTTCGTCTACTACCATTACAAAGTCTGTACCACGTACCCCGATTGTTGCACTAGGTGTACGTATTTTAACATTTTGCTGATAACGTTTAGCAATCTGTCCTGATGCGTACCTTACTGTTCCTAAGGACGCTTTTAAGCTGACCGAGCCTATATTGTTTGCTGGGTCGTATACAAATTCATCAATAATCAATTTACTATGTTGAGTAATATCAACCCGTGTATCGTCGATGAAGTCTATCCTCATTGTCCCATTAGTAGTAACAGCAGCGTCCATACTTTGTATTTCTGTGCCGATGCCACTACCAACTAGGTCTCTTCCTCGTTCAATTCCACCGTTTCCTTGCTGTTCTGCTACGCTACCAATGTTATTAGCTAATGCTATTGTTGGTAGACAGATTGCAGCAACAAGGATGTACCCAGTAAGCCTCATCATTAATCATTCTGGCTTATATCTATATCACTGCCACTAGTTTGTAAGTTCAAATTAACCGTTTGGTTTTGAGCTGTACCAGCTTGCGTAATATCAACCGTGTTGTTACCACCTATTAAACTAATTGTTTGATTTTGGCCAGTTAAGCCGCCGTCATTTACATCAATTGTAAAGGTGTTAGCCAGTGTAGAACTACCACCGCCACTAGCACTGTTGTCAATGCTGTAGTTTAGTGTTAGATCAGTTCCGTCTAAAGTCATTGCTAAGATGTTACCATCTCCATCAATGTCTAATGTAACATTAGTGTTATCGGCATCAGCATTTTCGCCAATGTATAAATCTAAGTTAGTACTATCTCCATCGATTGCAATAGTCGCCGTTACAGTTTCACAGTCGCCTGTTGTAACGCTCGAGCATTTAAAATCAATGTTATTACTACTACCATTAACGACCCAAGCACCAGTATAACTAGTACCTTTAATAAGTGCATTTACAATGTTAGTGTTACCAACCTGAGTTATAGCAAAAGTCATGTTGCTACCGTCTAGGTTTACTCCTGTAACTCCATCTCCAATTGTGTTCCCTGTTCCGTCTTGAACGATATCTAAATCTAATGTATCACCTACTTGTGTGATATAAATGTCGTTAGCAGACGCTAAGTTTACAAAACTAGATATTAATAGGGCTCCAATCCCCGCATATATCTTTTTCATAATCATCCCTCTATTTTAAAGGCTTCCTATTTAACAACTTCTGGTGCTATGTTATCCAATGCCGGGGGTACCTCTATACAATCTTTTTCTGAATTACAAAAATTTACCTCACTTGATGTCTTACTCGTATCTTGTTTTGGTTTAATTATTACCTCTTTGATTATATTTTCTTCCCCGCGCACTTTAAACGACCAAATCTTGTCGCGTTCGCCTTGATTTATTATTTCAATTATGCCTGCCTCAATAGCAGCTCTCACGGCATAATTAACTGGTTCATTTACAGAGTAACCGGTCTCTGCTTCAACAGCCTTTGTTCCCATGTCTAAAAATTTAAACACATCCGCCCCGGATCGTGATGATGCGATGACTTTTTCTGTAGCGACAGATAATAAAACTTTGCCGGTACTTACTGAGACGATTCTCATTACCACGGTTACTGTATCAATTCGATATTCAGTTTGTAACCCTACTCCCAAATACCTGGCTCCAACTCCACCTGCAGCGACATTGCTATCATACCCTACAATGCCTCCTTCTAATATCAACCCTGCAAAAACCATAGGTTTAAGTGGTGTTACCCCTTTATCTTTAGTTCTTTCATACTGTTCTCTTGTTGACCGAATCAGTTGTCTTTCCTTAACTAAATTATCTAACCCGACACGTTCTACTACTTGAAACCACGTGCCTTCTCCTGCCTCTTGTAATGCCTTAATTACCCATACTTCACTGCCTTGCGATACAGCCGAAGAAAGATTAGCAATGTTACTTGCTGGCTTCCGCTGCCCTGTTTTATCTAAAAATGAATAAACTGCTATAGTCATAACTGGACCATCTAGCTTGGGCATATTCTTTAATTCGTTCTTTAAAGGTGCCGCTTGAACAGTTGGTTTCCAGCTTGACTCTTTTGCATATTGCACCGCATCAGGCGTCATTGCACATCCACTGGTAATTAGAACTAATACTAGTATTGCTATTGTCCGTGTCATTTAGAATCCAAACTCACCTGAACCAGGTATTGTAATTTCAGTATATGTACCATCTTCATTAAATATCTGTAATGTTATAGAACCAGTTAGTGCATCTCTAGTCCATATAATAGTAGAACCTTCAATAGTTGCTGTTCCAGTGGTTGCTTGTGTACATGCTCCACTTGCTGCATCTGCTGCACTACATGCGGAAAACATACTGTCTACCATCTGCTTTGAAATCTGTGCATATATTCTTGATTCTAAGTTCTTTAAGAATTTATTTAATGTTGTATTTTCAAGTTCTCGTTCGATACGTAATGCTTCTGACTTTGCTTCTTCTGCTAACTCTTTTTTCCTATTGTATTGTAATTGCTCAACACTTAACACATGGGTCGAATATCCGTTGCCGTAATGAAACGCTGGGTTTTTAAATCCCCATAGAATCTCTGTTGACCCAGCTTGCGAAAACGTTAACAATACTAGGAAGGCTGCCAAACTTATTTTTGTCATATTATTCTCCGAAGTAAGAGCCCTCACGCTCTTTGACTATAAATCTTCATCAACTGTATTTAGCCGATCCCTGATGCAGTTCACCTTATACAAAATTGTAACACCAAGGAAAATTTGACGGATGAAAAGTGTTGTATTTTTGACGGTCAGTAATGGCTAAACTCTAATAGTTTATTAAATACTATCGCACCATTAGCAACAACTCCTACGATTAGTAGCAAAGTTGCAAGTAAATACTTCTTTGAATACTTTTCGTAGATGTTATTACTACCTAGTACATATGTACACATAACAACAGCTACTAAGTTTACTATTCCAGATGTAAGTAGCATAGCGTTTCTCCTTTGTGTTACTATACACATAATATAGCATTAGAGTCGTGAGAATACAACCTAGCAAACGTAGGGGTTTAGATATAATAAGTTAGGAAGCTATATAACCTGGAGTAGGTGTTTGCTGATCGTCGTTCCAGTTAAATCCACCACCAGTCATTGCTTGTCCTGACGACAGTTGTCCAACTAGATCGTCGGCATTTTTAAATATAGTGTAGTCTAATGTATCAGTTCTTAGAAGCATAACAGTTGTAATACCGTCTGCTAAGTGATAACTTGCATATGCAATTTTAGAATATGCAATATTCATTTTTCCTCTGTTAACTGTCGTATATGTTCTACCATCAGGGTAGTTCTCCGACGGTGGCTCTTTTTCTTGTTCAATAGCTTCTATAATTAGTTTCTTTGGATCAAAAGGAACATGATGTTTATTAGGAGTACCATCTTGATTAGTTGCTGTTTTACCTAAAGCATCATAATTTTGTACTAGTGCTTTAATTGATGAAATAAACAAATCAGCTGTTTGCTCTGGAGTTGCATAAGGTTCTATTACTTCAGCATTAAGAGCGTTAAAGCCTTTCTCGTTCCAGTTATATTTGCTACCTTCTTTGGCTTTGCCTTTAATAACATTATATTGATTACCGTTATACTTATTTGCTTTTATTTTTACAATTTTACCATCTTTTTGTTTAATATTAACTGTTGCATCTTTGTCTGCTGATTTCATTATTTCGTTTATCTTCGCTGACCAAACTTTCCAACCAACTTTTGCTGAAACAATACTTTTACTATTGAAACGTCCACCTGTTTTTGCACTTGCCTTAATTTCAATTTCTTCATCGCCAATCCTTAGATCGCCTGTCTTGCCTTTTTCTGCAGGGTTACCCATCATTGACAATGCCATTTCACCTGGCCCAATAGCACCCGATGTTGTACCTGGTGCATAACTAAAGATGTTTTCTTCTACAAATACATCAAACACTTTTTGATGTTTTGGATTAACATGATCTTTAATGTTACCTTTAGAAACACTAATAACACCAAGCATGTTAATTACTTTGCCGTCTGCACATGCTTGTAGGAATTGTTTAATTTCTTCACCTGTAACATTACTGCCTTCTTGCATATCAAGTATCTTCCCAAACAGAGCTTGTTTTAAAGTTTTAGTAAACTTCTGTGCATTTACTGCCATCTTCTTATATGCAGTTTTTTCTCTGCCGCTGAAATTATCTAAATCTTCATCTTCTCTAAAGCCTTGTACTTTATTACCTAATGTAACTAATATACCTGTAACTTCTTTAACAAAGTTAATTGCTTCATCACGCTGTGTGGCTGCTTGATCTCGCTGTGCTGTTAGTTCTTCAAAACTCTTTGTTGCCATGTCTAGAGCTTGTACTGCATTTTGTACTAGTTCAACTTTATTAACACCTTCAAGTCCATCAGGCAAATTTTGTATGGATGTTAAATTATCAGATAATTTTTTTACAGTGTCTTGTACAAGTTTATTTGTTTTTTCAAAATCTTTAATAGTATAAAGTTTATCAGTATTATCTTGAACTGATTCTGTTGCTTGCTGTCGGCCTTGTGCCTTGTCTAGAAAGTTCTCTAATGCAGTATTAATTCTTGTAAGGTCTGCTAGAAGTTTCTCTTGTTTTTTAGCATTTTCTGGAGATATGTTAGGCAGTGATTTACTTATAGCGTCTAAATCATGCATTGCATGTTGTATTTCGAGATCAGCTTTTGCTTCTTCGTTTAATTTACTTGTTTCTACTAACTTAAAATCACTATAACGCATTGAGTTACTCCTATTAAAGTATTTATCTAGATCTTAGGAAACAACATATCTGTACAGAACGTGTCAACGTCAGTTTCTGATATGCCAAGAGTTTTCATCACGTTAGCTGTGTGCGGATTTTTTTGCTGATTTTCGCAATAGTAGTTTTGACATGCTGTTACTATATCAATGTTAGCGTTGCCGTCTGATAGTGGCACTTCGTCAAACCATGCATTAAGATTAGCAATGGCAATGTCAATAATAGCAACAGCTTCTTCTTCTGACTTTACGTTTCCAGCAGCAAGCATTTTGTCTGTAAAAATGTTTGTAGCCCATTCGGGTAGTACACGTTGCTTGCTTGGAATAAATTCTTCTACACTTTCTTTGTATCCGTCAATCATAGGATGAGCTGGATTGGCACTAGGACTAAAGTCATGAAACGCTCCAGTCATTTTATTCTTACCTGCAATAACATCAAAGCCGTATATAGGTGCATCGTTATATAGGTTTGGAAAACAACATACGTGCATCATCCATAAGCCTTTGCTCTCACGTGCATCTACAACATCTATGTGTGCTCTACGCACACTATCATTTGCCCATACACGGTTGATCCAGCCATTCTCTGGTTGATTAAAATGTGATAGTCCAGGTTCTTGTATTTCAGTTGCTCGTGTGTCAAAGATGTTTATAATCTCATCTTGACATTCAATCAGTCGGTTCCAAATAGCACTCAATGTCTAACTCCATTAATTCTTTAAATAGGTTTGATGCAACTTCAAAACAAAACTTTGCTTCGTCTGCCATATCATCGTTAATTTTACTGCGGATTGCATTTTTAAGTTCTGTAGTGTCTCCGACAAACTTATACATGCGTCCTTCGCCTGGTACCTTACGTGCAATCATCTGGCCGCCGCTTAGGTCTCCCATGTGTAGTGTATATACATGTGCCATTAATGCTTGTGGGTCTGCCATTATGCTTCTCATATGCTCGATGTAAGCATTGGTGCTTGGCAATATTGCTGGTTCAGTTTCTTTCTTGTCCCATAGTTCAAAGAAGTCTTTTTCAATTTCTTGTTTACGTCTAATACCTGGAAGATCATCTAGGACACCATTGGCTCCTGCGATTGCTTCTAGTAAATCGTATTTTTTATGTTGGTTCCATAAGTACGTAGCATAAAGCTCTGGATTGATCTTACCGCTCATCATTACTTTAACAAATTGTTGTCTCTCTGCGTCTTTGTGGTGTTCCCATGTAAGATCTTTTAGGCTCATATGTCTACTCTTTCTCTATTTTAATTTGTAACGGAAACCCTTGGCTTCGACTTAGGTCCTGTGCTTCAAGTGCTTTCTGTTCTGCTATCTCATATGTATATATGCCAGCGACCCCAGATCCGTCAGTATGAATGGACAGTGTTATCTTTTCAGCACTATCGTTAGTATGTCTAAACACTTGTACTAGTATAGATATTACCCATTCCACTGGTGTAGTGTCATCGTTTAAAAATACTACTTTAAACTTTGGTGGCTCGGTTATCGTCTGTTTTAATTTTTCATCAATCTTAACATCTAAGATTACGTCTTCACTCATTCTTTTTCTCCAATTAGGGTGGGGGAGATTATTTCACTCCCCCTAGACAATTACTCGTCTGTAGTGCCATCAATAGTAAGACCATCATTGATCTTAATTGTTTTAGGCTTTAATGCTTCTGGTACTTCACGCTTTAAATGTATGTTAAGCATACCTAAGTCTAGTGTAGCATCTGCTACATTAACATGGTCAGCAAGTGTAAACTCTCTTCGGAAGTTGCGTCCGCCAATACCCTTGTGTAGGTAATTAACTGATTCATCTCCTTTGGGAGCTGTGCCTTCAATCTTTAATTGATCTTGATCTTTAGTGATTGAAAGATTATCCATACCAAAGCCAGCAACGGCAATTGAGATCATAAACTCATCTTCGTTGATTTGTGCTATGTTGTATGGGGGATATCCACTTCCGTTTGGACTGTTTGCAAAGCCTCTTTCGAGTTCATTAAATAGTCTATCAAAGCCAATAGTTGCTCTGTTGAAGTGTGGTAGGTCTAGAGTTGTTAGTCTTGTCATTTTGTTTTCTCCTTATAATAAGCAAGATTAATATTTGATACCCTTTCGGCGTATCATAAAGTACGTAAGGAAGGATCTCTTCCCTACGCAGTTATTTATCATCTATAATACAAGTATACTATAATTTGATCTTAAAGTCAATTGCAAAGTATGCAACATCTTTACTAAAGTCGTCTTTAAGATCTATTTCGATCATAGGCGATACTTCAAAATTACCAAACACATACTTAGTACCAATAAAGGTCTGCATGTGACTGTACTCAATCTTGTCACCGTTATACGTCCATTGAACGTGCGGCTCTAAGATTACAAAAGGGCTACCAAACAATAAGTTAGGCTGGCCTTGTGCTTCTATACCAAACTGTGGACGGTAACGGAATACGTTCTCTTTACCTTCTCTTGATCTGTGTTCAAATCTTGAGTTAAAAAAGAAAGGTCCCTGTTTGATTTGCTTAACTTGTAGACGAAATCTATCTTCTTTAAGTCCTGCGTTATCAACAGATCTGTATTCTACACGGTACGGTGATTCTGCAAAATCATATCTTAAAATACGTTGCGAGTAATCTCTGTCCTGATATTCTCTTGCGCCAATTGTCCAATTACCTTTAGACACAAAAGTGTTTACTTCAGCATAGTCGAAGTCTTCTGCACTAACAGTAGTTGTTGCAAAAACTGCAAGTATTCCTGCGATTATTAAATTTTTCATATTATCTCCTTAAATAAATTATAAAAAAGTTATTAAAATAGTAAGCACAACCTAGTGCTTACTTCTATCCTATTAAGTGTACACTCTTAGAACAGTAATGTCAACCCAGCGGTGGCGATTACCAATCCACCCCATAAGCCTAATATGGTAATGTAATATCTCAACTTAGTTCCAAAGTACAGCATACCAATTGCTACGCACTTGTGCATAGGGCTAATTAGATAGCCTACAAAGTCTACTGCAAAGAACCAAGGAAGATACTCCAATCCATATATACTTGCCATCAACACTGTGATAGCACCAAAGCGTGAACTGCTTCCTAGTGCAAATGCACCTAAGAAACTAAACACACTAAGACCAATAAAGCCAAGCGGGGTATTAATGTCCAATCCTGTACTTTCTAATCCTGTTTTAATTGCTTCTGTGTTAGAGACAGCAAAGTTAGCTAGAGCAATAATAAGAGCTACCCAGCCTATAAGTTTCCAGTCAACGTAACCTAGTAACTTCTTAATATCAAACGTTGCTGTACAAAACATGTAATACAATGTAAGCAATCCAAATGACCACATAAAGTCTACGCCAGCTACAATAGCAACTACACCTGCAATGTATGGAAATACATAACGTGTGATACGACTTACTTTAATTTCTGTCCCACAATCTTTTAATTGAATATCACTTTCTTTAACACCCCATATCAAGTAGCCGAGAATAAAAGCAATACTTACAGCAAGCAATGGCCACATCATACTCATAAATGCACCATAAGACAGTCCGAACGCCGCCATTGGCAGAATAACTGTTTTCTCTAGTGGTGACCAAAAGTAGTAGTGGTGTGTGCTTACATAATCAATTGGTCCAAACTTTTCTCGACCACAACACCCTTTATCGGGTGCAAGTGTGTCTAACATGCCAGCACTAACTGTAACACGGCCTTTGATAGGTAGTAGTCCTGTTAGGGCACTTACAATAGCAACAACAGCTTTCTTACTTTTTAAGTTCTGTTCAAAGAAACAGAAGATGTCTTTGAACAAGTCGTTCTCTTTTATCATACCTGCAATCATCATTACAAATACAATTAGGAAAAGATAAACTTGCCCGTTATATAAAATACTTAAATCCATTAAATTACTTTCCTGCGTAAACTGCGTTAAATTGTTGTGTACAACGAACAAAGGTTGTACACTTGCTGAGTTGCTTTAGTTTCATGGCTCCTGCGTATGTGCAAGTACTACGCAATCCGCCAAGTAAATCTTGTACAGTATCCAATACAGATCCTCTGTACGGTACTAGAACTTCTCTGCCTTCTGATGAACGATAATCTTTAAGTCCACCAAAATGTTTTGTGTTTGCTGCATCACTACTCATACCGTAGAACTGTACAAACTGTTTTTCTTCGTATACTGAATCATAGAAGCCGTCATCTGTTTTAGTAACTTCATCTGTTTCATAAATTTTAGTAATAATGTCGCCACCACCTTCATTGTGGCCGGCAAGCATACCGCCAAGCATTACAAAGTCGGCTCCACCAGCAAAAGCCTTAGCCACATCACCAGGACAAGTACAGCCGCCATCAGCGATAATATGTCCACCAAGTCCATGCGCCGCATCTGCACACTCAATGACTGCACTAAGTTGCGGATACCCGACTCCTGTTTGGATTCGTGTTGTACACACGCTTCCTGGTCCGATTCCAACTTTAACAATGTCTGCTCCTGCAAGTATCAACTCCTCTGTCATTTCTCCAGTAACTACGTTACCTGCTATAATTACTAAATGTGGAAATGCTTCACGCACTTTACGAACGTGTTGTGCAAAGTGATCACTGTAGCCATTTGCAATATCCATGCATACGTATTTCAATCTATCTTCTGCTACTGTTGTATGCACTTGAACTAATTTGTTAAAGTCTGCGTCACTTGTACCAATACTCATAGCGGTATATTTAGAACGTTCCGTTTGAGATGGTTTACCAAAGTAATCAATATCAAAAAACTCAACAAGTTCGTCTACACTGTATGTTTTAACTAAGCAAGTAAAGATGTCTTGTTCTGCAAGTGTGTCAGCCATTACAAATGTACCAACACCGTCCATGTTAGATGCCATAATAGGCACACCACGATAATGTTTGTGCTTAATATTATCCGGAAAGTCTGGTTGGTAGTTACGAAATGTAAATCCACGCTCTAATTGCACTTGTTTACGGCTGCTTAGTGTGCTACGTTTAGGACGTATTAATACATCCTTGTAGTCTAATTTTATATCTGAATCAATTCTCATTTCTTCTCACCATAATTAAAACTTATTGATATTCTGTCAGTTGTTCCTATGTTGCCTTGGACGCTGTGTTTAAGCCATCCTGGAAAGATGTACAACGCATTGGTCTTAGCAGCATATGTCGCTCTAGTACTAGTATAGTATGTTTCTTGACCTATGTCAAATGGAATATGATATTCAGCACCGTCGTTTCTTTCAAACTGTATATTGCCTTGATCGGTTGCTTCAACATAATAGACACCACTGAGTACACTACCTATATGATTGTGTAAGTGGTTGTAGCTGGCTGGTGGATTGATGTTTATCCAAATGTTATATATTTCACATTCTTTTAAACCAACTTGCTGGGCGCAAGTTTTCATTTCTTCGTTAAGTAACTTAACTAGTTTGTCAATCTGTTCGCATTCATTTGGTTTAATATCGCTACTTTGCCAGCCACCATAATTACTAATAACTCTGCCCTTGTCCACTTGCTTACGTTGGTAAGCAAACTTCTTAAGTTCATCGTTATCAGCAACATGTATGATAGAGCTCCATATTACACTCGGAAACCATAATTCCGTATGCATGGCCATACTCTATCTCCTTCTTTGTGGCTTGCCTGATGGCATATGGCCATCTAACTCCATTGTGCGTTGCTTCTTGAGCCAACGTTGTCTTCCAGCAGCTTTTGCCTTTGCACGTTTTTCACTAGGCTTAGTATACTCTTGCCTATCACGTACTTCTTGTATGATCCCGGCTTCCATAACTTTTTTCTTAAAAATTCTTAAAGCCTTTGTAAAATCGCCATTACGTACTTCAACGGTTAAGCCGTTTCCTGTAGCGGGTCCTTCTTTCTTTCTATAGTCTTTTCTCAAACTGTCCTCCAATTGATTCAGTTAAGTAATCTAAATTATATAATCTATTCTTAGATAATACATTATACATGTTTTCACCACTACTTGTCAACCAAAAAGTTTTGTTTTTGGCAATAAAGAATGATGCAAAGTCTCTTACCCTAGGTTGACAGTTGTCAATATCTAGAATAACATATTCTGCGGCGTGAAATGTGTCCAACAGCCATTCTGGCTCGTGATTGGGTTCTTCTTGTTCGTACAAGTAAACTACAAACGGAATGTCGTATTGCTGAACAAAGTCGTTAAACTGTTCTTTGACAACTTCGCTTGGATAGATTAACAGAAAGCTATGTTCGCTAGTGTAAAATTTATCTGGAGGTGTAACTAATGTTATGTCACTCATCTTTTGGCCTAATTGTCTTCCATTTTGATTGCACAGAATTTTGTTCTTCGTTCTGTATATATCCTGTTGACTCAGGCGTCTTTGTTTGTTGTGGTTCTGCTGTAGCTAGTTTAACCTGTTTATTATCTTCTTTGATTATAAACTTAGTTGGAGTGTAGTGGTCTTCCCACGGTAGTGTATCTATCTTACCTTCTAGATATAAGTTCTTATACATCTTTAAAGTTAGTGATGGATTCTCATCCTTCCACGATTGTTTAGCACTTTCCCACTCAACTGTCTCTTGCTCTTCGAGTTTCTTTTTACGTTCTTCAACTACTTCCGGAGCAATAACTTCTGGTACAGCTTCTGGTACAGGCATACGATGTTCGTATGGTGATGAGTCAACTGGATTATTTGATATTACATCAGCTCTCATTTGTTCGTAGTGTTTCCACTCTTGTATTTTCTTTTCGTCAAGGTTAGTATTTCTACGCCATTGGAATGTGTACTGTGCCGCAATTAGTAATAGTACAGCAAGTGGATCAAACACAAAGATAATAACAATTATTACCCAACGTACAGCTTCTTCTAACATATTACGGTCTGCAACTTCTCCATATACAAACTCTGCAATATATTTAATTGGACCAACTTCAGCTTCTAGTTTTCTATACTCTTGTTCTAGTCCAAACTTTGTTTGTGTAAGCTCGTCAATTTCTGCATTAGCAGACTTTACTCTAGCAAACTGTTCGTCAATTAATGCATCAATGTTTGGCGCACCTGTACCTAACTTTTCACGTAGTCTGTTTATTAGTGTATTTGATTGCGTAATGTTATCGTCAGCAACACTTCTTAGTCTTGCTATTTCTTTACGTGCCGCTATAACTGTCGGCGAATTAGCAGACTCCTGTAGTCTAGTTAACCACTTAGCACGGTCTTGTTGTCTTGTTTCTTTCCAGTCACCGATTTTTTCTGCTGTCTTTTTACCAAACACACCATCAGCACTTGCGCCTATCATTTGTTGTGCTTTTTTAACTTCGCCATTGTCTACATAGCCTTGTAAGATTGCTAGGTCGTTATCAATCTTGTCTAGCTCTGTTTGAAATAATTTTGTAACGCCAGCAATAATAACATTCTGCTCATTAATAGCAGGCTGAACACGTTCGTATGCTGACTCAATACGTAGTTGTTCTTTGTCTATTTGTTCTTGTATTTGTGCATCGTTAGTAAACGTACTTGATTCTAATTCTCTTATCTTATTTTCTGACCGAGCAACTACACTTAGTTGTCTATCAATTTCGCTTGTAATGCGTTCTACTTGTGCAACACTTTCTTCGCCTGCACTAGTTTGTTCGATATGCGCCTTAGACAAGAAGCCGAATATACCCATGCTAGTAATAAGCATTAGAACAAACACAGCAACGCTTAGATAGCTTCTAAGCCACCATGCAGCTTGCTTCCAGTACTTGTGCAACCATACAGCAGTGACCAGCTTGCCTACTTCTAGTACGCCACCCATGATCATAATTGGTACAGCAGCTGCAGCAAAAATGGCAACTAGGCCTGCTACAGAATAATAAATTGCCACCGCCGATATACTAAGGGCAGTGAGTAAAGTTAGAATACCTAACCACATTGGCTCTCTCCTGAAATGCTTATTGTGTATTTATCGGTATTTTCGCTCATAATTATGTGTTATGTTTACCTAACAACAAATCTCCACCCGTTATGACCAACGTCTTGACATGCTGTTTCTTCAAAATTGCGTGTCTTTCCTTTAACTGTAACTGTACTGTAAATTACTTTACAAAAACCACTACTTTGTGGATATCCATGTACAGCCTTCACACTACCTTTTGCGGTGTGTTCATACCAATTGTATACAGTTCCATACTCACTTTCTAGTGCGGCGTGTACGGCGCTGTTTTGTTTATTCTTTTGTTCTTTTGTTAAACGAAACCACTGATACTTACTGAGGTTATAAACTGTGCTAACAACTCCGCCATTGGCGTAATTTATTTCTGCACTTCGTGTAACACTAGCACTCTGTTGATAAGGTGTAGTAGAGGAGCAAGCCCCTAAACTACCTAACAGTACCGTTAATGTTAAGAATTTCCCAACTACCGTCAAGTTTCTCACAACGCACTCCTCTCACATCTTTTAATTTACCCCATTGGGATTCAGTATACCAAAATTCTTCACACCCTACATCAATACCAGCTCTCGCTACAAACATTTGCTGTCCTGGACGATCAGTACACTCTAGTACTGTGTTGCTGTTTACTGTTGTACCTTGATCTAATTCAATAGTTTGATCAGTGTAACAGTACGATGCTTCATAATTGTAGTTGGGTGTTGAACACCCTGCACTACTAATTACTATTAGAGCTAGTAGTAGATACTTGACCATTGTCAGCCTCAGCAATTAAGTTATTGAAAGTTTCAAGTGGCATCTTAATACGTACATATGTGTGTACGTTGCCTGTGCTTGCAAGTTCGTAAGATTTCCTTTTAACTTCTAGGTGTTCTCTAATAACTGTATTTTGTACTGAATGTTCTACAAATGTACGTGTAGTACGTTTATCATTCTTAATGTCTACAGTTGTTGAACTGTTAACTGTTCCGTTAATACGCTCTGCGAAACCTTTGACAGCAAACGCATATGCTTGTGCTTCACTTGCTTGTTCAAACTTACTCTCGCCCATGCCACATGCATAAGCATACTTGTCCTTCCAGAACAAGAAACCTTCTGATCCAATTTGTTCGCAATCTGCGTACCATTTTGGATTTGCTTTTGTATCTCTAATGTCAGTCGTTGTCATCGACGAACATGCTCCCAATGTCATTAGTACACCTACGAGCGTTGCTTTTTTAATAATGCCTGTCATGTTGTAGCCTCCGTTAGTTTAGCCTTTAAGTTCATATTATAGTAATACTATACAGCCATAATAGTCGTATGTCAACTATTTTGGTAAACCTTTATTGCCACCTATAAAATATGTGTGAGCCTATTCGACCAACTTGGTCAAGTGTAGGTGCCCACCTAGGTGAAACGTATGTTGCGTGATAGTGAGTTGCGCCTTCAGTAATGCCTCGATACATACCAATGTATACCATTTTCTCAGCAATATCTTGTGATTGTCTCCAAGCCTCAATATCGTGTGTAGTGTCATCTTTTCCATCACACCACCAGCTGAACTGGCACTTGTTACGGATTGGATTGTACTGTCTTTGGTCCGGCGCAAGGGTTGAGTCTTGTTTAGTTTTCCAACTTTCCTTAACTGCACCTTGCTTAACTACTTCACAAATAGTATTTGGATATCTAATATCTTTAACACGGTTAAGCACTACATCAGCAACAGCAAATTGGCCTGCTAGATTATCTGCCCTTGCTTCGTGGTAGATATTAATAGCCATACAGTATACTTCGGGATCGTCCTTTTCACTGTATAACTCACCTTCAATTGGATTTTGGAATGTTGATGATTGCGCTATAGCTGAAAATAATGCTAAGCCTGAAAAAATAATAACTCCGGTTACTTTGTTAAACATACTACTTACCTCCGCATCTGGCTGATTTCTTCAGCTTGTTTTGTTCCTCTCATTACGGGAACAGCATTTGATTTATGCATTGTAGCAATACCTACAATTAAATTGCCTGTGTACTTTGGATGTTCTTTTTTAGTACCACCGCTTCCATTCTTATTGAATGTGCCGTCTTTGATTGCTTCTTCCATTGCTGACGGGATTCTAGGTTCTTCTCTACGCCAGCTGGTGTCTGGTACATAAGCGCCAGCTTCTCTTTTGGGTGCTTTATACTCGCCTCGTACATATGCAATGTAATTATTGACAGTATCGTATTGGAGTGAGTGGTTACCTGCTCGGCGCATAGATTTATTGTGCTTGCGCCAATCTACAGTGTAACGCTCTATATCTTTTTGGGTTAAGGGTTTTTTCTTACGTTTGGTTGTACTAATTGTACTCAAACCCCTCGCTAAATGCATTGTCATTGTGCCTACCTTGTGCCTTTATTATAAAACTATTATAACACTCGATAGACATAA
>Ga0302116_1000543_pt1 | contig 22926 bp, 18 predicted proteins | sample AG5_SCM_MG_FD_203124 | JGI IMG/M metagenome (GOLD analysis project Ga0302116, IMG submission 203124) | Marine microbial communities from Western Arctic Ocean, Canada - AG5_SCM | ecosystem: Environmental > Aquatic > Marine > Oceanic | place: Canada: Western Arctic Ocean | collected 2017-10-01 | reverse complement strand
TCCGACAACTCGGTGTGCCCGGCGGCGACGTACCCGAGCTCGAGCTCGTTTTACGACGGGCCGCCGAACGCGTGGACAGCAGGTATGCCGGTCGGATGCTCGGGAGGCACTGCTTCTCCGTTCTTGTCTTCTGCTGCACTTATCGTCGCGATGGAGCGGTGCCTCCTCAAGGTTTCGAGCGGCGAGGCGTGCTGCTCTACAGGCGGCGCAAACTGCGGCGCGGCCTGCGGAGTGGACATGGCGGACTGGGACACCTCGCTCGTGACCGACATGTCTGGGCTTTTCTCGAATAAAGGGGACTTCAACCAGAATATATCCGGCTGGGACGTGAGCAAAGTGACGGACATGAGCGGCATGTTCCAGTATGCCTATGACTTCAACCAGGACCTGAGCTCTTGGAATGTGGGCGCGGTCACAGATATGAACTACATGTTCAATAGTGCTCAGCGCTTTGCAAACACCGCTGACTTGTCCGGGTGGGACGTCAGCAAGGTGACCAACATGAACGGCATGTTCAATGGTGCGTCCTACTTCAACGCGACGGGTCTTGGCTCATGGGACGTGAGCAAGGTTACCGATATGAGCTATATGTTCAGTAGTGCGTCCAAGTTCAACGACGACATCAGCAACTGGAATGTGGGGCAGGTACAACAGATGTATGGGATGTTTTACGACGCGAGAATCTTCAATGCAGACATCACGGGATGGAAGCCGAAGACTGAGTGTACAGACGCGGAAAGGAACTCAGGAAACTGTTACATACATGAAGGGAGCGACCACAGTAATCATCAGGACATGTTCAAAGGCGCCTCGATGTGGATCGATGCGTACACCAACTGCGGCTTTGACGACTCCGACAACTCGGTGTGCCCGGCGGCGACGTACCCGAGCTCGAGCTCGTTTTACGACGGGCCGCCGAACGCGTGGACAGCAGGTATGCCGGTCGGATGCTCGGGAGGCACTGCTTCTGCGTTCTTGTCTTCTGCTGCACTTATCGTTGCGGTGGAGCGGTGCCTCCTCAAGGTTTCGAGCGGCGAGGCGTGCTGTTCTACAGGCGGCGCAAACTGCGGCGCGGCCTGCGGAGTGGACATGCCGTCCTGGGACACCTCGCTCGTGACCGATATGTCTGGGCTTTTCTCGGGTAAATATAGCTTTGACCAGGATATATCCGGCTGGGACGTGAGCAAAGTGACGGACATGAGCGACATGTTCCAGTCTGCCAATGACTTCAACCAGGACCTGAGCTCTTGGAATGTGGGCGCGGTCACAGATATGAACCAAATGTTTTCAGGTGCTCAGCGCTTTGCTTTAACTGCTGACTTGTCCGGGTGGGACGTGAGCAAGGTGACCAAGATGAACAGCATGTTCAATGGTGCATCCTACTTCAACGCGACGGGTCTTGGCTCATGGGACGTGAGCAAGGTTACCGATATGAGCTATATGTTCAATTATGCGTCCAAGTTCAACGACGACATCAGCAACTGGAATGTGGGGCAGGTACAACAGATGTATGGGATGTTCTACGGCGCGAGTATCTTCAATGCAGACATCACGGGATGGAGGCCGAAGACTGAGTGCACAGACGCGGAAAGGAACTCGGGAAACTGTTGGATATGGGAAGGGCAAAGTAATCATCAGGACATGTTCAGAGGCGCCTCGATGTGGATCGATGCGTACACCAACTGCGGCTTTGACAACTCCGACAACTCGGTGTGCCCGGCGGCGACGTACCCGAGCTCGAGCTCGTTTTACGACGGGCCGCCGAACGCGTGGGAGCCCTCAACATGCGACGCATCCGTCGCACCCGAACACGGCGCGGTCGGGGACTGCAGCAGCTCGTTGCAAATAGGCGACTCCTGCCAACCGATTTGCTCCAGCGGCTTCAATCCATCCGGTCCGCATACCTGCTCGCTTGGCGGCGTGCTCTCCATGGTGGTCTGCCTCGACACCTCAGGCGGGCCCTGCGACGCGTCTGCACCACCGGAGAACGGCGCGGTCGGGACGTGCACGAGCTCCCTGACGAGCGGGACCATTTGCCAGCCCACTTGCGGCAGTGGGTACACCGCCTCGGGTTTCAGCTATTGCAGCGGGGGGACTTTCACCCCGGCGACGTGTGTCGGCGACCCATGCGACGAGGTTCTAGCACCCGCGAACGGCGGTGATGGAAACTGCACCCGCTCCCTCTCCAGCGGTTCGACGTGCCGCCCCACGTGCAAGACCGGGTACAGCCTGTCCGGTGACCATTCATGCGCCTTGGGCGTACTGACCAGTGGGACGTGCGATCCGGATCCATGCGACGCCTCCGCACCTCCGACTAACGGTGCGGCGGGGACGTGCGCGAGCGACCTGGCCAGCGGATCGACGTGCCAACCCGAATGCGACAGAGGGTACTACGCGTCTGGGCCATCCTCGTGTCTCGCCGGACGACTCACTGCTGCGTTATGCTCAGACCAACCCCCGTCAGCACCGCCGCCGCCGCCGAATCTAATCCTCGACGACGACGACTTTGCAACCAGTCTCACCGGAAGAGTCGGTGCGCTCGTCTGCACGCTGCTCGTGCTCTTAGTAGCGATGTAGTCTTGGACCGGAAAAGACAGATAAACTAGATAGATGGATACACTCGCTGCAGCTAATATCCAGGCAAAACGCGGCATGTGTGGATTTGACCGGAATAATAAGCACATTGAGAACGCTTCAAGAACAGCCGCAGCTCGGGCAGCGGCTGACAAGTCTACAGTCTAAGACACCCGCCTCCGCCCCCCGTCGTCTCCAGCCCGGGCTGAAGGTTCCTCGTCCCCCCCGGCCCCACGCACAGCGGTATACCCCCCGCGTGCTCGATCCGTACCACGCACGGCGATTGCACCCACGTCTCCCCGTCCATCTGAGCCGCGACTGGCGCGCTCAGTCGCAACTCGACCCGCCCACCCTGCGCCAAACGTTTGGAGTGCGCCAAACCGTTGCGCACCGCGACTAAATCCGACACCCCGCGCGTCCCCACAACCTCCAGCATCCCATCTCCGACGCACGGGGGAACGAACACGCTGTCCGGCAGCTCACCCTTGACGCTCGGCCTGTTGGTACCCCAGAAGTCCACGCCGTCGGCGCTGCTGTGTATGTTGAAAACCTGAACGCTGTTGAGGTCCCGCGGGACGTCCACGCGCTTGTCGTCGACGTAGAGGTCCACGATTCGTTTGCCGTCGTCGCCCGTCAAGTGACCGCCGCCGCTCATGAACTCCTTCGCGCCGTAGTACGCGTACCACGCCTTGTTCTGCCACACTGTGGCGCACGATGACGGGTCGCGTTCCCTTCGCTTGGTGAACCTGTGCGAGATGTGCGCGTCGAAGCCCACGGAGAAGAAGCACACAAACTTGCGGCGAACTTTCGTCTCCGCGTCCGCGTCCGTCTCCTTGTCCGCGTCGACCCCGAAGCCGCCGCCGCGGGTGCCGCGTCCACTCGGGACGATCGTCGCGGTCCACATGTCCAGCGTCGAGAGGTAGGCTCCCGCCACGTTTCGCACGATGTTCGCCATGGATCCGCCACCGTACGCGGCTCCCCATCCCGAGATTCGGCTGAGCTCGTTGCCGGTGCCGAGGGGCAGCGGCGCGACTGGCGCTCGGCGCGTCTGGGGTAAGCGCGCTCGTTCGCAGGCGAGCGCGATGAGGGAGGCGGCGGCGGCGACGGTGCCATCGCCGCCGCCCGCGAGGAATCGGACGCGGGGGGGCGGGACGGCGGACGCGGTTCGGTCACCGGATGACGGGTGCCGATCCGCATCGCCGACGAGGAGCTCCTGCAACCGGCGCAGGAGCTTCTCCTGGCTCTCGCTGTCCATCACGAGCACCTCCACGCTCGCGTGCAGCTTCCTCAGGCGCTTCACCGCGATCTTCGCCGCCGGCGCCCTGACGTTGACGATGACGCACACGCGATCGTAAGGGCCGTCCGCGTCGTCGCGCGTCACCGACGTCGACGGGGCGTCGATTTGGTGGGGCGCGTCGAACGCCCCTCTGGTCCCGTAGTTGAACTCGGGGGCGGACGGGCCGGATGGGAAGTTGTCCGCGGTCAGGGGCTCCCGCCGCGGCATGCACCCCGAGAACATCGCCCCTGAAACCTCACCCAGTGCTACAGACCACCGACCGCCGCAGTCGCGACGCTCGCTCCGGTGTGATGACGAACGCGAGAATGATCGTTTCGACAACTGCTCAAAAATATTTGGAAATGGCTCGAAATCAACCCGGGCTGCCGGCGCTAGCTAAGCGACTCCTCCTCTCCTCTCTCTCTCTCCTTACATGTCGTCGGCGGCGGCGGCCATGGCGGCGAGCTTCGTCTCGTCGGCACCGGTCATCTCCTGCACCTTGACGCCGTTGGAGTACAGCTGGAAGGTGGGCATGGCGGAGATGCCGCACTCCGCGGCGACGTCGTCGAGGTCATCCACGTCGATCTTGACGAAGATGACGTCGGGGTACTTGGTGGCGAGTTCCTCGAAGTAGGGGCCGATCTTCTTGCATGGGCCGCACCAGGACGCGGTGAAGTCGACGAGGACCTGGGCAGGGATGGACGGTGGGTGGGTGGTGGGTGGCGGTCAGATTACGTATGTAGATTGACATTGACGAGGCGGTGCGATCGAATAAAAAAAAGCGAGCGAGCGTCTGCATCGCTTTTGAAAATGGGTGACGAGGCGACGCGAGATCCGCGGGGGCGCGGGTGCCGCGGCGGGTTTCCCGCGCTTGCACGGTCGATTCGGCTCGATGCGATGGTCCTCGTGAACTCGCTCGGGTTCGATCGGGGTGGTGTGCGTGTTGGGACCGCGTCCCACGGGGCATCGTGATCAGGTTTTTGAGCCCTGGCGCTGTGAAAAAAAGGGGCGAAGCGGCATCGGGGCGCGGGGAACGCACCGGCTTGTCGCCCTTCTTGAGGGTGGCGAACTCCTCGGCGGATTCGATCATCTTAACCATCTTGGAACCGTGGGGTGGGGGTGAAACCGCGGGATGTGGTGGTGTGCCGGCGTGCCTCGGCGATGTGAGCGTTCGTTTCGCCGAAGCTCGCTGACGTGACACACAAACAGCTCGATCATGACATTCGAGAAATCCCCGAAAATGCGCGCTCGTATGGGCAAACAGTTACAAATAGCTCACCAAATGGTGAAAGGGCCAAACCCGTTTGGGGCGCCCGGGTTCATCGCCCGCGTTCACACAACAGGACGCGCGCCTGATCGAAGCGTGATCATGTCGCAGTACGTTCAAAGAGCGACGGGGGTGGCCAAGCAGGCGGCGGAGGTGTTCTCCAAGCGGGTCGTTCCCCCCGCCGTGGAGTACTACAACGCCACCATGGCGAAGAACGCTCAGTACGTGGTGAAGGATCCCGCCGCGGTGGACAAGCTGGGCAAGCAGCTCGTGTACTCCAACCTCGCCAAGCTCCCGGTCATGGTCGAGGGCGCGCAGGCGGAGATGAACATCGTCAAGCAGAAGTGGGCGGGACGCATGGACCTGCCCATGACCGAGGTATGACCCTAAACCCAGGCCCGAGAGGGCGCGATCGCCCCCTTTTTTGGAGCCCCGCCTCATCACGGTCAATCCACGATTCTTCCGAGCGACGTCTGACCTTGCCCCACCGAACCCTTCCCTCTCGACCCAGGTTGGAACCGCGGCGCTTTTCGCGGGCGAGGTATACGCCTGGTTCTGCGTCGGGGAGATCGTCGGCCGCGGCGGCGGGATCACCGGCTACTAGGCCCGCGGCTGATCACTAGAGCTCTACTAGGGCTGGTCGAATATCTTCTCCCCGATTTTTAGCACTGGGTGTTCCATCAATTCATGTACAGACTATGTGAGTAGTCACCGAAGAACGCGTCGCTCCTACTTGACTCGCGTCTACTTTCACATCCAAAGGAAACTATTCGAACCCCGGCGGCGCCACCCCCGGCGGGTAGTATGCGTACAGGTCAAAGTCCTCCCCGTCGTCCCCGTTCACAGCTGTGCCCTTGCGATCCGCGCCGCCGTCCGTCATCTTCTCCGGCATTGCTTGGCCCTCCTTCGGCAACGCTTCAATCGCGGCGTCCGCCTCTTCCCGCGTGAAGAAGAGGTTCAGTTGCCTCACCAGCTGCTTCGCGTCGCAGTCACCCACGCCCAGGTACTCCCCCACCAGCCGCCTGCGCTCGGTCACCCCGCCGAACGCGCTCCACTTGGGATCGGGAGCTCCGACGGGGGGACCGCATAGTCCCCACTTTTCCAAGTCCGCTCGGTCGAACTCGCGGCGCGATACCCCCGCGCTGCCGCCCGCCGACGCCGCGGGCCTGGCCTGGGCGACCGCGGTACGTATGTCCTTCACGGACGCGTGCTCCACGCCCACGTTTCCAGCCTTGTGCGTGGCGGTGTCCGTCTCGGCGGAGCTGAGGTGCGTGCCCAAAAACGCGTGAAGCGCGCTGGGCACCTCGCGGACGACGACGCCGCGCATCTGCCGTCCCGCGACGTCCGAGTCGGTGAGCACGACGACGCGCGCGCCGTCGTTCGCGGCGGCGGCGAGCTTGGCGATGACGACGTCGGGGACGTCGTAGTGGCCCGCGGCGGCGTCGTAGGAACCCTTGAGGATCCGGCACCCGCGGCGGGGAGCGACGGCGCGCTCCACCGCCCTCTGGTCGTTGGAGCCCTCGACGACGATGAGGGCGTCCACGGCGTTCGCGGATCCACGCACGTCAGGTCTCCGTGAAGCGGACGGTGACGAGACCCGCGTGAGTAGCTCGTCGTATCTCGAATCCTCGGGCGACGCCGCCGACGAAGTATTGTCACCGCCGTCGATGCGTTTGTTGAGCTCGTTCTCCTTTTGTTGAGCTCGGGGCGGCTTTCCCCGCTGTGGCCTCGATGCGGCGCCGTCTGTACGGGCCGCCGATGGTTGGCGTTTGCCGACGTTGGGGCGACCGGCGGACGTTCGAACCTTGAACGAGGGTTTAGGCGGGCCGTCTCGCTTTGACCTCCGGGAACTGAAAAAGTCAGAGCCGTCCATGTCCATCATGAGGTTCATGCCGTCGTCCGGTGAGGGCTGGGGCTCGGGGGCGGCGTCGACCGGGGGCTCCTGCACCGTCTCGAGATCGTCGCCGCGTCGTGGTCGCTCCATGCGCTCACGCGTCGTATCGCTCGTTTGCGAGAGTGGACGGGCCCTGAGCCGGCGCCTGCCTCTCACCGGCGCCGCGCGCGGCGGCGGTTGAGCGCTCGAGTCAGCCCCCGACGACGATTGGCCCTCGCGAGCGCCCGCCGCCCGGGCGACCAGCGCGGGTTCAACGCGACGCGCACGCGCACGTGGTGTTGTGCGTACCCCCGGCGCGGCGAATACCATCGTCCGCAACATGACCCCAGCTCGTCACGCGCACTGCAGTGAAGCGCGTGTGGAAAGTGATGTTAAAAAGCGCGCTCTCGTCGACCGATAACGACACGTCGACAGAGTTTTTGGCCGAGGTGTCGCCACTGTACTCCCGCGCGGGGCTGGCAGGGGACGACGTCGGGGACGCGCTCGTACATCTCACACGGACCGCGCGATGGCGTGCGCGAGGCTACACGCCGCGATGATGGCCCGCGCCCCGCACCGCGTCCTCAACGACCGCGGCAGCATCGCGAGGACGCATCGCGCGACGTGGTCGCTCCGCCGTGGGATGCGAACGCACCCGTCGCGTCGCCGTTTCGTCAGCGCGGCGGTCGCCGCCGCGGATGATGACGCCGCCTCGAGCTCCACTTCCTCGACCCCCATCGAAGCGGCTGACGCGATAGATGCGAGCTCCGAGGACGCTCGGCCCCAAGGCGCGGTGGTCTGGTTCCGACAGGATCTGAGACTCGACGATAACCAAGCGTTTCGCGCGGCGGTCCGAGCCGCGAACAAACGGGGCGGTGAAGTCCTCTGCCTCTTCGTCTGGTCCCCGGAGGAGGAAGGAGACGATTCGAGCGCATCGTGGGCACCCGGCGGCGCGTCCCGGGTGTGGCTGCACCACTCGCTCGCGTCCATGGACCGCGACATCCGCCGCAGGTACGGCGGCGGCGGGGTCAGATTCATGTCGGGTGCGCACGCCCCCGCCGTCGCCGCCGCCGCCGCCGAGGTCAACGCCACAACCGTCTTCGCGAGCGAGAGGTACGAGCCGGTACACGTGCAGGGCGACGAGCGCACGCGGCGGGCGCTGGCGGCTAAGGGGATCGAGCTCGTGACCCTCCCCGGGCACCTCTTGTTCCACCGCGACAAAATTCGCGTCGACATGGAGCGGGAGAAGTACTTCTTCGGTACCTTGATGCCATTCGTGCACGCTGCGGAAAAGTGTGGGGGTAAACCCGGAGCCCCGGCTCCGGCGCCTCCCCACGCGCCCATAGCCGAGACGCCGACGGATTCGAGCCTGGACGCGCTTGGATTGATTCCCGCGTCGGATGTAAAACTCGACTGGTCATCCGGGATTAGAAACGAGTGGGACGTTTCAGAGGCGGGCGCGGCGGAGGCCTGGGCGCAGTTCAGAAGAGTGGGCCTCGCGCCGTACGAGGACGGGCACGGCAGGTCGGACCTGACCCATAAGTCGAGTACCTCCGTGCTGTCGCCGTACCTCCGGTTCGGTCAGATCTCTCCGCGGCGGATGTATTCCGAACTTCGCGAACCCAAGTTCGGCGTCGACGGCGTCGAGGGCCGCAGGCTCAGCCGCACCTTCTGGCACAGGCTCTACAGGCGCGAGTTCGCGTACTGGCAACTAGGGGTGTTTCCCGAGCTCGCGACGACGTCGTGGCGGTCGCACTACGAACACCGAAACGACTGGAGGTGGCCGGAAAGCGACGAGAACGCTCTGGAGGACCTCCGGAGATGGCGCCGGGGCGAGACTGGTGAGTCTATTTTAATTTCTGTATGGGCAATTGTACTGACGTCGTGTTTTCTTTTCAGGGTTTCCAATCGTCGACGCCGGGATGCGCCGGCTGATCGAGACTGGCTGGATGCACCAGACGGAGCGTATGCTCGCCGCGACGTTTTTAGTCGACTACCTGGGCATACACTGGCGGTACGGCGCGCGATGGTTCCACGACCACCTCGTGGACGCGGACTTGGCGGTCAACTCGATGATGTGGCAAAACGCCGGTAAGAGCGGGTTGGACCAGTGGGACGTCTTCTCCGGATCTCTGGTTCCCGACGGAAGCGTCCGGACGCATGATCCGACGGGAGAAGTCATCGCTCGGTACGTTCCCGAGCTCGCGGGTTTGCCCCCGGGTCACCTGCGGCACAGGCCGTGGGAGGCGTCCAAGAAGCAGCTCGCCGCCGCGGGTGTTACCCTGGGTGAAACCTACCCGACGCGGGTAGCCGTCGACGTCGTTCGGATGCGGCGCGGGGTCGGTGAGGTCAGGGCCGGTGAGGTGGCCAGGGCGGCGGCCGAGGCTGCCGCCGCCGGTTCATCTTCTGGAGAGGTTGGAGAGGCTTCCGGGAGACGAACGGACGTTCTCGTGGATGTCTTCACGGGCGCCGACTACGTCGTCGCGCCCCCGGGGTCGACGGTGAGCTCCGACGGAACTTTACTGCCGCTGTCCACGCGAAAGGAGTTCAAGAAAGCCTTCCGCGCGGACAAGGCTGTGAAGGCCGCGATGGAGTCCGCCAGGGACTGGGCGAAACGGAGCCTCGCGGTGGCGGTCACGGGCGCGGGCGGCGGGTGCGAACCGAGCTCGGACGAGAGCGGGACGGCGCGAGCGGCGGACATCGGCAAGAAACGATCGCAGCGCGCGGCGGCGGCTGGTCACTCGCACTCGCACTCGCACTCGCACGGGGGCCAGACGCACTCGCACTCGCACGGGGGGCACTCACACGCGCCGGGTGAGTCCATCGGCCACGCGCACATCGGGCACACGCACGGTGCCAAGTCGGGCGGCAAGGGCGGCGGTAGCGGCGGTAAAGGTGGCGGCAAGAAGGGCATCGAGCACAGGAGCAGCAGCTGGGCCAAGGGGGGCGGCAGCGGTCGCAAAGCCGCGCGGGGGCTCAGCGTCAAGGAGATGGAGCGGAGGCAGGTGAAGGCGGGGCGGAAGGAGGCGAGGGAGCTGGCGGCGTGGTCGTCGGGCATGAACGTCCGCGACGTGGGTGGCGGCTCGGAGGATGGGTCGGGCGAGTGGGAGTGAGCTGATCATTTTTAATTTGACCTTTTCTTGGCCCCGTGACTGCCACATCGTCCACTCAGCCGCTTGGTCAAACCGTAAATATCTGGGACTCGACTCGTCGTTTCGGAGCCGCGCCCTAGACGCTGTGGGTCATAGCTAGGGGCAGCGGAGTAGCGGGGCTGTCACGCTCGCGTCGCTCGGCCTGTTTAGTAGGTATCGGCGATCGCGTCCTAGGCGCGAGACTAGTTCGACCGGGCGAGGGTATCGCGGATAGAGAGGCACCGGCGTACAGGGCGGGCCGCGTACTTTTGGGGTGAATCGGAGCCGCTGATCGGGAAAAAAGGCCGCGGGGCGCGCATCTGGAGGTTCTCGAGGTCCCATCGGCAGCCATGGCCCCCACGATCCAGCGCAAGGTTTTGAAGTTCTACAGAGAGGGTAAGCAGCATGTCGACGATTACCTCGCGGGGGTGGAACACGGCGACCTCAAGAACCTCGGCGCGCTGTGCTCCAACTGGTCGGCGGTCGTCTTCGCCCTCGCGACGCTCATCGCGCTCTACGCCCTGGGGCTGTACAGGAAGGGATTGATGACCACGTGGAAAATGTTCTTGTCCACCACGGCCATCGTGGCGCTCCTCTTCTGCCTCACCGTCTTCGGCTACGTGACCGGGCACTGCATGAAGACCATGGACGCGCTCGAGTCGCGGGCTCGAGGCGCCGGCCAAAATGTCGGCGAGCCGCGGGTGAAGGTCTGCGGCCAGTGCGACGCGCCCTTCGCTAACCAGCACACGAACCCGGCGGGGAACCGATGGATATGCGCGTCGTGCGGCATGATATCCCGCAAGCCCAAGCTGGCGACCAAAGAGACGCTAGCGGGCAAGGCCAAGACAGAGGAATGCCACGCCAGATCGTCCCTCGATCGCTCCCCCGCGACCGAGGCGGCGACGAAGGAGGCGGAGGAACGCCGCCAGGTGGCCAAGCAAAGCAAGGAGCTCAGGCGGCGGCACGCGAGGGAGGTGAAGGAGGCGCGGGAGGCTGCGGACCGCGCGGACCGCGAGGAGATCGCGCGGCTGGTGGAAGAAGAGAGGAGTCGGAAAGAGGCGGCTCGGGCGGAGGAGGCGCTAGAACGCGCCGCCGCGGAGGAGGAACAACGGCGTCTACGTGAAGAAGAAGAGGTCGCGGCGCGCGCGGCGAAGGAGGAAGAGGAGGCCGTCGCCAAGGCGGAGGAGGAGGCGGAGAGGGCGTCAGCGGAGAGGGCGTCACGCGAACCAACGGAGAGGCGTCGGGTCACGTCGCTGACCAAGATCCCGGCGCCCAGGCCGGTGAACGTCGCGGTGGCCCACCCGCCCCTCCCTCCCTCCCTTCCGCCCCTCAAGCAGCAGCAGCAGCAGCAGCAGCAGCGCGCGGCGGTCCCACCGGCAGGTGTCATGACACACGCGCCGACCAGGCCCCCGCCCACGCCGAGGTCCTCCGACTCGCCGGCGTCGCCGAACACCCCCATGGACTTTGACCCGCCGCTGCCGCCGATGCGGCCGATGACGGGGCCACCGACTCCGACGTCCCCCGCGTGGGGCGGTGCCGCCAACGGCACGAACGGATCCCCGCACGCGCCCATGAGCCCCCACGCCGGCGTGTCCACGTCCCCCACCCACCAGGGTGGATCCCCGTCTTCCCATCCCCCGCCCCATGGCGCCCTGCCCGGGTTCTGGTCCGGCGGCGCCCTCGGCGGGCTCGGGTTGGGCGCCGCGGGGATCCGGGGTATCCTCGACGGCGACGAGGAGGTCGCGGCTGGTGTCGGGGTCGTAGGTGCGGCGCCGCCTCCACCGCCAGGTCCGCCCCCGGGCTACGCGGGCCGCGTGGCTGGGACAACAAATGCGCCCGCAACGAACGCGCCGCCCCTGCCGGCGGGACCGCCGCCGACCTCGGCGGCCAAGAGGACGCCGCCCCCCGGGCAGCCCCCGCTTCCCCCGATGCCCCACCCCAGCCAGGTTGCGGCTGCGGCGGCTGCGGAGAAGGGCGGGAACCCACGGGCTTTCCTCGCGTCCCTCGAGCTCGAGGCGTACGCCCTGACGTTTGAACGCGAGCGCATCAGCCTCGCCGACATATCCCTCCTCACCGAGTCCGACTTGGAGCGGCTCGGGCTGCCGCTCGGTCCGAGGCGACGGATCTTGGCCGCCATATCCGGCGTCAACGTATCTGGCGGCGGCACGGCTGTCGGACACGTCGGTCAACGCACAGCTGGCATCGTTCCCCCGGGGGCCCCGTCGATCTCGCCCAACCCTTTCCGGGTCCCGCGGTCGAGTTCAGTCGACTCGGACACATTCGGGGATGGAGGAATCGCCGGTCTGACCCCACTTCCCAACGTTGGAATCTCCGGTTCACCCGGCATGGGAGTCCCCGGGATCTCAGGATGGAACGGCGGCGGCTTCGGCGGTGGGCTCTTCGGCGGCTTCGCGCCCACCGCGGTGTCCGCGGTGTCGACTGCGTCGATGGCAAACAACGGTCACAGCAGACAACGCTCGCAGAGCTCCGACATGGACGCGCTCGCGATGGACTCGCTGGAGAACGACCTCATGGCGCTCACCGGCGGGCTCAACCTCGACGACGACGACGAGGAGACGGAGGTCGAGCCCCGCGGCTCGTCGGCGGAAGATGAATCGTCGGCTTTCACGCTACCAGGTACCCCCCCGAAGCCTCCCGCGCTCGACCAGCTGGACGCCGAGTCCCTCGTCGCGCTTCAGACCGCGGAGGCTGCTGACAACAACAACAACAAGCAGCATCAGCAGGTGGACCCGCCGAAGCCCCCGAGCGAGATGATGGTGAAGGCTGCGGCGCGCCTCCGTGCGGCGGCGGCGGCGGGGCACCAGATTCCGCAAGAGTTTTTCTGTTGCATCACGTGCGAGGTGATGGTGGATCCGGTCATCGCCTGGGACGGTCACACGTACGAGCGGGATCCCATCGCGCGGTGGCTGCAGGAGCACAGCACGTCCCCGATGACGGGGGAGACCTTGCCGGACTTTACCCTGCGACCCAACCACAGCATGAGGAGCCAGATTATCAGTTACGGGGAACGGTTGGAAGCGAGCCGCTGACTACAGAGGGTACGCAGCTGACGGGTCGCCCACACACACCGAAGGGCCGCACTTCACAGACTGAGACACGTCTGAATTGACACTAGGTCGCGGCCCGGGATTTGTCTATTAATTCGATTAAAGTATTCGAGAACCACGTCACTCGATAACGACGCTCTCTCTCCCTCTGTCCCGACGGCGATCCACCGGGCATTCATTCATCAGTTTGCCAAAACCTCGACACGTCAGCAAACCTTTGCCACTCCAACCCGCGCGGGGCTGACTTCGTAACCTGACGAATATGGATTGCCTTACCCGCGCCTCCGTCGCCGCTGGCATCGTCGTGCGCGTGCCCGCCGGCCGCGCGCGTCGCGGGACTCGCGTGGCCAACGCGCGCCCCGGCGCCAAGCCTTCGGCCGCGATGATGTTGGACGACGATCGGCTCGATAAGGCGACCTTCTCGTCGACCTCTTCGCGCCGCATCGCGCTCGGAGGCGCCGCGCTCGCGACCCTCCTCGCGCCACTTGTCCCCCGCGACGCCATCGCCGCGTCCGGCGCGGGCGATTGGTCCAGCCCCGGGCTCGCCGCGGAGGATCCCTTGCCCGTCAAGTACGTGAAAACCGGCGATGGGTTGGTCTACGAGCAGGTGAACCAGGGCGCCGGAGCGCCCGCCAAGGCTGGGGACATCGCGGTGTTCCACTGGATCATCCGTCGCGCGAACGGCTACTTCATCTACGGCAGCATCGACTGCGGGATCGGGTGCGGGAACGGGGACCCGTCCGAGTACAAACTCGGACCAGACGGGAGCCTCATCGCCGGGCTCGATGAGCTCCTGACGGGGATGCAACCCGGGGAGAAGCGACGCGCACTCGTCCCGCCCGCGTTAGGGTACGTGCGCAAGGGGATGGAGCCGCAACCGCCGGACTTTGGGCAGAAGAGGCAGGTCGAGGCGCACTCTAACGAACCCTTGGTGTTCGAGGTCAAGCTCATCAAGACCAGGAGCGTGGCGTGAATCATGAACGAATGATGACATGAATCACGCCGGAAGACGAAAGAGTCGGAGCTATCATGCAAAGGAGGTGGGGGCGTCATGTAGCGATGTAACACGCACAGCGATGCCCTTTGATCACCGTCACAAAATAATGAATCGTTAAAGTCGCGAACGCAATCGCCGTACGTGGCACTAACTCTTACCACTCACAGCTGCCCGGCGGCTTTCATCTCGTCCAGCGACGTTTTCCCGCGGTCCAAAATCTCGAGGAGGTAGTCCTTGTTGTACACCGTGCGATCGGGGTCGAACGGCTCGCCCTTCTCCGCGAACACCCTGATCTGGAACCCCACCTTGGCCTGCGCGTTGAAGGTGTTGGCGTAGCCGTACCCGACGCCCTTCTCGTGGTGGAGCTGGTAGTTGCCGTACCAGACGTCCCTCTTCGCCTGGAAAGCCGCGATGTTCGCTTCGGAGAGGTCGGCGCCGGAGATGATGGACTTGGTGAGGGCGATGACCTCCATGGTGTCGTCGTAGTACTCGGGCGGGGCCTTCGCGGACGCGGGGCTGGCCTGAGTGGCGAGGAGGAGCGCGGGGACCGACGCGAGCATCGCGCGGCGGTTGGGCATCACGGGAGCGGTGGTGGCCCGCTTCTCGGATGCGGCGGCGCGCGCGTGGACGGCGGCGCGGGGGGCGACGATGCGCGCGGAGGCGGCGCAGACGGAGGAGGACATGGTGTTTCTCGTGCCGTGCTGGTTTCGGGTGAACCTCGCGAGGTGTGTCTGATGGACGATCGAAGGAGGTGGATGTTATCCTCTGCAAAAAGAAAAGATCTCGTCGCAGATCGATCTCTTTCGCGCCTCGGCCCTGACTGCCTGACCGGGGAGCCATGCGATGGAAATAGGCAATTAGATCGGGGTTATCACTACCACCATGTGGCACCGCGGTCCAAATGGCGTTAAGAGACTTGCAAAAATCGGCACTCGTTCCGCCGCTTTTCGGAAAGTTGGCGGCGGTGAGCATCGGACCGGTCACTCCCCGCGCGCGGCGACTCGCCCGGGGCTGTGAAAAGAGGGGAGTGGTTCATAGCCGGAGGGAGTCTTCAAGATGGGTAAGAAGACCAAGAGCGTGAACAACAAGCAGAGCACGGGCATCGACTTCATCCGCGCCAAGAAGAAGGTTGGGCGCAAGATCCGCAAGCAGGCTAACGAGACCAACACCGAGGTCAAGGCCAAGCGCATCAACCTCAGCGTCCAGTCCGTCGGTGCGGAGGGCAAGGGGGGGCAAGTCACCGGCCGCGGCCTGTCCATGCCGGAGCTCCTGAACCAGTGCCAGCACTACAGCGCGAGGGTGCGAAAAGACGCGCTCGACGGGATCCAAGAGCTGCTCCAAAACCACCCGAGCTCGCTCATCCCGTGCGCCGCGACGTGCGTGGAGAAGGTCGCCGAGCGGCTCGTGGACCAGGAGCAGATCGTCCGCGCCGCGGCGAGAGGCGCGCTTAAGGGCGGCGTGCTCCCGGCGCTCGGCACCGCCGGCATCGCGCCGTTCGCCCGCAGACTCGTGCTTCACGTCGGCGCCGCGCTGACGCACGTGGCGCCCGCGGTCCGCCGGGACGCGCCGGCCGTGCTCGAATCCCTGTTGGACGCCGCGCCGCAGCTCGTCGGCGCGCACGCCCCGGCCGCGACGCTCAGGCACCTCGCGGAGCTCCTTCGAAGAGGCGACGACGCGGCATCCTCCAGCCTCGTCTCGGGCGCGGGGGATGGGAAAATCGCGCTCGTCGCGGGGGGAATATCGGCAAAGTTCGGGGACATGACCGCCGCGCGAGTCGGTCCGCAGGCGCATCACTCGCGCCTGAGCCTCCTGCAGTCGTGCCGACGGTTCCTCGAGGTGCTCGTGGGCGCGACGACCGCGGCGCTGGACTTTGAAGGCGACGAGCTTCCGATGAACGCGGGAGCGACTCGACACTCGCACTCTGCGCAGTACTGGCGCTGGGGCGGCGACGGGGACGAGGACGACGGCAAGGAAAACTCGAGGACGAAGGGCGCGAGGGGCGCGGGGGGCGCGGGGGTGGCGTTGCACGCGGGACGGTGCGCGCGCGCGCCCGTGTCGGCGGCTCGGTCGGTGGAGGACCTCTTCGGCGTTTCCGGCGCATCATCCGGAGGTAAACGAACGGCCGGGGGTCATTCGAACGACGCGTCAGTCGCCGACGGCGCGGAAGGCGTCGGGACGGCAGCCGCCGAGCTCGCCGCGCTCCTCTTCGCGGTGTGGGATGAGGCGACGCCCACGCTGACGGATGCGGGCGGACCGAGTTTGACCCGCGTGAGGGCCATGGCGGAGGCGATCTCGTGCACGCACCTCTGTCTCCGGCTGGTGGACACGGGAACCGGCGGGACGGGCGCGGCGTTCGCCGCCGCGCTCCCGCACCTCACCCACCGAATCCTTCCCGTGTTCCCCGCCCCGGCGCCCGCCGCGGCCGGGGATGCCGGCACACGCGGGGCGCTCGTGCAGCTGAACACGGCAACGGCGCGGATCTTATCAGCCGCGTCGGATGGAGCCGAGAAGGTCGCCGCCGCCGCCGCGGAGGATGCCGCGCGCGCGCACCGCGCCTTGGTCGCCGCAGGCGAGATTGGAAGCAGCGGAGACGACGACGCGTGGATGTGGAACCACGCCGCGAGCGTCGTCGACGTGGACGCCGCGGACCGCGCCACGTGCGCCGTCGCGGACTATCTGCGTTCGGCGCTCGGGGGCGTCGCGCTGGACGCGGGCCCGTGCGGCGAGGCCGAGGCGACGCGGGAGGGTGACTACGGCGACTTACTGCGGATGGCGCGCGGGGTGCTCCTCCGCAGCGCGCTCGTGTCGAGGGACGGCGGCGGGGTGGACGAGCGCGGGACGGAGATTGGCGCGAGCGAGGGCGAGGCGACGGATACGGAGATGGACGACGACGCGCCCGACGCCGCGGGCTCCCGCGCCGCACTGGCGGACTCCGTGGGCGCCGTGTGGAGCGAGGCGGTGGTGACCGGTCCACCCGAGCGACGCGTGGCGTGCGTCGGGTTACTCGCCGCGGTCCTGCCCCGCGTCGCGGCTAGAAGCGCGGGTGGTGATCGATCCGCCGTCGACGCCGGAACCGCCGCCGCTTGGCTCCGACCTTTCGCTCGGCTGTTGTGGGAGCTCAAGCACGGGGACCCGGGGACGACGAATCGCGCGCTGCGGACGATGCACACGGTCGCCGCGCGCTGCGTGTCGGGTGGGGGGAGCGCGGACGGGGAAGATGGGGAAGATGAATCGGCGCCGCTGGCGCAGGCGCTGGCGTCGGTGGAGACGGAACTCGCGCCGTTTTTCGCCCGAGTCCCGCCGCCGCCGAGCGACCCGACCGAGCCCCGGAAACGCGGCAAGCCCGGGCCGTTCTCGCGTCTCCCACCGCGGTGCCAGCACGTCGCCATCTCACTCCTCGGCTCCCTACCGACGTTATCTCCGACGACGTTGAGAGCCGCGGCGCACGCGGTGCTCGCGCCCGACGCCGAGCCGAGCCTGGCGGTGAGAGCGACGGAGGCGGTTTCGTGCAACATGGGCGCCGCGCCGCTCGCGCTCTCCGTCTCATTCCTCGCGACGTTACTCACGGGATCACCGTGCTGGGCCACCGCCCGGGTCGCCGCGCCCGCCGCGGCGAGGGCGCTCGTGGGCATCGGGGACGCGAGGTCGCCGTGGGCCGGGCCGTCCTTGGCGTGGCCCGCGGCGAATGTAGCGGTGACCCGCGCCGTCAACGGTGGCGACGTCGACGGGGCCAACCGCGCCAAGTTTGGGATTTTGGTCGCCGCGGCGGTCGCGTCGGAGGCGGCACACGCGCAGAAGGAGGTGGAAGCGGCGGATGACGTCGACGCGGGGTCGGGGTCTCACCCGGTGAGCGCGTTGGCGCCGGCGGCGGAGTCGGCTGTCGCGTCGTGGGCTCTCGAGTGCATCCGCGCCGAGGACGACGAGCTGCGACACGCGAGCGCTCGGTTCATCCTCTCCGACCCAGCGTGGGCGCGTGTGGTGTTGACGTGCTTGGGTACACGCGCGGCGTCCAGTATTGCGGCTGAGCAGGAGATCAGGTGCGAGGTTGTCGCCGGCGTCGCGGATGATTTCGCGGCTTTGATCGCGGACGTGCTCCCGGAAGACCGGACTCGGGCGTTGCGTACGGCGGTGAGGGAGACGATGCGGGGTATCGAGGAGGCGGCGGACGCGCACGTCAGGGATGAGCTTCCCGGGTCGGCGCGGGCGGCGAAGGCTGTGCGCGCCGCTAAGCTCGCGCTGGACGGGGTCATCGGTTGAGTCGAGTCGAGTCGATGGAATGAATTTTTCGGCTTTTGGCTTTTGATTAATCGCATTTGATCGCGCCCTATGTGTGTACCCGTGACGTCCACCCCGGCTTCTTACATGAAGTCGTAGTCGTCGTCGGGGGTGTACGAGTCGAACTTGTAGTCGTCCAGGCCGGAGTTGGCGCCCTTGACGCCCTTCATGTTGAGGAACTTCTTCTTCCCCTTGCCAGCCTTTGCCTTTTCCGCCTGCTCCGCCTTCATGTTCAGCGCCGCATCAGCCTTTTCCTTCTTCACCTTGTCGTTGCGGATGGCGACGATCGAAGCCTCGATCTCCTTTATCTCAGCGGCGCTGCTGTTCCGTACCGCGTTCTTGATGAACGCCTTGACCGTCTCCTTGTAGAACGCGCTGTCCTTCACCACCGTCATGTACTTTGTCGCCACCAGGTTGCCGTACTTGGCAAACTCCTTCTCGGACTTTGGGGCGTAGGTGGTGAGGTCGATCGCCTCGCCGTCGGTGCCGAAGAGCTCCTTCGCCGCGATAAAGTCCGCCTCCTCCACCAGCTTCTGCCTTCGGAGCTTCTCGGCGACCGGGTCCGCGAGGGTCTCGTCGACGTACGCCTCGACCTCCTTCTTGGCGGGCTTGGGCTTGGATGGCGCCTTCTTGACGGGCTCCTCCTCCTCCTCCTCGTCGTCGAAGGTGGACGCCTTCTTGGGCTCATCCTTCTTGATCTCGGCCACCTCGAACTCGTCGTCGTCTGTGGGAACACAACGGGGGAAGGACGTACGTATGGAGGTCAGGAACACAATGGGGGTGAAGGAGCGGTGAGACAACATCTTCTCTCGGCCGGTTCAAAACCGTGGCGGCGGGATAAAATCGCGCGCGAACGGCGGGCCCGGGGCGCGCTTCCGTCCGTGCGGTGGGGACCGCGCGGTACGTATGGCCGAGATGGACTCACCCCAGTCAAGGTCGGACATCTTAGCTGCGTTTGTTTCAGTCACGTGCTTGTGTGTTGTGGCTCGGCACGACCATCTGGACGAAAAAAAACTGGTGGCAGAGGCTTGAGGGGACCGGCCGATCGCGTGAACTCCAGTCAGACGCAAGCGCAATTGCAATTAACGATCGGGTCATCTCTAGAAAAACAGTACGGGCGTAATATTGAAATACTAAACTTTTAAAACAGGCCAAACTTCTTCTCCTTTGGCTCCTCCGAACCTCCGCTCTGGAACATCCCGAACACCCCCCCGCCGGTCCCGACGTTCTCCGGGTTCTCCGGCTCCGGCAGCGCCGCGGGCGGGGGCGGCGTGTACACCGGCTCGACCGGCGCGGGCACAGCTGTGTCAGAAACAGCGCCCGCGTCTGCATCGTACGTGGCTGCGGCATAGCCGTCGGAGTCGGCGTCACCCCGTGTGAGGTTCCTCGCGTCGATGCCGCTCCTGTCGCTCAGCTCGGGCGCGGTGATGAACTTGGAGCTCTGCTCGATCGCCGGCGCGATGGGCGCCTGCGCCTGGGATTGCGCGGCAGCCTTGGCGCGCGCCTCGGCCATCAGCGCCTTCTTGGCCTCGTCGGTCATCGCCATGGCGGGGGGAGTGGTCGCCAGCTGGAGCGCGAGGAGGCCTGTGCGGTGGGTGCGGTGGGTGCGTGGGTGGGTGGATGTGAGTCACGTCGTTGGGTGGTTCGTTTGATGGAGAGGGTGGTTCGGATGACGTGTCGAATGGCGGGGACGTGAGCGAGTGAGGGGGGGTGATTGGATGGTGATGTGAATCGCGCGAAAAGCGATCCATGAAGTTGCGGCCGTGTACGTGGGCGGTGACGGGTTCGATTTGGGGCCTAGGGCGGGGCGCACCTGCGACGGCGACCTTCTCGACGGGGAAGCGGACCTCCGTGGATGACCTGTGTTGACGGGATCGAGGGACGACGCGGGTCAGCGCACTAAGCGCGGGGGGGATGACGTGGGATCACAAAGAGGACGACGGCCATCCGACGTGGATATCTATTCGAAGGATCGGGGCGCGTACCCGGCGACGGGCTGTGCGAGGGCGGTGACGCGACGCGCGGGGGCCGCGGTGCGCGCGCGCACGGGTGCACCGAGGACCGCGGAGCGGGTGGAGGCGATGGACTGCATCGTTCGTACGCGTGTGTGTGCCGGCGGAAGTGTGACACACGCAGATCGAAAATATCACTTTGTCCAAGAGGCGGAGCACTACGTTTTCGCAGGCTTACGAGGGAGGGCGAGACCGGGGTCGAGACAACTTCATCTTCTTTCAAGTTGGCAAAGGACGGGGGTTAATACCACCCCGCCCGGATGTTCTTCTACTAGTGCTGCGCAAGTACAAAGCGCCGGGGCCACGCCGCCTCCCGCCCCGACACCGAAACAATCGTCCACCCTCTCTCTCCTCCTCTCCCCGGAGTCACAAATAATCTCCTCACCTGCTCTGCTCGACGGCGGTGCCCAGCGCATCCTCCGGGAGCTTGCACGCGGGCGCGACAGCCTGACTGGGGATGTGCTCCCCTGGCTGGAGGATCGTCGCGAAGCCAACTTCTTCGCACGCCTCGACGTCCCCACCCTCGCACGCCGCGACCCGCGCAGCCTCCTCCTCCTCCTCCCGCCGCATCTTGCGATCCGAAGCCTCCATGACAGCCTCGAGCTCGGCGATCCCCCCCGGCACCTGCTCGAGCTCCTGGATCCCCAAGAACAAACCCCAGGGCACGCCGTCGAACGCCTCGGTGTGGTGGATGGTATGCCCCGCCGCGATCTTGCGGAGGAGCGGCAGCTTACCGAGCGGACCGGTGGGGAACCGCTTGTGCACCAGTCCGTCGTGAACGTACATGTAAGCGATGCCGAAGAGCGTGATGCCGAGGCCGGCGCCAAAGCACAAACCGCCAAAGACACCCGGCGTGAGGAAGCCGTAGGCGCAGAGCGCGAACGCCGGGACGCCGTTGGCGATGGCGAAGATGTCGTTCGCCTCGAACGCACCTTCACGCGGGAGGTGGTGCGACTCGTGCAGCAGCCAGATCGGTCGGTTCCATTCTTTACGATCCCTCATGGACATTGACCACAGGGAGTCGTGCCACAGGTACTTGTGAGCGTACCGCGCGTAAAACTCCATGCCCACCGCGGCGCCCGCGATGAGCGCCAGCTGTGCGAACAGCTCCGACGACGGGAACGCGCCGCCGTCGGAGACCTCGCGGAGGAGCCGGAAGTACGTGGCGGTGATGGCGATTGAGATGACTCCGCACGTGCTGACCCACGCGGACCACTCGTACTTCTCGCCGATCTCCTCGCGTTCGCCTTTGGTTAAGCGCTTGGGCTTTCGTGCGGGCTCGGCGATGTCCTCGGCGCGGGGTTCCGCCGCGCGGTTGCGCGGGCCGACGTAAGGGTCGCCTTCGTCGATCGAACGCGCCTGGCGCGGGTCCTGTTGGGATTGGTGGGAGAGAGGCGGTGAGCGCCGATTGATGTAGATTTGCGAAAAGGTGGCTTCGCTTTACACGTCGCCTCGATAAGACGGATAAGAGTGAGCCGCCCGAGGCGGGCGACGTCGCCGAGGCGGGCGGCGCGCGGGCGCCGTGGACCGCGAACGTGCGTGAACGGGCGGTTGGATGCGTCGGAATGGTGTGGTGATCGGGCGATGTGGGATGATGGGCACGCACCGCGACGGCCGACGCCTGATTGAGGTGCTTGGGCGCGACGCCTCCAGGGGATGGGGACGAGCCGACCTTCTGCGGCTTGGACGGGCGCGCCTGGCAGAGCACCAAGGGACGCGCGTTGCGGCCGAAACCCGCGGAAGGGCGGGCGCAGGCGCGCACGTGTGACCCCGCGCGGTCCCGGACGCACGACCGGGCCGCTCCGACGCGATGCGCGGTCGTCATGCCGCCCAACGCCGCCATCATCTTGTCTACGTTGTTGTTGGTAAAGCGAAGCTTTTACTTTTCAGCCGAGCTCCGAACGACGTCGCGCGTTCGAGATGCGGTGACCCGTGCGCGTGCAATTCCCACGCGTGCGTCGACGCGAACACTGGATTCGAGTAGGGTTCAAAATGAACGAATTCGGATGGACCGGAGACCTCGGCTGCCTGCGTGCCTCGGAGTGGCGCCTTTGAACGCGGCTCGCCGCCTTTCGACTTCGCCCGTTTGTTACTCCCAGGTGACGCGTGCAGCCGTGAGAAACTTCACCGCTGAGGATTTTCAGCCGAACGATGCCGAAAACGGAATTTGATTGGCCGAGCGGTAAAAACAAGCGGCTGTAAAAAAAAATCAGTTCGCCAAAAAACCGGGAAACGTGGACGGCAGCGCGGACCGTCGGATCGTAAACCGTCGTTTTATGACTTTTATCGTGGATCCGATGTACGCCTACGTGAACCAGTCAGGAAATAAAAATAAAATATGAATTGGAGTAGCAGGGCATCGATCCCCGTACCTTCCGCATGCAAAGCGGACGCTCTACCATCTGAGCTACTACCCCTTTTAGTTCGAATCGTATGGGGATACGGTCTGGCGA